>Ga0306920_100002339_pt1 | contig 23992 bp, 17 predicted proteins | sample flu12Cox44000170_FD_204666 | JGI IMG/M metagenome (GOLD analysis project Ga0306920, IMG submission 204666) | Lab enrichment of tropical soil microbial communities from Luquillo Experimental Forest, Puerto Rico - flux4day.12C.oxic.44.000.170 (v2)... | ecosystem: Environmental > Terrestrial >...
GATGACGGAACTTGAAAACAATTTCTGGGTCACCCACGGGAAAGCCGTCCACGTACGAGATGCGTCGCCGTAAGATGAACGCGTTGTTGTAGAGGCGGAAATCGAAGGTGTCTCCGAAGACGATCTCGCGTATCTCGGGCCGGCGATCCGCGTTGGGATTCGGCGATAAATCCGACACTCACCTTTTTCGCCGCTTGCTTGACGAGCTTGCCGAAGTCCCTGAAACTCTGCACCGAGGTAAAGCGGTCGGGCTTAAGGATCAGCTTGGCTTCCAAATAGGTGACCTTGTCGAGTGGCGCGCCGTCGCCGTAGGTCACCAGCGCTGGAGCCGCGACCCCAGACTTAACGCTTGCTGGCTGAAGTGTAACCTCCTCTTTCGTCTTACCCTTCTTCTTGCTCTTGTCTTTCTTGTCCTTGTCTTTGCCCACGATCGCACCTCCACAATGAAGTTTTGGCCCGAGAGAGTCAGGACTGCAGCCGAATAGCTGAACTGGCCACGTCGAAGTGCTTGGTTCTTGTGCCTCTGCAAAAGCCTGTCAAAACGACATAATTATTGACAGCGGCACCTTTGAATTCAATTAGCAGAACTACTAGTATGCGTGTATTGTTTTGAGTCGCGTTGGGGATGCAGCCCACTTTCAGAACGAGGGTCACACTGGTCCAAATCGGTGAAGGTATGAGGTCGTAAGCTCGAGAATACCTTGAGGCTGTTCTTCTCAATGAAAGGACAGGCTTGTATCATGTGATTCCGGCTCTCGCAAAATTGCTGGTCACAACTGGTAGATTTAGCAGGGATGCACTGGTAACGATGACTCCTACAATGATCGAATCGCTTTTGTCTGGACTCCTTACGGGTTGCAGGAAGGCAGAGAAGCGCTTTGCAGATGCTCTGCCTTCTTGAACCGGGCACACGATTCACGGAGGTCTGTATGAGAGTCGTCCAATTCTGTTCCAGCTTCTTCGTCACGAACCCTGTGCGTTGGAGTGGCAACTGGGCTTGGGGCCTACCATTGATCGTGGTCACCGTCGTCATCCATGTGTTAGGACTAGGATTGATAAGGCACAACGCGGCTCGCGCTTCCAGTAGCACCATGCATCGGCGTCACCGCAACACCACGTTTATGCTGATCATGGGCGCCACGACCTTATTGGCGACAGTCCTGCACGCGATAGAGGCGGGTCTCTGGGCCGTTGCCTACCAGCTTCTCGACGCTCTACCTGACTACAAGTCGGCGATGCTTTATTCTCTGAACGCGATAACAAGCTACGGGCACACGGCTCTGGATCTCAAGGAACATTGGTATCTGATGGGAGCGTTGGAGGCGCTGAACGGATGGCTGTTGTTCGGGTTGACCACTGCTTTTCTGTTCGCCGTGATTGACAATGCATGGTCACTAGAAAGTAAGTGACAGCACAACTTTTGGGTCTGCGAACGGGGCTATGCGGGGTATCTGTCGTTATATCGCCATTTCAATCGTTTCGAGACGGCCATAGCCTTGATCGCCACCGGAGCTCCGAGCTTCGTTCTCAAGCGGCCGAACCGTGTTCCCAAATAGTTATTGCTGGTTGGCAAGCTGCGGTGGCCATCGTTTGGGCGAGGGTGGCTCGATTGTTGATGGGGCAACCGGCCCCTTGCCAATGATCTTGTCGCTTGCTGATAATCGTTGTTTGGGCACAGACGCAGCCCGCCGTGAGTCAACTAGTGCTTGCCGAGACGCATTCGGCATCGAGTATCTTCTGGCGGCTTGGCGCTCTTGTGCTCCGCGTGTCGCTCAATCTCACCTCAGACGAATGGTTCGCGATCCAACGACTAGCACAGTAAGCAATGGCCCAGGAGCAACTGTCGCGCAGTGAGACCGCGCCGTTTCGCGCTGATCGGCACGCACTCTGCGAAGACGGCAGCAGCGCTCGACAAGACACCATGCTGAGCTGGAGCGATGGCGCACGATCTGCAAGGGAGAATGGCTGCGCCGGATTTTGAAGAAGCTGCAGCGTTAGAAATAACGGCTCAAGGAACACCTTCCTTGAGCCGTATGCTGTAATTAAGCTAGCCCTCTGGAAAGAGGGGTCGCAACCCCCTGATGAGTTGCGGCAATGACAATACTGTGAAGGCTTTATCACGTCAATAGGTCTTTCGTTTTGATGTTCATGCGGCTTTGCGCATCGCTCCCTAGCTTCACAAATGCTACTGGTGCGCAGCACACCAGCCTGAACCGATTTTCCCTTAGAATCTTCTCGACCTTAGTGAAGAGTCTTGTGCGTGCATCCGGCGAGGGCTGCTTTTGACCTAATCCCTATCGATAGAGTAGGGATTATGGTGCAGGCTATTCAGGAATCTGGTTCGTCGGCGGATCCCAGTCGAGGAACATAACACTGGTCACTAGGCGCAGGAAAATAGTTATTCTAAACGGCCGCCGTGCTCGACCTACTGTTGCGTTGGATGTTAAACGAACGATGCGACTCTTAGTGGAGTCTTGCATACTCGCTTCTGGCCTGCACGAGGTTGGGAATATCGGAATCGGCGTCTTTCCAAAGTGTAAGAAAGTCTTGATACGCAGACTTCGCTTTGGCGGTCTCGCCTTCCATAGCGTAAGCACGCCCCAAGCCGAGATGGGCGAGCGGAGCAATGGGTTGGTTTTGCACGACGCCACGCCACTTGAGGATCTTTTCAAACTCGGCGACTGCTTCCCTGCCACGCTGGGCCGCCATGTATGCCTGTGCGCGCACATAAACTGGATAGAGCGAAGGCGTAAAAGCAGCAGTGTTGCCGGGTGATCCTAATTCGTAAGGAGCGGCGGCCTGCAAGACCTCGATTGCCTTTGCGGTGTCATGCCGCTTGAGGGCCAGGTCCGCTTGAATTGTGGGCACATATATGTACCGCACGATTGTGTCTTCCGGGAATTGTTTTTGTATCTGCCGTACCAACTCGTCCGCGCGGCTGTTTCCGGCTGCGGCCAGCGCCACCGCTGCCCCATACTGCACATCGCGACCGGAGGAAAGCACGAGGGCCGCTGTGGCATGCTGCTCGGCCGCATTCGCATTGCCGAAAACGGCTTCACGAAAGGCCATATCACTTTCGTATCCGGCTGCAGCTTCGTTTTCACCCGCACCCTTAGCTGACTCAATAGCACGAATTGAAATCTCCCGGGCCTTGGTCAAAAAACCTGCATATGCTTCTGTGTCAGCTTGAAGACGAAGCATGGCATTCTCCACTCCAGGCTTCCCGGCGGACCATGAGAGCTGTTGTGCCATTCCGCTTGCATCGTTCTCTAAGAAGGCAAGCCTATAGAGGTTCAGTCGCAGGGCCGGAGAGTCAAGTTTTTTGCTTTGCGCCTCAGCGGCCGTGGCACGAGCATCTTCGAGGCGATTCAGAAAGAGGTTTGAGCCAACCAGGTTGGCATACGTGAGTCCGCTCGATGGCTCAAGTTGAATTGCCTTGCGGTATTCCTCAACGGATGTGCCGAATTGCCCCAGGCTATCGAAGATGACGCCCAGGTTGTTGGGCGGAATGTAATTGCGTGGATAGGTTTGCGCCCAGAGTTGATAAGCCTGACGAGCTTTCTCAAGATTGCGAGTCACAAAGTGCTGATAACGGGACTCAATGCCGAACTTTTCCGCCTCGCTGACTCTGTCACGAAGCTCGTAGCTCTTGGTTGTGTTTTGCGCTGCCAGGCTGGTTTCGCCAAGGTTGTAGTAGCAGGCTCCGAGAGCAGCGTAGGCCATCGCGAAATCGGGATCAAGGCTGATCGCTTGCTTGTAGAACGAGACAGCGCCGGCGTTGTCGCCTTGTCCCAACTGGATCTTCCGCGCCAGACTGTACTTCTGAAGGGCTTCAAGCGACGGCGTGGTCGCTTGTTCTATCGGCGTATCGAACTTCTGCACGGTGGTGAGAGATTCGCCCAGTTTGGTGCGCATGCTGGAAGCTGCCAGGTTCAGAGCGTCCAGAACATGACTCTTGTCGGGAGCCTCGGCCTTGGTGTTGGCGAGCAATTCGCCATCTGCACAACGAACCGCGCTGAGAGTCAGGCTGTACCGGTTGCCTATCTGCGCGATTAACCCGTGCAGAACAGCGGCGCTGTTAGTACGTTGGCAAAGCTCCTCGGCGATCTCGGGAGTAAGCCGGGCGTCGGGTGCCTTTCCCATAAGGCGTAACGTCTGCTGAATGCGCTGTTCGGACACTGAAGCAAGGAAGGGGGATTGTCCGAGTTGCACTTCGAGGCCCTGACGAAGCGCGCCGTCAAAGACAGGATCGCCGGTTGTATTCGTGAAGTCAGCCAGTACAATTGTGTCTTTGTCCGATAACGGGGTCAGTCGGCGGGAGCGGAAGTAGAGAGTACCAGCAAGCAGAACCGCGATCAAAGCGACTGCGACAGGAATGGCCAGCTTCCAACCTCGACGCGGCCGTTGTTGTGACCCACTCATCAACGGTGCCGCACCTGATGACACCAACTTTGGTTCGGTGGTCACGGCTGAAGCATGTGAACCGGGCCGTACTCCCAGTTGTGGTTCCGTCGTGTCTATGGCTTCCAACCGGCGCATGCCGCCGTGCCCCTTTAACCTTTTCAGGTCGCTGACGATGTCAGCGGCATGTTGATAGCGAAGGTCACGGTCTTTCTCGAGGCACTTACTTATGATTCGCTGCAGATCCGGCGGAATTGCGGGGTTAAGCTGCGTCGCAGGCACAGGAACGTCCTGCATGATAGAGAGAAACAGAATTCCTGTCGTATCGCCGCGGAATGGCATCTGGGCAGTCGCCATCTCGTAGAGCGTGACGCCGAATGAGAACAGATCCGTGCGTGTGTCGAGCGGGTTGCCCAGCGCCTGCTCGGGCGACATGTAGGGCATGGTGCCCAATGTAGCGCCGATCGTGGTTACTTTACCTCCATCGGCCGTGGTCTCTTCGTTACCAGTTCTTACATGAGGCGTTGCGATTTTGGCCAGGCCAAAGTCAAGAATCTTGGCACGCCCGCTGCTGGAGACGAAAACATTAGCCGGCTTGATGTCACGATGGATGATGTTGTGTTCGTGGGCAGCATCCAGTCCTTCGACTATTTGCAGAGCTATCTCCTTCAACTGCTCAAGCTCCAGCGGTCCGCGTTCAACCCTGGCTTTGAGGGTCTCGCCATTCAGAAACTCCATCGCCATGAAGATGCGGCCGTCGGCCTCACCGACGTCATAGATCGTACAGATGTTGGGATGATTCAAGGCGGATGTCGCTTGCGCCTCGCGCTGAAAGCGGTCACGGAGCTGTGGGTCATCGGCATAATCCTCAGGCAAGAACTTCAGGGCGACAAAGCGGCCCAGGCGAACGTCTTGGGCTTTGTAAACGACTCCCATGCCGCCCGCGCCCAGCTTCTCCAGGACGTGGTAGTGCGAGATGGTCATGCCAATCATGATGAAAAAGGTGGTGTGGGCATGTTCACGAGAGTTTGCACCAAAATCTCCCGACATTTCCCGAAGCTTCGAGGCCCTTCACTCGAAGCGTTCAATACTGCAGCCCAGCCGTGCCGGCACGCGATTCCGCGATACAGTCTGCCCGACGACGGAATCGCACCCCGGCATACAGTGAATTGTAAGAGCTCGACGACCGGCGGCCCACTGTTAAAAGTGCGAGGTACCTACTTAGAGGTAAGGACCGCCACATCGGGGATCGCGATGGCACGGTAGAAGACAGCTGGCTCCGCTCGCTCGGACTGCGAACCCTGGATCAAGATCTACTGGTGGTTCCTAACCGGTTGCTTGCGCAAACGCAGTTTAAAACGTCCAGGCCCGCCCAAAATTGCTGATCGACCAGACCTTTACTTCTCGCATTGAGACCTCGGTTGAACGATTGCGCTTGGTGCGGGCGGCAGAGCATGCTGGACAAGAACCCTGCCATTGAATTTGGGTCATGCATCCGGGTAGAACGATTTCGCCGGCGCTGCTTACGAATTGGAATCGTGCCTATGCGACTAGGGGCGATTGGGGGCAGTTCACTTCCATTCGACAAGACGTCGAATTGAAGGTAGCCGAAATCGTCGAGGCTCCTGTGCCCAATTCGTGGGCCGACGAGGTTGATCTACCTCTCCAAGAGCACACGGAGCCAAGAGGAAAAGGAGAAAGGTGTTGCTGCCGCATGACAGAACTTCAGTCTGGCTGGGGTTCCGGCCGCTGGCCAAGATAGTTCCATCGTTACGGGAGCCACTAAGGACAATGACAAGTCGAGCTGCTGAAAAGTGGCATGGTTGGCGAAGATGGGAGCTTCTGATTCAGTTGCCCATCAGTCGAGTTCAGCGCGACACTGCGAAACTGTGACGCGCTCGAGTTCCTTTGAATGAAGCGGCTGGAGGGAATGAAAAGCAGAAGTAGTGGCCAGAGTTTTTTCATTGTTGTTTTTCTGGACCAGCGACGGCCCAGGAAGGTTCACCCGAGCCGTGCTGAAGTGGCCCTGCAGGACTTGCTGTGTTAGTCCCGACGAGCGGAACAGTCGCAGTGCGGTGAAGTGCTGTCTTTGCGCCAGCGCAATGTGCAGCTCTGAATCTGGCTGTTGTGGACTTGAGCCTGTTTCTGTTGGCAGAACGACTAACGGCTGAACCCAGCAGCGACGGCCCAGGGGCGACTGGGCCGCGCTGACGTACGTCCTGAATCGGTGCCAAGGGCCGCTGAGCCTTGGCTTGCCGGATGGCATACGGCGCGCCACGTCAGGACGGCTCAAAGGATAGCCACGGCAGCGCAATGCTGTCGTTGCAGTAGAGCAATGTGCAGCTGGCACGGTGCGGTCTAGACTGCGGTCGCCCTGATGGCAGGTTCTTGTGAATGCGATCCTGCCTCCGGCCGTTGCCCAAGTGAGCCGGCACTGCGCAAGCCTGTCAAGCAGCGGCGCACTGCGCTTTTGGTAGGCAGGGTCCTAGCAGCACGTAAGATTATTGGCGAACAACCCCCGGCGACTGGAGCAAGTGGAGCGAGAGTGCAGACGCGAAACGCCTTGGTGTTGATTACGCTTGATAATCGTGGGCATCCTGCCAGCATCTTTTAACCGCATGCTGGAGGGGTTTATATCAGGAAAGATGAGATCCGAATTGAAATCGTCGGTTTTCAACTGTTACCCTTGGGGGGCTGGAAAGTTGCAGAATGACGCGGTTAGGAGCGTCACGATGAAATACCGAATTGCTATGTGGGCTACTGCGGGCTTTCTAGTTGCGGGCTTCTGGGCGCTGTTTGCATTTTTGACATTTCCACCATCTACAGATGACCCAATGCGGGATGTCTGGACCCTCGTCAGTTTGACCTGCCCCGTCGCCATAGCTGGCAGACATTACCCAATCAGTCTCTCTGAGACTCTGGTAGCGAATGCCGTCACATATGCGCTGGTCGGTCTGATGGTAGAAACCCTTCGGCAACAACTGCGTCACGCGAAATAATTCAAACAGACCACTACCAGGACGCTCGATTCAGGAGTGACCCTGGGGCTTGGTGGCGCAAATATCACTGTTACGTGAGTGATCTGGACTGAGGCTCCAGTCGCCCATCAGATGGGCTTTCGTCGCTCGTCAGCGCAGGGATTCTGGGGCGTTGCCCTGCCCTTCTTGCTTCGCTTTGCCTGGCCTGGAGTGGCTGCTGAAGGCCGCAGTGTGAACGTCGTAGATGGGACAGGTCATGTTTTCAATTTCAAAGCATCATCACATCCGAGGTGAAGGCTGGCTAGTGATCTTTGCACCCTTCGATGAACTCGATCGTGCGCGCACCACATATATACTGAGGGCTCTTTCGCCTAAGGAAACTCTGCGACTTTAGGCGTGACGCGCGGGTTGATCGAAGTCGGACCTCCCTTATTGTCAATCACGCTGGATATCTCTCCCCTGTTGCCCAATGCAACCGTAATCATATGGTGGAACCGGATTCCAGGTTTCCTCGGAACCTCGATCGCCCTGCTGAGCACGACGTTCGGCTGGATAAAGACACTGTAGATGCCCAGTCCCCAAGCTTCGTGGCTGGCGACCGAGTCCGCGACCTTGTAAGAGGCCCATCCATTCGTTCCCGGGCTGCTCGACCAGTTCGGCTGGTCGGGAGGTCGTATGGAATCTCAGATTGACAGAAGTAAGTTCGTCCACCGTTACCTTTCCAAAGCACCTGGAACTGCTGGTGGTGCTCGATAAACAAGCCGTAGACTATGACGTCGTCGCCATTCACCACGAGTCCATTGGCGCTCGTATTGCTGGTCCAGCCCACAGCTTCGCCGTGGTCCGCACGCCATATCCAGGTGTGGTCGACGATGACTTCGTTGCTGTTGATGCGCAGGTTGGTCTGCGTGCGGCCCGGACCGGCTCCACCCACGCGGAAAAGGCGTCGTGCAAAGTGATTGGGTTCTGCGCGTGGCGCGCCCTGCTTCCCTCCGGGCCCACCTCCAACAATACTGGCGAGTTTTTCGGACCCGCGTCGAAGAGGAGGCCGGCGATTTCAATTCCATCCACATCTGCCGTGACCATGGCGGCCGTGCCATGAACGGGTCGGAGCGTGGGGAATCCCAGGCCCAGCACTACCGTGTCAGGACGTGTCTCGCGAATGGGTTCGGTAAGGTCGTAGATGCCGGGCGTCAAGAGCAGGTGCTTGCCTTCGGCCAGTCGCGCGTTAATGCTGGAGGCGGTGTCAATGACGGCTAGGGCGATATAAAACTGGTCAAGGGAAATCGCCTGCCCGGCGTCGACTCACCGTGCCAGGTGATGCCTGCACTGTTAGTCCGGAGCGCCGGAACACATACACTCCAATTCCACCTTCCATCAACTTCCAGAAACGGTTTCTCGCGCACAACTGGTGTCTGATCTATTTTGGTATACGGCGGTCTCGGCCAGTCGCCCTCTGGTGGATGCGTGACGCCGACGAAGACCATGTTCCAGTTCGAGCCAGTCCAGCCTCCCCATTCACTATTGCGCGCAATCCATTGCTGCTGAGTGCCGGAATCGATATTGCCATCGACGAGCGTGTGTCTGACATCCATCCGCCGCTGGCCCATCCGTGATGCTGGTGGAGCACCAGATTGCCACGAACATGCATACGTCGAAGGGGCACGGCCTGAGAGACGGCCCATTGCATCGTGCCTCCCGCGGGCGTCACGGAAAAGCCCTCAGCAGCACGCCAGAATGTTGTAGTGGCATTGTTGTTGACATGGCTGGCGTCAGCATGCACGTTGCCGCTGATGTGAACGGCATCAGGTGCTGCTCCCAGCCCTAGAACCTGGGTATAGAAACCCACCGCTATATCGAGGTGGTACTCCCCTGGCAAGAACAACAAAGCATAGCGTTTGGGACCGAATTCGCTTCTTCGCTGAACAGCGTAGACCTTGTCGATCTGCTTTTGCATCGCCGTCTGCGCCATTGCGGGATCGAAGATTAGCACGTTGGGACCAAAATCCGGCTTCCTTTCGGCTTGGTCTCTGCAACCGCCCGAGTCGCGCCCCCGACTGCAATGATGAATGCCAATATGAGTCCAAATGCGATTTCATAATTCTCCGTGTTACGCCAAGAACGGCATTCAAGCATCTCTGTCCAAGGTTTTGCCCATCGGAATTCCTGCCATTCGAACATGGAGCGATTCTAGTCCCCTACTTGCAGCGCCTTGAATTCTTCGATGCGAATTGGTGGCGGTCTCGCTGCGTTTCCGTGTCTTCGCAAGCCGGTCTTCGAACGCTAGACTCTTGAGCGTCAGATCTGAAAATTTATCTCTCAGACTTTCAACCGGCAAGTAGATCGATGACCTGTTGGATAGAAGCGGCTGCCTTTAGGCGATGCCATCCATGCTGGACAATCCGGAGAGTTGCGAGTGGTCACAGGGGAGGCCGAGCTAGCCGACCGTTTTGGCCGAAAAAAATTTCCAGCCGATTTTTTCATCGCCATTTTTCGAAGTTCGGTTTCCCCTCGTCTAAGGTGCAGGGGAGGTGCCGATGGCGCTGGGAAGACCGATTCCGCAGTTGCAGTTGAGGCGAGAAGAACGCTAAATCCTGGCCTCGGTGGCGCGCTTTTGATTTCTGACTTACGACATCAGGAACTCAACTGATAATCATTTGGCTTGCAGTGCGGTAGCAATCTGCTTCATCAGCGCGGTGTCGGCGTTGATGGCATTTGTCAGGATTTCGGTCTGACGTTGGGCTTCGGGCCAGTTGCCGGACTCGACAGCTTCGGTGATACCGGGTAACTCAAGATGAGCATAGGTATAGCGAGCGCTGTAGAGAATGTGCTTGAACCAGGGGCGGCCGGGGATTCCTTCGGGAAGAATGAAGTTGGCTTCGCCCTTGAGCAGTGATTCATTGACCGATGAAAGTTGTGCGTGATCGAGCTTGGCCGAGGCCAGTGCGGGCTTCAGTAATACTGTGGCTTGCGCTGCTGACGCAGAAAGCTCCTTGGCGGCTTGGTGCGCAGTAGCCAGGCTTAACTTGGTAGGCTCGTACTTCTTATTCTTCTCAAGTTCGGTGAGGAACTGATCGATGGTGTTGCCGTAGTACTCGAAATCGATGGGCAGGACATCGGCTTGCGCAAGGCGCAGCGCCGTGACACCCCACAGTTGCGACGCGAGAGCATGGTACTTGTAGCCCGGGTCCCCGAAACTGTTCATCCAGAAATAGTCGTCGTACATGGAATGATAAACACCATAAGGACCGTCAAATCCAAGATTCATGACCGGGCGGCCGAGAAAATTCAGGAACACAGTATGGTCGGACCCGCTGCCGATGCGGGTGTTGACTACATTGGCATCCGTCACCCGGTGAGGGTTGTGTGCCCGCTGGCGGGCAATCGCGGTCGACTTCAGCCAGGCGTCGTGTAGCGTGCCGCCTGAGGGGTCCTGGATGGAGCGAGTAGCCTCGACCAGCATGGGGGCCAGCGACCCGGAGGCGTCAGCCGAAAAATTGGGCCCTGCGACGGAGGAATCGACATTAAGGTAAGCGACCAGCTTGTTGCGCAGTTCGTCGGCGAACTGTTCACCCCATTCGGTTGAACCGGTGAGGCCAACTTCTTCACCGTCCCAGCTGCAGAAGATGAGAGTGCGCCGGGGACGAACGCCTTGCCGCAGCATCGCTCCGAAGGCGCCCGTCATCTCCATCATGGACGCTGTACCGCTGCCGGGATCAACGCCGCCGTACTCCCAAGCATCGTGATGATTGCCGAGCAGCACCCATTCATCGGGAAATTCGCTGCCCTTGATGCGGGCCTCAACGACGTAATACGGCTGGGTGGAGTTGTCCATCTCGACCTTGAGGTGAGCGACGACCGAGCCGGAAAGACGATACGTGATAGGCAGGCCACCCTGCCACGATTTGGGAGCGACCGGCCCTTTCATGTTGGCAAGAAACGGCCGTGCATCGTGCCAAGACAAGGGAAGCGCAACGATGTGAGGGAGCGAGACAGCCTCACTTTCGGGAATACGTTTGGCTCCAGGAATTGAGGCCCATCCGGGAGTGAGCGGATCGCCGGGAACCAGGAAGTCGTAAGTGATTGCGCCGCGCTGAATGTGCGATTCCGGCCCCCAAGGTCCGTCGGGAAAGACCTTGCCTCGCTTGTAGCCATCTTCTGCGGGATCGGAATAGATCAGCAGCGCGGCGACGCCCATACGCTGCGCGGTGAGGGCTTTGAATCCACGATAGCTATAAGGATTGGAGTAACGCACCAGCACAATCTTGCCTCTGACGTCGATGCCACGGCGGCGCAGAAGCTGGTAGTCTTCGGGATTGCCACTGTGGGCATACACCACCGGAGCAGTGATTTCGCCGCTACCGGAGAAGCCGATCCAAGCGGAAGCAATGTCGGGGTTTTCTGTGTCAGGATCGATCCCGTAAGGCTGTTCGCGTAGTACCGCCGAGTATTTCTTTGGCGCAACCATTTCCAACGTGGTCGACACCGGGCGCGTACCCAAAACGTCATACTGGCGAATAACGACATCTTCGAGGCCCTGCTTCTTCCACTGCTCAGCGATGTATTGCGCGACTTCGTAGTCATTCTTGGTTCCGGCTGGATGTGGCTTAAGCGTGAAGTAACGGTGGTAGTCTCGAATCCGGCTGGAAGAAATAGACGATTTGAACTGCAATTCCGCCCGCGATTCGTCCTGCGCGTGGGCTGGCGTAAAACCCGTGATGGACGCCTCGGAGGCGGTTTGTGGGGTGAGACAAGCGCCGAGGTGTGAGAGCGTGAGGGTCAAAAAGATCGAGCAAACGCATACCGAGAATGAAGAAGCCGAGAGTTGACTCATACACGTTCGTTAAACCAAGTTCGAGTTCCCCGAAGGCGGTAAAAAAACTAAGTGCGAACGGCATCCTTCGACTTCGCTCGGGCGGGCTTTCAGAGCCATGTCCTCTCAAATTATTTCTTGCCATTCGCGCCCTTTGCGGTCACCCATGAACGCGCGTTTGTAACATTTTGAACACGTTACATTTTCGTGACTGAGCCAGCGCTGTTCGGGTTAGAGGAGCCGCAGTTCTGCCCCTTGCCAAACCGGTGTAACAGGCAGATGGTACGCTCCCCATTTCAGCTTCTCAATGTGTTTGGCCGAATGACAACCTTTGCCACACTTGAACGTTATGCGCACGCGTGGTGCTGATCCCGACATCCGCGTTGCCGGTTGAACAACGTGTTTGGGCGGACATGGGTAACTTGGGATCGCTAGGCGAACCCGGGGCTCTGGGCATGGTCTTGAAACTTGCACAGCCGTTGGCCTCGCCCCAGCGTGTCACTCCCATCTCAGGCGCCCGAAACAAGGCATACCCTGTCCCCACCGCTTTTCTTCGATTGACGCCCCTCAGGATGTATTTGTTCGTGCGCAACGATCACGCTTCGCTGCCTGCCTATCTTCGATCGTTCTGACATGGCCCCGTCCTGCCCTCGTCAAAGCTGCTCACGAACCGGCACGTAACTCAGGACGTCAGCACGGCCCACAACCGCAACTTCCTGGGCCATCGCTGCCTCTAGCCGTTGATCGTCGGATGCGCTCTTCCGGCCAATTCACTTCCGTGATAACTCCCTTCTCATAACAGGTGCTCCGCCATCGTCTCGCCCCAAAAACACAGCTGTAATTGCCCTGGCGCAACGACAGCGATTTACTCTCCAGCTATCGTTTTGATCGTCATGATATGGAGGCGCAAGGCGTCACCAAGTGATGACATGGGCCACTTCGACGCGGCTCGGGCCAACTCTCCCCGGGCCGCCGCTTTCCCCAGCCCCTGATCGTCCGCCAACAGAAACAAATCCATAACAGCGAGACTTATAGCAGCTCATTGCACCAGCGCAACGACAGCCAACAGACGCGCTGCTACCGTTGTGATCGTCAGGGCGTGACGTTGTCAAAGCTGAAAAGGGGATTCAGCTGGACACCTCAGCACGGCTCAGGAATGCAACCTTCCCGGGCCGTCGCTGCTTCTAGCCATTGATTGTCCCGCCAGAATTGAGGCCAAAGTCTTCAGCCGCTAATTGCAGTTGCTCCCATGCAACCGGAAAATCAGCTTTACCCGCTAGAGATGTGAAGGCCACGGTTCAGCTGAGCCGTTGGCTTGTTTTTTGAGTGCATTCAACAAAATGTCGTATACGTACCGCGTTCTTTAGATGAGCCGCAACGATAGCTTGTTGATGTCCGGAAACGACATGCTGACGATGGCGGGAACAACCCCGAAACCAGGTTCTCATAACCCAGATTCCGCTAAGACACCGGCTTCCGAGCGAAGATGTAAGCCCTTCGGCTCTGTATTCGACTTCAGGGGCATAGGGCTCGCGCTCGATAATCTCCCGGACGGCAAAGCCCGCAACCTCAAGAGAGCGGTGAATTTCCAGCACTGGATAAACCGGCCCCACAACTCCGGCAGGTGAATGGTTTCGTCGCCCGCGTGAAAGGTAAGCAACAACAGCCCTCCGGGCTGCAGCACTCTCAACATTTCCCGGAATACCAAACAGAGATAGTCCTTGGGCATATTTACGATCGCCTAGAAAGGCACGGTCCCGGCGAGTGTTCCTCCCGGAAGATCGAGGGCCATCATATCTCCCTCGAGGAAGCGAATGTCAGGATTCAGTTGGCCAGCCTTTTCCAGCATTCCCGGAGAAAGATCCAGACCGAAACGCTCGTGCCAATGCTGCGAAGATAGCGCTCGACGTCACCCGGCCCACAGCCCAGATCGCACACTTCGCCACGGCCTGCAACTTCACTGGCGAAACGATTGAGCAGTTCGCAGTCAAGCGGCTTTTGTTGAAGCTCGTTGACAAATCGACGCAATACTCGTCCGCGAGTTGATCATAGTTCGCGCGAATTGATGATATGCGATCGGCATCCATGCGTTTCTGCCGATCACATCGGCATTTCCTTCCCACATACTGCCACAAATGCGCGGTCCTCGCTGAGGGCGTGAGTGCTATTTGGCTCCCTAAGGGTCACCAACTGCATAAACGCTCGCTCCCACTAAATGCAAGGAAACATGAGGCTCTTCCCCGAGAACCCAGGCATCGTGGCCGGGTCCAATATAAAGGAGGTCGCCGGCTGCCACTTCGATCAAGCGTCCGTCATCCATCGCTATGGCGGCCCGTCCTGAGATAATTGAGACCACATGTTCCACGTCGCAGCTCTTCTTACCGAGCGCCTTGCCGACATGTTCAGACCACTTCCAGCCAGGCTCATAAGTTGCCCGTCCAAATGTCATCCCTGCGATTCGCACCAACTCGAACTTCCCCTTTTCGAAAGTGCGAAGCTCGTCGGGATTTTCGAATCTAGCGAGAATCACGTCCGTCATATCTTTCTCCTGTACTCTAAGAACATGTTGGGGGATTCGAGTGAACCTGTCTTGTTCAATCTTGCCCAGTCGGGCAATGGCGCCAGCCCCGCCGTCGATCCGGACTCTTTTCCTCTAGCAACGTCGACAACGTCATCCAAGCGTCTTATGGATGCCATCGGTAACGAAGTGAAATGTAGTGCCGCAACTCATGTCAACGATCTGCGCCCCTGATTAGTGAACACGAAGACGGGGCCGTGATACGGCGATCCTGGCTCAACAATCTTGTCGGGTCTCGTCGGCCCGTGGGCACCTCACAGGTCCGAATATGTTTCGCCCGACGATCAACGCGCTCGATGTAGTGAGATGGAAGTACTACGAATCATCATCAACGCCGCTCGTCCCGCCACCTTTGCCACCCTCGTCGGCAAGTGCGCGTGAATGCGATGCTTGGAGGTTGAGCTCTTCAGATAATCTTCTCCACCCGCATGTAGGTCACTTGAGCTAAGGCGACTGCTAAGCCTGCCTCATCGCGCAGCTCGACCGACACGGGACAGAGCGTCCTGCCAAACTTGATGATTTTGGCGTTCGCCGTGACGTCGGAGCGGCAAGGCGCTAGAAAACGAATATTCATATCCGTCGTGGTGATTGCCGCGCCAGCGCCAGCGAGGGTCAGCACCGCAACGCAAGCCGCGGTGTCGGCAAACGTCATCAGCAAACCACCGTGGAACGATTTGAAGATGCCATCATAGATGGAATCATAAGGCGCCCTTAATGTTGCAGCTCCCTCAGCTATGGCAAGGACGCGAATATGCAAGGTCTTGAAGATAGGAATCTTAGCGAGTCGAGTCTGCAGGTCATCTCCATCTGCCATATTTGCTCCATGGTTGCAAGCGCGTTGGCCACCGGTTCGCTTAACGCTTAGATCTCTTTGCAAGATGCAAAGAGATCCATACCGAGAAACGACGTCCTTTCTCCGGTTGCACGGAAATCGTTTCTCTCATAGAAGCGAATGGCTCGCTGCAAGGGTCTTGTAGTGTAAAGTGTGATAGCTGCACAATGCAGCTCACGCAGATCGCATTCCACTGTTTGCAAGAGCTTCTTTGCTATTCCAGATCTATTGTGGCTGGACCGCCATGCCGCGGACATGTCCGTCCCTCCCTGTTTTCTGCCTTGTAGGCGGCCGTTCCAACTACCTGGCCAGAATCGTCCGTAGCTACAAGTACCCTCATCTCCTTGACGCGCACCCGAAGCGCCTCTCGTGTAAGCACGGTATCCTCAAATGCGTTAGGAGTGTAGCTGTCGCGATAAGGCGCAAAAGCTTGTTCCAAGCACTGAAGAACATCGTCCTCATCTCGCAGGGTTGCTCTGCGGACAGAGACATCCTTTTCGTATCCATGGGCTACTGCTAATTTCCCATTTTGCTCTCTGCTTGGTCTTGTAGAAACTTGCTGTCTCGGACGTACTGCCCTGGCGTGACTCCCAGAAAGCGTTTGAACCGATGAGTGAAATGGCTCTGGTCGGAATAGCCTGCCGATAGTGCCGCCGAGACGAGGCTTTCGCCTTGATCAAGGAATTCGCGAGCTTTGCGAATTCGCACATTTTCCAGATAGCCATGGGGTGGGAGGCCCGTTTCCCTTTCAAAAGCGCGTGAGAAGTAGTACGGACTCAATGCGACGAGGCCGCCAAGTGTCGAGAGCGAAATGTCCTCTGCATAGTGCTCTTCTATGTATTCGCAGGCTGTTCTGACGGCCGGATGTTCTCTTGCGGGCGGCAAAGCCGTCAAACGAGGATCGGCATGATACCTGACTAAGTGCGCGAGCGCCCGCAGCACTAGTGATTCCCATTCGGCCTTCGGGGCCTGCGCCGCCAAGCTCTTGTGAAACCTGGAAAGCAGAGCGGCGAGGTGCGCATCCTTGAGCAAGGAATCCTTGAAGAATGGCATGAGCCTTGCGCCTCCAACGTCCTCGGCCACTCGAGAAAGATAGTCCGCACTGGGATAAACCGTCTGATAGAGGTAGCCGCTCGGTCCGGCAGATTCACCAGTGTGGGGCTCGTCGGGATTGACAATGAAAACGTGGCCGGCAGGCGCTACGTGCTGGGCGCCACGATACCGATAGGACGCAGCACCACTTTCAACGAAGGCGATCACGAAGTAGTGGTGGGCGTGGCGGGGATACCGATGCTCGACGAATCGTGCGTGGAGCACTTCCAGGCCTTGGATTCCTGGATGGTGGTAATAGCGAGACCACTCTTTGCCAGTGACCTTCACGCCGATCCGTTGCCCGGTGAGCGAGTACACACTCCCGCATTGTTGATGACTTTCAGCGTACCGCCTCATCCGAAAATAGCAACGACCGGTAACGCAGTTCTAAACGTCTCGAAAGAGACTATGGTTATCCGTCCCAATGAGGCAATGAACTCATCTTGGAGCCATCTACTCGACACACGAGACCATTGGTTCATAGATGACATCAAGCCTCGTGTCGATGCAGGTAGAGAATGAGCAAAGAGGCCGTGCAAGTCATCAAGGATGCCTCAGAGGCAAGGCAGAATTGTGCAAATGCGAAAATTTGCAGTTACGAGGTGATTGGACAATGTGTCTAAGAAGGAAGCCCAAAACAGGCTACGCAAGACTGCAGTAGCCCCCACCCGATCCGTTGGGTAGCCATTGGCTGACTTGGCCACCATAGAAGCACCCTTAAAGCATCGAATAACGTCATGGCCAGGGAGTCGCGTACAATAAATGCCATGAACATCTACCAATTACTCTCTGAATTACAAGCTGCGCGCACCCGTATTTCTACGGCCATCGACGCTCTAAATCAAATTAACGGCTCTGCTCCAGCTAAACGGCTTGGGCGGCCTCCCGCTTCCACCTCCCCCCTCCTAGTCGCCAAGAAGCGGACAATGAGCAAAGCAGCTCGAGCCAAAATCGCTGCAGCTCAGAGAGCTCGGTGGGCCAAGCAGAAAAGAGCTGGCAAGTAGAACGGAGCCCGATGGCTTCCCCTCGTTCCACGTCTGGCGCCGGTTGCGATTACGCGTGAGCGTCAAAATCCCATCTCTCGCTGAGCTAGAATTCGCAACACAGGGGTCTGCCAAGGGTGCAATATGGAACGCGTTAAGCGGGTCGGCTTTGGGTCGCACTGGCTGGATCGCCGACTCTGAGCGTGGCTTGCGTTGCTCACGGAGTCAGCGTCGTTGACCTTACGCAGGTCGTTCCCCGTAGGGAGCTTCGACGTGCCGAGCCGCGATCGAACAAGGTTAGCGGGTACCAAGGAACCGCTGGTTTGGCGGGATCTCAGCGAGTATAAGAACGTAGGTTCAACACCGATCGAAATTCCATTTTCACCCAATCTGGCGGACTTGCAGCATAAGGATCTGAGCCAGGAGTTCAGATAGTCACAGTTGTGGGTGAAGTTTGGATTTCTGTCGGGAAGAAATTGAGTGTGATTACAGGAGCAGCAGTCACGGTGTACGGGGCGAGTGAGCATCCGGGCAGGATAATGACGTTACACCCGGGCAAATCGAGCCGGATCATCGACGAAGACAGGGTTACCCTCTCCTGGTGCCGGCCTCAGTCGCGCCACAGGGACTGCCGTGATCCATGCCAACGCCAAACCTTCACTTTATGAGTCGAAAACTCTGTTGGCCGCCGGAACAGTGGCGACGGTTTTCCGTGGTTTGTGCCTGGACGAGACCCTAGGGTCGAATGTGCCGATGAAGGTCCTCGCGAAACAAGAGTGCTACTCGGCGGGACCGTTGACCATACTCGTGCAAGTCAAGCCATTTTTCCGATCTGCATCACGAGTGCAATTACGCAAAGCCCAACACAGATGCATAAAGAGATCAGCCAAATCATCGAGCGCGACCAACAGGCGATGATCGATCTAAGTCGTGATCTCATCGCCATCCCTTCAGCGAATCCTCCGGGTAGTCACTATGGAGAAGTACTCGACGTACTGTTCCGTTACCTGAGGCAGCTAGGGTTTGAATCGCAGATTCATGGCAATTGTTTGCTGTCCTTCATTGGCGATTGCAATGATCGCGTACTCTACTTTAGCGGTCACTTTGACGTCGTTCCCGCACAGGACAACAGTCAGTTCACGCCGCTGATCAAGGGGAGGAATCTGTTCGGGCGCGGATCGTCTGACATGAAGAGTGGCCTGGCAGCGATGATATACGCAGCAAAGGCTGTCCGCGATTCCGGGCTCAAATTAGATGGCCAGATCGGCCTGGTTTTCGTGCCTGACGAGGAAACCGCAGGGCCGCGAGGATCGCGTTTTCTGGATGAGATGGGAATACTCGGTCGCAGAGGCATCGGAATGCTAACGCCGGAGCCAACTGGAGGAATCGTTTGGAACGCGAATCGCGGCGCCATTACATTACGCGTATCCGTTTCTGGGAAGCCAGCTCATGTGGGAAGGCAGTTCGAAGGCGTGAATGCGTTCGAACGAATGGTCGATCTGGTCGCGAAGCTGACAGGGTTGAAGAAAGAGGTCGAATTGCGGACGACGGACTATGACATTCAGCCTCAGATTGCTAAGCGTTCCATTTTGATGCTGGGTGGGCAATCGGGAGGCGGTACAAACTTTAATGTGGTTCCGGAATCTTGTTGGTTCACGCTCGACCGCAGAATCAATCCCGAGGAGGATTTTGAGACAGAGAAAACTCGATTAATCTCGTTGATCCAGGAGGCGACACGCAGCTCAGGGGAGGCAATCGTCGAAATCTTGCAGGAGGCACCTTCTGCCGGAACACGCGCTGACACTCTGCTTGGTTCGACCCTCCGCAGGAACATTGAGCGAATCACGGGCAGTTCTCCTCGTTTTGAGATGTGTCCGGGATTGTTGGAAACCCGCTTCTACGCGGCCCATGGCATCCCAGCTTACGCTTACGGTCCCGGATTACTGACGGTTTCGCATGGGCCAAACGAGTTCGTGCCCATTGACAACGTGATTGACTGCGCCAATGTGTACGGACACACGGCGACGGAAATCCTACACGGCGAGTGATAACTCACGTTATGAAGCAGCTCGTTTTGGGGGAGATAGCGAAGTTGAGAGGACGGCGGTCTTCGCGTTGTATGGCAATATCTGGTGGTGATGGATTTGTTTATCTTATGAGCCGCCTCTCCAGTGCGGGTCTATGTGATGTCGAGCACGGGCGATGTGGTTCGACAGATGCTGGTCGAAGCACCTGACGGAGAACATTACATTTCGGTGCCTTCGCGTCTTCAAGAATCATATGGTCTTAAGGTCTAATCTGAGCTGCCAAGGTGTGGGAAGAACGGGACATCATAGCGAAGGCACGGAATACACGGTGCCAGATATCATCACCCTGCGACACGTCAGCTACCAGGCAGGCAAAGGCGTTTCGGTCCTATTGCTTGTTACAGGTCCCGACCGTTTTCAAGTCTTTTCGATGCCAACAGGCGGGAAGTTGAAGATTATCGAGGCGGAGTCGAAAAATAACACCGCCGCGACAATATAAGCGGATTACTTGCGTACATCGCCTTGTCGTAGGGAATCCTGACCTGCTCCGGTACCAAATTTACGATCACGGCTTTGCGAACCGCTACTGCGTGGAACCGCTGGAAACCTGCTCTCGTTTCGCCTGCAAAAAACACGTTGCACACGCTGAACACGATTTTGTTCTTGTTTTTCAGGAGCACTTTATCGCCAGGAATCTCGGTGGTTGCGCCCGTGATGTCCGCTGGTGGGTGTCCCAACTGAACCTGCTTTACCTTGGCAGACCGAATGCCGAGAGTGCGAAAGGATACCTGTGAGCTAGTTGTACCCTGCCCTGAGTTCTCCCTCTGGAACTGCTCGGCTGTAACTGCCCTTTGGCTTACGGAGGGACCGGCCACGAAGTAGCCTTCCCAGGCGAGGGAGTGCGCTGTGTATCGAATCTCCGTTCCGATGATCCTGCTGGCGTCTTTCGTTCCCCAGCACGAAATTGCAGACGTCGGCAGCCCCTGTTCCACAACCCACTTGCCGCGGATCTCTGCTGGCACTTCCTGCGCAGCAGCGGCTACCGTTGCAAACAAAAACATCAAGGAGAGAAGCTTGGCCATTCGATATCATTATGAATCTCTTCCCAAAGTCGATTTCCGGTTTTTCACTTTCAGCATAGACGATGTCTCCTTCCGGAGTGCTGTCATGGGACCCGGATCACGCTAGGATAGTTTTTCTCGTCGAGCCGCCGCTTGGAGGTAGACTTGCACATGCGAAACACATGTCAAGGAGGCTGGATGTTTCCTATATTTCGAAGGGGACTGCACGCGGTTGGCCTGTTGGTTTCCCTAGCAGTCACTGCGCAGGAAATGCATGTTCATCCCGCTCCTGAGAAGTTGGGAGAAATATCCTTTCCAATCTCTTGCCAGCGCACGGTGCAGCAGGAATTCGACCGAGCGGTCGCCCTGCTTCACTCCTTCGCTTACACTGCGGCCCAACAGGCATTTCGCGGGGTGGCAGAGCATGACCCAGGTTGTGCAATGGCTCACTGGGGCATCGCCATGACGTATTATCACCAGCTCTGGGACCCTGCGATAGCCACATCCTCGATTGCAAGCGCCCAGCAGGAAATCGAGCAAGCCGTACGAATTGGATCAGCCACGGAGCGCGAGCGCAGTTTCATCCAGGCTACGGCATTGGTATTCCAGGATGCGATTACCATTCCTTACTCCACCCGGCGACAGAATTATGAGCAAGCGATGGCGGAGCTCGCCTCCAAGAGCAAGAACGATGTTGAAGTGCAGGTGTTTTATGCTCTCGCGCTGCTGTCCAACGCATCTCCCACTGACAAAACGCATGTCAAGCAGAAAGCAGCTGCTGACGTGCTTGAGCCACTCTATCGCGCTTATCCCAGCCATCCTGGAATTCCGCACTACCTGATCCATGCCTATGACAATGCAGAGCTTGCGTCGCGAGGCCTCCCCGCCGCGAGGGCCTACTCCCTGATTGCGCCTTCCGCACCTCACGCATTGCATATGCCAAGCCATATCTTCACGCGGCTAGGCCTGTGGGATGACTCCATCGCCTCCAATGTTGCGGCCAAAGATGCAGCCCACAAGGCAGGTGACGTCGGCGAAGAGTTGCATGCAATGGACTACCTCGTGTACGCATATCTGCAGACTGGGCGCGATGCTGAGGCGGCGCAGGTTATCGAACAACTCAAAGCCATGCCAAAATCGAGTCGTGGCGATTTCAAGGTTGGCTATGCTGCAACGGCAATGCCGATTCGTTATGCGGTGGAACGCCGCCAGTGGGCCGAAGCAGCGAACATCGTTCCTCCGCTGTCAGGGCCGCCGCATGTCATCGCGATCGCACTCTGGGCGCGCGGGCTTGGCCAGGCTCGAAGCGGTCATCCTGGTGAGGCGGCTGCTATGGTTGGCGATCTGCAAAGGATCGAGGACCACCTTCAGGGTGATGCGTATTGGACCGCTCAAGTGAAGATCATGAAACGGGAAGTCATTGCATGGTCTGCCCAAGCAGAAGGCAAGCATGACGATGCTGTCATTAGGATGCGTGAGGCTGCCGATGAGGAAGACGCAATCGAGAAACCTCCGGTGACCCCGGGACCGATTGTCCCGGCCAGAGAACAGCTAGGCGAACTGCTGCTCGAGCAGGGTCATCCCGAATTAGCCTACATCGAATTTTCGACGGCGCTGGTGAATACTCCGGGACGGCGCGGCGCCCTGCGCGGTGTGACACAGTCTGCAGAACGCATGCGTTCAGCGAACGCCGCGGTCGGATGGCAACCAAACAGTTCGGAAGTCAACAATTGAAGTCTCCAACGGCAAATGCCGTGTAGCTTATTAGAGTGAGTGCCGTGGGACTTTAACAGACGGAAAACTACAAATGCCGCCTGCCGATGTTTTTGAGGAAGAGTTCTTTGCATCACTTTACGACTGGTTCAATCCGTGGTCAGCTAGCGATGATTTCTACGTTGATCGAGCCGCGGAGGCTGGCGGCCCGATACTTGATCTCGGCTGCGGGACCGGCATGCTGGCCTGCGGGATGGCATCAAAAGGCCTAAGCGTGACTGCTGTCGACCCAGCTGAAGCCATGCTACGGGTCGCGCGCGCACGGGCTGATGGCGCTAAGGTTGATTGGATTAGATCAGACGGACAGAGCCTGCAGCTTCCGCAGCGGTTTAGTTTTATTTACATGACCGGCCACGCTTTCCAGGAGCTATTGACAGACGATGACGCTGTCGCACTTTTCCGAGCAGCAGCAGCCCACCTCAATCCTGATGGACGGTTTGTCTTCGAAACTCGGAATCCTGCCGCCCAGGCGTGGCTCTTATGGACGCCCGAACACTCCAGACGCGCGATCCAATCGCCCCAGCATGGCTGGGTTTCATTGTTCTATGACGCTCAGGCCGAGCCTGCCAACGGCATTGTGACGATTCGCGAGCACTATCACCTGTTGGACAAGGGAGTGCGGCGAGTGGGGCGTAATCGTATTCGCTTTATCGACCAAGAACACCTGGCACGTCTGTTGACAAAGGCTGGGCTTGAGGCCGTTACGTGGTATGGGGATTGGGGCTGCAGAGACTTCTCGCCGACAAGCAACGAGATCATTGTTGTGACTCGACTGGCGAACTAGGAACCAAGGCGCTCAGGGTTACCTGAGATAACTGGCGAGCGATCGGCTCATACTTGTAATAGGGGTAGTGCCTGTTTCGAGATTCGGAAGTGAAGTCGGATGTTTACAACACCTGTCGGGACGTTATGTGGCGCCGTGGACGCAAAGTTGTGCGACGGTGATCGTCACTGCAACCGCCACCCCGAGCGCGCCCGCACCCCATGCGACCGGGTCTGCTGTGGCTGGCGATACCCGGTGAGCCAGCAGCACGCCCCGAAGCCCTAAAGCATTTTTGCTAATTGTGTGTACCATATCCGCAATGGGCGAACCAAGCGCGCGCGTTCTCCGGCGTGATGGCAGCAAGGGCTTGGGCAACAGCTTGTTCCAGCGTCTCAGCGGTGCGGGCTTTGAGGGTGCGCAGGATGAGCTTGACCTTCGACCAGCATTGTTCGATCGGATTGAAGTCGGGAGAGTAGGGCGGTAAATAGAGCAGTTCCGCCCCGCGAGCCTGGATCAGCTCGCGTACGCCTTGGACCTTGTGGGCGGACAGATGGTCCATGACCACAACGTCGCCCGCCTGCAGCTGCGGGCATAACACGTGTTCCAGGTAGGCGAGAAAAACCTCGCCATCGGTGGCCGACTCGACGGTCATGGCACCCACGATGCCGCGCAGACTCAAGGCGCCGAGAGT
>Ga0306920_100002340_pt1 | contig 23991 bp, 22 predicted proteins | sample flu12Cox44000170_FD_204666 | JGI IMG/M metagenome (GOLD analysis project Ga0306920, IMG submission 204666) | Lab enrichment of tropical soil microbial communities from Luquillo Experimental Forest, Puerto Rico - flux4day.12C.oxic.44.000.170 (v2)... | ecosystem: Environmental > Terrestrial >...
GCACTCAAGGGCGAACCCCACGTCGTGCTTGCGGTGGAAGGGGCGAGCTTCATGGACGACGGCATCGCCCAGCTGCAGGCGGCCCACGATATGGGCATCCGCCACATCCAGCTCGTGCACTACGTCCGCAACGCCATCGGCGACGTCCAGACCGAGCGCCCGCAGGTCGGCGGCCTCACCGATCTCGGCAAGGCGGTCGTTGCGGAGAGCAACCGGCTGGGTATCCTCGTCGACCTGGCGCACGCCACCAGCGATGCCGTGGCACAGGCGCTGGCCGTCTCCAAGGTGGGTATGGTGTGGTCGCACAGCTCGGTAACCAGGACGCGCAAGCCGCAATGGACCATGCCCGTCACCCAGTCCCGGCAACTGGCCTTGGAGGACGCAAAGGCCATCGCCGCCAAGGGCGGCGTGATCGGCCTGTGGGCGCTCAGATCCGACGTGGGCGCAACGCCCGAAGCCTACGCCGAGCGATTGGCAGAGATGGCCGACTGGCTGGGTGAGGATCACGCGGCATTCGGCACCGACATGAACGGCCTGATTGCGCCGGCGCTGACCAGGTTCGCCGACCTGCGCCGCGTGGTGGAGCACTTGCAACGGCGCGGCATCAGCGAGAGCCGTATCCGCAAGCTTGCCATCGAGAACTATGCCCGCGTGCTTCGCCAAGCGATGGAGGCACGGCAGGCGTAGTGGCGCATCGTCTCCCCGAGGCCGCACCGTCGGGGGCCGGGTCGCCCCATGGCCGACATCGCCCGCAGATGCTCGCCCGCGCATCTCGAGTGCGTCTTGCTGCCTGCGCAGCCGGAACCAGGGCCCCGCCTAAGACCCCGCCCTTGCTATATTCGTTCCAATATAACGGCGATGCCCTGTCCGACGCCGATGCACATCGAGACGAGCGCGTAGCGTCCGCCGACGCGCTGCAGCTGGCGCGTTGCGGTGAGAGCAAGGCGGGTGCCGGAGGCCCCGAGCGGATGGCCCACGGCAATGGCCCCGCCATTGGGATTGACGCGGGCGTCGTCGAAGGCCAAGCCGAGACCCTTGAGGCAGGCCAGCACTTGCGCCGCGAATGCCTCGTTGATCTCGATCACGTCCAAGTCCTTGAGGCCGAGACCGGCACGCTCCAGCGCCTTCCTGGCCGCCGGCACCGGCCCATATCCCATGGTGCGCGGCGGCACCCCGGCGACCCCCGTGGCAATGATGCGCGCCAACGGCTTGACGCCGGTGCTGTCGCCCGCGACTCGGCTCGCCACGATCAGTGCCGCCGCCCCATCGTTGATGCCTGAGGCATTGCCCGCCGTGGTCACACCATCGGGGAACAGCGCCTTGAGCTTCTGCAGGCCCTCCATGGTGGTCTCGGGCCGGGGATGCTCGTCCTCCGACACCACGGCATCGGGCTTGCCCTTGCCCTGCGGGATCGACACCGGTTTGATCTCGCTCTTGAAAAAGCCATCCAGCCTGGCCTTGGCGTACTTTTGCTGGGAGGCAAGCGCGAACTTATCGCAATCCTCGCGCTTCAGCTGATACTCGCGCGCCAGATTGTCGGCCGTCTGCGGCATGGTGTCGGCGCCGAACAGGCTCTCGAGCTTCGGGTTGGGGAAGCGGGCGCCGAGGGAGGAATCGAACACCTTGAAGTCCTTCGCGAACGGCTGCTCGGCTTTGCCGACCACGAACGGCGCCCGCGTCATGCTCTCCACCCCGCCCGCGATGCATACATTGGCCTCGCCGCACGTAATGGCATGGGCGGCGCCCGCCAGCGCATTGAGCCCGGAGCCACACAGCCGGTTGTGCACGGCACCCGGCGTCTCGACCGGGAGGCCGGCCAGAAGGAGCGCATGGCGGGCGACGTTGCGGCTGTCCTCGCCGGCCTGAGACGCGCACCCCACCGCCACGTCATCGACGCTCTCCGGCGCAAAGCCAGACCGCGCCACCACCTCCTTGACGACGCCCGCCAACAGATCGTCGGGCCGCACCCGCGAGAGCGCGCCCGCGTGCCGCGCGAAGGGCGTGCGCAGGCCATCGTAGATGTACGCTTCCAACATGTCCTCGCCTCCCCAGGGCTTGATCGCAGCGCCGGGCGTCACCATCGATCAGGTGCGCGGCGCGTCCGCCGGCTTGTACACCTTTGGACCTCGCAACGCGAGGATCACCTCGGCCATGATGGAGATGGCGATCTCCTGGGGGCTCTGGGCGCCGACATTGATGCCGATCGGCGAATGGATGCGCTTGATCTCCTCGCCGCTGAAGCCGGCCTCCTGCAGGCGCTGCGTGCGCTTGGCGTGATTGCGCCTGGAGCCCAGCGCGCCGACATAGAAGCACTCCGAGCGCATGGCGAGCTTCAAGGCTTCGTCGTCGATGTGGCCGACGTGAGCCAGCGCCACCACCGCCGTATAGGCATCGAGGCCAATCCTGGGGATGGCATCCTGCGGCCATTCGGTGTCAAGGCGGACGTCGGGGAAGCGGGCCTCGGCCGCAAAGGCCGTACGTGGATCAATCACCGTCACCTCATAGCCGGCGATCTTCACCAGCTGCGCCAGCACCTGGCCGATGTGGGTGGCGCCGATGATGAGCACGCGGGCCGGCGGCACCATGGCGTGCACGAACACCTCGCCCTCGGGCGTCCGGGTGAGCTCGCTCTCGCCGCTGTCAAACCGCGCCCGGATCGAGGCGTCGGCGCTGTTGTCGTCGCGACCGAAGAGCTCGTGACGGCCGTCGGCGAGGCGGGTGCGCACGATGAGGCCGCGCCGGTTGGCGCGGGCGTCCAGTGCGCGCGTGACAAGGGGCAGGCCCTCGGACTTTTCCAGCCGTTCGACAAAGACCTTGATCTGACCTCCGCAGGGCAGCCCGACCTGCCAGGCCGTCTCATCGGCGACGCCGAACTCCAGCGTCTTCGGCTTGCCGTTGGCCATGATCTCTTCGGCCTCGGCGATCACCTCGCCTTCCACGCAGCCCCCCGAGACGGAGCCTTCGAACCGGCCATCTGCGCCGATCACCAGCTGGCCGCCGATGCCGACCGGGGCCGACCCCCATGTGCCGATGACGGTGGCGAGGGCGATGCGGCCGTCTTGGTCGAGCCAGTTGCGCGCGGCTTCCAGCACATCGTGCGACCTGGCGCGGTGGAGATGGGTGGGGGGTTCGGACATCGGCGGCCTCTCGTTGCTGCGCCCTCGCCGCGCACCTTGGCGGCAACGGCGGATCTCGTCTTCCCACCACGAAAATAGGCGGCACCGGCGAACTTCGCCAGTGCCGAATGCAGGTCGCTGTATTCGCGCGGATTGAGCGCCCGCGAGCCCAACGGCAAGCTCAGGTGCGGGCGAGACTCTCCTCGAAGAGGCGCACGACGGCCTCGCGCGAGGACTTGGGTGCGCCATCGTTGAGCGTGTAGATCGCCTCGTAGGCCTCTTCCTGGCTCGCGCGCCCGGTGATCCACATGGCCGCCTGTCCCGCCAGCCGTCGGGCCTGGTGGACATCGCCGGTCAGATCGAAGCCAGCGCGCACCAGAGCGCCATATGCGCAGAAACGTACCGCTCTGGCATCGGTCGGCTCGCAGTCGCGATTGTTGCGGGTGAGCGCCAGCGTGTAGCGCGTCCAGTGGGAGCGGTTGGCTACGTATGTGTGCGCACCCTCGATGATCTGAGTGAAGATCGATTTCGCCATCGTCTCAACCTCCCGGTTGCTTGGCCGGCTGCATAGGCAACCGGCACCCATCAGAGCATGCCGCGCCCGTGCGTCAAGGCCCAATCGGCTGGAACATTTCGCAAGTGATTTCAGAAGTTTGCCACACGATTTGGCCCAGCGCGGGGTCTCACCCGGCGGCCATCGAGCTGCCAAGCTTTTGCCGCGGCAACGGCGCACATTCAACCAATGCGTGAGCATAAGTTGTCACATACAACCCAAGCGCTAGTGGCGTTCGCGCTCGCGTTGGGTTTCGTGTCGCTTCCGCAGGGGCTGCCATCGGACGCGCGCTCGGCGGCGGCCGCCGGCCCGCTCACCGGCAGGGCCCGCGTCATCGATGGCGATACCATCGCCATCGGCGAGACGCACATCCGCCTCGAGGGCATCGACGCTCCCGAGGCCGCGCAGCGCTGTGGGCGCCGGTGGTTTGGAACGTGGGCCTGCGGCGCCGTGGCGACGACCGCGCTCACCAATAGGCTCGCCAGCAAACCGGTAACTTGCATGCCCCGCGGCCAGGACAAGTACGCACGCACGCTGGCCGTGTGCTTCGTCGACGGCCGTGATGTCAACGCGTGGATGGTGCGCCAAGGCTACGCCTGGGCATTCGTGCGCTACTCCGCACGCTATGTGAAGGAGGAGGCGGCGGCCAAAGCCGAAGGCCGCGGCATCTGGCAAGGCCCTGCGCTGCCGGCCTGGGAGTTCCGCGCCAAGCGCTGGGCGATGGCGCAGCCCGAGGCACCCGCGGGCTGCACCATCAAGGGCAATGTCACCAGAAACGGCAGGATCTACCACATGCCCTGGAGCCCCTGGTACGCCCAGATCCGCATGGCGTCCGACAAGGGCAAGCGGTGGTTCTGTACCGAGGCCGAAGCCATCGCCGCCGGCTGGCGGCCGGTGGCAGCGCGTTGAGGGCACGCGCAGGGCGCCGGTGCCGCTCGCTGGGGTGAAAGCCATCCGTACCGTTCGTGGCTGGCGGCGGCACGGCATCGTGGCGCGACCGTGGTGCGACAAGTGGGGCTTCTTCAAAGCCGAGGGTCGCGGGCTGGCTCACGCCGCCGCCCCGCCCGACTTTGGAGGGCAAAAAATCGGCGTTGCCCTTCACCTGCGAGCCGGGGTTGCCGACGCTTCCTCCGCAGGCGAAAACCCGCTGAAGACCATGTCCGGCGAGGACGTGTTGTGGCGCGATGGCGCGATGCGGCCCGCCCACACCTCGACGGCGCTGCCACCCTTGAAGGCCATGATGGGCTCCTCGCGCCACCCCTTGGCGCCCTTCTCGCGCACGGCAACGCGGGCCACGTCGTTGTTGAAGTCGGTGACGAACATGGACCGCAGCGCCGCAAAGGGACGCCCGTCGATCGCCGCGGCAAGGGTGATCTCCAACGTGTGCCTTTGCTGATCGACCGCAACCATTCGCACCCTCGCCGCACCGCCGCGCTCATACTTTAGCGTAAAGCTGCGCGAGCTTGGATCGAACACCACCTCCCGGATCTTGACGATGGGCCGCCCCTCCACCTCCACCGGTCCCACCAGGAACGAGGAACCGAATGCGGTCGGCGCCATCCCCGGGGGCGCCAGGGGCCGCAGGCGCCAGTAGCCATCCTGGGGATAGAGCACCGCCACCTCCTCCCCACCCATGGGTCGGATCCGCCACACCTGCAGGAGGTGCACGCCCGTCTCGACGCGCTCGCCGATGCGCACGATGGCGGTGGCCGGACGCCAGAAGGTCGAGAAGCGAAGGGCCACCACCCACAGCTCGATGTCCTCATAGAGCGTGGTGCGGCGGGGCGGTTCCGTGGGAGCCGGCGCCGGGTCACCTGCGGCGCCGCAGCCGGACCAGTCCGCCGCAGATTGGTCGCGCTGCCCGGCGCCGAGGTAGGCGGGATGGAGGGCCGCGATGCTGAAACGCCGCACCTCCTTGGAGGCCAGATTGATGGTGACGTTGTCCTGCTCGGCGCACAGCTCCGGCTCGCTGGTGTTGGTCACCTCAACGGCCAGCGGCTCGAGTGGCGCCGCGGGTGCTGATGACGCGGCCAGCAACAGGGCCGCCGCCAGCAATGCCGCACGCCAGTGCCGCGACCCTCTTGGCTCCCCCCAACGGGCGGATGGGCGGGGCTGCAACTTCCCCCTCACCGGCGCGCCCCCATGGTCTTGGCTAGCGCCGGCAGGGTTGCGCTCCTGTCGCAGGGGCCGCACGCAACAAGCTCGCATGGCCTCACGCCCTCTCCCCCGAGGCCAAGGCAATGCAATTGCGCTCACCCTAGACCTGCCCAGCATCGGGGCCGGGAGGCGGGCTGGGTTTGGGGCGTCCGCGCGTGAGGCCGCGGGCGAGTTCGCCCAGAGCCTCGCCAAAGCGCGAGACGGCGACGTTGAGGTGCTCGATGCTGCCGAGCGTCCGTTCCCCGCGCCGCAGCCGCCGGTCGAGCCCCGCCATGGTCTTGGCGAGGCCAGGGTCGTCGTCCTCAAGCCAGGTGCGGAACACCGAGGCATAGGCGAGGCCGAGCCCCGCCACCCGCATGGCGCCGGTCGCGCCGTCGGTGCCGATGCCCGCCGCCTGCAGCATCCAGTGCTGGGATGAGAGGTAAGGGATGGCGAGAGCGAGGTCGGCCGCGCCCGCGGCATAGAGCGATTTGAGCGCGGCCTTGTGCGGCCCCAGCACATCGAAGCGCGTCATGATGATATCGAAGAGCCGATCGCGCTTCTCCTGGCCCTCCGTGCGCTTGGGTAGCCGCTTCAGCACCTCGTCATCGATCGCCCGCAGGAGCCCGGCGATGATGTCGGCCTTTGAGCCAAACTCCTCCCGCAGCTCGCCGATCGATAGATTGGCGCCCTCGGCAATATCGAGGAGGGTCACCTCGGCCCAGCGCTTGCTGGCGGCGCAGCCGAGCGCGGCGGCGAGGATGCGCCCCTTGCGGCTATATGGATCGAACATCGCGGAACTCATCCTTTCCCCTCTAGATTGGGGGAAACGCCAGTAAAATCAACCAGCCCATGCATGCATGGACGCCAGGCGTCAGCGGGCCTGCGTCCAGCTTTCGGAGAACGCCAGCGCGCAAGTGCTGAAGGGGCGCCCCTCCCGTTCCCGCTTCCAGGGACGGCCGGCCGCCTCAACTGCGTTGCGCGAAAGCCGCGCGCCCAGGGCTGGGATGAGCACCGTCGAGACGCCGTAGCGCCGCCCCGGCACCGCGTTGGGTTGGGTGTGGATCAGCAGCGGATCGCCAATGTCGTACCAGGTGAGCGATATGTCCTCGCCCCTGGTCGCGACCCGCTCGGTCCAAAAATAGCGCGGATCGCCGGTCCGGCTGAACTCGGCATCGATCACGGGGATGGTCGTATCCAACAGCTCCGCGTTAAGCATGCCCTGCACGGTGGTCTGCAGCCAGCGCGCCATAGCGATGTTGTCGGACCAAATGCGCCAGCGGTTCTCCGTGAGCTCGCTTTTGAGATAGAGCACGTGTCCGGGTCCGGCCGGCGAGAACAGGATGCGCCAGTAGCTGGCATTGGTCGTGAAGGTGTCGCTGTCGAGGATGCTCAGCCGAATAAACGGGTTCTCGCCGGTGAGGATCACGGCGTTGGGATCTGCGGTGCTCATTAGCGGTCCTCCCTTGGTTGAGTGCCTCCCGCTCTCCCCGATAGCGGGCGAGGTGGGTGCGGTCAAACGATGGCTCGGCAATCGCCATTGGCCTTCGCGATGGCCGCGGGTGGAACGCGAAAGAAACCATTGACATTCCGCGGCAGTGCCCTAGCTAACGGCGCTTATGAACACGGTAAGCCCGCGCGAGTTCCTGAATTCGACGGATGCGCGCGTGCTGGAGGCCAATAGCCCCAGCAGCGACTACCTCGACGTGCCCGCCAGCCGGCCGCTGCGGCTCGATTGCGATCGGCTGCTGGCCCCTTTTCGCGTCGCCTACAAGACCTACGGCAAGCTCAATGCCGCCAAGTCGAATGCCATCCTGATCGCCCACGCCCTCACGGGCGATCAATACGCCGCCAGCCAGCACCCGGTGACCAAGAAGCCCGGCTGGTGGGAGACCATGATCGGGCCCGGCAAGCCCATCGATACGGATCGCTTCTTCGTCATTTGCCCCAACGTGCTCGGCGGCTGCATGGGGTCGACCGGACCGGCCAGCATCAATCCGCTGACCGGCAAGCCCTGGGGCCTCGACTTTCCCGTCATTACCATCGGCGACATGGTGGACGCGCAAGTGCCGCTGATCGACCACCTCGGCATCGATCAGCTGTTCAGCGTCATCGGCGGCTCCATGGGCGGCATGCAGGTGCTCGAGTGGGCCGCACGGCACGGCGATCGGGTCTATTCCGCCGTGCCGATCGCCACCGCGGCGTGGCATTCCTCGCAGAACATCGCCTTCCACGAGGTCGGACGGCAGGCGGTGATGGCCGACCCCGATTGGCGCCAGGGCCGCTATTTGGAACTTGGCACCGAGCCGCGCAACGGCCTCGCGGTGGCGCGCATGGCCGCGCACATCACCTATCTTTCCGAGGAGGCCCTGCAGCGCAAATTCGGCCGCAGCCTGCAGGATCTTGCCGCCAAGACCTTCAGCTTCAACGCCGACTTCCAGGTCGAGAGCTACCTGCGCCACCAGGGCTCCACCTTCGTCGATCGCTTCGACGCCAACAGCTATCTCTACATCACCCGAGCGATCGACTATTTCGATTTGGCGGCCGAACATGGCGACGTGCTGGCCAACGCCTTCAAGGCGACCAAGACGCGCTTCTGCGTGGTGTCGTTCACCAGCGACTGGCTCTATCCCACGCGCGAGAGCCGCGAGATCGTGCAGGCGCTCAACGCCGTGGCGGCCAACGTCAGCTTTGTCGAGATCGAATCCGACAAGGGGCATGATGCCTTCCTGCTCGAGGAGCCGGAGCTGTTCGCCACCGTGCGCGGCTTCCTCAACGCTGCCGCCGAGAAGCGGGGGTTGAAGAATGGGTCGGGGGCACACTGATGCTGGCACCCGCCATCCCGGCAACCACCCGCGTCGATCACCTGCTGATCGCGGAGATGGTGGCCGCCGGCTCCCGAGTGCTCGATGTCGGCTGCGGCGACGGCGCGCTGTTGCAGCTCCTCGCCAATACCAAGAACGTGGACGGCCGCGGCATCGAGATATCTCGCGAGCGCGTCAACGCCTGCGTGGCGCGCGGGCTCTCGGTCATCCAGGGCGACGCCGACCGCGACCTTGCCGATTACCCGGACGCCGCTTTCGACTGCGCCATCCTGAGCCTCACCATCCAGGCGACGCGGCAGCCCAAAACCGTGCTGGAGCATCTCTTGCGCATCGGCCGCCGCGCCATCGTTTCGTTCCCCAACTTCGGCCATTGGCAGGTGCGCGCGCAACTGCTGTTCACGGGCCGCATGCCGGTGACGGAGAACCTGCCCGACGCCTGGTACGTGAGCCCCAACGCCCATCTTTGCACCATCAAGGACTTTGCCAACCTGTGTCGGGTGGTCAATGCCCGCGTCGAGCGCGCCGTGGCCTTCAACGCCTGGGGCCAGCAGCTCGGCACGTGGATCCCCCTTACCGTGCACAACCTGATGGGCGAGAAGGCGGTCTTTATGCTGACGCGGACGCATTGAGCGAACGGCCGATTGCCGATGCGGTATGGCGAGGACCCAAGCTGGCGCTGAGCTTGTCGAAGGGCGCCGCATGCGCATCCACCCCTCGCAAACTCAGGACAACGTGGCCTATGCCGCGACCTTGCCGCAATGCAGCCGCGCGATCGAGGCGCCCGATCGAGCCTTGACCCGGCGCGCTGTCTTCGCCTTCCTGGTCGCTCCTCTCTGCGTTCCGGTTATGACACGGTCGTCGCTGACGCAAACCGCTCTGCCGCAACCCGTCGCGGTCGGCGCCGAGGTGCTCGCCGCATCGGGGTTTGCGGCGCTGGCCGGCAAGCGGGTGGGCCTCATCACCAACCAGACGGGGCGCGTCGGGGCGGAGCATCTGGCAGACCTGCTGCGCCGGGCGCCGAACCTGAGGCTCACTGCCATCTTTTCTCCCGAGCACGGCTTCAGAGGCCAGGCCGAGGCCGGAGCCAACGTGCGCAGCGGCATCGACGTCAAGACCGGCGTTCCCATCCACAGTCTCTACGGAGCGACCCGGAAGCCCACGCCAGCGATGCTGCACAACGTGGATGTGCTTGTCTTCGACATCCAGGACGTCGGCGCTCGCTTCTACACATATATCTCCACCATGGGCCTCGCCATGCAGGCGGCGGCGTCGGCGCGCATCCCCTTTCTCGTCCTCGACCGGCCGAACCCGCTGGGCGGTGAGTACGTCTCCGGCTTTGTCCTGGAGCCGCCACTGCGCTCCTTTGTCGGAGAGTACCCGATCCCCATCGTGCACGGCCTGACCGTCGGGGAGCTCGCGCGCATGATCCGGAGCGAGAAGTGGCTGGGCGGCCTCGACGCGCTCGAGCTCAGCGTCGTGGCCATGCAGCGTTGGCGCCGCTCGATGCGCTGGCATGTGACAGGACGCGCGTGGGTGGCCACGAGCCCCAACATTCCAAGCTTCGAGGCAGCGCTGGTCTACCCCGGCATGGGGCTCGTCGGGGAGGCCCATGTCAGCGAGGGCCGCGGCACGCCCACGCCCTTCTCCCTCTTCGGGGCACCGTGGATGGATGGGCCGCGGCTTGCGGTGCGCCTCAATGCGCTTGACCTGCCCGGTGTGACATTTGCGCAAGAGGCCTTCACGCCGCGGTCGATTCCAGGCGTGGCCGTGCACCCGCGCTTCGTCGGCACGACGCTCAGCGGCGTGCGCGTCGCCGTCAGAGACGCTGTGCGCGTAGAGCCGCTCGAGGTTGGCATCAACGTGCTGGTTGCGATTGCCGAGGAGGCGCGCGCCAAGGGCATTGCCCCGCTATTCGCCAACCTCAAGATGCTCCACGCCGTTGCCGGCACGCGGCGCCTCAATGACATGCTGCTGGCCGGCAGCGACGGCGCCACCATCATCGCCGCCTGGCAATCCGAGGTCGCACAGTTCAAAAAGCAGCGCACGCCCCACCTCATCTATGATTGAGCTCTATGATCGAGCCCTATCTATCGCGGCTCGGGAAGTCACCGGCGGAGAGCCCAAACACGCGCAGGTTGCAGCGGGTCGCGGATCGGACCCATGGGACCCATGTCAGCCTGCGGCTCCCGGGCCCCGCCGGCAGGCAACGTCCTTGGCCGCGGTTGAGGAGGGCCGACGCTCGCGCCCGGGGCGCCCCGGTCGCGGCCCACGCCGGGGTCCATGCCCGTCGCCCGGCGACGCGCCAAGCGTCCATAGACGATGCGTTGCATCTCAGTTCAAGATCAGTTCAGGGGCGACGTCGCCCGCACCGCTTCAATATCCCGCGCACGGTCGCCAGCTGCTTTGCGCGCCGTGCCGGCGCTCGCTTGGGGATGGCGCCCATCAGCTCCTTGCGGGCCTCGACGATGATCACGCCGGCAAATAGAGGCCACAACCGCGCGCCGATGCGCTCAAATCCGGTGGCCCATCGCACCAGCCACTGCCGGTCGAACGGCGGCATGAACAGCGCGCTTGCCCATTCGAGCGGCGTGAACAGGGACTCGCCAAGCAGCCGCTCGAGCTGGGCGCGGCTGTAAGGCCGACCGTGGCCGAAGGGGGTGGTGTCCAGTCGCGCCCAGATGCCGCGTCGGTTGGGAACGATCAGCAGGAGGCGACCCTCCGGAGTGAGCACGCGCCACATCTCGCGCAGCAGGGGGCGCGTGCGCTCGGAGGCCTCCAAGCAATGCACGGCGAGCAGCCGGTCGATCGACGCGTCGGGAAGCGGCAGCATCGCCTCCTCCACCATTGCCGTTTGCACCGGTCCCGACGCCGGCCACACCAGCGCGCCCTGGGTCGCCGGCATCAGTGCGCCGAGCCGGGCCGCCTCCCCGCGGAACATGCCGATGTAGGGCGCCGCAAAGCCAAGCCCCATCAGCTGGCAGCCCTCGAGACTGCGCCAGCGGGCGCGGATGCGGCTCGTCAGCAGCCGGCGCACGAAGCCTCCGAGCGGCCGATTGTAGAAATCGCGAAGGTCCACGACGTCGAGTTGCATCGGCGCACGGCCGGAGCCGTTCCAAGGGTCATCCACCGCGTTTGGGTCGTTCGCCGCCAGAGCGTTGGACCCAAGCGAGACGGTTGAATTCGAGGCGTCCGCTGTTAGGGTGCTGCAAGGACCCGAAAAAGCAAGCAAAAGCTCCCGAGTTATCCTCATGCCCAAGCTTCAGATTCACCAATTTCCCTGCCTCTCCGACAACTTTGGCGTGCTGATCCGCGATGCCGACACCGGCGTCGTCGCCTCAATCGACGCGCCCGACGCCAAGGCGGTCGCCGCGGCACTGGCGGGCCAGGGCTGGCGGCTCACGCATATCCTGACAACGCACCACCACGGCGATCACACCGGCGGCAATCTGGCGCTGAAGAACGACACCGGCTGCACCATCATCGGCCCGCGCGGCGAGGCAGCCAAGGTCCCCGGCATCGACAAAGGGGTGGGCGAGGGCGACACCTTCAATCTCGGCGGCCACGAGGTGCGGGTGCTCGACACGCCCGGGCATACGGCGGGCCACATCAGCTACTGGATTGCCTCGGCCAGCGTCGCCTTTGTCGGCGACACGCTGTTTGCCATCGGCTGCGGCCGCGTGATCGAGGGCAACGCCCAGATGATGTGGCAGTCGCTGCAGAAGCTGATGGCCCTGCCCGGGGAGACGTCCATCTACTGCGGGCACGAGTATACGCAGGCCAACGCGCGCTTCGCCCTCACGATCGAGCCGGAGAATAGGGCGCTGCAACAGCGCGCCAAAGAGGTGGATCAGACGCGCGCCGCCGGCAAGGCGACGCTGCCCACCACCATGGGCCTCGAGCTCGCGACCAACCCTTTCCTGCGCCCACACTCGGCCGCGATCCAGAAGCGCCTCGGCATGGCCGGCAAGCCCGAATGGCAGATCTTTGCCGAGATCCGCGAGCGCAAGAACCGCAGCTGATGGGCCGGGACCAGCCCGCGCTCAACCCGGCAGGCGGCAGCAAGGAGAAGGCGATGCCCCAGCAGCTTCCCGCCGTCAGCCTGGTGGCCATGCCCGGTCGACGGCGAGCCACCCTCGATGTCGCGCGCGAGATCGAGCGGCGGGGGTTTGCGGGCATCTACGCGCCCAGCCTCTTCGCCAACATGTCGCTGTGCGAGGCGCTGGCGAACGTTACCGAGCGCATCGTGTTCGGCACCTCGATCGCGCCGATCTACGCCCGCACCGTCGGCGACTTCGCCCAGAGCGCCGCCTTCCTAAACGAGGTCTCGGGCGGTCGCTTCCGCTTCGGCATTGGCGTGAGCCATGCGCCGGCGCACGCGCGCATGGGCGTGACGCCCGGCAAGCCGCTCTCCGACATCCGCACCTTCGTTGAAAAACTCTACGCGCACGACGCCGGCGGAGCGCTGCCGCCCGTCTACCTTGCCACGCTGCGCAAGGGCATGATCGCGCTCGCCGGCGAGATCGCCCAGGGCATGGTGTTCGCCAACGCGGCGCGCTCGCACATGGGCCAATCCCTGGCGGCGCTTCCTGCGAGCAAGCGCGCCGATGCCGGCTTCTTCATCGGCAACATGATCCCAACCTGCATCAGCGACGACATCGAGGCGGCCAAGGCGGTCAATCGCAGGACGCTGTCCCACTACGCGCTCCTTCAGAATTATCGCAACTACTGGAAGGAAGCGGGCTATGTCGAGGAGATGGAGGCGATCGAAAGGGCGGTCGCCGACCGGCGCATGGACGACGTGCCCAAGTACCTCTCCGATGCTTGGCTCGCCGACTGCACGCTCTTTGGCCCCGTAGCGCGGGTGCGCGAAGGTTTGGAAGCCTGGTGCGCATCGGGCGTGCGCTCGCCCATTGTGGTGCCCTCCTCCACCGCCGGCAATCAGATCAAGGCTTTCGAGGAGCTGTTCGCCGCCTTGGGTCGTTGATCGCGGCATCGGCGCGAGCATCGCCCGCAAAGCCGCTCGCGGCGGCTCGCCTGCCAAGGGCTGCGGTTCACACCACCCCCTTGTCGCGCAGGCGCCTGACGTCGCCGGCAGCGAGGCCACAGAGCGAACCGAGGAGGTCGTCCGTGTGCTCGCCGAGCAGCGGCGGGCGCGTCACCTTTGCCGGGGAAGCCGAGAGCTTCACCGGACAGCCCACCGTCTGGTAGGTGCCGCGTCTGGGGTAGTCGACGTCGACGATCATCTCGCGGGCCTTGAGGTGGGGGTCGGCCAGCACCTCGCCGGTGTCCTGGCAGGCGCCGCAGGGCACGCCGGCCTCGGCTAGCAGGCGCATGACCTCGTGCTTGCTCCTGAGGCGCGTCCACGCCTCCATGATGGCGTCGAGCGCGCTGCGGTTCTGCCAGCGCGCCTCGAGCGTCCTGAAACGCTGATCTTGGGCCAGCTCGGGGCGGCCCAGCACGCCCAGAAGCGCCGGCCACATCTGCGGCTGGGCGTAGATGAAGACGTAGTCGTTGGGGCCGCCCGGCGCGCAGGCGTAGGTGGTGCCCGGCACGTTGCGGCCGAGCTGGTTGCCGGTGCGCGGCGGCGGATGACCGAAGCGCTGATGATCGCGCAGGCTGACGCGGCAGATGTTGACCACCGCGTCCTGCATGGCCACCTCCACGTGCTGGCCGCGGCCCGTGGTATGGCGCTGCTGCAGCGCCGCCAGGATGCCGATGGTCATGTGCATGCCGGTTCCGGAGTCGCCGATCGATGGCCACACATAGGTCGGCGGGCCGTCGGGACGGCCGGTGACGCACATGGCCCCGCCCATGGCCTGGGCGATCGGCTCGAAGCTCTTGAACCCGCTGTAGGGTCCATAGGTGCCGAATCCCTTGATGGTGGCATAGATAAGCCGCGGGTTGAGCTCAGAGAGCACCCGCCAGCCAAGGCCCAATCGATCGAGTGCGCCCGGCCCGAAGTTCTCCACCAGCACGTCGGATTTGGCGATCACCTGTCGGAACAGTTCCTTGCCCTCCTCGGTCTTGAGATTGAGGGTCAGGCTCCTCTTGTTGGCGTTGAGCACGAGGAAGAACAGGCTGTCGCTGTCTTGTCGGTCGCGCATGTTGGTGCGTGCGACATCGCCGCCCTTGGGTTCCTCCAGCTTGATGACGTCGGCGCCGAGAAAGCCCAGCATCTGTGTGCACGCGGGTCCCGCCTGGTTGTGCGTCATGTCGATCACGCGGATGCCGGAGAGGGCTTGGCTCATGGGCGTCTCCCGATTGGGCGCGCGACCGGGGGCGGCCGCAGCTCGCTCTATGAAAGCAGGCCCGGGGGCCGGCGCCAACCGCCATCCTTCGGCCGCGAACCCAGGGTGAGCGCCGGCGGGTCCTCCGCGATGACGGCCTCAGCCAGCGTGTTGTCGACGGTGGCCTCGAAGCGCCCACCCTGCGCAATGAGGCCGCCGGACACAAGGCTGGCGCGGAGGCGCTCGAAGCCCGATCTCGGCAGGATCGGGTCTCTGCCCCATATGCTGAGCGCCTTGTAGCGATCGAGCGCCTTGCCGAGACGCTCGTGCGGCACGTCGGGAAAGTAGGCGGCCACGACGTCCGCGATCTCGGCGCCGCTCGCGACGCCTACCCAGCGCAGCGTGCGGTAGAGAGCCCGCACCATGCGTCGGCATTCATCGCGGTGCCCGGCAAGCCACGACCGGCGCCCATAGAGGCACGTGTAGGAGGTGGGCCCGCGCGCGGCAGCCGCATACCAGATATGTCCTGCCCCCTCCTCCACCAGCTCCTCGACGAAGGGCTGGAACAGCTGCACCACGTCGATTTCTCCGCGGCGCAGAAGCGCGGCGCTCATCGACATCGATCTGTCGCTAACACGCTCGAGCTTGGCGGGATCGAGGCCGTCGCGCCGCAGGTCCGCTTGCAGGCACATCCAGGGCGTCGGCACCTCGCTTACGGTGGCGAGGCGTCGCCCCGTCAGGTCGGCGAGCTTGAAGTTGGTGCGCGGCGCCGACCCCAACAGGAAGAACGGATCGCGGGTCACCACCTCGCAAAAGCACACGAGATCGCAGTTTGGATCGTTCTCGTTCGTAAGCATGACGCGCATCGGCCCGCCCCAGCCCACGTCAATCGAGCCGTCGCACAGGCCGCGCGCCGCTTGAGCCGGGGTGGGAGCGCGCACGTGGCGCACCTCGACCCCTTCCTCGCCATAGGCGTCGAGCGCGAGCGCCGCATAGAAGGGCGCATAGAACACCGCCCTCAGCGTCTCCTGCAGCACGATTGTCATTCGGCGCCTCCTGGCTTGCGGTCAGGGCACGTCGCAATAATCGACCAGACCCCTGCGGGCCCCTTCATCCCAGCGGCCCGCCGGCGATCTGGGTGCGGCGCATCACACGGCGGTCGGCTCTCCTCCTCGGTTGCCCGCAAAGCCCATGGTATAGGAGGCGTTGACGTAGAGGAGCTTGCGCTTGGTCTCGGGGTGGGTCACCACCACGGGATGGGTGCTGATGGTGGCCCGGAAGGCATTCTTGTCGGCCTGCGGGCCGGCCACCTTGCGGTCCGAATGCACCGCCCGCACGCTCTCCAGCATCTTCTTGATGCCGTCCGATAGCGCCGCGTAGGCCTGATACTGGTTGGCGAATAGAGTGTCTCCGCCGTAGGGCGGCACCTCAATGGCGTAGTGGATGGCGCCCATCGGCGGTTCGGCCATCACGATCGTCTCAGTGTGCCATTCCTCACCGACGATCTTCTTGTCGCCGGGCTCGCGCGTGATGACGATGATCTCCGGGTCGGCCTGCATGCCCTGGTAGTTGGGGTGGATGAAGATCTGCGTTGCCTCTGCAGTGCCGGGCGCCGGTCCCTGACGCGCCCCGAGCCTCCAGCAAGGGAGCGCCTTCGCCAATGCAAAGTGAGGGTAGGGCGCGCCTCCCCGTTGCGCAACCGGATCGGCGGATTACCGCCGCATCACTTCGATCTGCACGGATTCTCCGGCCTGCAGCGTGAAGGTGCGCTGGAACACCTCGCCGGCGTTCCTGGCGCTCACCGTATAGGTGCCCGGAGCAAAGATGTGCGTCGGCAATGCCCCAACGCTCTCCTTCACCACCTCGCCCTGCGCGTTGGCGATGTTCCATTGCGTGTCGGCGATGGCATCGCCGCCCGCGCGTGCGACGAGCTTGAAAGTCACCTTGGCGGCCGCGTGGGTGAGCGTGGCCTCCGTGAGCTTGCCCGCCTCGACTGTCACGTCGGACCGCGTGACGGCATTGGCATCGCCGTAGGTGCCGACGACATTGTAGATGCCCGCGTTGAGGCGGATGACGAGCCCGGGCTTGACCCCGCTCATCACCTTCGTGCGCTGCCCGTATTGATCGCGCTCGTCGGAATAGACGTCATAGCTTACCGCCTTGTCGTTGATGGGTTCGCTGGTGGCGACGGCGGGAGTAAGCCGCAACCCGCCGGCGTTGAGCACGAAGCGCTCCTGGGCCGGGCGTTCCCCCGAGACGGCAATGCGCCGCGTCAGGTTGGCGCGGCCGAACGCAACGTTGACAATGTAGTCGCCGGCCTCCAGCTGCAACGTCGGGGTCGCCTCGCGATGCGTGGATAGCAGCTTCAGCTTTCCGTCCGGCCCCGGTTTGTCGCGAAATACCCGCCATATGAGGCCCTGGTCGATGTTCTGCCCGTCCTGAGTAAGCACGGCCACGAGCGAGACCTGCCCGGCTCCGCCGGCGATGGGCGGTGCTTTCACCTCGGGCGCGGAGCGCGGCACGATCGTGGTGTTGGGCGGAACGAGAGTGTGGGGCGCAGCCGCGCCAGGGTCCATCGCGGGAAGGGACGAGGTCGGCGGCGCCGAGTTGGTCCGGGTCTGCCAAGGCGTGCGCTCGGGCGTGCGCTCTCCCTGCTGCGCCGGAGCCGGCAACGCACCGAGCAGAAGGCTCAGCAACGCCGCGATCGCGTGCCACTGGGGCCGGTGACAGTTCGCCATGGCCTCCCCCCAAACCGTCCCGAATCCCCAACACGGTCGGCAACGAAGGAAGCAGAATCAAGGCGGCCCGCACGTGGCATCAATCGGCAGCATCAGTCGGCGGCCACCTCGAGAACGCGCACCTCGCCAGCGCGCAGCTCGACGGCACGCTCGAAGCGCTTCTCCCGCGTCTCGGCTCGGATCAAATAGCGTCCGGCCTGCAAGATCGCGGATGGCTCGGGCTGTCCGGTGGTCCACAGCGCGGCGCCGGCTTCATCGCGGATGTCCCACGCAACGTCGGCCAGCACTGGCACGCCGCTGGCGAGGAGGCGCAGTTTGAGCGTCGCAGCCTGGGGCTCCAGCACCAGCTGCTGGGTCTGCCCCGCGCGAATCTCAACGTCGCGGACGGTGCGCGCGTTGATGGCACCGAACCGGCCCACCACCCGGTAGCGGCCGCTGGACAGGGTCAGCACCGGCGCAGGTCGGCTCGTCGCGATCACCTCTGGCGCAGCGCTGTCGAGGCGCTCAATGCGCCAGGAGACGAGCTCCTCCGGTACCGACCCGCCGCCGGCCGCCTTGGTTCCCAGCACCAGGCGGCCCGCGGCCAAGTTGAGCGTGCGCCGCACCACCTCGCCAGGGCCGACGGCCAGACGCTCGCGCGTCTCGGCGCTGCCCTGCCGCGCGACCACGTAGTAGGTGCCGGGCGGGACGACGAAATCGGGCTGCCGGGCGGTGGACCGGGCCACCTCGCGGCGGCCCTTCGGCGCGTCGGGATCGTCCTCCACGACGCTGAAGACGATGACCTCCGCAGCACCCGCGGCGTCCTGGCCGGCAGCGGACAGCAGCAGGCGCGCCGCATTGAGCGGGATGTCGAGTCGACCGACGCTGCCCGCCGGAACGATGACGGACCGCTCGGCACGCACCAAACCCTGCTCGACGTGCACGAGAAAGCGGCCGGCCGGCAGCATGAGGAGGCCCTCGCTCCCCTTGAACATGGCGAGCGGGGGAGCGGGATCCTTTTTGCTGTCCCCCGCCTGATCCGCCTCGCTCACCGTGACGATGGCATCGCCGAGCGGCGCGCCGCTCTTCTGGGCCTGCGCCCTGACGAGCAGCGTGCCGGCGTTGAGGACGACCTTGACCGCGGTGGGCTTGTCCTCAAGCTGCACCTCGCGGCTCACCGCAACCGCACCATCGCGCACCTTGACCACATAGTGGCCGGGTTGGGCTTGGATATTCGGATTGGACGCCCGCGCCTCGTAGAGAACCGTCGGGGGCTGTCCGTCGGCGAAGACCGCCCAGTGCAGCGGCAGGCCGATGGGCTCGGCGCCGGGCGCAAGCAGCGCGCGCAGATAGAGGCCGGGCGGTCCGTCGGCTGGAACCGTAGCCGCGCTCGCTGGCGCAGAGCTTGGCTGGGGTGCGGCAAGTGCCGCGGGCGGCGCATCGCTGCCCTCGCTCCCCGAAAGTCGCAGCGCCTCTTCCACGTCGGCGGCGATCTCGCCGGCGGTGCGCGCGTTGTAGAAGCGCCCGCCCGTCACCTGCGAAAGACACGCCATCGCCGCGCTGTCGTTCGGCCTGAGGCCGAGCCCGACGACGTGCGCCACAATCCCGGCACGGCGCAGCTCTTCGGCGACCACGCACACGTTCTGCTGGCAGTTGTCGGCGTCGTCGTGAATGAGGAGGAGGCTGCGCTTGCCGGGGCCCGGCGGAAGCGACTTGGCGGCTTCGCGCAGCGCCGCCGTCAACGGGCCCCGACCACGCGGGTTTACCTTGTCCAACGCGTCGGCCAAGCGCGCCACATCGAGCGGCTCGGGGGGACGCAACAGCTCGACATCGCCGCAGTCGCCGCGCCGATGGCCGAAGGCGGCGAGACCCACGCGGGTTTGGGGCGCGACCTTGGCGAGCGCCCGCCGCACAGCCTCGCGTGCCAGGACGACCTTGCTGCCGCGCACGCCCTCGATATTGCCCGCCATGGAGCCGGAGCCATCGAAGACCACGATCACCGATGCCGGCTCCTGGGCCCGTGCGGCCGCCGCGCCGCCGAGCCAGAGCAGCGCCAGAAAAGCCAGCATGCTTCGCCGCTCTCGGGCCCAATGGTCGGTCCACATGGCCGATGTCCGCCCTCCGCTCTTGCACCCGAGCCCGGCCCATTGTACTCGCGAGCGAGGTGGTTTAGCGAGGACCTTGCGCGCCAGCAGCCGGTTCGGCCAACTGAGAGTGCGACCCCCATGCGCCAGATGGGCCAGATGCGTCAGATGCGCCAGACGAGCGAGCAGAGCCAGGTGAGCTAGGTGACCCAGATGAGCCAGATGAGCCAGGAGACCCTCGAGCTATTGTTGCGGCGCCGGTCGGTGAAGGCGGCGATGCTGGGCGAGCCCGGACCGAGCCCGCAACAGCTCGAGACGATCCTGACCGTGGCGGCGCGCGTGCCCGACCACAAGAAGCTCGAGCCCTGGCGCTTCATCGTCTTTGAGGGCGACGCGCGCGCCACCTTCGGCCGGGTGCTGCTCAAGGCCTGCCTTGCCGAGGACAAGCAGACGCCCTCTGCCGCCCGGCTCGAGACCGAGCGCACCCGATTTCTCAGGGCGCCGACGGTGGTGGCCGTCATCTCGTGCGTGACGGCCAATCCCGCGGCACCCGAGTGGGAACAGGTCCTCTCGTGCGGGGCTGCGTGCTTTAATCTGTGCCTCGCTGCCAATGCCCTGGGCTTTGCGACCTCTTGGATTACGGAGTGGTACTCCTACAGCCCCGCCGTGCGCGCTGCGCTGAGGTTGGCCGGCAACGAGCGCATGGCGGGGTTCGTCTACATCGGCACGGCCAAGGAGACCCAACCCGATCGCGATCGCCCGCAGCTCGCCCGGATCGTCAGCCGTTGGACCAGCTGAGGGCCACCACCCCACGAGGAGCGCATCAGTGTTTTACGAGACGATCGAGAACAAGCACGGCCTCAAGCATGATCCGTTCAAGGCCATCGTCGGGCCGCGGCCGATCGGCTGGATTGCCACCGTGAGCAGGGACGGGATCTGCAACATCGGGCCCTACAGCTTTTTCAATGCGGTGGGCGAGCGGCCGCACTACGTCATGTTCAGTTCGTCCGGGCGCAAAGATTCGATCAGAAATGCCGAGGAGACCGGCGAGTTCACGTGCTCCCTTGCCACCTGGGACCTGCGCCTCAACATGAACATGACGTCCGCCTCCGTGCCCTATGGGGTGGACGAGTTCCCGATCGGTGAACTTACCGCCGTGCCCGGCAAGCTCGTGAGGGCCCCGCGCGTCAAAGAGAGCCCCGCCGCGTTGGAATGCAAATTCTGGAAAACGGTGGAGCTGCCGCCGCTGCATGCAGGGGGCGCGACCAAAAACTGGGTGGTGTTTGGTCAGGTGGTGGGCGTCTACATCGACGATCGCTTCATCAAGGACGGCATGGTGAACACCGGCGCCATGCTGCCCATCGGCCGCCTTGGCTACATGGACTACAGCGTCGTCACCCCGCAATCGATTTTCGCCATCGACCGCCCCTCGGTTGAGGAGGCCATGGCCAAGATGCGGGTCAAGGCCGCGGAGTAGCCCCTTCCACGCGGGCTTATCGAGAGGGGCCTCGGGGCAGGGAGCGACGTGCGAGCTTGCCGGCAAAGAGCTGGCCGGCGTTTGCGATCCTCCGGGGAATGAGGATAGCGCGGGTTGGCCCGCACGCTTAGCGGGAAATTTTCCATTTCCCCGGCATCGCCTTGCCCAAGCTCGTTGGGCTTTTTACGCTGGGCTTTGCGGAAACGTCGGGAGCGGGTTCTGGACGCAAGGTCAGATGGCAGACGGCGGAGCGAGCCGACGTATCCTAGTGACAGGAATGGGCGCCGTGACGCCTATCGGCCACACCGTCGCCGATCTCTGGGAGGGCATTAGACAGGGCAAATGCGCGGTGGCGCCGATCGAGCGCTTCTACCAGAACGATCCCCATTTCCTCACGCCAAAGCAGATCGAAAATTTCGATCTGGGTAACCCACTCGCCGCGCAGATCAAGGCCTTCGACCATCGTGCCCGCCTCGAGCACTTCAAGCGCGACAAGCTCATGCTGTTTGCCGACCGCTACAGCCTGTTCGCCGCCGCCGCCGCCAGTGAGGCGATAGAGCAAGCCGGTTTAGCGATACCGTTTGCCGATCCCTATCGCGCCGCCTGCATTATCGGCTCGGCAGAAGCCGGGATTGTCAACCTCGAGATCGCCTATCGGCACGTCTTCGAGTTGAAACAGCCGTCCACCCACCCCTTGACCCTGGTGCGCTTCATCGGCTCCTCGGCGGCGGCGCACGTCGGCATCGGATGCGGCGTCAAAGGGCCTACCTTCGGCGCCTGCGGGTTCTGCTCCTCCGGCGCGCACGCCATTGGTCTCGGCCGCGATCTCATCCGCAGCGGTGCCGTCGACGTTGCCATCGTCGGCGCCGGCGAGAGCCCCCACACCTACGCCAGCATGCGCGAGTGGCAGGCGACCGGGCTTCTGTCGCCCCACGGCATCTTCCCGTTTGCGAGGAAGGGCAGCGGCACCGTGCTGGGCGAGGGCGCGGGCATACTCGTGCTTGAATCGATGCATCATGCCAAGGCGCGCGGCGCCAAGATCCTCGCCGAGCTCTGCGGGCTAGGCGCGACAGCGGATGCAACGGAATTGGGCAAGCCCGACGTGGCCGGCGCCAGCGAGGCCATGCGGATGGCGCTCGAGGACGCACAGCTGGCGCCCTGCGACATCGATTACGTGAACGCCCACGGCACGGGCATTGCCGCCGGCGACCGCGCCGAGACCGCGGCGATCAAGCGCACGTTTGGCACGCACGCTGCCGAGCTTGCCCTGTCCTCGACCAAGTCCATGTACGGCCACCCGCTGGGCGCCGGCAGCGCCATCGCCGCCGTCGTGTGCGTCAAGGCCATGCAGGAGGGCTGGGTACCGCCGACACTGGGGCTCGACGAGGCGAGCCCCGGCTGCGACCTCGACTACACGCCCAACAGGGGTCGCGCGAAGCAATTGACCTACACAATGTCGAACGCGTTCGCCTTCACCGGCCTCAACACCGCCCTCGTGTTCGGCCCTGCGCCGGCGTGATGCCTCAAGCGGGCGTCACCGCCTCGGCGCGGGCCAGGATGCGCTCGGCGCGGGCGACGTGCGCGCGATCCAGCATCTGACCCCGGAAGGCCAGTGTGCCAGCGTTGGGGTTCTGCGCGAATAGCTGCACGATCTCCTGAGCCAACCCGACCTCCTCCGCCGTTGGCGTGAAGAGCTCGTTGATGATGGGTACCTGGGCTGGGTGGATGGCCATCTTGGCGGTGAAGCCGTCGCGTGCAGCGATCCTCGCCTCGACGCGGAACCCTTGCATGTCGCGCAAATCGACGAACACCGTGTCGATCGGCTGGACATCGGCGGCGGAGGCCGTGATGAGGCACAGGTTGCGCGCCAACTGATAGGGCGACGTCCAGGCGCCGTCCGCCTCGCGATTGGCCTTGGCACCGAAGACGGCGGAGAGGTCCTCCGCGCCCCAGGAGAGGCCCGCAAGACGCGAACTTGACCCGACGTAGGTGTGCATCTGCAACAGCGAGACCGGCACCTCGGTCGTGATCACGATGATGCGGGTGGCGCCCCTGGCGACACCGGCGTGCTCCTCGGCATGGTTGAGCGCGATCGACAGCGTGTGCACGTCCCCGCCCGAGCGCGCCTTGGGCAGCAGCACGCCGTCGGGGCGGCTGCCCATGACACCCGCCAGGTCGTCCTCCCAGTAGGGGGTGTCGAGCGCGTTGAGGCGCACATAGAGCAGGGGCCGCGGCTCCAGCGCCCGGGTGGCGGCGATGTACTGCTGGGTGACCGCGCGCGCGGCAGCCTTGCGCGGTGCGCTGACGGCGTCCTCCAGGTCGAGGATCAAGGCATCGGCGCCGCAGCCCACGCCCTTGGCGAGCTTCCTCTCGTCGTCGCCCGGAATGAACAGCAAGGAGCGCATCGAGCTTAGGCCCTCGGCCGCTTGCGCATCATCGCCTGGCGCCTGCATTCGGCCACCAGCTCACCACGTTGGTTGAAAGCCTTGTGCAGAAACTCGACAATGCCGACGTCGCCGCGCGAACGGCTCTCGCGCTTGCTGAGCACCTCCGTCGTGAAATTGAGCGTGTCGCCGCAAAACACGGGTTTGGGAAAGCGTACCTCGGTCATGCCAAGGTTGCCGACGGTGGTGCCGATGGTGGTATCGTTGACGGAGACGCCGATCATCAGCCCCAGCGTGAAGATGCTGTTGACCAGCGGTTTGCCCCACTCGCTCTTGGCGGCAAACTCGTGGTCGATGTGCAGCGGCTGGGGATTGTGGGTGAGGCACGTGAAGAACAAATTGTCCATCTCCGTCACGGTGCGGCGCAGCAGGTGCTCGAATTTGCGCCCGACCTCGAACTCCTCCAGGTAGA
>Ga0306920_100002344_pt1 | contig 23960 bp, 26 predicted proteins | sample flu12Cox44000170_FD_204666 | JGI IMG/M metagenome (GOLD analysis project Ga0306920, IMG submission 204666) | Lab enrichment of tropical soil microbial communities from Luquillo Experimental Forest, Puerto Rico - flux4day.12C.oxic.44.000.170 (v2)... | ecosystem: Environmental > Terrestrial >...
GTGTGCGCCACGCTCCTGCTCAAGAGCTCGCGCGAAGAGGCGACCGCGCACAGCCGCGCTCGGCGCGAAGCGCTCTCGTCCTGGCCGCAACCGTTCGCGCGCTCCGATTTCGCCTGGGTGACGCCGCCCGTGCTCAATCCCTTCACCCGCATCGCGGTGGAGATGTGCGCGGCCAGCGGAACGCTGCGGGCGGTCGGTTACGAGTCGGAGCCGGGCAGCCCGCTTCCGCGGCAAGCGACGCAGGTTCGCGAATTGGCTGTGGCCGGCGTTGCGGCGTGAGCGGCTAACCCCGATTTCCTCGAGCGCGCAGCGCGCTAAAATATTTTCGACATGTTTCTTGCCTCCAATAGGAGGAACGTTCGCTCATTCTGGGCGAACAGGGGGGGGCCGTGCGCAAGGTGGCGTTGCGTCTTGTGTCCGTTGCCGCGTTGGGCGTGGCCGCGGCGTGGGCGGGCGGGCGTGTCCACGCGGCGCCGGTTGCGCCGAGCGCGATCGCGACCGATCTGGCGCTCGCCGAACCGGCGCAATTCATCTACCGCGGCAAGCCGTACTGCTGGTACCCCTACGGATGGGCGGGCGCCGCTTGGTATTGGTGCGGTTATGGCACCTATGCCGGGGTCGGCTGGGGCGGCACCTATGGCTGGAACGGCTGGGTCGTGCCGCGACACTACCGCGCCGCGCGGGTCGCACCGCCATACCGCTTCTGGCCCGAGCCTTGAGCACGCCGCCGTGCCTGCGTCAGCCTGCCACCAGCCTGCGCACGACAGCGTGGCGATGGCGAGTGGGCGCGGCCGCTACGATTGTGCCGGAGGCCGCTTGTCCTCGCCGGCGAACAGCGCGGCCGGAAACTGCGCCGCATAACGACGCTTTTGCGGCGGACGCGGATGGTCTTCGCGCGGGCTCAGGTCCGGCTCCACGACCTTGCGATAGAGATGCCAGGTCGAATGGCCGAGCACCGGCACCACCACGGCGAGCCCGAAGAAGAACGGCAATGAGCCGATCACCAACAGCGCGGCGACGATCAAGCCCCAGAGCGCCATGATGATCGGGTTGGCGGCGACCGCTCGCACCGAGGTCAGCACCGCCTCGACCGCGCCGACCTCGCGGTCGACCAGCAGCGGAAACGCCACCACGCTGATGATCAACACCGTGACGGCAAACAGGAAGCCGACGAAGTTACCGACGACGATGAGCATCCAGCCTGCGGGCGTGGTGAAAACTTGACGGAGAAAATGGGGAATCGAGGCCGCGGGCTCGTAGCCGAAATTGGCGATGTAGATCGCCTGCGCGACACCAATCCAGATCGCGAAGATCACCAGCAGCAGAAAGCCCAGCGCAGCAATGGCGTCGCGCGACGGCGAGTGCAGCACGTCGAAGGCGTCTTCCCAGGACATGTCGAGACCCTGCTCGCGGCGGCGGCTCAGCTCGTAAAAGCCGATGGCCGCGAACGGGCCGACCAGCGCGAAGCCGGCGGCGAGCGGAAACAAGAGCGGCAAGAGCGCATAACCCAGGATCGCCCGCGCCAGGACCAGACCGACGATGGGATAGATCAGGCACAGGAATACCGCATGGGTCGGTATGGCGGAAAAATCGGCGAGGCCGCGTGCCAGCGCGTCTTTGAGGTCCGCGAGGCCGATGCGGCGCACCGTCGGACGCGCGCGGATCGTATCCGCCCCCATGAGAACGTGTAGCTGGGCCATGGTCGTACCTCCCGAGCAATCCGAGTCGCGATGCCGGTCTTGGTCACGCATTAACACGGCAGGAGAAGACTTGTTCGCCGCAACGCCGGCAGATCGGAATGGCACCCCCCGCCGGCGGGGGGGCATTGCGGTTCGTCCGCGAGACGTCCGATATGCTCAGAGGGCGCTGGTGCGACCTTCGCCCCCTGCCGACGACGAAAACCAGTTGCCTGACGGAGACCATCGATGCCGCGTGATATCGTCCGCCGAGCCGAAGCCGTTCCCGCCACCAGCATGATCGCGCTTGCGATCGGCGCGGCCGCGTTCGGAGCCGTTGCCGTCGGAGCCTTGGCGATCGGCCGGCTCGCGCTGGGCCGCGTAACGGTCAAGAAGGCGCGCTTCCAGGCGCTCGAAGTAGACGAGCTGACGGTGGGCAAGTTGCGCGTGCGCGAATACGACGGGCCGCCACCTCCGGCTTGATCTATGCGCGCAGCACGTCCACCCGCATGTCAGGCTCGAACTCGTCGGAAAGCTGCGAGCTCGAGCAGGATGCGGCGGCCGACTTCGTTGGGATACTGGTTGCCGCGATTGCCGAGGATCACGATGCCGAGCTTGCGGCGCGGCATCATCCCGATATAAGCGGATGCGTTGTTGAGACCGCCGTACTTTTCGGTGATGGTCGGCGCGTCTCCGACGAGGACCTCCCAGGCCAGCGCCTGCCGGTTGCGCGGGCCGATGGTCCAGACGTCCTGCTGCGCCAAGCTCATCGCCTCGCGCAGCGACCGCTCGACCGGAAACTCGCCGAGATTGGCGGCGAGAAAGACGGCCATGTCGCGCGCAGAGGAATACATCTGGCCCGTTCCCGGCCAGTGGTAGTAGCTCTCCTGACTGCCCGGCTCGCCGATCGGCTCGCCTTCGTCGGAGTAGCCTTGCACCGCGCGGCGCTTGTGTTCGGGGGCGGGGCGTCCGCGCGCGCTGTCATCCTGCCGCGGCAGCACGGTCGACGTCATGGCGAGCGGGCGCAGCAGCCGCTGCTCGATCAGCTCGTCGATCGGCATGCCGTATCGACGCTCGAGCGCGAGCTGCAGAAGGATATAGCCCGCGTGGGTATAGAGATGCTGCTGACCGGGTGCCGTGTCTGCCTTCCAGGCATTGAGCGTGCGGATAAACTCCGGCAGCGTGTAGCCCCAGTCCGGCCAGGTCGGATGGTCCTGCGGCAACAGCAGACCCGACGTGTGCGTCGCGAGCTGGCCGAGCGTGACGCGGCCGATATCGCCGTCCCGGTCCAGCTCGACGATATATTTGGCGACTGGGTCGTCGAGCCTGAGTTCGCCATTGCCCACCGCCTGCGCCAGCAGCGTCGTCTCGAAAACTTTGCGCAGCGAAGCGAGATTGAACAGCGTGTCGGTCGTGATCGGCCGTTTGTTGGCGCGATTGGCCCAGCCGTAATTGAAGAACAGGGTTTGGCCTTCGATGCGCAAGGCCACCGCGACGCCGCCGCCGCCATCGGGCGGTACGATCGAGCGAACGTGACGTGTGACGATCCGTTCGGCGATGCGTTCGGTCTGGCGATCGGCGCCGGCGGCGGGCGCGGCGAGGAGCGCCATGATCGATGCCATCGTCACGAGTCGCATGCGTCCCACCAAGGTTCAGGGTGACAACGCCTCCGAAGCCTGCGGCGCGGAGAACATCTTGCGCGCGTTGTGTCCCACGCCGGGCAGTTCGAGCAGTCGCCAGTTGAAGGTCCAGCCACGGGCCTGCGCCAGCGTCTTCGCCGCGTTGAATACGTTCAATCCACGCTGGTAGCGCGACGCGCCCTGGGCCAACGCCTCGGGATAGTCGTTTCGCGCGTCGTGGCGGGTGTCGCCTTGGCCGAGATAGATGGTCAGCGGCTGTTCCAGGTAGCGCCGCAGCGCCGCCTCGCCCTCCGTTCCCGAATAGACCTTTCCCAGCCCGTAGGGCGCGACGATCGCGAGGCTCGCAAACACGTAGCTTCCCGCATTTCCGATCACGATGCCGCGCGCTTCGGTGGGCACGAAGGCGGCAAGCCGGTCGAGGAATTGGCCTCCTGCGGAGTGGCCGAGCAGGGAATAGGGGAGGGGCCGGCCTTCCTGTCCGCGCGCCCAGGCGACGAGATCGAGCACCAGCGTGCCGGTCCAGTCGCGCGCATTTTGCACGACGCCGTCCTTGACGATGCCTCCGCGCTGGTAGCGCCAGGTGGGAAAGGCGCGTTTGTCGAACACCGGCGCGACCACCAACAGGCACAGCCGGTCCGCGAGTGCGCGCGCGTCATCGCGATATGTGCGGGCATTGCGCGCGATGCCGTGAAAGACGAGCAGCAGCGCCGGATCGGAACATCCCGCCGGGCGGTAGGTGAAAACCACCATGGGCGTGCCGTTGATGTCGATCACCTGTCGTCCGGTCGTAATCGGCGCCGCCAACACCGGCACGCAGCCGAGCAAATCGCATAGGATCGCGGCGACTGCGAGGCATCGCGTCTTCGTCATTGCGCTCTCTTATGGGTGTCCGCCTTGGGCTCGCTGCAAGACGTTCGCAGAACCGACACGATCCGGGTTTAAGGCATTCCTCATCAGCCAACAATGGAGTACCGCATGGCGAAGCTTACGCTCTATCACGCCGCGCCGTCGCGCTCATCGATCACGCGGTGGATGCTGGAGGAGGTCGGCGAACCCTACGACATCCACCTGCTGAGCTTGAGCAAGGGCGATAACCGCGCTCCCAACTATCTCGCGGTGAACCCGATGGGCAAGGTACCGGCGCTCAAGCACGGCGACGTCGTCATCACCGAGGCGGCGGCGATTTGCGCTTATCTCGCCGACGAATTTCCGCGCGCCAAGCTCAACGTGCCGATCGGCAGCCCGCGCCGGGGCGTTTATCTCAAGTGGCTGTTCTTCGGACCGAACTGCATCGAGGCGGCGATGATGGATCGCGCCAACCCGCGCAAGGACGAGCCGCGGCGCGGCATGCTGGGCTACGGCGATTTCGACACCGTGATGGATGTGACGGCGAAGGCGGTCGCGAAGGGCCCGTATCTGATGGGCGAGCAGTTCACCGCCGCTGACGTGGTCGTCGGCTCGACGCTGCGCTGGGGCATGATGTTCAAGCTCGTGCCCGAGCGTCCCGAGTTCACCGCCTATACCAACCGCCTCGCCGCGCGGCCGGCATTCCAGCGCGCCGAGGCCAAGGACAAGGAACTCGCTGCGGCGTGAGGTGACGAAACGCGTGGCCCGGATGGAGCATGCGCGAAATCCGGGCTACGTTCGCGCCTGATGATCCTGGCGCTTCGCATTCTTTATTTCGAGGACCTCTCGGTCGGCATGACCGAGACGCTGTCGAAGACGATCGCCGCCTCCGACGTGGTCGGGTTCGCGCAGCTCACCGGCGATCGCAATCCCATCCATCTGTCGGAGCATTTCGCCGCCAAGACCCAGTTCGGGAAGAGGATCGCCCACGGCCTCTACACCGCCAGCCTGATCTCGGCGGTGTTGGGCACGCGCCTTCCCGGCCCCGGCGCGGTCTATATTTCGCAGACGCTCAATTTCCGCGCGCCGGTCAAGATCGGCGATCAGGTGGACGTGACCGTGACGGTGGCGGAGCTCATCCCCGAGCGCCAGCGCGCGCGGCTTGCTTGCAGCTGCAAGGTCGCAGACGAGATCGTTCTCGACGGCGAGGCCTGGGTGAAGGTGCCGTCCGCCGCCAAGTCCAAGCGCCCGCTGCCGCGGCTGTGAGTGGGAAGGGCGACCGGGCAATTTCCATCGTCACTTGCGCCATCGCCGCAGGAGATCGAATGCCAGAAAGATGAGCCCGCCGAGGGCGAGCAGGGCCGGCAGGCCCATGAAGACGCTCAGCAGGACGATGGCCATGGCAATGCTTGCGATGACTTCGAACACGGGCGACACGCAGGAAATCCCGCCTTCGTCGAGCCGCGGACAGATATCGAGCACGCCGAGGAAGGCGAGGACGGCGAAGCCGGCGAGCAGAGCGCCCAAGGCGACGTAGCAAACGATCTTCAGGATGCGGAGCAAAGTTTGGCCCATGGGCGGAATTCCTTTTGCGTCGACCGCAAGAGGTCACCGCCAGTCGATCAGCGGCCGCACCGCCGGCGTTCGAAGGCACATTACATCTGAAAGAAGGTTACTCCGCCGCTTCCGTGCGCGGCTTGCGCTTGGCGTCGCGCCGCGCCAGTACCGGCGCCAGAAATTGCCCGGTATAGCTGCGCTTGATCTTGGCGATTGCCTCGGGCATGCCGGCGGCCACGATCTCGCCGCCGCCGTCGCCGCCCTCCGGGCCGAGGTCGATGATCCAGTCGGCGGTCTTGATCACTTCGAGATTGTGCTCGATCACGACCACGGTGTTGCCCTGCTCGACCAGCTCGTGCAGCACGTCGAGCAGCTTTTTCACGTCGTGGAAATGCAGCCCCGTGGTGGGCTCGTCGAGGATGTAGAGCGTGCGGCCGGTGGCGCGCTTGGACAATTCCTTGGCGAGCTTGACCCGCTGCGCCTCGCCGCCGGAGAGCGTGGTGGCCTGCTGGCCGACATGGATGTAGTCGAGGCCGACGCGGTGCAGAAGCTCGAGCACGTTGCGCACGCGCGGCACCGCCTTGAAGAACTCGAGCGCCTCCTCGACCGTCATGTCGAGCACGTCGGCGATCGATTTGCCCTTGAACAGAACCTCGAGCGTCTCGCGGTTGTAGCGCTTGCCCTTGCAGACGTCGCAGGTGACGTAGACGTCGGGCAGAAAGTGCATCTCGATCTTGATGACGCCGTCGCCCTGGCAGGCCTCGCAGCGCCCGCCCTTGACGTTGAAGGAGAAGCGGCCGGGCTCGTAGCCGCGCGCCTTCGCCTCGGGCAGCCCCGCGAACCATTCGCGGATCGGGGTGAACGCGCCGGTATAGGTCGCCGGATTGCTGCGCGGGGTGCGGCCGATCGGTGACTGGTCGATGTCGATCACCTTGTCGAGATGCTCGAGGCCCTCGATGCGGTCGTGGGGAGCAGGGGCCTCGGAGGCGCCGTTGAGCTTGCGCGCGATCGCCTTGTAGAGCGTATCGACCAGCAGAGTCGACTTGCCGCCGCCGGACACGCCCGTGACGCAGGTGAACAAGCCGAGCGGGATTTCGGCGGTGATGCTCTTGAGATTGTTGCCGCGCGCGTTGACGAGCGTCAGCGTGCGGCGCGCGTTCTTCGGCCGGCGCTCGGGAATCGCGACCGCCATCTCGCCCGACAAATATTTGCCGGTGAGGGAAGCGGCCGTCGCGATCAGGTCGTCGACCGTGCCCTGCGCGACGATGTGGCCGCCGTGGATGCCGGCGCCGGGCCCGATATCGAGCACGTGGTCGGCGGTGCGGATGGCGTCCTCATCGTGCTCCACCACGATCACGGTATTGCCGAGGTCGCGCAGGCGCTTGAGCGTCTCGAGCAGCCGCGCGTTGTCGCGCTGGTGCAACCCGATCGAAGGCTCGTCGAGCACGTAGAGCACGCCGGTCAGCCCCGAGCCGATCTGCGAGGCGAGCCGGATGCGTTGGCTCTCGCCGCCCGACAGCGTGCCCGAGGCGCGCGCCAGCGTGAGATATTCGAGCCCTACGTCGACCAGGAACTTGAGCCGCTCGCGGATTTCCTTGAGCACCCGCACCGCGATCTCGTTCTGCTTGGCGCTGAGCGCGTTCGGCAATTGCGTGAACCATTCGCCCGCGCGCTTGACCGACATGTCGGCGACCTCGCCGATATGGAGGTCGCCGACCCGCACGCACAGCGCTTCGGGCTTGAGCCGGTAGCCCTTGCAGGCGGCGCAGGGAATATCGGTGAAATATTTGGCCATCTCCTCGCGCGCCCAGTCGCTGTCGGTCTCGCGCCAGCGCCGCTCGAGGTTGGTGACCACGCCCTCGAACGGCTTTTTGGTCTCGTAGGAGCGCAGCCCGTCGTCGTAGACGAACCTGATCGTGTCGTCGCCCGAGCCGTTAAGGATCGCGTCCTGCGTCTTCTTCGGCAGGTCCTTCCATTTGGTGTCGAGGGTGAACTTGTAATGCTTGCCGAGCGCCAGCAGCGTCTGCGTGTAGTAGGGCGAGGTCGATTTCGCCCACGGCGCGATCGCGCCGCCGCGTAGCGTGCGCTCCCTGTCGGGAATGACGAGATCGGGATCGATGTGCTGCTCGACGCCGAGCCCGCCGCAGGCCGGACAGGCGCCGAACGGATTGTTGAACGAAAACAGCCGCGGCTCGATCTCCGGAATGGTGAAGCCGGACACCGGGCAGGCGAACTTTTCCGAGAAGACGAGGCGTTGCGGGCCGCGCTGGTCGTGAATTTTCGCTGTCTTCCTTGCGGGACCCTCGTCCTTCGAGACGGCCCTTCGGGCCTCCTCAGGACGAGGGCTACGGCGGCCCTCATCCTGAGGAGCGGCCGAAGGCCGCGTCTCGAAGGATGAGGGCGCTGGTGCGTCGGCGAACTCCACCACCGCCAATCCGTCCGCGAGCTTGAGCGCCGTCTCCAGCGAATCCGCGAGCCGGGTCGCAAGGTCGCCCCGCACCACCACGCGGTCCACCACCACATCGATGTCGTGCTTGAATTTCTTGTCGAGCGCCGGCGCATCCGCGATCTCGTAGAACTTGCCGTCAATCTTCACCCGCTGGAAGCCGCGCTTCATGTAGTCGGCGAGCTCCTTGCGGTACTCGCCCTTGCGCCCGCGCACCACGGGCGCGAGCAAATAGAGCCGCGTGCCCTCGGGCAGCGTCATCACCCGGTCGACCATCTGCGACACCGTCTGGCTTTCGATCGGCAAGCCGGTGGCGGGCGAATAGGGCACGCCCACGCGCGCCCAAAGCAACCGCATATAGTCGTAGATCTCGGTGACGGTGCCGACGGTCGAACGCGGATTGCGCGAGGTGGTCTTCTGTTCGATCGAGATGGCGGGGGAGAGGCCGTCGATCTGGTCGACGTCCGGCTTCTGCATCATCTCCAGGAACTGGCGGGCATAGGCCGAGAGAGATTCCACGTAGCGGCGCTGGCCCTCGGCGTAGATGGTGTCGAAGGCGAGCGAGGATTTGCCCGAGCCCGAGAGCCCGGTGAACACCACCAGCCGGTCGCGCGGGATTTCGAGATCGATGTTCTTGAGATTGTGCTCGCGCGCGCCGCGGATCGCGATCACGCGCGCGCCATCAGCCGATGCTTGGCGGCGAGGGCGGCCCTGGTCGAAGAGGTCGTTCATACGGTCCGTCGCGCGATCAATATGGGGAAGGCCAAGGCGGTCATACCCAAGAGGCCAAAGCCAAAGACGCGTCCCGGCGCGGCTCTCCGCGCGGAGCCCCCGAAGGAACGTAGTAAGAACGGGGGCGTTTCGCTAGCCCGCCGAGCGGCAGTGGCGCTGCCGTCGTTGAGCTGTGGACAACGTCCTCGACACTGGCCGCAATGCGATGTGGATACACCCGAGCGGGATGGGCGAGGGGCGTTGCCGGGGAGAGCTTCAATGGGAGAGCTTCAATGAAAGACGTCATCGCGTTCATCCTCGGCAACTTCACGCTGACGTTTTTCGTGCTGGGTCTGCTCGCTTCCGCCATCGCGCTTTGGCGGGCGCGCCCGCCGCGCACCTTTGCGCTGATTGTGGAAGCGCTATTCTCGTATTTCGTGCTGTTCTCGATCGGACTTTCGTCCCTCTACAATTTCGTCTTGCACGTCTTTTTCGGGAAACTGGCGGCGGGCTTCATCGGATGGGAGGACAGTCCCTTCCAGTTGGAGGTCGGCTTCGCCAGCCTCGGCTTTGCCGTGGTGGGATTGCTGGCGTTCCGAGGAAGCTTCGATTTGCGGCTCGCGGCCATCGTCGGGCCCGCCTGCTTCCTCTGGGGCGCGGCCGGCGGTCACGTCTATCAGATGATCACGGCGCACAATTTCGCCCCCGGCAACGCCGGCATCATTTTTTACAGCGATCTCTTGGTTCCGATCGTGGGCTTCATATTTCTCTGGCTGCAGCACCGCGCCGCCCGATCGCAGCAACGAAGGTCAGCGTGACGGCAAAAATGCCGGTTGAAGCGGTTGCATTGGCCGGGCGTTGGTGCTAGAACAAACAGAGAACATCGCTCCCCGAGCCGCTCTCGGTGCCGCCGCTGTGGAAAAGCATGATGGCGCAGGAGAAAGCGGCGACGGGGCCCGGGGCTTGGGATTAGGGTGCCTCGGACGATGCGGGCAACCAGCAGGAGAGCGTCATGGCCGGTAGCGTGAACAAGGTGATCCTGGTCGGCAATCTCGGCAAAGATCCCGAGATCAGGCGCACGCAAGACGGCCGGCCGATCGCCAATTTGAGCGTGGCCACCTCGGATACTTGGCGCGACAAGGCAACCGGCGAGCGCCGCGAGAAGACCGAATGGCACCGCGTAGTCATCTTCAACGAGGGGCTTTGCCGGGTCGCCGAGCAATATTTGAAGAAGGGCTCGAAGGTCTATCTCGAGGGCCAATTGCAGACGCGCAAATGGCAGGATCAATCGGGCCAGGACAAGTACACCACCGAGGTGGTGCTGCAGAACTTCAATTCACAACTCACCATGCTCGACCGGGCCGGGGATCGCGCCGGTGGCGAGCTCGGCTCCGACGAGGATGATTTCGGCGCCTCCGGCCCCTCGACGCGCGAGAAGAAGCCGGCCATGGCCGGCGCGGGCAAGCGCGGCGACATGGACGACGAGATTCCGTTTTGACCGACGCGGTCCGGAGTCTGCCGCCGCTCTCGCGGCGCGATTTAGGCAATCTCGCAAGCGCGGCGTGAGGTGAGCAAGCCGTGTCGCTTGCACCGCTGTTGAACGCTGCGCCCGCCATCCAGCTGCATGCTTTTGCGGCCCTGGCCGCCTTCGGGCTCGGCGCGGTGCAGCTGGCCGCGCCCAAGGGCACGCTGCCCCATCGCACCTTCGGCTGGATTTGGGTCCTACTCATGGTGACGGTGGCGGCGAGCTCGTTCTGGATCCACGAGTTGCGCATCTGGGGCCCATGGAGCCCGATCCATCTGCTCGCGATCTTCACGCTGGCGATGCTGCCGCTCGCGGTCTTGCATGCCCGGCGTCACCGCGTCGGCAGGCATCGCAACGCCATGATCGCCATCTTTGCCGGCGCGCTGGTGGTCGCCGGCCTGTTCACCCTGATGCCCGGCCGCATCATGCACGCGGTGGTGTTCGGGCACTAAGCGCGCGCCGAAATCGCGCCCGCGGCGAGGCTCGGGTGAGGGCTCGCACCGGCTGTCGAGACTTGACCGTAAGTACCTGAATTACCACATGAAAATAGCTCGGTTCCGGCGCGTTTTGGGGTGGCGCGCGCCGCCTGAATCAGCTAAGCACTTCCAAACCCTCGCCCACGGGATTTTCTCTTGGCCGACGACAACGACCAGCAGCCGGAAGCGCCCGGCCCGTCCGACATTCGCCCGGTCTCCATCACCGAGGAGATGAAGCGCAGCTACCTCGATTACGCCATGAGCGTGATCGTGGCGCGCGCGCTGCCGGACGCGCGCGACGGGCTCAAGCCGGTGCATCGGCGCATCCTCTATTCGATGCACGAGAACGGGCACACGCCCGACAAGAAATACGTGAAGTCCGCGCGCGTGGTCGGCGACGTGATGGGCAAATACCATCCCCACGGCGACCAGGCGATCTACGACGCGCTGGTGCGCATGGCGCAGGATTTCTCCATGCGCCTGCCGCTCATCGACGGGCAGGGCAATTTCGGTTCGGTCGACGGCGATCCGCCCGCGGCCATGCGCTACACCGAATGCCGCCTGGCCAGGTCGGCCATGGAGCTGCTCGACGACATCGACAAGGAGACGGTCGATTTCCAGCCGAACTACGACGGCACCGAGAAAGAACCGGTGGTGCTGCCGGCACGCTTCCCCAACCTGTTAGTGAACGGTGCCGGCGGCATCGCGGTCGGCATGGCGACGAATATCCCGCCGCACAATCTCGGCGAGGTGATCGACGCCTGTGTCGCGCTGATCGAAAATCCCGATCTTAGCATCGATGAATTGACCGGCATCATTCCGGGGCCCGACTTCCCGACCGGCGGCATCATTCTTGGCCGCTCGGGCATTCACGCCGCCTATTCCCAAGGCCGCGGCTCGATCATCATGCGCGGCAAGGTGGAGATCGAGACCCTGCGCGGGGATCGCGAGGCCATCGTCGTCAGCGAGATTCCCTACCAGGTGAACAAGGCGGCGATGGTCGAGCGAATTGGAGAGCTGTGGCGCGACAAGAAGATCGACGGCATCGCCGCGCTGCGCGACGAGTCCGACCGCGAGGGCTATCGCGTCGTCATCGAGCTCAAGCGCGACGCCATGGCGGACGTGGTGCTCAACCAGCTCTACCGATACACCCCGCTGCAGTCGACCTTCGGCGCCAACGTGGTGGCGCTCGAGGGCGGCCGCCCGCAGGTGATGAATCTCAAGGATCTGCTCACCTCGTTCATCGCCTTCCGCGAGGAGGTGATTTCCCGGCGCACCAAGTATCTGCTCGGCAAGGCGCGCGATCGCGCCCATGTGCTGGTGGGGCTCGCCATCGCCGTGAGCAATATCGACCAGGTGATCAAGCTCATCCGCGCGGCCGCGGACGCCAACGTGGCGCGCGAGGCCTTGATGGCGCGCGACTGGCCCGCGCGCGAAGTCGAGGCCATGGTCACCTTGATCGACGATCCGCGCCACAGGGTGTCGGCGACCGGCACCTACAAGCTCTCGGCCGAGCAGGCCAAAGCCATCCTCGACCTGCGCCTGCAGCGCCTCACCGCGCTCGGCCGCGACGAGATCAAGGCCGAGCTCGACAAGCTCGCCGAGGAGATCGCCGACTACCTCGACATTTTGCGCTCGCGTGCGCGCATCCAAACCATCGTCAAGGACGAGCTCAAGGCGGTGCGCGAGAAGTTCGCCACGCCCCGTCGCACCGTCATCCTCGAGCAGGAAGGCGAGGTGGAGGAGGAAGACCTCATCCACCGCGAGGACATGGTGGTGACGGTCTCCCATCTCGGCTACGTCAAGCGCGTGCCGCTATCGACCTATCGCGCGCAACGGCGCGGCGGGAAGGGGCGGGCGGGGATGCAGACGCGCGAGGAGGATTTCGTCTCGCGGCTGTTCGTGGCCTCGACCCACACGCCGGTGCTGTTCTTCTCGTCCCACGGCCGTGTCTACAAGGAGAAGGTGTGGCGGCTGCCGCAGGCGGCGCCGCAGGCGCGCGGCAAGGCGCTGATCAACATCCTGCCGCTCGAACAGGGGGAGACCATCACCACGCTCATGCCGCTGCCCGAGGACGAGAACGCTTGGGGTCAGTTCCACGTGATGTTTGCCACCACGAGCGGCAACGTGCGGCGCAACAAGCTCTCCGACTTCGTGAAAATTCGACCTTCAGGCATCATCGCCATGAAGCTCGACGAGGGGGACGCGATCGTCGACGTGCAGATTTGCACGGAAAACGACGACGTCCTTCTCACCGCAAGCGGCGGCCAGTGCATTCGTTTCCCGGTCACCGACGTGCGTGTGTTCCAAGGACGCTCCTCGGACGGCGTTCGTGGCATCTCGCTCGCCGAGGGCGACAGGGTGATCTCGCTGTCGATCTTGCGGCACGTGGAGGCGAGCGCCGACGAGCGCGCGGCGTATCTCAAGCGCGCGAGTGCGGTCCGCCGCGGCATCAACGGGGAGGCGGAGGAGAGCGCGCCCGACGCCGAAGAGGCGAGCGGCGCCATCGAGCTCGGCGAGCAGCGCTATGTGGAAATGTCGGCGGCCGAGCAGTTCGTGCTCACGGTCTCCGAGCGCGGCTACGGCAAGCGCTCGTCGTCCTACGAATATCGCATCACCGGTCGCGGCGGAAAAGGCATCGTCGCCATGGATGTGCGCGAGCGCGACGGCACGATCAGGAAGAAAACCGGCAAGTTGATCGCGTCGTTCCCGGTCGAGGACGGGGACCAGCTCATGCTGGTGACCGACGGCGGCCAACTCATCCGCACGCGGGTCGAAGGCATCCGCATCGCCGGGCGCTCGACCCAGGGCGTGATCGTGTTTGACACCGCGGAGGGCGAGCGGGTGGTCTCGGTCGAGCGCATCAGCGAGGAAGGCGACGAGAACGGCGGCTAGCGGAATGTCACGCCGCGAGGGCGGGCCGCCATCGCCGGGACCGCGGCAGCATTGCCCTTGCTTTCAATTTTGCGATGACGCCGAACATGCCCGGAGCATAGAATCGTCATGAACTGGGAACTGTTCGCCGCCTTCCTCGTGATTACCGCCGTCCTGGTCATTACCCCAGGCCCGATCGTGACGCTGGTCATCGCGACCGGCGCGCGCGAGGGCACGCGCGCCGCGCTCACCACCGTCGTCGGCACCACGCTCGGCAACGCGGTCCTGCTCGCCGCCATTGCGTTCGGCTTGAGCTGGGTGGTCAGAAATGCCGCTACATTGTTCGAGGTTTTACGCTGGGCCGGCGCGGCCTATCTGATTTGGCTCGGCATCCAAGCGTGGCGTCATGCCGGCGAGACTAGCGCCGCCGATCTACCGCGCGGACACGTGCATGTCTGGCGCGGCTTTGCCGTTGCGCTGTCGAACCCGAAGACGATTGCGTTTTTCACGGCGTTCTTGCCGCAGTTCGTCGATCCCACCTTGCCGGTCGAACGTCAGCTCGCGGTGATGTGCGCCGTTTCGGTCGTGCTCGCCGCCTTCACCGATTCCGCCTGGGGGATCGCGGCCGGGCTCGGGCGAATGTGGTTCATGCAATCGTCGCGGGCAAAGCTGCTCGGCCGCTTGTCCGGCGTCGCGTTGATCGGCGGCGGGCTCTGGCTGTCGCTGGCGCGGCGACCGGCGTAGTGCGCGTGGCCGGGCGACGGCTGCTTCGTCCTTGCCGCACGCGTGGGTTACGCCGGATCAGCCGGCTGTGAGACCGAGGGCCTTCACGATCGGCGCCCATTTGCCGATATCGCCCTTGATCGTATCGGTGAAGTCCTGCGGCGTGCCGCCCAATGGCTGATTGCTGAGCTTGGCGAGCGCGGATCTAAGCTCCGCCGATTTCAGGCGCGCGTTGATCTGGGCATTGAGCTTGTCGATCACCTCGCGCGGCGCGTGCGCCGGCGCCAGCAGCCCGGTCCAACTCGTCGAGACGAAGCCGGCGAAGCCACTCTCGGCCATGGTCGGCAGGTCCGGCAGCTCCGTGATGCGCTTGGAGCTGGTCGTGGCGAGCGCGCGAAGTTTGCCGCTTTGGATCAACGGCAAGAGCACGCTCGTGCCCTCGAACGTCATTTGCACTTGGCCGGCGACCAGGTCGTTGATGGAAGGGCCGCCACCTCTATAGGGGACATGCACGATGTCGATCGCAGCCGCCGATTTGAACCATTCACCGATCAAATGCGGGAGCACGCCGATGCCGCCCGAGGAGAAGTTCACCTTGCCCGGATTGGCCTTGGCATAGGCGACGAGTTCCTGCACCGAGCCGACCGGAACCGAAGGGTGGACGACCAGGATGTTCGAGCTCTGCGCCACCAGCGCGATCGGATCATAACTGGTGAGCGGATCGTAGCCGGCATTCTTCTGCAGCATGGGGGCGAGCACCAGCCCGCTCACGCTCGAATAGAGCAGCGTGTAGCCGTCGGGCTCCGCCTGCGCCGCTTCCTTCGAGCCGATCGTGTTGCCCGCGCCGGGACGGTTGTCGACGACCACGGCTTGGCCAAAGGCCGCGGCGAGATAATTGCTGACGAGCCGGGCGACCACATCCACCGGCCCGCCCGCGGGCGTCGGCACGATGATCTTGATCGGCCGCGTCGGGTAGGGCTCCGCATGCGCCGGGAGAAAGCTGCCGAAAACGCCCAACGCGACCACGGCCGCCGACAGGATACGTCCGGCGCTCATTTGTCCTCCCGGTTTCGACGCCTTATGATCGCCGGCACGGAGTCTGCGTCGCGCGCATGCGAGCGGTAAACCGCGCGTTCAGTCTAGAGAGGGTCCAAGCCGCGCGCCAGACCAGGCTCGCAAGGCACGAAGCGGAACCTTTGCCCCATGCCGACGTTGGTGATTTTCGGCAACGGCTTTGGTAACGCGTCCTGAGGTAGGCCGATCCGAGATGTCTCTGCCCGACGACGACGACACCAAACACAACGTTGTTCGCTTGGGGACCGAGACCCTATTTGCCATCGCCGAGCAGCTGCGCCGAATGTACGACGCCGATCTGCGCACCAAGCCCTCGGAGGAGCTCGAACGACTGATGCGACGGATCGAGCGGGGCGAGGACGTGCCTTAGGCGAGCGCCGGCGCACCAGCACGAAAACCATCTCGACATCGTCGAGTCGCTTGGCGCGCGTCGTCGGCTTTGGGCGAACGGCTCTATCGGGGAAATCCAAGCAAGCGCAGGATCTGCACATGTCCCATAGCGAGATCGATGCCGTTCGCGAGTTGCTGCGCTCCCGGCCTCGGCCCACCGGCTTCGCCGAGCGACGCGAACGGCTCGATGCCATCGGTTGGGCGTCTCCTCTCGCCACCGACATCAGGCTGGAGGCGACCGATGCCAACGGCGTTGCGGCCGAATGGTCGCTGGCGTCGGGCAGCGATCCTTCGAGGGTGCTCCTGTTTTTTCACGGCGGCGGGTATTGCTCAGGCTCGATCGTGAGCCATCGCGGAATGGTGACCGAGGTCGGGCGGTCAGCCGGCATGCGCACGCTCGCCGTGGCTTACCGGCTTGCGCCTGAGCACCCGTTCCCTGCGGCGCTCGAGGACGCGCGCGCAGCCTACAGCTTTCTTCTCGATCACGGCATCGCTGCGCCCAAGATCGCGGTCGGCGGCGACAGCGCGGGTGGCGGGCTCACCTTGGCGCTGATGACCAGCCTGCGAGACGCCGGAGAGCCGCTGCCCGGTTGCGCTTGGCTCGTGTCGCCCTGGGTCGACCTACAGATGACCGGCGCCAGCCTTGCCGAAAAAGTCAACGTGGATCCGCTGATTTCGAAGCCTTATCTCGAGGAGCTGGCGTCGGCCTATCTGGCGGGGTCCGATCCGGCAAATCCGCTCGTCTCGCCGGTCAACGCCGATCTTGCCGGGCTTCCGCCCTTGCTGGTGCAGGTGGGATCGGCCGAGACGCTGCTCGACGACGCGGTCCGGATCGCGCGGCGGGCCGGGGCTGCCGATGTGCGCGTCAATCTCGAGATCTGGCCCCACATGATTCACGCCTGGCACCTGTGGGCAGCTCAACTGGAAGAGGGCCGCCGCGCGATCGCGTCCGCCGGCGCCTTCATCCGCGCGCGATCGTGAACTCGGTCAGTGCGCGCCTGCGTTTTCCAGAATTCGCGCGATCTGCGAATAGCCGCGCGTGCGCGCATGTTGCAGCGCCGTGGTGCCGTGCCGGTCGGGAAGGGTGACATCGGCGCCGGCCTCGACCAAGGCTGCGACGGTGGCCGTGTGGTTGCGGCCGCCATTGCCGAGCACGACCGCCTCGAGCAGGGCGGTGCGGCCGAAATCGTTGGCGTGGTTGAGCGGCGCCTTGGCCGCGATCAAGGCGCGCACGATCTCCACGTGCCCGCGATGGGCGGCGGCGATCAATGCCGTGTCGTTATGGGGACCGGTGACGGCGCGCGCATTGCCGCCGCCTTCGAGCGCGATCTGGAGCAGTTCGAGGTCGTTGTTTACGGCCGCGATGGTGATGATGTCGTAGCGTTGGGCATCGAGCGCGTTTGGATTGGCGCCGAGCCGGATGAGGGCGCGCGCTGCCGCATATTGGCGCAGAAAGGCGGCGACGTGCAGCGGTGTGCGGCTGTTGGCGTCCTGAATGTTGGGCTTTTCGCCCTCGGCGATCAGCTGCTCGATCTCAGTGGCATTGCCGCGCGCGGCGGCGTCATGGAGGCCGGCATAGATGCGCAGCTCCCGCTCGCTCGGCGGCGTCTGCGCGAAGCTTGCGGCGCCGGCGAATTGGACTGCGCCAACCGCCACCAGAGCAAGAAAGCCAAAACGTCGCGTCATGGCTGCGTCGATCGCGGATGTCTGCTGGTCAGTCGAGCTTCATGCCCGACGATGTCACGATCGCTCCCTGGTTCCGCGTTGCTTCGGCGATAATATTGCAGAATCCTGCGGCGACTTCGCCGCGGCGCCGAGTCTGCCTAGCCTCGAATTCAAGTCCGGCGATTTCAAGCCCTGATTGATCGCCGCAGCGAGCTTGTCCACGGCTCGGTTGGCGCTCCGGCGGGCAGGGGCCTCGAAGGCGATGAGGCCGGGCGCCATTATCGCGGGCGCAAGCTGCGCCAATGGCCGCCGTCTCGACCGGCTCAATTGGGCATGCGCAGCACCGGCTTGATCGTCGTTCCCTGCGAGGAGTCCTGCGCCGCGCGATTGATCTCGGCAAGCGGGTAGAACGTCATCATCCGCTCGACCGGCATTTTGCCTTGCATGAGGAAATCGACCAGCCTGGGAATGAACTCCTGCGGATGGCTTTCACCCTGGATCACGCCGCGCACCACCCGGCCGAACTGCAGGAACGGCATCTCGAATGATACTTCCGTGCCGCTGCGCGCGCTGCCGAGAAGAACGCAGGTGCCGGCCGCGATCAGCGCCTCCACCGCTTCGCGCAAGACGGCAGGCTGCGCCGATGTCTCGAGCGAGAAGCGCACGCCGTCGCCGGTGATCCTGCGGATTTCCGCGACTACGTCGCTGCGCCCTCGGTGATTAATCGCGTGCGTAGCACCGAGCGCGCGTGCGAGCGTAAGGCGGTCATCGTGGACGTCGATGGCGATGATGGGATCGCAGCCGGCAATTTTGGCCGCCATCAGACCCGACAAGCCCACGGCCCCGACTCCGAACACGGCAAACGAATCCCCCGCGCTGGGCCGCATCGAGTTGAGCACCGCGCCGGCGCCGGTCTGCCCGCTGCAGGCGAATGGTCCCAACAGCTCGAGCGGCGCGTCCTTCCTGACCTTCACCATGTAGCGTTCGTTGGCGATGGCGTGGGTGGCGAAGGAGGATTGCTGGAAGAACGCGCTGTAGACCGGAGCGCCGCCCTTGCGCATGAGCGTGGAACCGTCGGCGCGCGTGCCGCGCATTTTCAGATCCAACCCCTTCATGCAATGGGATTGCATGTTACGTCGACAATTCGGGCAGGTGCCGCACCACGGAAACGAGATGACGACATGATCGCCAGGCGCGAATTTCGTCACGCTGTTGCCGACGGCTTGCACCACGCCCGCGCCTTCGTGGCCGTAAACGGCAGGATAGGGCGTGTTGTAGTAGCCGTCGCGACCGTGCAGGTCGGTCTGGCACATGCCGCTCGCCACGATCCTGACCAGCGCCTCGTCCGGCCGCGGATCGGTCAGTTCGAGCCTATCGATCGTGAAGGCGCCGAATTTTTCGCGCACGACGGCGGCGGTGATTTCCATGACAGCGATCAGTGGTTGGCGGGTGGCAAACAGCAGGTAAACCAATAGCGCATGGGGCGTTCAACGCGAGCTATCGCTAACCCATTACCGGCATTCCGTACCATCGGTTATGCGGGCCGTTGGCGATAATGCCCGGGCGCAAGATCGTGCCGCTAACGCTTCGGCGACGTCCGCGGGAAACGGCTCATACTTCTGTTTGAGGAAAAAGCGCAAGAATCTGAAGGACAACAGCAATTGGCAAACCGTTCGGCCTGGGCCGTCGCCACCCCCGATCGCGCCCGCGCGGTGCCGCCCGCTAGCGCCGATGGCCGTCCGCACGACCTTGCGGCTCCCTAGGGCGCGCGCTAGACCCCCTGCATGCCGCGCACCGCGCTTTTTCCGGGATCATTCGACCCGGTGACTAACGGTCATCTCGACCTCGTGCGCCAAGCCGCCCGGCTCGCCGATCGGCTCGTGCTCGCGATCGGCACCCATCCCGGCAAGGCGCCCTTGTTCGACGCCGAGGAGCGCCGCGCCATGATCGAGGAGACCTGCGGCGCGCTCGCGCGCGCCAGCGGCTGCGATTTCGCCTGCATCACCTTCGGCGATCTCGTGGTCGCTGCCGCCCAACGCGAGGGCGCGACGCTCATCATCCGCGGGCTGCGCAGCGCGACCGATTTCGACTACGAGATAGAAATGGCGGGCATGAACGCCACCATGACGCCCGCCGTGCAGACGGTTTTTCTGCCGGCCTCGCCGATCGTCCGCCCGATCAGCGCCACACTGGTGCGGCAGATCGCATCCATGGGCGGCGACGTCTCGCCGTTCGTTCCACCGCCCGTTGCCGTCCGCCTGAAAGCGAAGTTCGCCGGCAAGTCCGGCCGTTGACCCCGGGAGATTCCATGATCCGCCTGCTTGCACTTTTTGCCGCGCTGATCTGTGCGGCGCCCGCCCTTGCGCAACAACTGCCCGCCGGCGCCGATCCGCAAAATGCGCTCCTGATCGACACCAAATACGGCCGCATCGTCATCAAGCTGCGCAACGACATCGCCCCCAAGCACGTGGAGCGCATCAAGCTGCTTGCACGCGAGAAGTATTACGACAACGTGCCGTTCCACCGCGTCATCGCCGGCTTCATGGCACAGACCGGTGACGGGGCGCGTGGCGACGGCACGGGCGGCTCGAAATATCCCAATCTGCCGGCCGAATTCTCCAATGTGCCGTTCAAGCGCGGCGTCGTCGGCATGGCGCGCGCGAGCGATCCGAACTCGGCGAATTCGCAGTTCTTCATCATGTATGCCGACGGCGCCTTCCTCAACGGCAAGTATACGGTGGTCGGGGAAGTCCTCTCCGGTATGGAGGTGGTCGACAAGATCAAGAAGGGCGAGCCGGTGGTCGATCCTGATCGCATGATCCGCGTGCAGGTCGCCGCCGACGCCAAGTGACGAGCAGTGACGAGCAAGTGACGAGGAGGATCAGTGCGTACGGCCCTAACGGTGCTCGGATTGGCCGTCACCCGCTGGGCTCACCTCGTCGCCGCTGGGACGCTGGCGACCGCCGCGCTCGCGCAGGCACCGCACCTGCCGCTTAACACCCTCAATGACGTAATAGCGGCGCTGCGGGCGTGTTGGACTCCGCCGCCGATCGATCAGTCGCGCGCGGGCATGCAGATCACGGTGCAGATGAGCTTCCGGCGCAACGGCGAACTCTTCGGCCAACCGAGGATCACATTCGAATCCGGCGGCGCATCGGATGACGAACGGTTGGCCTACCGCATTGCAGTGGCCAAGATGCTCAAACGCTGCGCGCCCTTGCCGTTCACTGATGCGCTCGGGAACGCAATCGCCGGCCGCCCGTTTACCATGCGGCTCATCGACAATCGAAAACTCAAGCAGGCAGAGAACATCCCATGACCAACGCCGAAAATACGCTGACGCTGGAGACCACCAAGGGCAAGGTCGTCATTCTGATGCGGCCGGATCTTGCCCCCGGCCACGTCGCGCGCATCAAGGAACTGGTGCGCGACGGCTTTTACGACGGCGTGGCGTTTCACCGCGTCATCGATGGCTTCATGGCGCAGACCGGCTGTCCCCACGGCACCGGCACCGGCGGCTCCGGCAAGAAGCTCAAGGCGGAGTTCAACAGCGAGCCGCACCGCCGGGGCACGGTATCGATGGCGCGGGCGCAATCCCCGGATTCGGGCGACAGCCAGTTCTTCATCTGCTTCGCGGATGCGCCTTTTCTCAATGGCAAGTATACGGTCTGGGGCCAGGTGACCGAGGGCATGGGAAACGTCGACAAGATCAAGCGTGGCGAGCCCGTTGCCGATCCCGACCGCATCATCTCCGCCAAGATGGCGGCGGACGCACCGTGATCAGACCGCTCTCCGCGAAGGTCGGCGGCGGACGGCCCTGGCACTCGAGCTAAACACGGGAGGGGCCGGGGTGATCAATCGCTCCGGCCGATAACAAAAGTTTAAAGCAACGCGCTACGCCGCGGGCGCGGCTCGGCCTCGCACACCCAGGCCTCCTTGGCGAACCATTCATGCTCGGTCCGGCAGATCGGGCAGTGGACGCGTCCGAAGAAGACCGGCGTGGCATCGAAGCTCTTGCGATCGGTGACGAGACCGGTGGGGATGTCTCGTCCGGTCTCTGGACATCTCACCATGACGGCACCCATTGGCCTCTCCTGCTCTTGTGTTGTTGTGTCCATCCGATACGCCAAGCCTGTGAAAATCATTTGACGCAACCGCGACAAGAGCATGGGACTCATCCAATTTACCGAAGACGCCGTTTCGCCGCAGCGGGCAATCCCCATCGAAATTTTGCCGGCGACGGAACCAGCCAAAGACAAAGGCGTTGAAGTTCTTCGCGCCGATGGGAAGGCGGGGCAGCATCGGTATGAAGCTACGGCCTCGAGCCCCAAATCCAGACCTGTAGGTCGCCGTCCATAGGCCGCGCTTTGGTTCCATTCTCGCGGCTTTGCCGCGGACGATGACCCGACCCGCATGCGCTTGTATGAAGGGGCATGCGCACCGCGCTGTTCGATTTCGACCTCCCGTCCGATCGCATTGCGTCGCGTCCTGTTGCGCCGCGGGACGCGGCGCGGCTCCTGGTCGTGCGTCCGGGCGTGACGCCGGAACTGGAAGACCGTGGCGTAGGCGATCTTCCCGACTTGCTGCGCCGCGGCGATGCGCTCGTGGTCAATGACACCAAGGTGATTGCAGCAAGGTTGCGCGGCCGGCGCATCGGCCGCGGCGCAATGGAGCCGGCCATCGAGGCGACGCTGCACCAGCGCCTCGACGGCTCGCGCTGGCGCGCTTTCGTGAAGCCCGCCAAGCGGCTGTCGCCGGGCGACGTGGTACGCTTCGGGGACGAGGGCAAAGTCTGTTTCCTCGGCCAGCTCGATGCCACCGTCGAGGCCAAGGGTGAGGGCGGCGAGGTCACGCTCGCCTTCGCCTTTCACGGGCCCGTCCTCGACCAGGCGGTCGACGAGCGCGGCGCCATGCCGCTGCCGCCCTACATCCGTCGCGCCCCCGACGAGCGCGATCGAACCGACTATCAAACCATCTTCGCGCAAGCGGAGGGATCGGTCGCGGCACCTACCGCGGGATTGCATTTCACCGATGCGTTGACGTCACGGCTGACGACGCGGGGGATCACGCTCCACAAGGTGACGCTGCATGTGGGGGCGGGGACATTCCTTCCGGTCAAGGCGGCCGACACGGCCGCGCATCGCATGCACGCGGAGCACGGCAGCGTGACCGCGCAGACCGCGGACGCGCTCAACCGGGTGCGGCAGGCGGGCGGGCGTATCGTTGCGGCGGGCTCGACCTCGCTGCGGCTCTTGGAAACCGCTAGCGGGGACGACGGCGTCATCCACCCGTTCGACGGCGAAACCGCCTTGTTCATCACACCTGGTTACCGCTTCCGCGCGGTCGATGTGATGATGACCAATTTCCATTTGCCGCGCTCGACCCTGTTCATCCTGGTGGCGGCGTTTTGTGGGCTCGAGGTGATGAAGCGCGCCTATGCCCACGCGATCGACGAGGGCTACCGGTTTTATTCCTACGGCGATGCCTGCCTGCTGTTCCGGCCCTAGGCGGTTGCTCGCAAACGCCACAGCCCGGTCCTGAGCAAGCGGATGCCGTTGGGCCTTGTATTTTGGTCAGCCGTGAATTACGCGTGAATAGCGATATAGAGAATATCGATTCTGATATCTAAAACATGATAACTGGGCCTCAGATGCGGGCAGCACGCGCGCTGCTGGAGATCGATCAACGCGAACTCGCCCAGCGCTCGGGTCTCTCGCTGCCCACGATCCAGCGCATGGAAGCGAGCGAGGGGGTCATCAGGGGAAATGTCGACTCGTTGATGAAGCTCGTCGATGCGCTTGCGGCCGCGGGCATCGAACTGATCGGGGACGGCGCGGTCAGTCACGCCGGCGGGCGCGGTGTGCGGCTGAAGCGGTGAGGGGGCACGGGATTGCGCTGCGATCGTCCATGCGCTGGCGCGCCGGTGCGCCGAACGGGGGCATAACTGATGGTGCTCTTGGCACTGGGATGTGCCGCCGTGCTCATCGCGACGGCCGCGCTTGCCGTCGTGATCGCCGATGCTGCGCGCGCGCGGCTCATCGTCTACGGCGTTTGTCTGATCGCGTCGCTGGCGCTGTTCTCGATCGCGCTGCTTGCGCTGCTGGGCATCTCCCATGCTCCCTCGGCCGCCAGCCTTCCGTTAGGACTCCCGTGGCTGGGCGCCCATTTCCGTCTCGATGCGCTTTCGGCCTTTTTCCTTGCCGTGGTCAATCTCGGCGCGGCCGCGGCCTGCCTGTTCGCGCTCGGATACGGCCGCCACGAAGATGCCCCGCGCCGGGTGCTGCCGTTCTATCCGGCGTTTCTCGCCGGCATGAGCATCGTGGTGCTCGCCGATGACGCGTTCACCTTTCTGGTGTC
>Ga0306920_100002346_pt1 | contig 23959 bp, 22 predicted proteins | sample flu12Cox44000170_FD_204666 | JGI IMG/M metagenome (GOLD analysis project Ga0306920, IMG submission 204666) | Lab enrichment of tropical soil microbial communities from Luquillo Experimental Forest, Puerto Rico - flux4day.12C.oxic.44.000.170 (v2)... | ecosystem: Environmental > Terrestrial >...
ATCTTCTCAGATCCGCACCTCTACTCCGCATGGTTGCCCTTTGTGAAACCTACGGGACTGCGCCAGAGATGGAGCTGGAAGCGAAAGTCTCAAAGAAATAAAAAAGCGCGCGCTTCGAGCGGCATCTCGAAGCGCGCAATGCACATCATACGCTTTGAGACCAGAGGGGGGTCGTCCAACCGGCTCGATATGCTTTATCGCGTTAGAGCTGCTTGATTGCATCGAGCAATTCTTGTCGACGTATTGTCAGAGGCCATAAACAATCCCATTATGGTGGGACAGTCGCTGACCGTCGCTGTTTTGCTCGTATTCTCAATTGTCGTGAATCGCAACCAACTCGGCCTTCTCCCGATTCGGGATTATCCGTCTTTCGCCAGGCTCGGAGTGGCGGGGTTTAACAGGGTCAAGCGTTCACGTGCCGGAAGGACCCTTACCCCCCTGTAATCCCCATGGAGCGAGGATTGTCACGGCTATTTCTACTCCGGATTCCGGTTGGACCTGGAAGCAATCCTTCGCCAACCGCTGCTTCCCGTGTGGACAACGCGGCCCAGCGAAGCAGGGCCTTGCCCCAAGCGACACCACCCAGGCTCTTGGTCGTAAACGCTGATGACTTCGGCATGTGGGCCGAAGAGAACCGTGCCACTATCGAGGCGTTTGAAACCGGCGGAATCAGCTCGGCCACTGTGATGGTTCCCCCGCACGGGTTTGCCCAAGCCGCAGAATACGCTCGGACACATCGCCAGGCTGGAGTCGGCGTGCATCTGACGCTGACCAGCGAATGGCACGGAACCCACAGGTGGGCTCCCGTCTCGGCAGCGAAGGCGCCAACGCTCGTCGACCAAAGCGGCTGTATGTGGCGGGATGGAACTGAGGTCTACGAAGCAGCGGCGCTTCAAGAGGTGGAGAGCGAATTGCGAGCCCAGATAGAAACCGCGCTGGCCGCCGGAGTGGATGTGACGCATCTTGATAGTCACATGTTCGTGCTTCACGGACAGCGCAGTGAATTTCGGCGAATCTATCTCGGTCTCGCAAACGAGTATCGACTACCCGTGCGAGCCGTCCGCCGTGGGCTCTTGGTTCCGCTGTCTTTAAAATGGACCATCAGCAAGCCCAGGCTCATGCTGCGGCTGGTAAGGCGAGCGCTGAGACTAAGAGGCTTCTTTGCACGAATGCTGGGCGAACTGACCGACCTGGATATCCAGTGCCCGGACTACCTGGTGTTTGCCGGTCCGCCGCGGTTGTTTGATGAGCCGGCCAATTACTGGAGACAGGTGGTAAATCTTTTGCCCAGCGGGGTAACGGAAATCTATTGTCATCTGGCGCGCCTAACCACAGAGACGGTTGCTGATGTTCGAGACATTCACGAACGTGAGGCTGACTGGGAATTCTTTGTCTCACCGCAGACGCCAACGCTGTTTGAGCAAGCGGGGGTGAACCTGATCAGCTATCGCCCATTGCGCGAGCAAATGCGTGCACCCGGCCGAACGGAGTGATTCGTTCACGGCTAAACGGGCTAATTCAACGACATCAGTCAACGTCCAATGAAGCGGCATCAAGAAACATCCGGGCGGGTGCAACTCTCGAATCGGTCCGCAGTTTCATGCGCCAGCTTCGATAGCGTCCGGCTTCGAGACGGCGGACGCTATCGAAGCTGCCGAGGTGAATAGCCTGGCCGGCAATTAATGCGAACCAGAGTTCAACCAGGTCGAGCCACGACGCGCGGCTGCTCCGCGTGAAGTGCAGACTGAGGAGGGAATGCGCGTCGAGCCATTCGCCAGCCAGCGCGTAGCCGCACTGGCTCTTAAACGGATGAGAGCCATCCCATCTCGATGGGATGTGAGCATGATAGGTACTCCTGGATAAATCCCCTTACGCGACTAGAGGCCGGCGGTTTGTGCGATTTCGTCCAGCAACTTCAGCGCGTCGAAATACTCACAGGCAATCTCGCGCGCGGCTCTCGCATGCTTGGCGTAATCGGCGTTCACCGCACGGACCGCCTCCGCTGCCTCGTCTGCATCGTCGAAGCCCAGCAGTCCTACTCCGGTTGGAATAAATTTCTCGTAACCAGTTCGCTGAGTGATAACCGGCCGCCCCGCGGCTAGATAGCAGGCCGAACGGTCACTGAACCATCCCGAGCGGGTACGCACCGGCAAATCTTTTGCCGCGGTGAACTCTCCACGCGAAGCGGAGATATATTGCCGATAGCTGTCGAGATTCAGCGACATCGGAACTGCAGGCAAGATCTTAAACCCGCCGCCCACTGCCCGTTCGTAATCAGGTCCGGAATTCAGGTCAGTAGCCAGCTGCATCGGCTGCCCCGTGCGGCGCGGTACTTCGAGCAGCTTGCGGAAGTTGAGGTGTTTGGACCAGTGGTAGGTGTCTCCGCCGATCTGGATATCATGTCCTTTGTTTTGCCAGGTTCCCACGGTGCTAAAAGTGGTTGGTTCTGCCGGCCCGGTTCCCGGATGCCACTGGTCGAGCAGGACGGGAGGGCGCGTGCGGTGCCAATGAATACTGCCAGTTGGTAATATGCAATCAGACGCGCCGATATTATAGGCATAAGTAAAATGTAGCTTATGTGCAGCCATAAATTCGGGCCGGCGGACAGCATTGTCGCCCGGATCAGTTTCGAGATAGACTAGGCAACGATTACGCAGTAGCTGGTCGCGCGGGTGCGTTGCTCCACAGAGATTGACAACCGCGTCTGCGTCAGTAAGCAATTCAAGTGCTCGCTGCGGCTCCATTCCGTAGTGCTGTTGCCGCGCCCGGTCAAAGAAAAAAGCCCAGTGCTCCTGGAAACCATAAGCGCCGAGCGTATCGGCGAGGAATTTGAGGTTGCGGTTTGGATCTGCGGTTAGGTCATTGATATATGGATCGTAGAGCCATTCACCGCAACTATCCTCTATATAATAGACGTCGATTCCAAGCTGGCGAAAGCCAATCAGGTGATGAAGCAGTTGCCACATTACGCCTGCGAGCGGATATCGCGCGGCCAAGTGCATCACCACGACTTTTCCGCTACGCTTCCTATTCATAACGAATCATTCACCGCGCCTGAGCCTCTGCTACAATTCAAGACTAAACAGCATCAGGCGCGTACTCAAGATCTCAGCCCGTCTTACTCCACCGGGGGTTAAGCCGCGCACACACTCTGGAGGACAATCGGCAGCACCATAGGGAAAATGAGGGTTCGACTCAATCATATACCGAACGCGCGCACATTTGACTTAGCCGTCGCCGGCGTTGTGATTCTATGGTACTGCATCGTCTACTTCGCCGTGCACCCGCTGACCGAAGCGCCGGTGATCGATTCATGGGTCTATGAGCACGCAGTGGTACACCTCAACCGCACCGGGAGAATCCAGTTCGCCGGCTTCACCGAGGCAATACCGGTGGTACAAGCGCTGTATGGCGCCGCCTGGAGCCGCCTGTTCGGTGCGACGTCGCGCTCGTTAGACATCTCTACCTCGGTCCTGGCGATATTCGGCGGTCTTCTCTTTTACCGGCTAGCGCAAAAATGTGGCGCAGCCCGGTGGACCGCGGCCGCGGGCGCAGCATTACTCATATGCAATCCTTGCTATCTGCTCATGAGCTTTTCCTTCATGACAGAGATCCCGTTTCTGACGGCGCTGCTGGCTTCGTACACCGCTTTCGCCCGCGCGATCCAGCAGGGCTCGAGGACCTGGCTCTGGGTTGCCGCGGCATGCGCGGTCATGGGCTTCGGGGTGCGTCCGTTCGCCGCGGCCACGATTGTGAGCGAACTCTCGGCTCTGCTTGTCTGCGCCGGCGGCGGCCGGCAGACGTTGCGCCCATCAAACCCCGCTGTGCTGGCACCTTTTATTGTCGCGCTCGCGGTATGCGCAGGCTGGTGGGCCTGGTTCACGCTGCTCAATCGCCCACCGTGGATGTTGCAGTATCATCAGTATCAGTTCAAGAATTATCTCACATTCGTATCGCTTCGGCATTACGTAGATTCAGGATTTCTCCAACCGGCTTTGTACCTCGGCACCGTGCTGAGTCCGCTTGCTCTGTTGTATGCAATCCAGAGCTGGCGCCGAAGCATCCGGATCAGTGCAGTTATTCTGGCTATATCGATGCTGTTGATCACGTTGAACAGGGAGCAGGCATGGGACCTCGAGCAGTTTGGCTGTTTTGGCGGTTCCGCTAACTCTCTTGTACTAAGTGGCTCACCACTTCAGTCCGGCTCGCCGTTGTGGCTCGGTTGGATATTGGTCGGTCTCGGCAGCGCCGGTGTCGCGGGAATATGGAGTGCTTTGCGCCATGCGTTTCGGCAGGCTAATCCCACAATGATGGCCGTGATTCTCGCCGCAGCCATGTATTGGGCGGCGATTCCTGTGCTCTGGCTTTTCGGGGATCGTTATAACCTGGTACTGGTCGTCCCCGCGTGTTTGCTTCTCGCCGCTGCTCCAGTTCCGCATCGTCCTATAGCTATTGGTGCTGCGGTATTGATGACTGCGGCGACGGCATTCGCGTCAGCCGGAGGGCTCGTGTCATATCATTGCACGATGCAGAGAATAGTTATGGAAACTGATGCGCTACTGCGGCAGGGAGTTCCGCGAAGGCAAATAGATGCAGGCTATTCCCTCAATGGCCGTGACCTTTACGTTTATCCTGCCGAGGGCTTCGATATCGCGCGAGACGAGCCGCCAATCCCGTTAATAACCAGGCAGATAACTTTGCCATACATCATCTCAAGTTCGCCGGCTGCCAATACCACGATTTGGCGGCGCTTTGCAGGCTGCGGCCCTTTAGGTTTCGGGCGACGACCGCTGTTCGTGCTTAAGACGAATGCGCGATCAACTCCGCGTTAGCCCTAAGCCCGGCAAAACTCGACGATCGCGCTGACCATGGCTTGCGGCTGTTCAGCGAAGAGGACATGACCCGCGGGCGCGAGCTTGCGCATCTGCACCAAGGCGGCGCCGGCCAGTAGTCGCTGGAAGGCGTCGGCGTAAACCGGCGGTATAAGCCGGTCGGATTCGCCCCACAATAATAAGGTCGGCGCCTTGATTCGATAGAGACGTTCGTTGAGTCCGCGATCGCCGTTGGGCCACAGAAAACGGCCGGCCGCCGCCAAAGCCCTGGCGCGCGCGACGATTGCTTCGGTTGCGGCTGCCGGATCGGAGGGCGGCGTGGTTAAGGCTTTTGCGGCCTCGCATTCCGGATCATGAAACGCAGCCTTGACCAGCGCGGCCGGTGTCATCGCAAAAACATCCGGAGTCGGATGCTCGGCAAGGAAAAGGCCGGCGGGGGCCGCCAACACTAACTTTCGCACCCGCCGCGGTTCAGTCGCGGCCATCTCGGCCGCCAGCATTCCGCCGAACGAATGACCGACGAGCAACGGACGCTCGATATCGAGGGCATCGAGCAGGTCCCATCCCCAGAACACCAGCTTTTGCACGTCTTCATGCAGATGCTCTTCGCCGTCGGAACCGAAGCCGGGCAACAGTGGCGCGGTAACCGTGAAAAGTTTACTCAATGCCTCCAGTTCGGGCGTAAAGGCGGGCAGACCTCCGCCGCTATGCAAGAACACCAGGTGTTCACCGGTGCCTTCCTGGTAGTAGTTGACGTTGAAATCTCCCCCACGCAGAGCAATAGTTCTTAGCTGAGCCATCAGAATACTACTCGCCGCTCTAGCGGGCTTCGGCGTGGCCTGCGACCGCGCGCTGCTGGGCGGAAAGCGGGCGGGGCGACCACCGATCTTCCCATTCCTCGTCCCAGATCTTCTTGATTGAGGGCATCACTTCCTTGGCAAACAGCTCGGTATTCTTCAGTACCAGATGCTTGGGCATGCTGCCGATCTGCTGCAATGCCATCAATTGGCCAACCTTGAGATCCTTGAGCACCCAAGTCAATTTATCGCGAACCGTGGCCGGCGAACCGGCAATCACGTAGGCGCGATCGACGAAATCCTTCCATTTGAGACCCTTGCGGAACATCGTCGCCGCGTTGCCGCCCTGTCCTCTCAAGCCCGCCCTGATAGTCGCCTCGGTGCGATAGCCAGGAGCATCGGCAAATTCATCAGCGATATGTACACACTTATTGTAGAAATACTCCAGATGCTCGGCATAATCCTTCTCGGCTTGAGCATCTGTCTCCGACACGCAAATCAATTGCAGATAGCCAAAGCGATAAGGATTCAAGTCCATTCCTTTGGCTGCGCAACGCTCCCAATAGCCGGAACCGACCCGCTTGCCGTACTCATAACCCAGATACGATAGTGCGCAATATACATAGTCGCGATCGAGCGTCCAGTCCCAGGTTTCGACTGAACCACCGCCCGGAATCCAAATCGGCGGGTGAGGCTTTTGCAATGGCCGGATGAACATGTTGGTATAGCGAACCTTGTTGTAACGCCCGTTGAAGACAAACGGTTCCTGCTCAGTCCAGGCCTTTTTTATGAAATCATGCGCCTCGTTGTATCGTTCCCGCAGGGTCGCCGGGATGAAACCATAAGCAAAATTGTCGTCAGGACTGCTGCCGACCGGGAATCCCGCTACCAGCCGGCCGCCTGAGATCAGATCGAGCATCGCGAACTCCTCCGCCACGCGCAGCGGAGGATTGTACATGGCGATGCTATTGCCCAGCACGATTAGGTTGGCGTTGCTGGTGCGCCGGGCAACGGCCGCCGCCATCAGGTTGGGCGATGGCATCATCCCGTAGGCGTTGGCATGATGCTCGTTGACACAGACGCCGTCGAATCCCATCTGGTCGGCAAATTCGAGTTCGTCGAGGAATTCATTGTAGAGGTTATGGCCGCGCAGCGGGTCAAACAGGCCGGTCGGAATATCCACCCAGACGCTATGGTAATCGTTTTCGAAATTCGCCGGCAGGAAGCGATACGGCATCAGGTGGAACCAGTTAACTTTCATCTCAGACCTCGCGGATAAAGGATTGCGGCGTCCCGCCTCGGCCATAGAGCCGTCAGCATCACACGGGACATTAGACTAAAATCCAGCACCGGGAAACAAGCGTCCGCTCGGCCGGAACCGATGAGAGCGAGGGCGGCGGGTGACATCGTCACCCGTTGAGCCCTTACTTTGGCCGAATTACGCTAAAGTCTATGCGGTTGTGTAGGGCATGCGTGCGAACGGATTTTCGTAATTATAAAGGCTTGGCCGAGTGTGATAGCGTTTTCTCTCTTTTCGCCTCCGATTTTGTGGGCGGCTCTACGTGGATACCCGCGGCTTCGACGCCGGTAGCCGCGGTTCGACGCAGATAGACGCGGTTCCCGGATTGCCTTCGGACTTTTCGGATTTCGCCTGGCGATAAAAATCGACGGTGAGAAGATTTGCCTAAATCCGCCCATCGCGATTGAGGGCCGGTTGCCTTTGCTTGCGGCTGCCGCCGCGACAGAATCATCGGATGACGTACAAGCGGATCATAATCGGCGCGGGCGTCATCGCCGTGCTCTTCGTAGCGATCAACCTTGCGTTACATTTCGGACAGAAGGCTCATGATCGGCTCGATTACAATATCGAACAGGCATATCCGGCCGCTAAGCCGTTCGTGCCCGGCGAGATCTATGCCTCTACCCTCGCCGCGATCATGGACCATGAACTGCGCGGCGGCTTCGGATGGCGTCCCAACGATATTTTCCTGTGGGGTCCGCGTGTTATGGCGGACAACAATGCGGACCGGCAGTTGGGCATCATTATGGCGGTGCGCGAGACCATGCGCGTATTCAAGGACCATCTCACCAAGATTTCGTCGAATGAGTATGACGAAAACCTGGTGACTGCCGATACCGATTTTCGCAACGACGCAACCAAATGGATACTGCCGTCAGCCGAACATAAGTATTCCGACGGCGTCCAGCATCTGAGGCTGTACGTAGCCGGATTACACCAGACGCCGCCGCGTTCGAGCCTGTTGAACCAGCGCAATATCGAGTTGCTCCGCCTGTTCCAGGCCTGGACTGACTTGCTCGGTGATGCGCACGCGATGCTGTATCAGTCGCGCAATCCGGACGGTAGCCGGATTTACCCGTGGGACGATGATGACTACTTCTACCATGCTCAAGGCTATGCGCATGTCATGTACTACATGATGATGGCGGTGAAGCGCGAGTATTCGCAACCTCAAAAGACCAAGCCGGTGTTGGCGACGCTGTTCGATGAAACGATTGACCCGCTCGGCAAGGCCGCGATGATGAAGCCGCTAATCGTGCTCAACGGCTCGCCGGACGGCCTGTTCGCGAACCATCGCCGGAACCTGGACGGCTACATCAGCGAAGCGCGCCAGAAGATGTACTCAATCCGCGAGGAACTTCAACAATGAGCAGTGATGCGGCTTCGCTCAAAGTACTCGGGTGTACATGGGCGCAAGTGTCAACTTTAACCGGGAGGCAGAGCAAGGGAGTGCATGATGGTTCTAAGTTCTTTTTCGGCGTCTCGGAGCGTGGTTTGCCGGCCGCGATCAAAACCAATCGGCGCCGAGTCCAGTGCCGCATTGGATTCAATTATTGCTTTCAACAGTTGCGGATAAGCGCGCGGATCAAGCGCGCCAACTGCGAAATGAAGCGCTTTCACCGCATGATATCCAACGAATGGTTGCTCGGAACGGACCAGGTTGACCAGAAGTGGTAGATATCGCTCGCTGGCAAACGCTTGCAGAATCGCCACTGCTGACAAGCGTTCTCCAGGAGAGGGACTGTTCGCGAGCTCGTTGAGTAGCGGGTAGGATGCATTTGCCAGTGCACGCATCTTTTGGAAAAGCCCTCCATTCGGCGAGTCCTTTCGTCTGACCCCCGCATGCGCTGGCGGATTCTTTCGTATAGCTGCGCATATGCGCGAACCTGGCCGCGTACCAGGCCGAGAGACGAATCGAAATTGTGGCCTTGGTCGTGTTCCGGGGGCGCCTCCGGTGGCGAAGCAGAAACCAGGTCGCGAATTTCCCGCGCGACTTCTGCGTACGCCCCTGCGGCTGACGCGGATTCACTAATCGGCTTGCCGTCACGAGGGATAATCTGCAGTAAGCTGAATTTTGACTCTTCCCACAGGCACGGCTTCAGCAGGATTGGGACGACCTTTACCTCGCCGCGCTTGAGGCGGGCCAGCGCTCTCTCTACTTCGACTCCAAAGCAGTAGTCTGACTCGAGGAAACTCTCACTAACCAAGAGCAACACGAGGTTAGCGGATTCAAGATGGGCGCTGATTTCACTCTGCCAGTCTCCTCCCGCTTCAATCTTCCGATCATGCCAATCCTCAGCGATCTTATTGGGCACGAGCGGGGCGAGATATTTGCCGAGCGTCTTTCGTGCTTCCGTATCGGCGTGGGAATACGAATAAAAGACTCGCCAAGCCATTTTTCAATATCACCTGGTTATCAGGAATTTTCATTTTACTTCCCGTGTCTCGATCCCGCAAAGCCAGCAGGTGGGCAAGCACAAAACACCAACGAGGCTCCCCTATGGTGAAGCAGGCAGCATCTGCTGTTGTGATCTCGGTGATGCAGCCACTCGCGCGTCGCGTGGGCCGTCGAGTGCGTCGCGTTCAGAGTGAAGGCACGGCGAGCCTCTTGCGGCCGCGTGTCGGCGCAGACGTTGCATATGCAACCGCATTCAACGGATGATCCTTTCGAAAGCCGCAGGTGCTATCCAAATAGAGTCATGGCAAAGTGCGAAATGAATAGCGGCTTGCGAAGAGCACGAAGCACAGCGGAAGCGCAGACTCATCCCGGGCCGGTATTGCCAGGTCCGATGGATAAGCGGTTGGGACGCTTTACCGTTGGTTTGCCAATCCGCGATGGGTGGTCAACGCCGAACCGGGAGAGCTCGATAAATGAAGATATACAACAGCTCGGTGGCTCCGAATCCGCGCCGCGTCCGCATATTCCTGGCCGAGAAGGGGATCGAGGTTCCGTACCAGGAAGTTGACCTGGCGAAGGCGGAGAATCGCCAACCGGAGTTCCGCAAGATTAATCCCCTGGCGGCGGTGCCGGTTCTCGAACTGGATGACGGTGACCATATCGCCGAAAGCGTGGCGATCTGCCGCTATTTCGAGGAGTTACATCCCGAGCCTGTTTTGTTCGGGGTCGGGGCGAAGGAGCGTGCAACCATCGAGATGTGGCAACGGCGGATGGAATTCACGCTGTTGGGGCCGATCGCCGATGCGTTTCGGCTGCAGCATGAGTACTTCAAAGGGCGCATCCGCCAATGTCCCGAGTACGCCGCGATTCGGAAAGAGGATGCGCTGGAACGCCTGCGATGGCTCGACGGCGAATTGGGCGGCCGCCGTTTTGTCGCGGGTGACAAGTTCACCATCGCCGATATCACGGCGATGGTCGCGATCGATTTTGGGCGGCTCTCCAGTATTCGTATTCAACCGGATCAGGCAAATCTGGCGCGATGGTATCAGGAGGTCTCGGCACGCCCGAGTGCCCGCGCCTGAAGACCAAGGCCTTTGTTCACCGATTGTTCACGACGAATGACATCTAATCGACTGATGCGCACTGTTGTTCAATTGAAAGGCAGATCTGAAAGCCGCAGGCATGAACGTCGCTGCGCAGAGCATTCAGTCAAAGTGGAAGAATCATGACTGAAAAAAAGGTCGCTACGGTTATTGGTGTCGGCCCAGGGCTCGGCGCTGCACTGGCGCGCCGTTTCGCAACAGGGTACGCGGTTGCCCTCGTCGCGCGCAGCGAGGACAAACTCGCCGGGCTTGCAGGTGAAATCGAGAACGCAGGCGGCGTTTCGCTCGCCGTCCCGGCTGACGTGAGTAAGGAAGCGGAGATCGTGGGCGCGTTCGAGCGAATCCGCCGCGAGCTGGGTGATACCAACGTCCTGCTCTACAATGCCGCGATGCGCCCGTTCGGCACGCTGATGGAGACCAAGCCCAGCACGTTTGAGAACACCTGGCGTGTCGGAACATTCGGCGCCTTTCTCGCCGCCCAGCAAGTGGTACCGGCAATGCTCGAGAAGCAGCGCGGCGTGATTCTGTTCACGGGGGCGACTGCAGGGATTAAACCGTTCGCCACCTCAGCGGCGTTCGGACCGGCGAAATTCGCGATGCGCGGCCTCGCGCATGTGATGGCGCGTGACCTGGGGCCTAAGGGAATCCACGTGGCATGGATCAACATTGATGGGGCGATCGATACGCCATTCATCCGTCAGCGCTTCCCACAAATAAAAGACGAGGACATGCTCAGGCCATCCGCAATCGCAGACACCTATTGGCATCTGGCCAATCAGGACCCAAGTGCATGGACGCTCGATATTGATGTGCGTCCGTTTAAGGAGAAGTTTTAGAGCCGTTCTGTCTGAGGTAAGGTCACTCTCTTGCACTGTCTTCAGCGGGAGGCAGAAGCGGAAATTCTCTTGGGCTTCTTGTGGCCTCGCAGACCGGGTCACTGATCCGAGGCAGTCGTGAAGAAGACCTTGACCAAATCCAAAAAAGCATCAGGTGGCTCTTCCAATGACCACCGATTTGCGAAGCTGCTCCAAGACCTGAGCGCCGATCCGAAGCTCGCCCCGATAGTCCGTGAGTTCGAGAGCCGCGCCGGCGCGGCGGCAAGAAGGTTTGGCTCGAACGGACTTAAGGTGAATGGCAAGCTGTTCGCGCTCTTCACGCAAGGTACGCTCGTGGTCAAGCTGCCTCCTGATCGGGTCGCCGCTCTTGTAGCCATGGGCGTCGGCAAGCCGTTCGATCCGGGGCACGGACGCCTGATGAAGGGCTGGCTGACGGTCGTGAACCGGCAAACGCCGTGGCTCGATCTTGCCCAAGAGGCGCTACTCTTTGTGAGGGAAGCGACAAGATGAACGCGCCCGCATCGCGCGCAAATTCCCGACAGCCAAAAGGCCGTCCGCGAGCCTCAGGGCTCTCGGCGAGTTAACCTTCGAGCGACCGCGAGAGGACGCCATTATGATTCAGATTCGAAAAGCCAACGAACGAGGTCATGCTCAGCACGGCTGGCTCGAGAGCTACCACACGTTTTCCTTCGCGGACTACTACGACCCGGCATTCATGGGCTTCCGCGCGCTGCGCGTCATTAACGAGGACCGGGTGCAGCCCGGAACAGGGTTCCCGAGCCATAGTCATCGAGACATGGAGATTGTGAGTTACGTGCTGGAAGGAGCCCTCGAACACCGAGATAGCCTTGGCAACGGATCGGTGATTCGCCCGCGCGAGGTCCAGCGAATGAGCGCAGGCCGCGGTGTAACACACAGTGAATTTAATGCGTCTCGGACGGAAGTAGTTCACTTCCTTCAGATATGGATTATGCCCGAGCAATTGGGCATCGCGCCGAGTTACGAGCAGCAGGCGATCGAGTTTTCAGCCGCTCGGGGAAAATTCCACCTGATCGCGTCCAGTGTTGGAGGACCAGGGAAGGTGAAGCTGCATCAGGATGCGGCCATCGCCGTTGCCATTTTGCAGCCCGGTGAAACATTGCTTCACCACCTTCCTCGCGGAAGAGATGCATGGGTTCAACTGGCTCGCGGTGGAGTTGCGCTTAATGGGCACGCTCTCGTGGCTGGCGATGGCGCGGCGATTGATGCCGAATCCGAGATAAAGATTCAAGCCGGCGACGTTGCTGAGATTCTCCTGTTCGATCTCGCGTGATACGGCCGAGAACCCTGCGGCCGACGCTACAGCCACGGACAAAGCAACAGTGCACCGGTGCGCGTTACCAGGCTCAACAATGCCGGGGTCCAACGCTCGGGCAGTTGTAGTATCCGCGCGCCGGCCGATAGCGGCCACGGTATCTCGGAATTAGCCGGAGACAGATGCAACACGGACAACAAGGTAGGTGGTGGGTAAAGGACCAAATCGTGTTTCTCGCTCGCTTTCAGCCCGGCCTTCTCGCGCGCCAACGCTACCGCGCGTCCCAGCCCGCCGAGTTCATCGACCAGGCCGCGAGCCTTGGCTGCAACTCCGCTCCAGACGCGCCCGCGGGCGACCTGCTCGGTCGCCGCGGGGTCGAGCTTGCGGCCTTCGGTGACTTTGGCAGTGAAGGTTGAATAAAGCTCGCCGACCACTTCGTTCAGTTGCGCGAGTTCCGCTGCGGTCAACGGCCGGGCGGGAGACAGCGCGTCGCTGACAGGGTCGGATTTGACCACGTCGAAGCGAATACCGAGCCGGTGCATCAACTCGGGGACGCTGAACTTCGCGTAGACCACCCCGATTGAACCGGTCACGGTCGCCGGACCGGCGACGATAGCATCGGCGCCCATCGCGACGTAATAGCCGCCCGAACCGGCAACGTCGCCCATAGAAACGACCACCGGCTTCCCGCGCCGCTGAGCTTCTCGCACGGCACGCCATACGAGATCCGAGCCGGCGGCCGAGCCGCCGGGTGAATTCACCCGAAAGACGATAGCCTTGATTCTGTCGTCGCGGCTGGCACGCCGGATTTCTTCGGCGACACGCTCACCGCTGAAAAATTCGCCCGCCATCGGACCATCGCCCACGACCACCGGGCCGAGTCCGTGAATCACCGCCAGGCGCGGTCTTGCTCGTCCGTCGTGAGAATGGGCAAGGTGGCGCAGATACCGTCCCAAGGCGATGAAGCGGCTCTTCGGCTTGTCCTCCGGCTCGAGCTCGTCGCGGACATCCTCGATATAACCCGCACGATCGATTAATCCCGCGCCGCACGCCGCGCGCACGCTCATGAAGCCGCCGCCCAGCAGTTCGCGCGCGCGCTCGGCAGGCATCCGCCGCGCGCCGGCGACACTTTGAGTCATCAGTGACTGGCAGTCACTGATGATCGCTTCCAGGCTTTCGCGCAATTCCGGTGACATCGTCTCGCGCGTGAACATTTCGGCAGCGCCCTTGTATTCCTTCCATTGGAGCGTCTGCGCCTGAATCCCGAGCTTGCTCAGCGCGTCAGTAAGGAAGAGGCCGCCGGCCGAGAGGCCAAGCATCATCAGGGCGGTGTCGGGATTAGCCACGATTTCTCCCGCGCCGCATGCGATTAGATAATCGCGCGGCGTGGCCTGGTCGCCGCCGAGCACGGCGACCACTCGTTTGCCCGCCGCCACCAAAGTTCGCAGCAGCTCATGAAGCTCATGAGCTGTGGCGAGCCCGAATCCCGGCGCGTTGACTTCCACCAGCACGGCTTTGAGCCGGTCATCGGTAGCTGCCGCTTCGAGTGCATTGCGAATGTCAAACAGGGTCGCCGCGCCGCGGCTGCGCAACTGTTCGATTGGCGAGCGCGGCGCATCTTCGCGAATCCCGCCTTCGAGCCGTAGAGTCAGGACGGCCTCGCGCGGGATACGCGAGGGCCGGATGACGAGCAAATAGAAGGCCGCGGCGACCGCGGTTGCAGCGATGATGGACGCGAGACCGGCGGTGCGCCATCCCTCGTTGAGGCAGATGGTGCCGAGTGCGATCAAGAAGGCGACCACAAGAGCAACACGCGTCTCACGCGTGAGCTTCGAGAGTGCGAGACGAGAGAGCTTCATCGAATACTCCAATCAGCTTATGATTCTATACCACAAGGCTGATACGCGGCACCCGTGCTGCGGCGGTCGCGGTCCTCGCTTTGCCCGGGTGGTAGTGAGCGGCTCCTCAGGTGGCATCGCGCAGACGGCGTGGCTGCCGATCGTTAGCAACGCGTCATACCGGGCTTTTTGGATGCCTTCGTTGTTGAAGCTCTTTTTCCTGCTTGCCGTAGCCGTCGGGCTTACCGCTTGCGCGCGCACCGCCCAGGTCGGCACCGGCATCCACAAGTCGTGGACCAAAGCCTGGAGCGCCGCGTGGCCATCATCCAAGGGCAAGAACAAACCCGCGGCGCCGCAGCCGCGCTATGCCGCTCATACCGCTACCCTGAACGTTACATTTGGACTTCAGGTTGCCGGGGTCGCGCCGCTGCCCGGAGATTTCGTCGCCGATATGAGCCGCCCGCCGGTCTGGCTGCAAGGCGGGAGCGAAGTTGGTGTGATTGGCACTCGCGCGGGCAAAGGCGCGATGCTCGGGTTTAGTGGCATCAACCTATCACGGCAAAGGGTCATAATCGAAGACGGCGGCGCGGGTGCGCCTGAGGGGCGGTTACTCGACGTCGCCGCAAGTGCCGGCGGCGATACACTGGCAACAGCGGTCGCGGCGATGTCGAGGGATCGCCTGGACGTGAATTTGGCGGATGCTTCGACTCCTGCCGACGGACACAGGATTGCGAGCCTCGAAGGTGAATTCGACTCCGTGCAATTGACGTGGCTGAAGAGCGGGAACATCGCGCTGGCCGTGCAAGCTGATACTCCCGCCAAGGCCAGCTTGACTACCGAAACCGCAGCGGTGCCGGTCAGTGGTCTCTACCTGATTACGCTTGGTCCAGGCACGTCAATGCGGCGTCTGGACGGAGTCCAATGCTCGCTATCGCCCCTGGCCTTCAGTCCCAATGATGCTTTCGCCGTGGCCCAGGGCACCGGCAGCGCATCGCCTGCCATCGTCGATGTCCATGAGGGGAAATGCGTGGGGTTCCCATCTGAGACGCCGCTGCAAGTACTTGGATGGTCGCCGAATTCAGCCGCGCTTCTTTACCAGACGGCTGAACGAAATGGCGTCTTTCGGTTCGACCGGCTGACGGGCCGCAGCGATACGATTGCAATCTCGTCCGGCGCGGCCGGCTACGCCAGTGACGGCACGATTGTCGCGCTCGGCTCGCAGGAGCTGTCCTGGCGGCGGGCCGTAACAGAGCCGGCGTCACAGGTAAAGGCGCAAATCGCTTTGCTTGATCCGCACCAAAGTCTGATCACGATCAATTCGCTCGGTTTTGCCACGCGACCTGCCTTGCTGGCGCAAAGCACGATGGTCTTCTCACCGGTTTCCGACAACGCCGTCATCGACACGGCAGTACCCGGCACCACCGGGCTCGTCCGCGAGATTATCGAATATTCATACCCGGTGCGCGCGGCCTTCGTCCTCGCGCGCGGAGCGGTGCGGGGTCCAATCGCGATTAGCTGGTCACCCGATGGCAAGCAGATCGCGATTGTGGATGGCGATGCCGCTGGCGGCACCCTCGCAGTGATCGCGCCCCCGAAGTAGGTGGCCGCACTAATGCTGCGATCGCCTCACAGTTCGAAGTCCGCCTCCTCGAGGATCCGCGCGGTGCGATAGAGGAAGCGGTTGCCGAGCACGCCGTCGATCACGCGATGGTCGTACGAGAGCGCCAGATACATCATCGAGCGCACTGCGAAGGCTTCGGTGCCATCGACCTCTATTACGACCGGCCGTCTCTTCACCTCTCCCATTCGCAGGATGCCAACCTGCGGCTGATTGATGATGGCGAAGCCGTAGAGATTTCCTTCGCGCCCGGGATTGGAGAGCGTGAAGCTGCCACCGGCGAGGTCGTCGGCAGTCAGCGAGCGATTCTCAAGTTTCGCATGAAGACGTTCGATCTCGCGGGCGAGGCCGATTACGGTAAAAGTATCGGCTGCCTTGATTACGGGTACTACCAGCCCCTCCTCCGCATCCATTGCAATCCCGAGGTTGATTTCACGCCGGATAACCAATGAATCGCCGGCCACCGACGCGTTCATCCGTGGAAATTCCTTGAGCGCGCGCGTCGCCGCCATCGCGGCGAACGGGAGCAAGGTAAGCGCGAAACCCTCGCGCTTACGAAATGCTTCCTTATGCGCTTCGCGCAATGCCGCCAGCTTCGTCAAGTCTACTTCCGCCACCGTGCCGACGTGCGGCGAATGAGTTTTGGAATAGACCATGTGCTCGGCAATAAGCTTGCGCCGGCGCGAGAACGGCTCAACTGTATCGCCTTCGCGCGGCTGGTAAACCGGCGGCCGAAAGATCGAAGGAGTCGCCGGTGGCGGAGCACTGACGATAGCAGCAGCGGCGGGTGGCGGCTGAGTTCCGTCAGTTGGCGCCGGCGGAGGCTGGCCGCTGCGCAGCGTTTCGAGATGGCGCTCGACATCGCGCTTGCTGACGCGACCTCCAAAGCCCGTGCCCGGGACCAGGCTGAGATCGATGCCGTGTTCTTCAGCCATCCGCATAACAACCGGGGAATAACGCCGCGGCGGCGATGGAGGCATCGCACCAGCGGTCGGCGCAGGGGACGGAGGTCGAGCGCCCGCAGCTTCCATCGGCGCTTGGCGCGCATGAGGGGGCGGACGGGTTGGAGCAGTTGGTGTCTGCGCCACTTGCTGGGATGCGACAGCGGTTCGCTCAACTGGAGCGGGTTGGCGGGCGGGCGCTTGCGCCGCTGCGCCGCTTTCAATAACTGCCAGCGCCGCTCCGACTGGCAAGGTCTGCCCCTCGGATGCGAGCAGCCGGGCGATGATGCCTGAACCGGGCGACGGAATTTCGGTGTCGACCTTGTCCGTCGAGATTTCGCACAGCGGCTGGTCTTCGTTGACCCGATCGCCTTCCTTGACCAGCCATTTGGTGACGGTTCCTTCGACGACGCTCTCGCCCATCTGGGGCATGGTCACTTCGAGGCTCATGCACGCCCTCTTTCAATAAGACGCCAGGCTCCGGATCGCTTCGACGATCTTGTTGGTGTTGGGCAAGATGAATTCCTCCATCGGCGGACTGAAGGCAAGATGCGTATCGGCTGCCCCAAGCCGGCGAATCGGCCCGTCGAGCGCGTCAAAGGCGCTCTCGGCGATAATGGCGGCGATCTCACCGCCGAAGCCGCCGGTGGTGCGGTCCTCGTGCACGATCAGCACCTTGCCGGTCTTGCGCGCGGTGGCCAGAATCGCCTCGCGGTCGAGCGGCAGCAGGGTGCGCAGATCGAGCACCTCGACCGAAAGGCCATCCTCCTTGTCGACAATCCGCACGGCGTCAAGGCATTGATTGAGCGTACCGCCATAGGTGATTATCGAAAGGTCGTTGCCCGACTGGCGCATCTCCGCAACCCCGATCGGCACCGTGAAATCACCTTCCGGCAGGTCTTCTCTAATGCTGCGGTAGAGGCGCTTGTGCTCGAAGTAGAGCACAGGATTGCCGTCGCGGATGGCCGACTTAAGCAGTCCCTTGGCATCATAGACCGTGGCCGGCGTGACCACCTTGAGTCCGGGTACGCGCGTGAACCAGGCTTCCGGATTCTGCGAATGGAACAAAGCGCCATGAACCCCCGCGCCCGACGGCGAACGAATCACCAGCGGGCAGGCGGCGCGCCCGCCATGGCGATAACGCAGGGTCGCGGCGGTGTTGACTATTTGATCGAACGCGCAGGCGATGAAATCGCCGAACTGCATTTCGACCACAGGGCGCATGCCGAGAATCGCCGCGCCAATTCCGGCACCGACGATGAGCGCCTCTGAGATCGGCATATCGATAACGCGGTCTTCACCGAACGCATCGAGCAAGCCGTCGGTCGCCTTGAAAGCGCCGCCCAGTTCGCCGACGTCCTCGCCCATGACGAAGACGTTCTCGTCGCGCCGCATCTCCTCGTGCAGCGCCTGGTTGATCGCGGTCAAATAGGTGACTTCCATTTGGCTCGCCGGCTTTTCTTTCCCGGCCTCCGGGCCCGCCAAAATCCGCTATGGCAATCGTCATGATTGTCGCAGGGATTCACGCATCTCGTGCAACAACGTCTGAATATTACGGCCTTGCAAAAACAGCGCAGCGTCGTCTGCCTCTTGTTTGATACCAATCCGGTAAAGCAAAACAATGGCAACGATTAGTAATGCCGACTGAAAGGCGGCGGTTATCAGGATCGCGATTAGTTCATAACTCATAATGCAAAATAACGGGACTCAAAAGTTATTGGATAGCTGGGACAGCTGAAACTTGAGGACGCCCCTATACTTTGCCGTTGGATCCGCCCGGTGGCGATGGCGGCGCGTAAAGATCTTCAAGCGCGTCTTGCGCGGCAGGCCACGGGCTCTGCTCGGCGAAATCGACGGCTTCTTGCACGATCCGCCGGTTGCGCTCGTAGATCTGCTCACGGATCGCACGGATGTCATGTCCGCGCTTTTCGAGATAAAACTCGTACAGTGGAATCGGGTCGCGGCTCTCCCATTCGACCAGCTCCTCCTTGTCGCGATAGAGCGCAGGATCATGCTCGCTGTGGCCGCGATAGCGGTACGTTTTGCACTCGATCAGCGCCGGGCCGCCGCCCTCGCGCACACGCTCGATCACCCGCTCGCTGAGTTGGACCACGGCGAGCAAGTCATTGCCTGAAACCACGTGTCCCTTGAAGCCGTAGGCTTCCGCGCGGTTGGCGACATTTTCGATCGCCATCTGCTTCTCGAGCGGAGTTGAATACGCATACCGATTATTTTCGCAAACGAAAATGACCGCTAACTTGCGCACACCGGCGAAGTTCATCGCTTCATGAACATCACCGCGTGACGATGCGCCCTCGCCGAAGAAGGCAACCGCGACGTGTTTCTCGCGTTTAATCTGGAACTTCAAGGCCGCGCCGACCGCCACCGGCAGCGACGAGCCGAGCATCGAAGTCGAACCGAAAATTCCGTGTTCGAGGTCACCGCCGTGCAGGAAAGAATCCTTGCCGCGCGACAGCCCGGTTTCCTTTCCCATCAATTGTGCCATCAAGCGCCCCGGATCGACGCCGCGCATCAGGAAAACGCCCAGATCGCGATGGAGCGGCGCGACGAAGTCCCCTTCCTGCAAAGGGGCGCAGAGACCGGTGACGATTGCCTCCTGGCCGGCGCCGGAATATACACCGCCCAGGATCTTGTTTTGGCGATGAAGGCGCGACACGCGCTCCTCGAAAGCACGAATCAGCTTCATCTGAAAATATAGATTCAGCTCGTATTCAATTCGGGCGCTCGCCTCTGGTGCGGATGCCGGCGCGGCGCCATCGGGCTCAGCCATCGAGCTCTCCTCCTCTTTGCCCCTCGCCGCTCCTGCCTGTCACTCTTCCGCGCTGGTGACCTCAGAGGTCAGTGTGATGGTGACTGACGAGAGAGGGTAGGGTGAGAGGTACATGCGTTGCGATGTTAACACGCTTCCCGCGGGCATAGCCAAGTATTGGGAACAGCGGTCGTAGAGGCGTACGAACCCGGGGAATAGCACTCGGGTCTCACCCGGAGCGCCTCGGTCGCCCGCTCACGTCGCCGGCGGTAGTATAGCGTCAGCTCTAATGATTCCACTGGGCGACAGCGAAGCAGCACGGCGGCTCTCGCCCGTCAACACCATTCTCATCGCGGCGAACATCGCGATTTTCGGGCTGGAACTGTGGGACAGTCGCGCGCCGCTGCTGGCGTGGTTTGCATTGGTGCCCGCCAGCATCACACACCTTCAATGGACTGAGCCGGAGGCCGCCGCGGCGGCGTTGTTGACCCTGGTCAGTTCCCTCTTTCTGCACGCCGGGGTACTTCACGTAACGGGCAACATGCTCTACTTGTTCGTTTTCGGGCCGGCGGTTGAAGGCCGGCTGGGCCATGCGCGTTTCATAGGTTTCTACCTGGCCGCCGGTGTCATCGCTTGCCTGGCAATGGTAGCAATGACGCCGCAATCAACCGTCCCCGTGATCGGCGCCAGCGGCGCCATCGCCGGCGTGCTGGGCGGGTATTTCGTGCTCTATCCTGGTGGTCGGATTAGCACGGTTCTGCCTGCATCGTTTGTGCTCCAGCGGGTCGAAATTCCGGCGGTCCTCTACCTGCTGATTTGGTTCGGCCTGCAGCTATATTTGGGTATTTCATCGGGGCCCGGTGGTCCCCTGCTGGGCGGGGTCGCCTGGTGGGCGCATGTCGGAGGTTTTCTGTTCGGGGTCGCCGCCGCGCCCTTGATGGCAGGCAGACCTGTCAAACGGCGCCAAGTTACGAAAGCGAAGTCCGGCAGAAAACGATAATGGCGACGACCGGCTGGGCAATTTTGACGCCTTGGCCTCTGTAATCTGCGATTGTCACCTGAAGTAGGCAAACTTAATCCACAAGTTGTTGATATCCTTGTGGACAGATTGTGAGGCGATGGTGCACGTCTGGTTAACTGCGGATGAATGGCGTGGTCAAGCTTTGCGGTGGGTTATCGTAGCAAGTCGGTTTGTATATCATCCTTGAGAGTGGCCGCGAGGTCGGCCGAAAGCATTAGGAGCGCGGGTCTGCGCAGCGGAGCGGTGAGCCGAAGCCCTGAGCTGGTCGATGGGTCAGGAGTCTGCGACGTGCGCATTGAAACACTAGCGGAGCGCGTCTGCGCGCGGAGCAGTGAGCCGCAGCCCTGAGCTAGTCGAAGGGTAAGGAGTCTGCGACGTGCGCATTGAAACACTAGCGGAGCGCGTCTGCGCGCGGAGCGGTGAGCCGAAGCCCTGAGCTAGTCGAAGGGTCAGGAGTCTGCGACGTGCGCATTGAAACACTAGCGGAGCGCGTCTGCGCGCGGAGCGGTGAGCCGAAGCCCTGAGTCGGTCGAAGGGTCAGGAGTCTGCGACGTGCGCATTTAAGAAGAGGTGGTGAATGGCGGCGGAGGCGGCGGCGAATGATCTCCTCAAGCGTGTACCCCCACAAAATATTGAGGCCGAGCAGTCGGTATTGGGCGCAATCCTGCTCGATAACGACGCGATCAATCAGGCTATCGAAATCCTGACCGCGGAGGATTTCTATCGCGAGTCTCATCGCGAAATCTTTCGCGCGATGGCCGCGCTGAGCGAGCGTAATCAACCGGTCGACGCGATCACTCTCACCGACGCGCTGCGCACCGGCGGCGTGCTCGAGGCGGTGGGTGGCGCCGGCTACATCGCGGAACTCGCGGCATGTGTGCCGACCGCCGCCAATGCCGGCCATTATTCGCGGATCGTGCGCGAGAAGGCCTTGTTGCGGAGCCTCGCTTCGATTTCAACTGAAATTGCCTCAGGCGCATACGATTCACCGCCCAACGTCGACGAGTATCTCGATGAATCGGAGCATAAGATCTTCGAGATTTCAGAGCGCCGCGTCCGGCAGTCATTCCACTCGATGCCGGAGTTGACGCGGGAATCAATCAGGCTGCTCGAGCGGCTGTACGAGAGGAAGGAGCTGGTCACCGGCGTACCGACCGGCTTTCTCGACCTCGATCGGCTTACCGCCGGACTGCAGCCGGCGGACCTGATTGTCATCGCAGCGCGCCCGAGCATGGGCAAAACCGCGCTCGCCTTAAACATCGCGGCCCATGCGGCCACCGAATGTGAGCCGCGTGTCGGCGTCGCGCTTTTTTCGCTCGAAATGGCCAAGGAACAGCTCGTGCTCCGCATGCTATGCGCCGAAGGCCGGGTCGACAGCTCCAAGGCGCGTGCAGGTTACCTCGGCGAGCGCGACTTTCCCAAGCTGGCGCAGGCCGCGGCGCGCCTGTCCGAGGCACCGATCTTCATCGACGATAGCTCCGACACTTCGCCGATCGTGCTGAAGGCTAAATGCCGGCGGCTGATGCGCGAGCGCCACGCCAACCTTGGCCTGATCATCGTCGACTATCTTCAGTTGATGCGCTCGGCGCGGCCTGGCGAATCGCGCGAAAAAGAGATTGCCGAAATTTCACGCTCGCTAAAAGCGCTGGCCAAGGAACTGAGGGTGCCGGTGGTCGCCTTGTCGCAACTGAATCGGCAGGTTGAAACCCGGCCGGACCGCCGGCCGCTGCTCGCCGACTTGCGCGAATCGGGAGCAATCGAACAGGACGCCGATGTGATCGCATTCATCTACCGCGATGAGATGTACCATCGCGACAGCAGGGAACCGGGGGTCGCCGAGATAATCATTGCCAAGCAGCGCAATGGCCCCACCGGTACCGCCAAGCTTACCTACCTCACCCAATTCACCAGGTTCGAAAACTACGCTCCCGAAGAAGACCTGTTGAGTGACGCCGAAGACTAGATTGGACCCGGCGCGCCGGCCCCGCTTCACCCCACGGAGACGGTGAAGGAAGGCCGGCGTTCGGACGAGCGAAATTCGATAAGCCGAAGATCCCCACAAAGACGCGGCCGCCGCCGGTAGTCGCGGCTCGCACGTGGTGATAAATGAGGTACCAATCGTTGTGATCGCATGGTAAGCGCATGCGCTGTTCGAAATGCGGGAGCGACAACCCGCAGGATAAGAGATTCTGCGGTGATTGTGGTGCGCCGCTAACTAACAGTTGTCCGAAATGCGGTGCGGACAATCTCCCTGGCAAACGATTTTGCGGCGATTGCGGGACCGCGCTCACTGCTCCTGCTGCGCTGGCAGCCCCAACGCCTCGGGGCCCGGCAAGTGGGGAGCGTCGCCATCTAACGGTATTGTTCTGCGACCTGGTTGGCTCAACTGAAATCGCCGCTCAGTTGGATCCCGAAGAATGGCGTGAGGTGGTTGCTGCCTATCATCGCGCCGCGGCCGAGGCGATCACTCGATTCGGCGGCCACGTCGCCAAGTACCTCGGCGACGGAGTGATGGCATATTTCGGCTGGCCCGAGGCCCACGATAATGACGGCGAGCGCGCCGCACGCGCCGGTCTCGCGCTGCTCGAAGTAATCGCAAAGCTTAACGGGGATAGACCCTCTTCCTCACCCATGTCGAAAGATGGGGGGGACAAACCCAAACTGGCGGCGCGCGTAGGCATTGATTCAGGTGGGGTGGTGGTCGGTGCGGGCTCAGACAAGGACGCCGACGTATTCGGCGAGACTCCGAATATCGCGGCGCGGCTCCAGGCAACTGCTACACCCGGCACAGTACTGATAACCGCCGCGACGCACCGCTTGATCTCGGGACTGTTTGTGGTCGAAGCACTAGGGCCGCGCACGCTCAAAGGAATTGCGACTCCCCTGGAAGTCTTCGAGGTAGTGCGTCCGACCGGAGTGCGCGGCAGGCTCGCTGCCGCGCACAGCCTTACACCATTTGTCGGCCGCGAGGAGGAGTTGCGGCTTTTGCTCAGCCGGTGGGAGCGCACGCGTGAGGGCGAAGGCCAAGTGGCACTGATTATTGGCGAAGCGGGCATTGGCAAATCGCGCCTCGTCGCCGAGTTCCATGAGCACATTCGCGACACTCCGCATATCTGGATGGAGAGCGCGGGCGAACAGTTTTTCGAGAACTCCCCGTTTCATGCACTGACCGAAATGCTCTCGCAGTGGCTGCAACTGCAAGCACTAGGCG
>Ga0306920_100002347_pt1 | contig 23951 bp, 20 predicted proteins | sample flu12Cox44000170_FD_204666 | JGI IMG/M metagenome (GOLD analysis project Ga0306920, IMG submission 204666) | Lab enrichment of tropical soil microbial communities from Luquillo Experimental Forest, Puerto Rico - flux4day.12C.oxic.44.000.170 (v2)... | ecosystem: Environmental > Terrestrial >...
TTTGGCGCGCGGGTGAGAAGAGTGCGGCAACATCCGCGTTCTTCAGCGCGGGACGCTTATGGGGCAGCAGGCGAAACTGAAGCTCGCGTGCCAGTGCTAGATCGTGCTCGAGTTTCTTTTCCTGGCGTGCGATTCGCTCATAGAGAGTTGCATTCTCGATCGCGATGGCGACCTGTGCCGCCAGTGTCGTCATGATCCGCACGTGATCTTCGTTGAAGTAACCGCGCCGCGTGTGCTCGATGTCGAGCACGCCACTGACCTTGCCTTTGTAGATGAGGGGCACACAGAGCTCTGATCGCGTCTCGGGATTCGCCATAATATAGCGTGGATCCTTGCAGACGTCGGGCACGAGCACAGGCTGCCCGGTCTCGGCGGCGTAACCCACGAGTCCCTGACCGATGGGGATCTCATGCTTCAGGTGCACGCTTTCCTTGAAGCGAAGCGAGAAGCGATGTTGTAGGACGGTGCCGGTCGGGTCGAGCAGCAAGATCGAAAACATCTCGTAATCGATGACGCGTGTCACCAGATCGGCTACGCGCTTCAGCAGTTGGTCGACGTTCAGGATGGAAGTAAGGTCGCGGCTGATCTCGGTGAGCAGCGTAAGCTGGCGCGCCTGCCGTGACACGCGCGTATAAAGGCGCGCGTTCTCGATGCCGGCGGCGATGCGCGAGGCGAACAATGTGAGCAGACGCTTGTGCTCTTCGGTGAACGCGCCCGGCTGCGCGGCTTCGACGTCGAGTACACCGATGACTTTGTTCTTCGCAATGAGCGGCACGGCAAGCTCGGAACGCACGCCAGGAGCCGAGTTGATGAAGTTCTGCTCGCCCCTGACGTCGTTGACCAGCACAGCTTCGCGACGCTGTACAGCTTGGCCCGTGACACCCTGTCCGACTTTGATGCAGATTCGCTCAGCTACTTCCGGCGGATGGCCAACCTGGAAGCGCACCCGCAGCTCCTGTGTCTTTTCGTTGAGCAACAGGATTGCAAAAATTTCGTAATCGATGAAGCGCTTCGCCATCTCGGCGACGCGCTGCAGCAGCGTGTTCAGATCAAGAGTGGTGTTCACCGCGTCGGCAACTTCCAAAAGGTAGCTGTCGATGTTGCCCGGTGTTAGCGGTGTCGTAGTCGTTGCCATCGCCCCAAAGACCAACCTTCATGATAGCAGCGCTAGGTGTGAATAAGGCGACGGGCAGCCATTCCTGCGCTGTTGGCGAACGCCTGCGACTGCGGTTGCGGCTCGGCAACCCAACCAATAGAATTTCTCCGCTGTGAAGTCGTCGTACGGTCGACGATGTGAGGACAGAATGAATCTGAAAGGGAACCGACTGACTTGGCTGGGACACGCCACGTTTCGCATCGAGACGAACGAAGGCAAGAGCATTTACGTAGACCCGTGGGTGATGGGGAATCCGCTGTGCCCACAAGGGGAGCGAGAGGTGAAGAAAGCCGACGCGCTGATTTGCACGCACGGGCACGGCGATCATATCGGTGATGCTGTGACGATCGCGAAGCAACACGACCCGACGGTGGTCGGAATCTTCGAGCTGTGCATGTGGATCGAGAAGAAAGGCGCAAAGAATGTTTCACCCATGAACAAGGGAGGCACCCAGGCGGTCGCTGGAGTGAAAGCCACGATGGTCGATGCAGTTCATTCGTGTGGCATCCAGGACGATGACGGCAGCATGGTGTACGGCGGTGAAGCGTGCGGGTATGTGCTCGAGCTGCCCGGCGGAGTGAAGCTATATCACGCGGGCGACACCGGCGTGTTCGGCGACATGGCGATCATCCGCGAGTTGTATGCGCCTGAGATTGTTTGCCTGCCGATCGGCGACCACTTCACGATGGGTCCACGTGAAGCGGCGTACGCGTGTAAGCTGCTCGAGCCGAAGTACGTCATTCCGATGCACTTTGGGACGTTTCCTGTGCTGGTGGGCAGACCCTCCGAACTCAGAGATCTGTTGGGTCCGGGCGGGCCGGAAGTTGTGGAGATGCAAGCAGGAGAAACCGTCGGGTAGGTTAGTGGATCGTGGATAGACCGGAGTTCCGGTTTCGCGAGGATTGGCGTGCGAGAAGTTGATCACAAGATTACACATCCGCGGGTGGACCACTACTTGTACGCGATGCTGCCCCCGCGCAACCCAGTGCTGGCGGAGATCGAGAAGCAGGCGGACGAGAGGGACATCCCCATCGTCGGCCCGGCAGTAGGGCGGCTACTGTATCAGTACGCTCGCTTGATCGGCGCCGAGCAAATCTTCGAGATGGGATCGGCGGTTGGGTATTCGACTATCTGGTGGGCGATGGCAGTGGGCGAAGGAGGCAAGGTGCACTACACCGACGGCAGCCGCAAGAATGCTGATGAAGCGCGCGGCTATTTCGAACGCGCCGGAGTCGCCGACCGCATCGAGGTGCACGTGGGCGACGCGCTCGAAGTACTATCCGAGCGCAAGGAGCAGTTCGACGTGCTCTTCTGCGACATCGACAAGCGCGACTATCCGCGGGCCGCGCGCATGGCTCCGGAGCGCGTGCGCAAGGGCGGCCTGTTCCTTACCGACAACACGCTGTGGCGCGGCGAGGTGGCTTATCGAGCGGGCAATCCCGAATACAAGACGAAGAAGGAACCCGATCAGATGGTGCGTGCCATTGTCGAATTCAACGAGATTCTGTACAAATCGCCGGATTGGTACACGACGATCGTTCCGTTAAGGGATGGCGTGACGGTAGCAATGCGGGTGTAAATTTCCCGCACCATGCCAGACGCAGATCTTTTTCAGCAGGCCAGCCCGCAGCGCGCGAATTACCTGCCCGGCTTTGCCCTACTAACCGCTTCCGGCGGATTGGCCAATGTCGGCCACTCCGCGTACTCTCCCCCCCGCATCAGAGCCAACGAATGGAATCTAAATCGCGTACCGGTTTTTTCGCTTAGATGCCTCGATCATGATCACTAACGCGGGCTGTCGCTCATAGGAGATGCCGGCTTCAAGCATTAGCGGGCCGACGGAAGGGTCCTGGGGAATCCGAAGCGCCCATACAATGTCAGCGTCCTTGCCTGCTTGACTCGCCAGCCATTCCGAAAACGGTAGGGTAGGCAAAGAAGAAGAACCAACGTGAGACGCTGGAACATCTCCGAAATATGGTAGCCAGCGCGATAAAAACTCCTACTCCCAAAAGTCTTCTCACGGTTACGCCCACCATCGAGACAGGGATGGTTACGTGGAGCAGGGCGCTTCAGAAACGCTACGATTACTTGCTTGTATTCTGGTCTGAAAAAGCTAGATCGATTGCACTGGCACCAGTCGTAAATCGTCAACGAGCCCAACCTCTTTCTGGAAGAACGGCTCGCCATATTTCACTCCCACCAGCATTCCGTAGGAGTGCGCCATCGAAGCCACGCGCTCGCGGATTTCAGCGTGAGCAGGGAAGTCCTTGCTGCCTTCAGGCTGGTCGCTGAACTGTTCCTTGTAGGCATAAATGGATTCCAGCTTGGCTTCGAACTCGGCGGTGATGTCTACTACGAACGTTGGGCGCAGGTCGTAATAGAGCGTCGCATAGACGATCTTGAACGGCCGGTGCGGCTCGAGGTTGCGCAGACGGTGAATCTCGAAGGAGTCGACATCTTGCGTTGCAGCGGTGTGGCCGAGACGGCGCAATCCCGCAAGAAAGCAGGCTTCGTAGCCGACTGTCGCACAACTGTAGTGATCCGGATGGCGGCCCTTCCAGTAGGGCAGAATCACTACGCGGGGGCGCTGCTCGCGAATCACACGCGCGATTTTGACGCGGTTGGGATAGGTGTTCTCGACACGGCCATCGGGAATGTCGAGCACCTCCCGCCACGCGACTTGCAAGATGCGTGCTGCTTCCCCGGCCTCGCGAGCGCGGCTCTCCGCAGAGCCCCGCGTGCCCAGCTCGCCTTGCGTGAGATCGAGGATGCCTGTGCACGCACCTTGCCTGGCCATCTTCAGGAGCGTGCCGCCACAGGTCTGCTCCACGTCGTCGCGGTGCGCAGCCATGGCGAGCACGTCGAGTGGAGGCGAGCTCACTTCTTGCGCTCCACGAGAAACGCGGCGATCTCGCGCAGGTCGTTGGCGTTGTCGCCGAAACGATGGAGCGCGGCGTTGGCCTTCTTCACCAGCTCATCGGCCTTCGCGACGGAGGCGTCAATTCCAAACAGCAATGGATAGGTCGCTTTCTCCGTTGCCGTGTCTTTGCCGGCCGTCTTGCCGAGTTGTTCGGAGGTCTGCGTTACATCGAGCACATCATCGACAATCTGGAAGGCCAGGCCGATGTTCATTCCGAAATCGCGCAAGCTCTGAATCTGTGAGGCGTCGCCTCCTGCGTAGAGTCCGCCGGTGACCACACTGGCGGTGAGCAGCGCTCCGGTCTTGGAGCGATGAATATACTCCAGCGTCTTGGCGTCGGGATGCCGGCGCTCGGCTTCGAGGTCCATTACTTGTCCGCCGATCATGCCGTCAACCGTGCCGGTGGCGTGCGCGATCTCGGCAATGATAGAGACACGCGCGCTAGCGGGACAGCGCAGGTTGGCCAGCACCTCATATGCATAGGTCTGCAGGGCGTCACCCGCGAGAATCGCTATGGCTTCACCAAAAACCTTGTGGCAGGTGGGGCGGCCGCGGCGCAGATCGTCGTTGTCGAGCGCCGGCAGATCGTCGTGAATCAGTGAATAGGTGTGCAGCATCTCCAGCGCAGAACCGAGTTCTTCGCTGCCCTCGGGAACACAGCCGGCGACAACCCGGGCGGCTTCCATCGAGAGAATGGGACGAAGCCGCTTGCCGCCTGCGAAAACACTGTGGCGCATCGCCTGATGGATCGAGGAGGGATATTGCGTGGCCGGAGGTAGAAGGCGTTCGAGCGCCTTGTCAGTGAGAATGCGTCCTTCTTCAAGCGTTTCCTGGAGCATGAAAGAGGCAGTATAACAAGCGAGTAGCCAGTGGTTAGTGTTTCTGAGCACATGCGCGAAGCGAACGCTGCCACACGTCCGACGGACGAAAGCTTGGATTCTGAATTAGTTCGGCGTTGATTTCGAAGCAGCTTTGTTCTTCGTTTCAGCAGCGAGTTTGGCTTCGCGGTCGGCATCGGAGGTACGGCCGGCCTTGCGATACGCGATCTGCAACTGGTTGTGTACATCGTCAAGGTTGGGATTAGTCTTGACCGCGGCTTCGAGGTGTGGGATTGCATCCTTCGTCTTGCCTTGCTCAAGCAGCGTCTTGCCGAGCTGGTATTGCGCGTCGGCATCGTCGGGATTGAGCTTCAATTCCGCTTCGAACTCGGTGACGGCTAATGACGTCTGCTTCAGGCGCAGTTGCGCCATTCCGGTGTAATAGTGGGCGCGCTCGAAGGAAGGATTTTGCTGGATTGCCTTTTGATAAGTTGCGATCGCTTGCTGGGGATTTCCGAGATCGCTGTACACCTGTCCGACCAGCAACAGCGCGTCCGGCGACAATGGCTGCTCGCTTATTCGCGCGAGAATCACATTGGCCTTTTCCTGCTGGTTGGTGCGCGCCAGTGAAGTCGCCCAAGCATAGGCAACGCGAGGGTCGGAGTAGGCTACATCGCCAACCTGATCGAAGACCTTCGCGGCGTCAGCATATTGGTCGCTGGAAAACAGCGCCATGGCCAGCATCGGCGGGATCATCTTGTCGCCCGGCTCCTGCTGAATCGCAGCCTTCAAGGCGCGGGCGCTTTCTGGGTAATCATTGGCCCGAAACGCAGCGAAGCCAAGGTTACGCATCAGGTGAGGAATGGCGGGGTTCCACTTCTCCGCCTGCTGAAAGTAGGTGAGTGCGACAGCGTACTGCTTCTGGCGCGCTTCCGAGGTTCCAAGATCGTTAAAGGCATTGCCGAGCACGACAGTCAACTTCTGCTCGGTGGACCTGAGCTCGGCCTTCTCCTGCACCGAAAGTTTCGGCGCTTCGTCGCCAGGCTGCGCGCTGGGGTTAATGACTGCGGTTGTCGGCACAGAAGATTCGGCGGACATCCCAGAACGGGTGCTGCCTTGCACCTTCGACGCGGGAGTGTTGGCCCGGCTGTCAGCCATGGTCTTCTCCTGCATGTCGGAAAAAATCTTGGTGTAGGCGGATGCCTCTTCCTTGCGACCACTTTGGTAGTCGAGGCGTCCCAGCACATAGTAGGCGCGCCGAATCTGGTAGTTATTGCGCGCCTGATCATCACCGGTAAGCTCGATCGCTTTGCGCAGGAGCTCCTCGGCCTTCGCGTTCTCCTTGCGAGCATATGCATTCAGCCCCATATAGAGATAGGGCTCGGGCCAGTCCGGCTTGTCCCTCGCGGCGGCCTTCAGATAGCGGTCGGAGTCGTCGTAGAGTTGGTCGTTATTGTCGATGTAGCCGAGGAAGAAATTTCCGAAGAAGTCCGTCGGGTTGACCTTGACTTCCTCGGCGAACTCTTCGCGGGCTTGCGGCGTCGCTACCCATTCGTTCTGCCCCATGTAGAGCAAGCCAATGAAGTAGTGCGCGCGCGAAGCTTTTGCATCGAGCGCCGCGGCGCGGTTGAATTCGCGGACCGCGTCGTCCATCATGCCGGCATTCTGGTACGCGCGGCCGATCATGATGTGCAGGCTGGCGCGGTCTCCCGTCGCGTCGGTCAACTGCTTGAAAATGACCTCGGCTTTGGCCTTGGCGCCCTGGTTCAAGTAAGCCGTGGCCAGAGCGTAGGCAACGATCACATTGCTTTCGAGCTCGAGCGACCGGTTGAATGACTCGGCTGCCTCGCGCCAGGCTTTTTTGTCCATGTACAGCTTGCCCTGCACATCCCATGCGTCGGCGTTTCGAGGGTCGGCTTTGAGCACAGGACCAATCTCAGCCAGCGCTTCGTCAGTGCGCTGCGCCCGCATAAAGACCAGCGACAGGGCAATGTGAGCGTTGGGCGTGTCTTCAAACTCAATCGACTGCTTGTAGAGATCGACCGCCTGATAGTTGTTTCCCTCTGCCAGCTTGATTTCAGCCAATGCGCGCAGCGTGGTCGCGATCAGGTTGCGGTTGGCTGACGCGATCTTCGTGGGGTCGCCGGTTTGTTGAGCTGTGCTGGCGGCCTCGATCCGTGCCGGCAGATCTTCCATCGCCGAGCCGTTCAGCGAGGTCTTGGGTTGGGACGGAGCTTGCGCAAAGGCGCAGCTTGAGATCGAGACGGCCAGCTCGACAAGAAGACAAACCAGCGGCGAAATAATTCGGCGAGTGATGAATGGAATGACGGAAAGTAGCCGTGTAGAGATCAATGCTGATTAACTCGGACGATACATTCCAAGCTAAACGGCGGTGTAAGCGGAGTCAAGCGGGCGCCGGCTGGACGCCCGCGATGGAAAGGTCAGGCTGCCGGCGAAGTGTGCGTAGCCTTGTAGGCGACGTATCGTTCAGAGGCCTGCAAGATGCGCGGTAGCTCGCCGGAAAAGCAGCAGTCCACTGCGCCTGCGGCAAGCGATTTCGACCACATGCCATCATCGGCGAGACGATGGATACACACAAATGCTGTGCTCGGAAACTCGTGGCAAAGTTGTCCTAATTCCGAGAAGTTAACGATCTCCAGATCGACGATCGCAAGTTCCGCCTTGGTGCGCGCGATGGCGTTGCGGGTGTCTTCTTGACTGCTGACAGTTGCGACGTCGAGAAACTGTTTCTGTATGGAAGCGACGAGTTTGTCAGTCAGCGCAGGGTCTTGGCGGGTGAGCACAACGTGGATTGGCGGCATGGTAATACCCCTCTTTGAGCCGGTTGGACGGGTGGCGCCAATACTACAAACGAGCAGAAATAACGTTGTGGTTAGAGAATCCAGATCGAATGACGATCTACGCTTTGGCGGCGTCGCCGGGTTGAACGGCAGGTTCGAAGGCTTCCGGCTGGAGCTTACCATTGCGCTTCAGCAGAATTTCTACCTTTCCTTCGGCCTCTTCCAGTTCCTTGCGACAAGAACCCGAGAGCTTCATGCCTTCGTCAAATAGTTGCAGCGCCCGATCAAGGGCGACATCACCCTTTTCCAACTCGGCTACGATCGTTTCCAGTCGCTGCAGCGATTCCTCGAACTTGGCCAAGCACTCACTCCACCTACCATTCTAGCTCTATTCCGACCCGGTGACAGTAAAGAATGGGTCAAAAATCACCCGGCGGGGGATCGCCGGCACTAGGGTCGGTACAAACAGCGCTGACCACAGCCAGACCGGTTTCGTTTTTTGGTGTAGTCAAATTGCGGTGCAGTGTCGCTGGCCGAAGCCGGCTCCGGATTCTTAGAAACGCCCATCCGCGGGCTAACGCCCCCGGGCTTACACAGATGTCCCCCTACGGGCTCGACAGCAACTCGGCTGCAGAATCAACCAAGCTGCTTTAGGCGCTACAGGGAGCGCCGTCGAATCGCTATACCAGCCTTTGCTCTTCGATCCTCTTCCGGAGGCTCAACCGACGCATGTCGGTCCAGACTTCCTTGTTGTAGGGCACTCATCCTTTGTGCCGCTTTTACCCGCATCGTGCCAGCCCACGGCGACAGCCTTATTGGCCGGCCAAAGGGAGTACTGCTCCTCATGATTCACCACGACTCTGTAAATCGTCTGATCTTCCTGCTCGTCGAACATTCTAGTGCCTTCTTGCGTCACGGATGTGAGCGCCATTCAAACTTCAGCAGAATGACCGCTAGACAGTTGCGGTCTTCGAACTGCCGAGCGCTTCCAGCACGTCGACTGCCGAGGAATAGCGTCCCAACGGAGCGCTGATCTGAGCGCCCTGTACCATCCCGCGCACAGCCGACAGCATGTCGCGCGCGATGGCAACGCCTTCGGCCCGGGCAGCGTCAGCGGTGGTCGCCCGGTTCATCCGGGAGATAATCTCTTCCGGCACCGACACGCGCAGCTCGTTCTTCATGAACTCGGCGTTGCGCGCACTCACCAATGGCCAAATGCCAGCGACGACGGGAATGCGGCAATGTTCGATGCGACGAAGAAAGTCCTCGAGCAGCCGCAGATCGAAAACCGGCTGCGTCACCGCGTACTCAGCTCCCGCCTGCACCTTGTATTCGAAGCGGCGAATCTCTTCGTCGATGTTGGGTACGCCCGGATTAGCGCCGACGCCAATCACGAACTTCGTTCCGTTGCCGATGGGGTTGCTGCCGATGTCGAGGCCGTGGTTCAGGTTATGGACAATGTTGACCAGTCCGATCGCGTCGACGTCGAACACTGCGGTAGCATCGGGGTAGTTGCCCATCTTCGGCGGATCGCCGGTGATGCAAATCAAATTGCGAATGCCGAGTGCGCTCGCGCCCAGCAGGTCAGACTGGATGCCCAGTACGTTACGGTCGCGGCAGGTGTAGTGCAGCACCGGCTCGATTCCGACCTGTTGCGCCACCATCAGGCACAATGCCTGATTGCTCAGCCGCGCCGAAGCGCGCGGGCTGTCGGGAATGTTCACCGCATCCACACCAACCGACTTCAGGTAACGACAGCCGTCAATCTCCTTGGTGCCGTCGGTTCCTTTGGGAGGCACCACTTCGACCATGATTACGAACTCGCCGTCAGCGATACGGCGTCCGAGCTGGGAGCGCTCGCCGAGCGCCGGAGGCTCGACCGGACGCTCCACAACTTGCGGCTTGGGGCTTGGCTTTTGCGCCGGAACATGGCGACGCTTCAGTCGCCCCTTCATCTCGTGGATGTGCTTGGGCGTGGTTCCGCAGCAGCCGCCTACGAGGCTCACGCCCGCCAAGACGAACTTTTCGGCATAGCTCGCCATGTATTCGGGGGATGAGAGAAAGATGGTGCGACCATCCACCGCACGAGGCATGCCGGCATTGGGTTGCGCCGAAAGTGGCGCCGAGACCACGACACGAACGCGCTCGATGGCCTCAAACATCGGAGCCGGGCCCACGCTGCAGTTGATGCCGACGACATCCGCCCCCCAGGCTTGCAGTTGCGGGCCGTAGTGCTCGGGGCTCGAGCCGTCGAGGCAGTTGCCGTCCTCGTCGATCGTAACTTGAGCAACAACAGGGAGGTCTGGATTGACTTCGCGTGCCGCCAGGATCCCCTGATGCAACTCTTCCAGGTATCCGAAGGTTTCCAGGATGATGAGATCGACGCCTTCCTGGTTCAGAGCCGCAATCTGCTCGCGAAACGCCTCACGGGCCTCAGACAGCGCGATCTTGCCCAACGGCTCGATGCGAATCCCCAACGGGCCCACAGCTCCGGCCACCAGTCCGCCAAAGCTTTTGGCAGCCTCGCGGGCAAGCCGGGCACCCCGGCGGTTGATTTCCGCCAGCCGGTCGACGCAACCGTGCTTCGACAGGCGAAACGAATTGGCGCCGAAGGTGTTTGTTTCTATGATGTCGGCGCCAGCCTGCAGATATTCCAGGTGGATTGCCCGGATCAGGTCAGGCTGCGATAAGTTCAGCTCGTCATAACAACGGTCGATGAAGATGCCCTTGGAGAGCAAGAGGGTCCCCATCGCTCCGTCACAAAGAACAGGCGCTTCTTGCAGTCGAGTTAGGAAATCGGTCACCATTCTGGTCGTTACTCTAACGATGTTGAGTGTTCTTGAAACTGTATCGTAAACGAAACCGATAGGCCACCTCGCGAGCTCGGCGAAGGGGTTGTCGAGGCTCTGTTATAATTTGTCAGAAATTAGCCAACTTGCGTTTTATCAACAGCATGAGCGAGGTACGCGTTTGAAGCGGGCAGTACTCCTCCTGGGAACTTGTGTTTGTCTCTTCTTTATCGTCTCCTGCGGCAACAATAACAGCACTACCGGACCTAACGGCAACGTCTCGGTCAACGCACCGAGCATGCTCAAGAACCGGGCGTTTATTACAAACCAGTATTCTGGCAATGTTCAGATCGTCGATAGCCAGACCGACCAGACGGCTTTTTACACCGTAACCAATAACAATACTGGTGTCACTGGCCCCGGGGTCACGGGCACTGCGGTTAATATTGCCGTTGGCGGCTCTCTGACCTTTGAGCTGCTCAGCCCGGACACCACTGAAACGGTGGTCTACGATCCGACCAGTTTTAGTCTGACCTTTATTACCAATGCCACGGAGGCGACCAATGGCAGCGTAACCCTCGCCAATTGGGCTGACATGGCGCTTTATTCGCCCGATTCGACCAAGATCTACGCGCCGGTTCCTAACGCTCCTATTACGAACGCCCGTGCCGGGGGCGTGCAGGTGATCGATACCTCGACGGGTTCCATTACCAGCACTTACACCGTGCCCAGCGCGCACGGGGTGGCTATCAGCCCTGACGGAAAGACGCTCCTGGTGTTCGCGCTGAACAGCGACACCATGTACCTGATCGATCTGACCCAAACGACGCCGACAGCGGTGGCGATTCCTGGCTTTGCTCGCCCTGTGAATGCGTTTATCAGCAGCGACAACTCCACGGCCTATGTTCTGAATTGCGGGCCGGAATGCGGATCAACAGCGGGACCACCTTCGGTCATGCGCTTCGCTCTCGCCACACAAACAATCACCGCGACCGTACCGGTTGCGGGGGCCAGTGTCGGACTGCTCCAAGGAAGTAATCTCTTCGTCGCGGGTTATCCGGGGGGAGCGAACGGCACGCTGGATCTGGTGAATATCAGCAATATGACGCGCACGACCGCCAATCCGGTGGCCATCGGAGATGGCAACCACACAACGATGTCGGTCTCGAATAATCACAAGCTCTATATCGGCGCTGTTAGCTGCATGAATTCCTCCGTTGGCTGTCTGTCGATTGTGGACTTGGGGAAAATGACGCTCGATACGATCAGCCAGCCTTTGGGCGCAGTCACGGGACTGCAGTCGATTCCCGGCCGCAATACGATGTACACCGTCCAGGGCGGCGTGCTGTATATCTACGACACGACCACCGGACAATTGCAGTCGACCCAGATCTCGTTCCGCGGAGCACTGTACGGCGTACTGCAGATCGACCAGTAAGACCTACGCTTCAGGTAACAGTAAAGGGCGGCCAACGAGGTCGCCCAGTTTGCTTGTACGCGTCTTTTGTTTCCGCCTCTATCGCGGCTCCAGTGTCAGATGATGCTGCGCCGCCTGCTGTAGCGCCGCAGCCGAGAACGCCAACTTGAATGTGCGTCCGTGATAATAAGCGTCCCACTGATCGTTGTAATGATCGTCGAACAAGTTGCCCGACTCTCCGTTCACGATGTTTAGCGTGGAGCTGTCCAGATCTGACATATCGGCTGTGAACCGTTCCGAAGGGCCGAATCGTGGTCCGGCTTGTTTGACGGTTAGCCCATCGCCCGACAACGGTTGTGGACCCGGACTCGCGCCGCGCTTCAAGATCGGGAAGTTGCTCCAGAACGGATGCTTCAGGTCGATCTGGTGCGTCCGTCCCCACGTCCAGTGGCTAAGATTTTTGGGAGTTGCGGTATCAGTGACCGCAGCCTCCACCGCAGCGGTCAGGAGCTCGTCGTAATTCGCGTAGCCCGCCGGCAACCATTGCGGCGACTGATGCGACAAAGTGTTCTCCAGCCATACCGGGCCCATGAACCAGCGTGTATAGGCTTGCCAGTCATTGCCCAGCTTTGGCTTCAGCAGCAACTCGTTCAACTTGCCGCGTGAGTAATAAGCAATGGTTGGTGCAACCGAATCGACCGCCATCGTTCCGTCCCAGTTGCGCATCAGGTCGGCCGCCGCCTTCGCTCTGTCAGAGGCCTTTGGAGTGTGATCAATGGCGTAGACAAAGCGCTCGGCACAGTAGCGATCCAGCTCTGACACGACATCCGTCTGGATTGCCAGCATGTCCTCAGGACTGTACTTCTTTGGCTTATGCAACAGCTTGTAAATGCGTTCCGTACGATAAGGAGAGTCCCATTCGATGCTTACAGGATGCGCATAGCCGTCCGGCGTGGTCCGTCCATTGGCAGTTGCAATAATTCCCGAGAGAGGATCGAATACACGCGGCATCTCGTCATACGGAACAAAGCCCGTCCATTCGTAGGCATCGGTGTCTCCCGGGACCGGCAGGGAACCATCACCCGATGCGCGGATCGGAACGAAGCCCGTTGCCTGATAACCGATGTGACCGTCCACGTCGGCATAGACGGTGTTCTGTCCCGGTTCGCCGAACGTCGACATAGCCGCGCGGAACTCACCCCAATTCTTGGCTGAGTTCAGTTGAAAGAACGGAATCTTCGAATTTCCATCTTTGTAGATGATCCACTCGAGCGCCAGTTGACGCGTCTCGCCCGGAACCACGCTCGTGATGATTGGCCCATGACGCGTTGTGACAACGTCCACCGTGACCTCGGGCTTACCTTTGACCTGGATGATCTCTTTACGGTGTTCCGGCTGCACCCATCCCTGAGGCGTCAGGTACTCGCCCTTGTCATTGAATTTCTCGATGAACACATCCTCGACCGCAGGACCAAGATTCGTGAATCCCCATGCGATGTAGCGGTTGTGCCCGACAATGATGTAGGGCACGCCGGGCAGCGTGACGCCTGCGACGTCGAAGTCACGGCACATCAGATGGGCCTCATACCATGTGTTGGGTAGCCGCAGTTCAAGATGCATGTCATTCGACAAGAACGGCTTTCCCGTGACGGTGTGCGCGCCGGAGACCACCCAATTGTTGGAGCCGGCATGATAACGGAGTTCGGGCGCCACAGTTGCTGACGGTAGAAGGAGCGGCTGCAGGTCAGACCTGCGCGCAGGCTCGGACGATGCCTTGCCGGGTGGCGACTTCCCGCCCTTTGTACCCGGTTCACTCTCTTCCTCGTCGGGTTCGGGTCCATTCTGCGGCTGCTCCGCCAGCGACCCACCTTCCGATCCCGGCGGATGGTCCCGCCACGACGAATTCACGAACAACTCTGCCGTCAGTTCCGGCCCTAACTTTGCCAGCGCCTTCTCCTTCAGCAGGATCTCGCGAAAATATCCGTGATTCAGAAACTCCGTCATCGATAAACCGACCAGCAGCGAGTCCTCGACAGTCCACACGTGCGGAGCGTAAGTGAGGAAGCGAAACTCCATGGGCAGCGTTTTGCTGTGTTCGACGATGTATGCGTTCACCCCATTGGCATAAGCCTGAAACTGCTCGCGCTGCGCCGGATCCATCCTCACGGCCGTTTTCTCCGCTACCTGCCGCAGCCCAAGAATGCGCTGCTCGCGATCGACGCTGACAAAACTCGGGCCCAGAACCATGGCCAGGTCGCCCGACGCGAAGCGCCGCGTCATGTCCATCTGCCAGAGACGCTCCTGTGCGGTCACGTAGCCTTGTGCAAAGAAAAGGTCGTCAAGGTTCGTCGCAGTAATGGTAGGAATTCCCAGCCCATCGCGGGTCACGGTCACGGGTTGGCTGAGGCCTGCGAGCCGTATAGTGCCGTCCTCGACGGGCAGCGCTGCACGAACTGCGCGGTAGAACCACACATCAAAGCCAAGGAAGACAATCAGCGCCAGCACGAGCAGCGCGCTGACAACTCGGAGAGCAACGCGAACACTCGATGTGCGGGCGGGAGTAGCAACACTGGTAGTCGACATGAGAAACCTCGATTATAAGAGAAATCTCGCGTGTGCTTAGCCGGCTGGACGAATACAAGCCAAGCGATCACATCGATGAAGAGCAGGAGTTGCCGTGGTGGCTTTAGCGTTTTTTTACTCTGGCTAGCGCCGATCATATTTATCGTCTGGCCTGTTCTCTCGCATCTCGGTTGCTTGACTCCGATCGCGATCGCGCTCGAAAAGCAATCAGGAACTGAATCTCCATCGACGCCAGACATACTGGCTTCGAGGTGGATGGCGGAAACCTCAGTGCTATGCTGATAAGCGAATTCGCTCGCGCATTCACCGCTGATGGACATGAAGCGCACAAGTAGCCAGAGCTTTTCGCAGAAGCGGGTGGACGATCAGCCGTCGATTTCGCCGCAAATGGTGCGTGAGGCCCAGTCGGTCTTTCATGACCATCTGCGCAGGGTAGGATTGAAACACACAGATCAGCGCGACACCATCCTGCGCACCTTCCTCGACACCCGCGACCACCTCTCGACAGACGATCTCTACCGTCTGGTGCGCAAGCAAGACCAGCGCATCGGCTTTACCACCGTGTACCGCACGCTCAAGCTGCTGGCCGAATGCGGTCTCGCCAGCGAGGTGGCCTTCAACGACGGCATCGCACGTTACGAGCATCAATACAACCGTCGCAATCATCACCACATGGTCTGTACCGAGTGCGGCAGCTCCGTCGAGTTCTTCTCCACTGATATCGAGCGCATTGAGCGCGAAGTGGGACGCAAACACAAGTACCTCACCACCCGCCACACCTTTCAGATCTACGGCGTCTGCGACGAGTGCCGCAAAAAGAGCGCGCGTCGAACTGCGTAACTGGAGCAATCATGCTCAGGTTAGCTGAAGCCGCACCACAAATTCGTGAGCGCAAGCTGTCCTCATTCGAGTTAACGCGCGCGTGTCTCGCCCGTATCGCGAAGCTCGACTCCGAACTCAACGCATTCATCACGGTTACTGAAGATCTAGCCTTCGAGCAGGCAGGCCAGGCAGATGCAGAGCTCGCTTCAGGTCATTGGCGGGGTCCGCTGCACGGGATTCCAATCGCGCTGAAGGACCTGATCGATGTTGCCGGCATAAGAACCACCGCGGGGAGCAATCAGTTCCGCAATCGCATTGCCACGGAAGACGCCGCCGTCGTGAGACAGCTAAGAGCTGCGGGTGCCGTGATTGTTGGCAAGAACAATCTGCACGAGTTTGCCTTCGGCGGCAGCGGCATGATCAGCGCCTTCGGGCCGACGCGAAATCCCTGGGACCTCACCAGAATCTCTGGAGGCTCGTCGTCCGGATCGGCGGCCGCAGTTGCGTCGGGTACGTGCCTGGTTGCTCTGGGTACCGATACCGCCGGCTCCGTTCGCGATCCGGCTGCGCTGTGCGGCCTTGTGGGCTATAGGCCGAGCACAGGCGTCTGGAGCATGGACGGTGTCATTCCGCTGCGCAAGTCGTTCGACACCCTCGGTCTCTTAACCCACACTGTCGAAGATGCACTGCTGACGTTCGGGGCACTGGCAAGCGACCCCGCGCACGCGGAACTTAGGCCGATTGAGCAAATTCGGGTTGGCGTAGCGCGCGATGGCTTCTTCGACAATTTAGAACCGGATATCGCGAAATGTATCGAGGAGGCATTGGGTATTGTTCGATCGCTTACCGCCTTAATGCATGAGGTCAAGATCGAAGTGGGCGCCAAGTGGACTGACTTCGACGTCGAGATCCTCGAGTATCACCACCAAATGCTGGCCGACTCTCCTGAGCTCTATCAGCCCGGCACGCTTGCGCGGCTAAAAGGGTGTTCGCGAATTCCGCCCGCAGAATTCGAACAGGCCCAGCGCGAATTGACCGCGGCACGATCAGTCGCCGAAAAGGTCTTCGATTTGGTCGATGTGGTGCTTACACCCACCTGCCTGGTCGCGGCTGCGAAAGTCTCCGATCTCGAGACAAAGTCGGACAAAGACCTTCGCGCCTACGAAGTTCGGAAACTGCTGGGCAACGCCGCGCCATTTAGTCTGCTGTTCTGGCCATCGGTCTCGGTGCCGTGCGGATTCACAGGCGAAGGCTTGCCGGTTGGACTGCAGATCTCCGCCCGCCCCGGCGCCGACGCGTTGGTGCTCGAGGTCGCGCGAGCTTTCGAGCAGGCGACGGACTGGCACAAGCGATCGCCTGCGATAGCAACCTAAAATCCCAGGAACACCGGCTCCGGCAGCAACGTAATCCCAAACTCGTCGCGAACGCGCGCTTGGATCTCATCTGTGAGCGCGACGATTTCCGCAGCCGTGGCTCCTCCGCGGTTGACGATTGCTAGCGTGTGACGGCGCGAGATCCCAGCAGCTCCAAGCGAGTAGCCTTTCGCGAAACCTGCGTGTTCCACAAGCCACGCTGCCGATAATTTCCGGAAGCCGTTTTCGGCAGGAAAATTCGCTAACCCAAGCCCGCGTGACCGCAGCCGCGAATCCAGCTCTTCAAACTGTTTCAAGGGCACAACTGGATTCTTGAAGAACGATCCTGCACTGCGCGAATCATCGTCGCCCGGAACGATGAGCATCGCCTTGCTGCGCCGGATCTCCCGCACCGCACCGCGAACCTGTGAGAGCGACGGCGACGCCAAATCCGCGAACACCTTCTCGAGATCAGCGTAACGAATCGCTGGCTTGCCCCCTGGTCGCAGCCCATAGGTCGCTCGCAGAATGATGTAGCGATCACGCTCTAAGGTATTAAACCTGCTGGTACGATAGGCGAAGCCGCACTCCTCGTTGCTGAAGAACTTCTTCTCCAACCCTCGTCGGTCGAAGACCTCAACGCTTCGTATTGTCTCCGACACTTCCTGCCCATAGGCGCCGACATTCTGCACTGGGGTCCCACCAACTGAGCCGGGTATACCACTTAGGCACTCGATGCCCGCGCAGTTGTTTTCGACAGTGCGTGCGACGAACGTATCCCAATCTTCACCCGCGGCGACGGTGAAGATCGCACACCTTCCTTCGTCGACCCGCTCGGTCCCTAGCAAAGCAATTTTCAGCACCACACCGTTAAATCCGGCGTCGGCAACCAGAAGGTTGCTTCCACCGCCCAGCACGAAGAGCGACAGTCCCTGGTCCCGCGCCCACCGCACAGCCTCTCTAACATCCGCCTCCGCGTGCGCCTGGACGAAGAAACGCGCCGGACCTCCCACGCCCAGCGTGGTCAGCGGAGCCAGGGGAACATGTTCACGAACGATCATCGCCGTTCAACCAATATATGCAGAGCCAATATAATGGCATGCGCGCTGCTTCCTTTCCCGGCTTGCATGCATCAGAATGAAAGCCATCACTTCTTTCATTGGAGCCTACATGTATCCCGAGGTCCTGATCGTCCCCATGCGGGAAGAACTCACTCGCGCCGGCGCCAAACAGCTGCTTACAGCCGCCGAGGTCGACGCCGCATTGGCAGACAAGACCGGCACCACGCTGGTCGTCGTCAACTCAGTGTGCGGGTGCGCGGCAGGGAAGATGCGTCCCGGCGTGCGCATGGCACTCGAGGGCGCTGCGCGCCCCGATCGCGTCTTCACCGTGTTCGCCGGGCAGGACCGCGAAGCCACCGAACGCGCCCGGGAACGGTTCGGCCCCTATCCGCCTTCCTCGCCGAGCCTTGCGTTGTTCCGCAACGGTGAACTGGTGCACTTCGTGCCGCGCAGCGAAATCGAGAGCCGCACCGCCCAGGACATCGCGGAAGGGTTGTCCAGGGCCTTCGAGCAGTTTTGCGCCAAGCCGGTTGCAACCAGAGATTAGCCCGAGCGTGAGTGCCCAATATCCCACAAGTAACCGTTCCACTCGCGGGGTGCTCGCACTTTGGCTCGTTCTCTCGACGCTATCGGTCGCTGGCCAATCGCCATGGACAGATCCCGCCAGGAAGGATTCATCCGTGACCATGCATGCCAAGGGAACCTTCGACGTCAAAGTCGCACCCCTAGCGGAAGCCAACCCCGATGGCTCTACGCTCGGCCGCTATTCGCTCGACAAGCAGTATCACGGCGACCTCGACGCGACCGCCAAGGGCGAGATGCTGACAGCCGGAAGCGATGTTAAAGGTTCAGGCGCTTACGTAGCTGTCGAGCTGGTCAGCGGAACGCTGAACGGCCGCAAAGGCTCGTTTGCCGTGCACAAAGGCACCATGGCTCACGGTTCGACGCAGTTGGAGATCAGCGTTGTTCCGGACTCCGGAACAGACCAGGGATCTCGGGCAAGCTGAACATCATCGTCGCCGACGGCAAGCACTCGTACGACCTCGAATACTCCACTGCCGGAAGCCCACTGACGGCAATCACTTTCCGCTCTTGAACGCTTTGATCACGATGTCGTTGGGCTGATTACCCACAGGAATCATCGTGATCAGCGCGCGTTCCGCGCTGATCTTCGAGTTGTCCCGCGTCTTGGTTGTGCGAATAACTGCCACATCGCCCGACTTCGTATCGACCACCAGCAGGTGGTCCTCATTGGGTGTGAGCGCCAGACCGTCAGGCCGGCTGCCCACGCCCACGGATCCGATCACGCGCCCCTCGTCGATGGCATACACGCTCACGTTGTCCGACCCGAAATTGCTGACGTAGAGCAGCAAATTATCCGAGGTCACTAATCCACGCACGGGATTCCGGCCAATCAGGTAGCTGCCGCTAACTTCGTTGGTGTAGGCCTCCACGATCGAGAACGTGTTCCCGTCAAAGTTGCTCACGAAGATCTCGCCGCCATCGGGCTTCGGCGCCATCTGGATTGGCACCTTCCCGATATCGAGCAGGGCCACGACCTTGTCCGTCTTGAGATCGATTGACGCCAGTTGATTATTGCCCGGGCACGAAACATAAGCCTTGCTGCTATCCGGCAGGATCACGATGTCCTGCGGCTCGGAGCACACCGGAAGCGTGCTGCGGACGGCAAGCTTCTGCGTGTCGATCAGCGATACGGTATCTGCGCCTCGATTGCTGACCACAACCACGCTCCCGTCGGGCGAGGCACTGGCAAGCCCGGGAGCGTTCCCCACAGGTATCGTCGTCATCACCGCGCGCTTGTCGAGATCGATCACTGAAACATTCGACGACCCCGAGTTCGCTACATAAGCGCGCTTGCCGTCGGTCGACACCGAAACGAAGTACGGTGCGCGGTGGACGCCAATCGTTGCTACGACTTCGTTCTTCTCCGTGTTGATGATGCTGACGTTGTTCGACTCGGTGTTAGCGACATAAACCTCGTTACGCACCGGGTTGACGGCAAGACCGGTGGGGTTCTTGCCTACGCTGATGGTCTTCGCGTTGCGCAAGGCGAGGGTGTCAATCACGCTGACCGAATCACTCTTACCGTTCGATACGTAGGCGAACTCGTGATAGGCGGGGTCGAATTCCGGCGGCTGGCGGCAAGCGGCGAGCACGAGCAGGAACAAGCAAGCCGGAATTGCTGCGGCTAAGGTTTTCACCGCGCAGCGGGACCGCGGCGTTCGATGCATCAATCCGCGGCTGCTCCCGCATGGCGACGCGCCACAGGCGTGGCGACTGGATCCGCGATCGAGCGTCCCAGGACGCGGGCGATCTGCCGGACCTCGACCATCAGGCTGTCAAACTGGTCGGGATAGAGCGACTGGTTGCCGTCACTCAGCGCGTTGTCGGGATCGGGATGAACTTCGACGATGAGCCCGTCGGCGCCCACAGCGACTGCAGCGCGCGACAAGGGCGTGACTTTATTTCGCTTCCCCGTGCCATGGCTGGGATCGACGATAATGGGCAAGTGACTTAGCCGCTGTACCGCCGGCACCAGGCTCAGATCGAGGGTGTTGCGGGTATGGTCGGCGAAAGTGCGCACTCCACGCTCGCACAGGACAACGTTGTAATTGCCCTCGCTCATGATGTATTCGGCCGCCATCAAAAACTCTTCCAGGGTGGCCGACATGCCGCGCTTCAGTAGGACCGGCTTGCGTGCGCGCCCGGCCCGCTTCAACAACGAGAAATTCTGCATGTTGCGCGCCCCGATCTGGATCACGTCGGCATATTGCTCCACCAGCGCGAGCGACTCATGGTCAACCGCTTCGGTCACGATTACCAGGCCAAACCGGTCGCGAACCTCGGCGAGAATCTGTAAACCCAACTCGCCCAGTCCCTGAAATGCATAAGGAGACGTACGCGGCTTATAAGCGCCTCCGCGAAAGAACCGTGCTCCAGCTTTAGCAACCCGCTCGGCGGCTGTAAATGCCTGCTCGCGCGACTCCACGCCGCAGGGTCCCGCGATCACGGCAACTTCGTTGCTGCCGATGGTCGCATCCGAATCGGGGAAGCGAATTACGGTTGTGTCTTCCTTCAGTTCGCGGCTGACGAGCTTGTACGGCTTGCTGACTTGGATAACTTCCTGTACACCTTCGAGCCCCTCGAAGACGCCGGGCTCCAGCTCTCCGCGATTGCCGGTGATGCCGATGGCGGTGCGCTGTGCCCCGGGCATGGAATGGGCGCGAAGTCCGAGACTTTCAATCTTTTGGCATACGGCCCGCACGTCGTCTTCCGACGCATTGACCCTCATGACGACAAGCATGACCAACCCCTTGGTGACTAGTTAGTGTACCGTTCCGCCGCGCCACCGACAATGACCTTGGTTGGCGTTCCCGGCTCCTTCGGGGCAAAATAGCGGGCCATGAGCGTGCACAAGCTCTTCATTGCGTTCGCGGTTTTTCTGGTCCTGGGCTCGCTTCGCTGTGGTCAAAGTGGAACGGTAACTCGGGTATCAACGCCGGCACCAGCCTCACTCGTGGGCTGTTTCCTTCAATGGATCCGTCGACGGCCTCCCGGCCCTGATCGGGGTTGTTTTGATGCTCGCGGCGATCATCGTATTTCTGGAGCGCTGATCAAGACCGCATGCAGCCCTTTCAAAGCCTGATCCTACAGACGCCTTACAATCAGGCAAAATGGCCCGTTGGGTGGCCCACAAATTGCCTGTTGTTGGCAATTGTGGGATTTACCCTAACTACCAAGCAGCAATATGTCGTCCCGGCTCATCGAGAAGGACATCCTCAAGCTCCTGCCTGTTCCCGCGAAGCCCCCCAAGCTGACCTCGCGTCGCATCGGCATTCACACCTCGACAGCGGGAGGAGTGCACAATGCAGCGGAGCGCGCTTACCGGCTTGGCTCGAATGCCCTGCAGATTTTCTCCTCGAGCCCGCGCCAGTGGAAGCCGTACGAGCTGGCAACCGGCCACGTCGCAGCAATGATTCGCCTACGTGCTAAGTACGATCTCAAGCCGCTGGCGATTCATGCCAACTATCTCGTGAACCTGGCGGGCGGCAATCCCGAGTTCCACTCGAAGTCGATCGCGGCCTTTCGCGGGGAGATCGAACGCGCCCTGGCCTTAGAGGCCGAGTATCTGGTCCTCCATCCCGGATCGTTCCGCGGTGCCAGCCGCGAAGAAGGCCTGCGGCGCGTCGCACTCGCCATCGAGCAGGCGGCGGATGGTCTCGACCTCGAAGCCGGCAAGCTGCGCATCCTGGTCGAGAACACTGCCGGATCCGAGTTCTCGCTTGGCGGAAACTTCGAGCGGGTTGCCGAGCTGCTATATCTCCTGTGTAATTTCGTGCCTACCGGAGCCTGCATCGACATCTGTCACACCCATGTTGCCGGATACGACATCGTCAGTGAAGCCGGATACGCTGATACGCTCGACCAACTCAACCACACCGTCGGACTGAAGAATGTTTATGTTTGGCACTGCAACGACGCCAAAGCCTCACGCGGCTCGAAGCTCGACCGTCACCAGCACATCGGGAAGGGAACCATTGGCACCAAACCATTCCAGCGGCTGCTCAACGACAAAAGACTCGCCCCCGCGGCATTCATCGCAGAAACCCCCATCGACGAGCCGTTGGACGACCTTATGAACGTCAATGCCCTGAAGCGGCTGGTGAAGTTCCGAGCCCCAACTGCCCTCCGCGGGACTAGGAAGTGAGTACGGGATTCACCCAACTGTGTGCCCCACCCAAGTCGCCTTTGCTTGGGTGGGTTCTTGTGCCGCCAATCACGAACCTCGACACCGGGACGCTTACAGCCTCGCTCCGCCTCCCACCGGCAGCACCTCGCCGGTAATCCAGCCCGAGTCATCCGACGCCAGGAAGACCGCTACCTTCGCGATGTCGTCCACAGCTCCTACCCGACCCAACGGGGTACGCGCGACGATTGTCTCCTTGAAGTTACCTTCTGAGGTTCCCGCCGCGCGCGTACCTTCGGTCTCCACCAGCCCAGGAGCCAGCGAGTTCACGCGAATCTTCCGCGGACCGAGCTCTTCCGCTAGCGTGCGCGTGATCACATCCACCGCACCCTTGGTGGCGCTGTACAGCGATCCAGTTGGTATCGGCGTCAACGCAGCCACCGAGCTCACATTGATGATTGATCCGCTGCCGTTCATGGACTTGAGGGCCGCCTGTGTGCTCAACACGGTACCAAGGACGTTGAGGTCAAACATCCGCCGATAGCTCGCTTCCGTCACCTGATCGATGGGCGCAAACTCATACACGCCCGCATTGTTGACCAGGACGTCGACTGTGCCGAACGTCTTCTTCGTCACTTCAAAGAGGCGATCAACATCCGCCTGCCTCGATACATCTGCTTGTACGGTGATCGCCTTCCCGCCCGCCTTTTCAATCGCCGCCGCTACCTTCTCGGCATCTTCCTTGTCGCGCGCATAATTCACGACTACGTTCGCGCCTTCCTTGCCGAACGCCTTCGCGATTCCGGCGCCGATGCCCTTTGATGCTCCCGTAACAACCGCTGTCTTTCCCGCCAGCTTACCCATGGTATTCATCCTCCAAGAATTCTCTCCCGAATTGTCATTTCTACATTTTGATGAGTGTCTAAATGATGTCCGGGGGCGAAGAAAGTTTCAGGCGGCTGTGGAAAGTTCTAGAGATCGGAGAGTTTCGCCAGGTAACTCTTCCACACCTCGCGCTCGAAGTTTGGAAGGGCGAATTTTCCCTCGCGGCCGATCGTAATCAGCCCGGCCGACTCCAGTTCCTTCAGATGGTGTGAGAGGGTTGCGGCACTGATCGAGGAGGCTTCACGTAACTCAATGCAGCTGCAATCCTTTTTCCCGGCAATCATTTCGAGGATGTCGTACCGTCGCGGATCCGACAGCGCCCGGGTGATGGCGCGAAACTGCCTCTGGGAGAGGGAATGTGATGGGTTGCGGAAGTTACGCGTGGTCATCTGTCATCCATATAGATGGCTTGGCTTCACTCGGGCACCATGCCTACCGACGTTGCCATTGTAAAATTAGAGATTAACCCTTGCGCACTTTTTGAGTATAGAAATGGCCGAGTCAAAAGCAAGCACGTCGAATCCATCCCCTTCCGCGACCCGCGCTGAGGTTGCCGGCGGCTGGCATCCTGACCGCTACGACCCCCAAACCATAGAACTGAAGTGGTCCGAGCGCTGGGCCGCCGATCCCGATCTGTAT
>Ga0306920_100002349_pt1 | contig 23941 bp, 25 predicted proteins | sample flu12Cox44000170_FD_204666 | JGI IMG/M metagenome (GOLD analysis project Ga0306920, IMG submission 204666) | Lab enrichment of tropical soil microbial communities from Luquillo Experimental Forest, Puerto Rico - flux4day.12C.oxic.44.000.170 (v2)... | ecosystem: Environmental > Terrestrial >...
ATCGGCGAGAAAGGCGCGGACCTCATCCTCGAGGATGCAGGCGCGAGCGCACCCATCCCGGTTGCGGCGTGATCAAGAAAAGCGCCCGGCTCACCGTGTCAGGCGCCGCGCCATCCTCCACCGCCTTCCGTGGCAAGCTCCAGCGCATCATCCTCGTCCTCGAGGTCACGCGGATTGGCCTGCCGCCACATGGTTGCCGGAGCCAGCGCCGAAAGGGCACGCTCCTGGAGGCGCACCGGGTCAAGCTCGCCCTCGGTCGCAAGCCGCAGGATGCAGCGCGCAAGCTCGTTGGGCCTGACCCGATCGTTGCCGCTGAGCTTCAGCGTCAGCCAGGCTTCCTCGAATGCCGCGTCCAGGAGCGCCAGCGTCTTGGGGTCAAAGGATCCGCTGCCAAGTCCACGCATTTCCCTTCTCCAGCGCACGAATTGGCGAAATCAAACCGCGCAGCCCTGCTCCATGATATGGCCGACATTGTGGAGGGGGCGCCTGATCGGGCGCAAGCTCGCCATGCGGCGGTTGATGGTCACGGGTGCGCGGCGCGCAGGTTTGCACATCCGCGCATGCATGCTCAGATCGTGAGTGCATGCTCAGATCGTGAGCGTGCCGGCCTCAGCCGCCGCGTAACGATCGCCGACCTTCGCCCAATTCACCGTGCTCCACCAGGCCTTGAGGTACTCGGCGCGCCGGTTCTGATAGGTGAGATAGTAGGCGTGCTCCCACAGGTCATTGCCCAACAGGACGCGTCGGCCGTCCATCAACGGGGTATCCTGGTTGGGCCTGGCCTCGATGGCAAGCTTGCCGTCCCTGGTCACGGTGACGAAAACCCAGCCCGCGCCGAATACGCGCCTGCCTGCGGCTTCGAAGTCCTCCTGGAATTTCTGCAATCCCCCAAGGTCGCGATCGATCGCGGCTGCAAGCGTGCCCCCCGGCTTGCCTCCATGCGGACCCATGACCTGCCAGAACATGGTGTGATTCGCATGGCCACCACCCGAGTTCCGCAAGGTCGTGCGAATCGCCTCCGGCATCTCTGGGAGTCTGGCGAGAATGTCCTGCAGCGGCATGGCAGCAACGTTCGAATGGTCCTTCACCGCCACGTTGAGGTTGCTCACATAGGCCTGATGCAGGCGGTCATGATGAATCTGCATGGTGATGGCATCGATGGCCGGCACAAATGAAGTGGTGGGATAGGGCAGCGGCTCAAGCCTGAAGGGGCCAAGCGGAGGAGGCGGCGCGGGTGCTGCGCCGGCCACAAGCATCCTGCCTCCAGGAGCCCACGCGACCGCGGCAATGCCAACGGTTCCGATAACAAGCCTGCGACGGGTCACGGACACGGAACTTTCTCCAGCTGCTGGCCCGAGGCCATATTAGCGCGGGATCAGCACCCAGTAATCAAGCTCGAGCAGGACGGCCGGATGATCGTCAGCGCCGGACTTGCGCGGGAAATCCGCGCAGGGATGGTCCTTGGTTGCCACCGTGCGCAACCGCAGCGCACCGACATCCGCGCGCCCCGGCAGCTCTGCTTTCGCCAGTACCTCGGACCAGGAGAACACGGTCATGCCCGCGAATAACGGCGCCACGTGGCGGCCGCCATTGATCGCGGCAATGTGAAAGGCATTAGCGAGCCCGTTATAGGATAGGGCGCGCGCGAGCGACATCACGTGACCGCCATAGACCAAGCGGCGCCCGAAGCGACCCTTGCTCTCGGCGAACGCATTGAAATGAACGCGCGCGCTGTTCTGGTAGAGCCGTGTCGCGATCTGGTGCTCGGCCTCCTCCACGGTGACGCCGTCCACATGGTCGATCCGCTCCCCGACTTCGTAGTCCGCAAGGCGGGACGGGCTGCCTGCAAGAGTAAAGTCATAGCCGCCGACATCGATGGGTGGACATGCCTCGCCCAGCGCATCAGGCATCACCGCTTCCAACAGTTGCGGGACGTGATCTGCCGGCGCCGGTGCCTTCTCGTCGCGCTTGCGCACCATGACCCAGCGCACATATTCCAGCACCTTGCTGCCATCCTCCGTGCAACCGCTCGAGCGCACATAGACAACGCCGGTCTTGCGGCTCGAATTCTCCTTCAGCCCGATGACCTCGGAGACGGCGTGCAGGGTGTCGCCGGAAAAGACCGGGGCAAGGAAACGGCCCTGCGCGTAGCCGAGGTTGGCGACGGCGTTGAGCGAGATGTCGGGCACCGTCTTGCCGAAGACAATATGGAAGACGAGGAGGTCATCGATCGGAGAGCGGGGATAGCCGATGGAGCGCGCGAAGGCATCCGACGATTGCACGGCAAAGCGCGATCCGAACAGCCCCTGATAGAGCGCAGCATCGCCTTGCGTGATGGTCCGCGGCGTGGCGTGCGGGATCACCTGGCCAATGCGGAAATCCTCGAAGAAATTGCCAGTTCCGGTCTTCGACATGCTGGGCTTCGACCTCCGCCGCGCCCGATGGCCACGCTATCGTGAAATCGGCCGGTACGCGAATTTGCTATATGGTCCGGCGCCAAACTGGGAAATCAAGGCTTGAGGCGAGCGCTGTTGCATGTCGATCGATGCCGCCCGTGATCACACAATGCTGCCGGGGGCACCCGCGTCTGAAATCATCCATCCGCTTTGGGTGCGCATCACGCATTGGATCAACGTCCTCGCCGTGATGGTAATGATCGGCTCAGGGTGGGAGATTTACAATGCCTCGCCCCTATTTCGGTTCGTGTTCCCGAGATCCATTACCCTTGGCGGCTGGCTTGCCGGGGCGCTGCTCTGGCATTTCGCAGCAATGTGGGTGCTCGCCGTCAACGGATTGTTCTATCTGACGCTCGGGATCGCCACAGGACGCTTCCGGCGCAAGCTCTTTCCGATCAGCGCTGCCGACGTGCTTGCGGATGCCAGAAAGGCAGTCACTGGAAAGCTCTCCCATGATGATCTCTCCGTCTATAACGCCGTGCAAAGGCTGCTTTATGCAGGGGTCATCCTTGCCGGCATCGTCATCGTGCTCTCCGGGTTGTCCATCTGGAAGCCGGTGCAAATACACGAGCTCACCACTGCGTTCGGCGGCTATGATACTGCCCGTTATGTCCATTTCTTCGCGATGGCGGCCATCGTCGGGTTTCTGATCGTGCACGTGATCATGGCGCTGCTCGTTCCAAAGAGCCTCCGCGCGATGATCACTGGCCACTGAGCACGAGGTTTTGAAGAATGAGGAGCAACGCACGCAGCCGCAAAGGTCCGCCGGGAGTCGATGCGCGGCTTCTCATCGAGGATGCTACGAGGCTGCTGCCTGATCCCGCGCGGCGCGCATTCCTGCGCGGCGGCGCGAGCCTCGGAGCGCTCGCCGTTCTTTCCGGATGCGACATCATTGACGGATCGTCAGCTGAGCGCGCGCTCATGCAGATTTCCTATTTCAACGACCGCGTGCAGGCTTGGCTGTTTCGTGCCCGCAGGCTCGCGCCCACCTATTCCGAGGCCGAGATGACCCGGCCGTTCCCGTTCAACGGCTATTATCCCGAGGAAGATGCGCCGGAGGTGGACGGCGACGACTACAAGTTTCTCGTTGGCGGGCTGGTCGAGAACAAGAAATCCTGGACGCTCGAGGAGCTCTATGGGCTGCCGCAAGAAACCCAGATCACCCGTCTCGTGTGTGTCGAGGGCTGGAGCGCGATCGGGAAATGGACGGGAACCCCGCTCGCCGAATTTCTCCGTCGCATCGGCGCCGATCTGAACGCGAAATACGTGTGGTTCCGCTGCGCCGAGGGTTATTCCACCTCCATCGACATGCCAACCGCGCTGCACCCCCAGACGCAGATGACCTTCCGTTTCGACGAGCAAATCCTGCCGCGCAAGTACGGCTTCCCGATGAGGGTGCGCATCCCCACCAAGCTCGGCTTCAAGAATCCGAAATACGTGATGGAGATGGCTGTCACCAACAAATATCTCGGCGGCTACTGGGAGGACCAGGGCTACAACTGGTTCAGCGGGAACTGAGCCGCAGAATTCGCGTCGCAACGCCGGTTGCCATCGCTGGACGACCTCGCTAGCAATTCGCGACGTTTCCAGCGCAAGGCATCCTCCCATGCCCACCTACAAGCTTCTGCTGCTGCCCGGTGATGGCATCGGCCCCGAGGTGATGGCCGAAGTCAAAAAGCTGATCGCTTGGATGAACGCGCGCGGGAGCGCCCGCTTCGAGACTGACGAGGAGCTCGTCGGCGGCGCTTGCTACGACGCCCACCAGGTCGCCATCGAAGACGCCACCATGGCCAAGGCGCACGCCGCCGATGCCGTGATCTTCGGCGCGGTGGGCGGGCCGCAATGGGATAATGTTGGCTACGACGTGCGGCCGGAGGCCGGGCTCCTGCGGCTGCGCAAGGAGCTGGGGCTGTTTGCCAATATCCGGCCGGCGATCTGCTATCCCGCGCTTGCCGACGCTTCGAGCCTCAAGCGCGAGGTGGTGGACGGGCTCGACATCATCATCCTGCGCGAGCTCACCGGCGGGGTTTATTTCGGCGAGCCGAAGACCATCACCAATCTTGGCAACGGCCAGAAGCGCGCCATCGACACCCAGGTCTACGACACCTACGAGATCGAGCGCATCGCCCGGGTGGGCTTTGAGCTCGCACGCAAGCGCCGCAACAAGCTCACATCCATGGAGAAGCGCAACGTCATGAAGACGGGCGTGCTCTGGCATGAGGTCGTGAGCGCCGTACATACACGCGAGTTCAAGGATGTCACGCTCGAGCATCAGCTCGCGGATGCCGGCGGCATGCAGCTCGTGCGCTGGCCCAAGCAGTTCGACGTCATCGTCACGGACAACTTGTTCGGCGACATGCTTTCGGACGTGGCCGCCATGCTCACAGGCTCACTCGGGATGCTGCCGTCGGCCTCGCTGGGCGAGGTCGACGGCAAGACGCGCAAGCGCAAGGCGCTGTACGAGCCGGTGCACGGCTCGGCGCCCGATATCGCGGGGAAAGGGGTTGCGAATCCGATTGCCATGCTCGCATCCTTCAGCATGGCGCTACGCTATTCCTTCAACATGGACAAAGATGCCGCGGTGATCGAGCGCGCCATCGCCGGCGTGCTCGCCCAGGGCCTGCGCACCGCCGACATCAAGTCCGAGGCCGCCAGAATCGTGACCACCTCGCAAATGGGCGACGCGATCCTGGCCGAGATGGAAAAGCTCGCGCGGTAACCCCTGCCCGGCATCCGGCAGGAATTACCATCCGTAGGGATTGCGGGGGCTGGCCAGTTCGAATGGCCCCGGCAGGGGCGAGCGGTGCCACCCGACGCGGCCCCCTACATTGGTGACGACCTCAAGCGGAGTATGGGTGGGCGGGAAGGCATAGTCGGTGAACTTGCGCTCGCCGGGGTGCAACTCGGTGCCCGCATCCAGGAACGAACGGGGCGCCACCGTGATGCGCGAGCGCGCTCGCCTGACCAGCACGCGGGTGCCGTCGGGGGCGATGGTGTAGTAACGGGTCCTTACCTGCGCGGCAGCGGGCTCAAGCATGGCAAGCGTCAGCGCCAGCGCGCAGAGACCCGCCGATAAAAGCTTCATGCTCCGAACCCCCCGTTCCACCAACGGCGCGCGTGCGCACCCAGCGTTGCCATCTTGCGCGTCAACTGTGACGAAAATGCCGTTGCCTCCGTGGTTTATGGGGTAGGATAGTGGGTTTTCTCAAGGCGCGCCGCAGAAGCAAAGGCGCCGAAGGGAGGGGAAGCGTGTACACACGCCCATCTGGTCAAAACCGCTAGTGCCGGGGCTGGTTCTTGCGGGATGCCGAGGTGACCAAGATGATGAAGGCGTTTGGCGCGCCGATCGATCCTGGAGATGCAAAGATTTTCTCGGAGTATCTCGCCCGCAACTATGGGCACTGCGCCGAAGAAGGCGCGATTTGGCCTCGACTCGGCGTTGTCAGGGCCATATTTCTCCCCTAGAAGCGCGGGCGCTGCGGCTGCCCGGCGCTGCCTGGCACGGCGCTCGTTCGGAGAGTGGATCATGGGCTACAAGGTCGCGGTGGTCGGAGCCACCGGTAATGTGGGGCGCGAGATGCTGGGCGTTCTTGCCGAGCGCGCCCTCCCCGCCGATGAGGTGGTCGCAATCGCGTCCCGGCGCAGCCAGGGCACCGAGGTCTCGTTCGGCGAGCGCACGCTGAAGGTCAAGGCCATCGAGCATTACGACTTTTCCGATATCGACATCTGTCTGATGTCAGCGGGCTCGGCCGCCTCCAAAGAATGGTCGCCCAGGATCGCCGCCGCGGGTGCGGTCGTGATCGACAACTCTTCGTGCTGGCGCTACGACGCCGACGTGCCGCTGATCGTGCCGGAGGTCAATGCCGACGCGGTCGTCAACTTTCGCAAGAAGGGCATCATCGCCAACCCGAACTGCTCGACCGCACAGCTCGTGGTCGCGCTCAAGCCGCTGCACGACAAAGCCACCATCACACGCGTGGTCGTTGCCACCTATCAGTCGGTCTCCGGCGCGGGCAAGGAGGGGATGGACGAGCTGTTCGCGCAGACCAAGTCCGTCTACACGCTCGAGGAGCTCGCGGCCAAGAAGTTTACAAAGCGGATTGCGTTCAACGTCATCCCGCATATCGACGTCTTCATGGAGGACGGCTTCACCAAGGAAGAATGGAAGATGGTGGCCGAGACCAAGAAGATTCTCGATCCAAAGATCAAGGTGGTGGCGACTTGCGTGCGGGTGCCGGTTTTCGTAGGACACTCGGAAGCCGTCAATATCGAGTTCGCAGACCCGATCAGCGCAGATGAGGCACGCGACATTCTTCGCAACGCGCCAGGCTGTCTCGTCATCGACAAGCGCGAGCCGGGTGGCTACGCGACCCCTTACGAGGCCGCGGGCGAGGATGCGACCTATATCAGCCGCATTCGCGAGGACCCCACGGTTGAGAACGGGCTGGTGCTGTGGTGCGTCTCCGACAATCTGCGCAAGGGCGCAGCGCTCAACGCCATCCAGATTGCGGAATGCCTGATCAACCGCGGATTGATCCGGGCCAAACGCAAGGCGGCGTAGCTCTCTCGTCACGCCCAGATCGCGATCCGCAGGCCGTATTCGTCTCGCTCGGGCGGATGCGGGAATGATTGCGCCCGGCCGGCCGCAATGCGCAACGCGATCGCAGCACATGCCAGCGCATCGAGCAGATCGTCCTCTCCCGCGCCACTTGGCGGGTTGGCGTGCACGGCGCCGGCGGGAAGTCCGGCCGCCACGAGCAGCCGTCGTCGCAGCGCGATGCCAGGCTCATAGCATCGGCCCTTGACCTTTTTTGGCTCGCCGAGTGCGCAATCCGCATTGAGGCGCCAAAACGCAAGCTCGGGATGGACCTCGAACACGCGCGCGACCACCTCCGGATGAGCGCGCAGCGCAGCATCCACCTCGCGGATTTTCGGCGCGAGCATGAATAGCTGCTTCGAGACCTTGCGCGCCGGATCCGACGTTGCAAGGGCAATCGCGCACGCCTCGCGATAATCGGCGGCCCAGAGGGCCGCGCGCGCGGGCACGGAGAACACCGAGGATTGCCGCTCTCCCAAGAGCGGCCGCACCAGCCGCTCGGGGGCGCGTCCACCGGCACCGACGCGCGCTGGCAGTCCGATCGGGATGTCGATGGCGATCACCGCCGCGCCCTCCATGAGCGCGAGAACGTCGTCAAATCGCGGCGCGACGTGCACACGCGCCTCGGCGCCTGTCCCGCGGGCGAGCGCGATCAGCCAGCCGCCCGGATAGCCGTCAACGCCCGCCACCCACAAGTCGCCTGACGCTTTGCCCGTCATCTCATAAAGTGGCACGATCGGCGCCACGCCGGCAGCCATGCGTCCGGCCTACGCGAGCGAGAGCACCGCCATGACCATCCGCCCGCGCCGCAGCGTCCTCTACATGCCAGGATCGAACGCGCGCGCAATGGACAAGGCGCGCACGCTGCCGGTCGATGCGGTTATTCTCGACCTCGAGGACTCGGTTGCGCCTGATGCAAAGGGGGTTGCCCGGCAGCAGGTGCTCGATGCGGTCAGCGCCGGCGGCTTTGGTGGCCGCGAGATCATCATCCGCATCAACGGGCTCGATACTTCGTGGTGGATCGAGGATGTGGACGTCGTCGCCAAGGCGCGGCCCGATGCGGTCTTGGTGCCCAAGGTGTCGGGGGCGCAGCTGCTTGAAGATCTCGCCGACCGGCTGGTCGACATCAGCGCCGACCACCGTATCCGGGTGTGGGCAATGATGGAGACGCCACTTGCCATTCTGCATGCGGCTGAGATCGCCGCCGCGGCGGCGGACGTCGAGACCCGGCTTGCCGCCTTCGTGATGGGCACCAACGATCTTGCACGCGAGACGCGCGCGCGCATGAGCGCGGGGCGCGCAGCCATGCTGCCGTGGCTGATGACGTGCGTTGCAGCGGCGCGCGCCCACGGCCTCGACATCATTGATGGCGTCTTCAACGATCTCGGCGATCCCGAGGGTTTCGCGCGCGAATGCGCGCAGGGCCGCGACATGGGCTTCGACGGCAAGACACTCATTCATCCGAGCCAGGTCGCCGCTTGCAACGCAGCCTTCTCGCCGAGCCAGGACGAGGTCGCGCAGGCGCGCAACATCATCGCCGCCTTCGAGCGACCGGAGAACCGGGACAAGGGCGTGGTCGCGCTCGATGGCCGCATGGTCGAGCGCCTGCACGCCGACATGGCGCGGCGCACGCTCGCCATTCATGAGGCCATTGCGGCGCGCGCCTCCCAGGAGCAGCCGGCGGCATAGCATGTCCCGCAAAAGGGGAACCGCTTTTGCGAAAAAGGACATGCTCAACCAAAGAGAGCTTGAGCGGGGCGCAAGGGGTCCCGCTCAAGCGCCGAAACCCGCAGCCCGCATGGGGCGTTGTCCTGCCGCATCCCAGAAGCGGCAGGAGAATTGCCATGCCCGAAATCCGCGAGAACAGCGGCATTGTCACCCAGATCACCACGGTGAAAGTTCCCTCCGACAACCAGTCCGAGGTACTGAATCTTATGGCCGAGCGCGCCCGCTTCATGGCGACGCAGCCAGGCTTCATTTCGGTCAGCCTGCACCGCAGCGAGGATGGAACCCACGTGGTGAACTATGTCCAGTGGAAGAACCGAAGGGAGCTCGAGGCGGCGCATCATGCCCCGGAGTTCCGCAGGAAATGGCCGCGGTTCGGGGAGCTGATCCGGGAAGCGGAGCCATGCCTCTACGAGGTCACCCACGTCGAGGCAGCGTGACAGGGCGGCAAAAACTTTTTTGATCAGGCCCAGGGGCGCGCCGCCTTCGCGCTCGCCTCGAAGCGCGCGATCTTGTCCTTTTTGACCATGGTGAGCCCGATATCGTCGAGCCCCTTGAGCAGGCAGTGCTTGCGATGCGGATCGATGTCGAAGCGCACAACGCCCCCGTCGGGACCTCTGATCTCCTGTTTCTCGAGATCGATGGAGAGCGTGGCATTGGCGCCGCGCTCGGCATCGTCGAACAGCTTCTCGAGGTCGTCGCGCGACACCTTGATGGGCAGCACCCCGTTCTTGAAGCAGTTGTTGTAGAAGATGTCGCCGAACGAGGTCGAGATCACGCAGCGGATGCCGAAATCCATGAGCGCCCAAGGCGCGTGCTCGCGCGAGGAGCCGCAGCCGAAATTGTCGTCCGCCACCAGGATTTTGGCCTTCCGATAGGCCGGCTTGTTAAGCACGAAATCGGGATTCTCGCTGCCGTCATCGCGATAGCGTTTCTCCGCGAACAGGCCGCCGCCGAGCCCGGTGCGCTTGATGGTCTTGAGATACTGCTTGGGGATGATGGCGTCGGTGTCGACGTTGATCATCCGCAGCGGTGCCGCAACGCCGTCCAGGGTAGTGAATTTTTCCATATTTCCGCGCTCCCTTGCGTGCCAATCCATTTATCTCTGCTGCGGATTGGAGGAAAGCCTTTTGCCGCTCGTTGCGGGGGCGAGGCGGCAGCCCGTTCACGCGCGTCTGCGACGCGCCATGCCTCGCCCCTACACGTCGGGCGCTCCCTCTTCCGCAGCCGCCTCGATTGCCGCCATGTCGGCATCGGAGAGGCCGAAATGGTGGCCGATCTCGTGTACCAGAACATGGGTGATGATCGCGCCGAGCGTTTCGTCGTGGTCGGCCCAGTAGTCGAGGATTGGCCGCCGGTAGAGCCACACCATATTGGGCATCTGGATGGGCGCGCTGTCCGAGCGGAACGGCAGGCCGACCCCCTGAAACAGCCCGAGCAAATCGAACTCGCTCTCGGCGTGAAGCTCGTCCAGTACATCGTCCTCGGGGAAATCCTCGACCCGGATGACGAGATCCTCGCACAGCGCGCGGAATTTCCCGGGAAACCGGCGAAATGCGGTCTCCGCAATCACCTCCAGCGCCTCGAGCGAAGGCGCCTTGACGTCGCGCCAGGCGAGCGGATCGGAGAGCGCCTCCTCGGCCATGCCTGCGTTCTACGCAAGCGCCGACGCCGGGCCAAGGCGGCAGCCTGGACAACATATTGCCCGGACCTGCCGCAATATCGCCACCGACGTGCCGCATTTTGCACAAGCGCGCAGCGCGGGGCCTGGGGATGCATCATGCTGGGGAAGACGAAGCGGACGGTCACGCTGCTGATGTTGGCGCTGGGGCTGGCAGCGGTTGCGGTTGCCGATGCCGACGAGGCGCTGGCGCAGGACTCGCCGGCTGATTACCGGCCGCTGCGCCGGACCCGCCCACGCTCCCGCATCCGCGTCTCTCCCGCCTATCCCTACCGGACCTTTTCCACCAACTATCCGGTGCCGTATGAGTACGAGTATCCGGGCCCTGGCGCTGTGCGCCAATGCAATGCACGGCTGGTCCCGGAGAACCGCGCCAGCGGTCCGGTCATCGTGCCAAGGATGCACTGCTGGTGGGAAAGGTAGATGTCAGATGTCAGAGATCAGGAATCTGACATCTGTTCTCTGAGATCTGACCTACCGCCACTCCCTCACATCGACGAAGTGGCCGGCGATCGCCGCGGCGGCGGCCATGGCGGGGGAGACGAGATGGGTGCGGCCCTTGTAGCCCTGCCGCCCCTCGAAATTGCGGTTCGAGGTCGAGGCGCAGCGCTCACCCGGGGCGAGCTTGTCGGGGTTCATGGCAAGGCACATGGAGCAGCCGGGTTCGCGCCATTCGAAGCCGGCATTGAGCAGGACCTTGTGGATTCCCTCCGCCTCTGCCTGCTCCTTCACCAGGCCTGAGCCCGGCACCACCATGGCTTTAACGTTGGCGCTAACGCGCTTGCCCTCGACCACGCGCACAACCGCGCGCAGGTCCTCGATGCGCGCGTTGGTGCAGGAGCCGATGAACACGCGGTCGAGCGGGATGTCGGTGATCTTCTCGCCGCCCTTCAGCCCCATATAGGCGAGCGAGGTCTCGGCAGCACGGCGCTTGTTCTCGTCCGCAATGTCGGCGGGCCGCGGCACCCGCCCGCTAACGGAGACGACCTGCTCGGGGCTGGTGCCCCAGGTCACCAGCGGCGGAAGCTTGGCGGCATCGAGCCTGATCTCGCGATCGAAATGCGCATCGTCATCGGAGCGCAGCGTCTCCCAGTAACGCATGGCCTCGTCCCACAGCTTGCCCTTCGGCGCGCGCGGGCGGCCCTCGAGGTACTCGAACGCCTTCTCGTCGGGCGCGATGAATCCGGCCTTGGCACCACCCTCCACCGACATGTTGCAGACGGTCATGCGGCCTTCCATGGAGAGGGCGCGGATCGCGTCCCCGGCATATTCGAGCGCGTAACCGGTGGCGCCCGCCGTGCCAATCTCGCCGATAATGGCGAGGATGATGTCCTTGGCGGTCACGCCCTCGGGGAGCTTGCCGTCGACGACGGCGCGCATGTTCTTCGACTTGGTCTGGATCAGCGTCTGGGTGGCGAGCACGTGCTCGACCTCGGAGGTGCCGATGCCGTAGGCGAGCGCGCCGAAGGCGCCATGGGTGGCGGTATGGCTGTCGCCGCAAACGAGCGTGGTGCCCGGCAGCGTGAAGCCCTGCTCGGGCCCGATGATGTGGACGATGCCCTGGCGGGGGTCGAACTCGTTGAAATATTCAAGCCCGAACAGCTTCGCATTCTCGGCGAGATAGGCGATCTGAGCGGCGCTCTCCGGATCGGGATTGGGGGCCTTGCGGTCGGTGGTGGGGACGTTGTGGTCGACCACGCACAGCGTCTTCTCCGGCGCGCGCACCGTGCGGCCCGAGAGTCGCAAGCCCTCGAATGCCTGCGGGCTCGTCACCTCATGCACGAGATGGCGGTCGATGTAGATGAGACAGGTGCCGTCCGGCTGCTCATCGACGAGATGAGCGTCCCAGATCTTGTCATAGAGCGTGCCCGGCATGCTACTCGGCGGCCTTGTCCATCGCCTCGTCGGCGGGGGCGCGATGGTCCTGTTTCTCGGTGATGCGCGCTGCCTTGCCGCGCCGTCCGCGCAGGTAATAGAGCTTGGCGCGGCGTACCTTTCCGCGGCGCACGATCCTGATGGAATCGATCATGGGCGAATAGAGCGGGAAAACGCGCTCCACACCTTCGCCATAGGAGATCTTGCGCACCGTGAAATTCTCGTTGAGGCCCGAGCCAGCGCGCCCGATGCAGACGCCTTCGTAGGCCTGGATGCGGGTACGCTCGCCCTCGACCACCTTGTAGTTGACGAGGACGGTATCGCCCGGGGCGAAGTCCGGGATGTCCTTGCCTGCGGAGAGCTTGGCAACCTGCTCCTGCTCGAGCTGCTGAATGAGGTTCATGGCAATGCCTCCGTCGGCGGCGCAGTCCGGACGACGCGCGCATTTCCTGCTGATGGGGTCGGGCGTGCTTCTACGCCACCGCGCGGCTTTTGTCACCCCGCCGTCACTTTTGCGGCGCACGGCGGGCGAGATAGGCGGCCCACAGGTCGGGGCGCCGCTCGCGGGTCAGGTGCTCGGCCTGAGCACGCCGCCAGGCCGCGATCCTGGCATGGTCGCCGCTTGTGAGCGGCTCCGGGATCGGTCGCCCCTCCCACAGCTGCGGCCGGGTATATTGCGGATATTCAAGCAGGCCATCGGCGAAGCTTTCCTCCTCGGCCGAGGCCTCGCTGCCCATGACGCCGGGAAGCAGGCGCACGCAGGCATCGAGCAGCACGAAGGCTGCGATCTCCCCGCCCGAGAGCACGTAGTCGCCGATCGAGACCTCCTCGAGGCTGCGTGCGGTGATGAGGCGCTCGTCGATGCCCTCGAACCGGCCGCAGAGGAGCACCAGCCCCGGACCGGCCGCGAGCGCCGCCACCCGTGCCTGCGTGAGCGGCGCCCCGCGCGCGCTCAGGAGCAAGCGCGGCCGTGTATCGTCGGGCCCCGTGGCGGCATCGATGGCGCGGGCCAGCACGTCGGCTCGCATGACCATTCCCGGCCCCCCGCCCGCCGGCGTGTCGTCGACCGAGCGGTGGCGATCGGTCGCATGTGCGCGGATGTCGAGCGGATCGAGGGCCCAGATGCCGGCGGCCAGCGCCCGGCCCGCAAGGCTCGCGGCCAGCGGCCCCGGGAACAGCTCGGGAAAGATGGTGAGAACGCTCGCGCGCCACATGCTATTCGCGGCTGCTCTCTTCACGCGGCGGGGCAACCACGATGCGGCCGCCGGCAATGTCGACCGCCGGCACAAACGTCTCGCTGAAAGGCAGCAGCATGCTGGCGCCGCCGCCCACGGGCCGCAGTTCCAAAATGTCGCCAGCGCCGAAATCGTGCACCGCCGCGACCGTGCCGACCTCCTCGCCAGCGGCGGTAACGGCAAGAAGCCCGACGAGGTCGATATGATAGAACTCGTCCGCCGCCGGCGCCGGCAGCCGGTCGCGCGGGACGAACAGCCTCACGCGCGCAAGCGCCTCGGCGGCACTGCGGTCCTCGATGCCGGCGAGCCGCGCGACCAGATGGCCCTTGGCGGGCCGCAGTGTCTCGATCGCGAAACTCCTCGTACCGTCCTCGCTCTCCAGCGGGCCATAATCCTTGACCGCCATGGGCTCCGCCGTGAACGACTTGAGCTTGACCTCGCCGCGGATGCCGTGCGCCGGGCCGATTTGCGCGACGCAGATGCGGTCATTCGGTGTGTTCGTATGCCGGTAGGGGCGAGGCATGCCTCGCCCCTACACCGGCAGGGCGCGGTTGGGTAGGGCGAAGCCGGAAAGGATCAGGTTGCGGGCTTGGCGGCAGCGGCGGTTTTGGCCGCGGCGGCCGCCTTGGCCGCCTCCTCGGCGCGCGCCTTGCGCTCCTTGCGCGGCAGCGCCCGGTTGGGATTGTTGCGCGGCTCGCGCTTCATCACGCCGGCGGCGTCAAGGAAGCGCAGCACGCGGTCGGTGGGCAGTGCGCCCTTGGCAATCCACGCCTTGGCCTTGTCGAGATCGAGCCTGATGCGCTCCTCCTTCTCCTTCGGCAGCAGCGGATTGAAATAGCCGAGCCGCTCGATGAAGCGGCCATCGCGCGGGGAGCGGCTGTCGGCAATCACGATGTGATAGAACGGCCGCTTCTTGGTGCCGGCACGCGCAAGACGAATTCTCAGTGACATCGGCGTTCCTTGCTTCTCACTTCTTCTTTCCAAACCCGGGCAGGCCGCCAAGTCCCGGCGGCTTGCCGCCGAGGCCGGGGAGGAGTGGCCCCGGGCCCGGCAATTTTCCCGAGAGCCCGGGGAGCCCCGCGGGCAGGTTCGGCAACCCACCTGCGCCAGGAAGGCCCGGCATCCCGGAAGGCATCCGCTCTGCGAGCTTCTGCATCTGCTCGGGGGACGGCATGCCGCCACCCAGGCCCAGCATGTTGGCAAGCCCCGCCATCGGCCCGCGCTTGCCGCTGCCCATCGCCTTCATCACGTCGGCCATGGTGCGGTGCATTTTCAGCATCCGGTTGATGTCCTCGACCCTGGTGCCGGACCCCGCGGCGATACGCTTCTTGCGGCTCGCCTTGAGGACATCGGGACTGCGGCGCTCCCTCGGGGTCATGGAATCGATGATGGCAACCTGGCGCTTGAGCACGCGCTCGTCGAGATTTGCCGCCGCCAGCTGATTTTTCATTTTGGCGATGCCGGGCAGCATGCCCATGAGCCCGCTCATCCCGCCCATGTCCTTCATGGAGATGAGCTGCTCGCGCAAATCGGAGAGGTCGAACGCGCCCTTGCGCATGCGCTCGGCGACGCGCGCCGCCTTTTCGGCGTCGATGGTGGCGGCCGCCTTCTCGACCAGGGTGACGATGTCGCCCATGCCGAGGATGCGGTCGGCAATCCGCGCGGGGTGGAAGTCCTCGAGCGCGTCGATCTGCTCGCCGACGCCGACGAGCTTGATCGGCTTGCCGGTGACCGCGCGCATGGAGAGCGCGGCACCGCCGCGGCCATCGCCGTCCACTCGCGTGAGCACGATGCCGGTGAGACCGACGCGCTCGTCAAAGGCCCGCGCCAAGTTGACCGCGTCCTGGCCGGTCAATGCATCGGCAACGAGCAGCACCTCGTGCGGGCTCGCAGCCGCCTTGACCTCCGCCGCCTCGGCCATCATCGCCTCGTCGAGCGTGGTGCGGCCGGCGGTGTCGAGGAGAACGACATCGTAGCCGCCGAGGCGGCCGGCATTGAGCGCCCGCTGCGCGATCTGCGCCGGCGGCTGCCCCGCCATCACGGGGAGCGTCTCGACACCGATCTGCCGGCCCAGCACCGCGAGCTGCTCCATCGCCGCCGGGCGCCGCACATCGAGCGAGGCCATCAACACCCTGCGACGCGCGTGTTCGGCAAGGCGCCTGGCGAGCTTGGCAGCGGTCGTCGTCTTGCCCGAGCCTTGCAGGCCGACCATCATGATCGGCACCGGCGCAGGCGCATTGAGATCGACCGGCTCGCCGCGCGCGCCCAGCATCTCGACCAGCTGGTCGTGCACGATCTTGACCACCATCTGGCCGGGGGTCACCGACTTGATGACCTCGACACCGACCGCCTGAGTCTTTGCCTTCTCAATAAAGGCGCGCACCACGTCGAGCGCCACGTCGGCCTCGAGCAGCGCGCGACGCACCTCGCGCAATGCGGCATCGACATCGGCCTCGGTCAGCGCACCGCGCCGGGTGAGGCGGTCGAGGATTTTGCCGAGGCGCGCGGAGAGGGTATCGAACATGTTCCTGCAAGCGTGAATTGCGCCCGAGGGCGCAAGCGCGCTGTCGGGCGTTGACCTCCGGCCTCGGGGACCGGTCGGCGGTTTGCGTCGCGGGCTCTATGCGAGAGCGCGCGGAACGTATGGAGGCGGGCGGCACGAGTCAAGAACGCGCCGCTCGACGCAGCCTGCATTGCGCAGGCCAAAAATCGCGAAATTCTGCGCCAGGTTGAGCGCTGTGCCCGATCAGCTCAGCCTTTGAGCATCTTGGTGCACTCGCTGTAGTATCCGCCGCCTTTCTGGATCCAACGCAGCCCTCCATTGCCATTGCCAGACTTGTTGGCATGGTACTGATCGAGGCAGGTGTGCATGCGCGCCTTGCCCGGGGACTCATTGGAGTATTTCGGCGACACGCCCTTCGGGAACACCGGGCTTCCCGGTGAGGTCCGCCTGCCGGTGGTCGTGGTCGGAGCCGGAGCGGCAGTCGGAGCGGCGGCGGCATCGGTCCCGCACTGCGCCTTGCGGAAATCCCTCCAGCTCTGGCCGTTGAGCGTCCCCGCGGTTTTGGCCGCTTGGTATTTGGTGCTGCATTCCTTCATGGTGAGAGCGTACGCGCTGCCGCAGCTGACACCGATCACGCAGGCGATGGCTGCACCCATTGAAATCAAACGACGCATCATGGAAACCTCCTCGGAAAATGAAGGGAGGGCAATCTGCTGCATAACTCCCTTCGCCATACAAATCGGTGCGGCTTGTGAGAGTTCCTTCATGCGCAGGCTGAAATTCCCGCCCTGTTCTCCTGCCTCGATGCATTAACCTGCATGGGTTAGGCCGCGGGGACCTCTATGATGCACAGGATGCGATCGAGGATCGCCATTCCTTTCGCTGTAGCGGCGCTCACGGGCGCAGGGCACTTGCCGGCCTTTACCCAGCGTGCGCCTGCGGTGACCGTGCTGAACCTCAAGCTCGTCTGCGACCCCGAACAGTGCCGGACCCCGGTCCTGGAAATTCACGAGCTCACCGGCGCTGAGGAGAGCTCCGTGGAATATGTCTTTGCGCCCCCGGCCGGCATCTCGTTCGACGATGCACGCGCCACGGGTGTGGAAGTCGACGGAGCCGGCGCCGACCACTATGTGCGCGCGCTCGCCGGACCGCGCTGGCTCAAGTGCAAGTGGCTGGCCAGGGCCGAGAGTTCCGGCGCAGCCGGCTTCGCAAAGGGCTACTGCTGGGTTGGAATAAAGAAGAACTAGCGCAGGATGACATTAGATTGAATCGTCATGCCCGCGCTTGTCGCGGGCATCCACGTCTTAATCGCGAGCGCGGTCAAAGACGTGGATGGCCGGGACAAGCCCGGCCATGACGGAAGAATTACATTCATCTCATCTCATCAAGCTTTAGGGGGACGGGCCGGTATCGCGAGGCCTTCCCTGGATCAAGCTCGTCGCTCACCGGTGGCCGGCAGCAAGCTTGCGCAAATCCGGAAGCTTCTGTTGCACGCGCGGCAGGTCCGCCCACGCATCGGCCTTGAGGCCCGCGAGCCGTTTCGCGAGGTTGCGCACCGTGTATTGGTTGCCAGCCTTGGTGCGGGCAAGCTCCTCCCATGCGACCGGCACGGACACCGGCGCGCCCTCGCGCGCGCGTGTCGAATAAGCGGCGACCGAGGTCTGCTCGAGCGAGTTGCGGAAATAATCGACCAGGATCTTGTTCGTACGCAGCGACTTCGTGATCTTGACCACGTAGCGCTCCGGTGCATCCGTCGCCATCGCGAGTGCGACTGCCTGCGCAAACTCCTTGGCGCTGTCCCAGTCGACCGCTGCAATGGGCAAGACGACGTGCAGGCCCTTGCCTCCGGTGAGCTTGACGAAGGATTGGAGCGCGATGGCGGCAAGACGCTCGCGCACCTCCCGCGCCGCAGCCACCACCTCGCGCCAGGCGATGCCCGGTCCGGGATCCAGGTCGAAGACGATGCGGTCGCAGAGGTCGAGACGGTCGAGGCACGAGCCGCGCACGTGCACTTCCAGAACGCCGGCCTGCACCAGCGAGAAGAGCCCGTCCAGATCCTCGATGGCGATGATCTGCCGCTTGTTGCGGTCGATCACGGTCTTGAGGTGCTGCTCGGTAAGACCGGCCGAGGCATGCTTCTGGAAGAAGCACTCGCCGGCCGTACCATCCGGGCAGCGCACCAGCGCAAGCGGCCGACCGACGACATGCGGCGCCATGAGGCGCCATACTGTGCCGTAATAATCGGCAAGCTCCCGTTTGGTGACACCGACGTCGGGCCAATAGACGCGCTCGGGATGCGTGAAACGGACCGAAGCGGTGCTTGCTGTATCCGTACCGCGGGCGACCGCAGCTTTGGCCGAGCGGGAAGGCGCACCGGTGCCGGGGGTCTCGCGGCGCGCGGCCGCTGAAGCCTGTCGTGGTGCGCGCTTGCGCGCAGTCGTGCGCGACGCGGAACCCTTGCTCGCGGCATCCGCCGCAACCTCGCGCACCACCTCGCGCGCCGGTTTGTCCTCGCGAATGCCCTTGAAGGCGGCCTGCCGCACCAGCCCGTCGGCGGTCCAGCCGCGCAGCTCGGTTTCAATGACCATCTGCGGCTCAACCCAGCGGGTGTCGCGCCGACGCGCTTCCTCGCGCGGGATGGAGTCGAACGGCGGCTTGTCGCGCTCGATCGCATGCAGCCGTTTCCAGAGATCGCGCGCCAACACGCGGGTGTAACCGGTGCCCACGCGGCCGGCGTAGACGAGACGGCCATTGTCGTAGTAGCCGACCACCAGCGCGCCGATCGCGCTTGCCAGCGCTGTGGAGGGCGAGTACCCGCCCACCACGAGCTCCTGGTCGTTTGCGCATTTCACCTTGATGAAAATGTCCGAGCGCCCGCTTCGGTACCGGGCATCGGCCCGCTTCGACACGATGCCTTCAAGCCCCATCGCGCAGGCGTGCTGCAGCACTTTCTTACCCGCATCCGCCAGGTGCTCGCTGAGGCGGATCGTGCCGCTCTGGCTCTTTCCCACAAGGCGCTCCAGGGCCGCCTTGCGCTCGGTGAGCGGCAGGCCGGAAAGATCACGGCCGTCGAGATGGAGGAGATCGAACACGTAGTAGACGAAAGCATCCTGCGCATTCTCCTTGAGCGCGGTCTGGAGCGCAGTAAAGCTCGCTACGCCGCGGCCATCTTCGACCACGATCTCACCGTCAATGAGCGCCGCGCGCACGGGCAGGGCGGCGACGGCAGCCGCCACGTTGGGGAATCTCTCGGTCCAGTCGAGCCCCTTGCGCGTGAGGAGCCGCACTTTGCCGCGATCAAGTCGCGCCTGCATCCGGTAGCCGTCGAATTTGATCTCGTGCACCCAGCCTTCGCCGCTGGGCGGCTCGTCACGGAGTAGAGCCAGCGAGGGCGGGACGAAATCCGGCAGCGGCCCCTTGCGCCCTGGCATCTTGCTGACCCTGTCCAAGGCTGCATCGGGCGTTGCCGCTCGCGACTCAACGCGCCCCCCACCCGGCCGCCTCCGGCGGCGACCCTCCCCCTGCGGGGGAGGGATTGGGGGCTGGATCGACGCATCCGCATCGCTTGCGCCGGCCTTGGCGTTCTCGGCGACGCCCCGGTTCGAGTGCCATACTCGCTTTCCTCCCTTGCCAGCGGCAATCTCGTCCATGGAACGGCCGGTCACAGCCGACAGCGGCTCCTGCTCGAGGATGTCGGGGTCGCCGGGCCCGCGCGCCGCCTCGTCGCGCGCCTTGATGAGCAGCCACGGCTCCTTCGTCTCTCCGCGTCGCTTGCTCATGCGCACGAGGTGCCAGCGTCCGGAGAGCTTCTCGCCTTGCAAGGCAAAGTCGAGGTGCCCCTTCGCATAGCTCTTGTGGGGGTCGCCCTCCGGATACCATTGGCCGCGGTCCCAGATCATCACGGTGCCGCCGCCATACTCCCCCTGCGGGATGGTGCCCTCGAAGCTGTTGTACTCAATCGGATGGTCCTCGACGTGCACCGCAAGCCGCTTTTCGCCAGGAACGAGGCTGGGTCCGCGGGTAACGGCCCAGCTTTTCATCACCCCATCAAGCTCGATGCGGAAATCGTAGTGCAGCCTCCGCGCAGCATGCTTCTGGACGACGAACCGGTGATCCCGATCCTTGCCCCTGCCTTTCACCGCCCTGCCGCGCGGCTCCTGCGTGACGTTGAACTTGCGCTTCTGGCGGTAAACCTGGAGGCCCATATCAAAGAGACTACCTGAGTGGGGGCACCGATTGGATCGTAGCCGTCATGATCGTGCACGCGGCCGAATGGGTACAACATCACCAGAGCGCGCGGCGTTCCAGCAACAGGACGAAAAATAATGCAGCATGAGACACTTGGCGGATGGGAACGCAGTTTGCCCCGGTGCATTCCGCCCGCTAGGATTGCGGGAACCCCCGTTAGGTGCCGTCGCGGGTGCCGCCGGGCTATGCGCGGAGCATTCCCTTGACGCAGCCCTCTCCGACACCCTTGCCCGGCACAAACCACCCTACCCCGCTCCTCGATCGCGTCAGGACGCCGGCCGACCTCCGGCGCCTGAAGCGCAGGGACCTGCGCCAGCTTGCCGACGAGCTGCGCACCGAGACCATCGATGCGGTGGCCTCGACCGGCGGGCATCTGGGCGCGGGCCTTGGGGTGATCGAGCTTACGGTTGCGCTCCACTACGTGTTCGACACGCCCACCGACCGCCTGGTCTGGGACGTCGGCCACCAGGCCTATCCGCACAAGATTCTGACTGGCCGGCGGGAACGCATCCGTACCGTGCGCCAGGGCGGCGGACTTTCCGGCTTCACCAAGCGGAGCGAAAGCGACTACGACCCATTCGGCGCGGCGCATTCCTCGACCTCCATCTCCTCGGCGCTTGGCATGGCGGTCGCCCGCGACCTTTCGGGGCGCACCAACAATGTCATCGCCGTGATCGGCGACGGCGCGATGTCAGCCGGAATGGCCTATGAGGCGATGAACAATGCGGGCGCCATGAACTCGCGCCTGATCGTCATCCTCAACGACAACGACATGTCGATCGCACCGCCCGTTGGCGCGCTCTCGGCCTATCTCGCGCGCCTCGTCTCCGGACGGACCTACCGGACGCTGCGGCACTTCGTGAAGAGAATCGCCAGGCTGTTGCCACCCTTCCTCGAGCAGCGCGCGCTCGCGCTCGAGAAATATGCCCGCGGGCTCGTCACCGGCGGCACGCTCTTCGATCAGCTCGGTTTTTTCTATGTCGGCCCAATCGACGGGCATAACATCGACCACCTGCTGCCCGTGCTCGAGAACGTGCGCGACGCCAAGAACGGTCCTTTCCTGGTTCATGTCGTCACGCAGAAGGGTAAGGGCTATGCGCCGGCGGAAAGGTCCGCCGACAAGTATCATGGTGTCGTCAAGTTCGATGTCACCACCGGCGCACAGGCGAAAGCCAAAGCCGGGCCTCCGGCCTACACCAAGGTGTTCGCTCAGGCGCTGATCGCGGAAGCGAAGAAGGACGAGAAGATCGTCGCCATCACCGCCGCCATGCCGTCGGGCACCGGGCTTGACCTGTTCGCCAAGGAGTTTCCCAATCGCTGCTTCGACGTGGGAATTGCCGAGCAGCACGCCGTGACCTTTGCCGCGGGGCTTGCGACCGAGGGGCTCAAGCCGTTTGCGACCATCTACTCGACCTTCCTGCAACGCGCATACGACCAGGTCGTGCACGACGTTGCCATCCAGAAGCTGCCGGTACGATTTGCCATGGACCGCGCCGGCCTCGTGGGCGCCGATGGTCCCACCCACGCAGGCTCCTTCGACGTTGCGTATCTCGGCTGCCTGCCCGGCTTCGTCATCATGGCCGCGGCGGACGAGGCGGAGCTCGTGCATATGGTCGCAACCGCCGCCGCCATCGATGACGGCCCGTCCGCCATCCGTTATCCGCGCGGGGAAGGAAACGGCGTACCCATGCCGGCGCAGGGAATCCCGCTCGAGATCGGCAAGGGCCGCATCCTGCGCGAAGGCACGCGCGTGGCGCTCCTCTCCTTCGGAGCGCGGCTTGCCGAGTGTCTCAAGGCCGCCGACGAGCTTGCGGCGCTCGGCCTTTCAACGACCGTGGCCGACGCACGCTTTGCCAAGCCGCTCGATACCGATCTGTGCCTGCGCCTGGCGCGCGAGCACGAGGTGCTCATCACCATCGAGGAAGGCGCGATCGGCGGGTTCGGCGCTCACGTGCTGCATAGGCTGGCCGAGCAGGGCGTGCTCGACCGCGCGCTGAAGGTGCGCACCATGGTGCTGCCCGACGTGTTCATTGACCAGGATTCCCCTGCTGCCATGTATGCCAAGGCACGTCTCGATGCCAAAGGCATCGTCGCCAAGGTGTTCGATGCGCTCGGGGGCAACCTGCGCGGGGAAACGCTCAAGCTCGGCAGCGCCTGACGCTTTGTCTGGCTCGAGGGGAACATGCGCATCGACCGGTTGCTGGTCGAGCGCGGCCTGTTCGACAGCCGCGCCAAGGCGCAGGCGGCGATTGCCGCCGGGCGGGTGACGGCAGACGGGGTGGTGATCGGACGGCCGTCGGTCGAGGTCGCCTGCGGTGCGGTGCTGCGCGCTGAGCCTGCGCATCCCTTTGTCTCCCGCGGCGGCGTGAAGCTTGCGGCCGCACTCGATCAATTCCGCTTCGATCCCAAGGGCTGCATCTGCCTTGATGTCGGCACATCGACCGGCGGCTTTACGCAGGTGCTGCTCGCGCGGGAGGCGCTGCGTGTCTACGCGGTGGACGTGGGCCATGGCCAGCTGCATCCTTCCTTGCGGACGCACCCAGGAGTCGTATCGCTGGAAGGCATGGATGTCCGCCGGCTGCACGCCGCCTCGCTCGCGGCGACTTTCGATTTCATCACGATCGATGTGAGCTTCATCCCGCTTGCCCTGGTGTTGCCGCCCGCGCTCGCCCTGGCGCGCTCCGGCGCTCATCTCATTGCGCTGATCAAGCCGCAGTTCGAGGCCGGGCGCGGAGCGGTGAAGAAGGGAATAGTGCGCGATCCGACCATGCATGCTGCGGTCTGCGAATCCGTTTCCGCACTCGTGGGGTCCCTGGGCTGGCGAGTAACCGGGCTCATGCCCTCCCCTATTCTCGGCGGCGACGGCAATCGCGAGTTCCTGCTCGGGGGCGTGCGTGACTGAGCATCTTTGCATTACGCGCATCGGCCACCTGGGGGACGGCATCTGCGACACGCCGGCAGGCATGCTCTACGTGTCCTATGCACTGCCGGGCGAGACCGTCGAGGTCGAGCAGTGGCCGGGGCACGACGACCGGCGCCACCTCATCCAGGTCGAGACCGCAAGCGCGGAGCGCATTGCGCCGATCTGCCCGCACTTTGGAACGTGCGGCGGCTGCGCGCTCCAGCACTGGAGCGGGCCGAGCTATCGGAAATGGAAACGCGCGCTGGTGGCAGAGGCATTGGCACGGGTGGCGATCGAGACGCCGGTCGACGAGCTGATCGACGCGCACGGCGAAGGCCGCCGGCGGGCCGTTTTTCACGCGCGTCGCGGCCCTCGTGATGTGCTCGAGGTCGGATTTGCAGCACGCCGATCCCATCGCATCGTAGCCGTCGATCATTGCCCTGTGCTCGCCCGCAGCCTCGATGGCGCCATCGCGGTGGCCTGGGCCATCGCCGAGCAGACCTCGCATATGCGAAAGCCGCTCGACATAGCCGTGACGGCAACCGACACCGGCCTCGACGTCGATGTGCGGGGATCGGGACCGATTACAGCCATCGATGTTGCCGCGCTGGCAGAGGTTGCGCAGCGCCATGGCCTCGCGCGGCTCAGCCGCCACGGCGAGGTCCTGTTCCAGCGCGAGCCTCCCGCACTGACGATCGGCCGCGCGCACGTCGCGCTGC
>Ga0306920_100002351_pt1 | contig 23927 bp, 22 predicted proteins | sample flu12Cox44000170_FD_204666 | JGI IMG/M metagenome (GOLD analysis project Ga0306920, IMG submission 204666) | Lab enrichment of tropical soil microbial communities from Luquillo Experimental Forest, Puerto Rico - flux4day.12C.oxic.44.000.170 (v2)... | ecosystem: Environmental > Terrestrial >...
GACTTCCGGACAGGTCATCCCTTGCGCCACTAACAACACCCCGTGTAGCCGATGGTCGTAGCGGGATTCATCTGATCTCCGGATCTCATCCTGCAATCCGAGAACTATGGTGGCTGGGTTCGTAATGCGTAATGGTCTCATGTCTCCATCAGAGCATAACCTGGAAGACATGCGCAATTACTTATGACGCTACGTTTAGTATGCTGTCTTCCCCGGCGGGTACAACTAGCAAAGGGGTCCCCGGCATTAATGCTCCGATATTTGATGCTTCTGGTTTTGTAGATAGAGCAGGCGAGACTTTTAAGGATATAGGTGCCTTGCCGGCTAATGAACAAGCCGCTTATCAACGTAGCCTCAAATCTCTCATTGATAACCAAGTACAGCTAAGCAGCGACATCTCGATCTATTCTCCGGCGCTTTTGGCTATCGCCAAGGACCTCCAATCATTCTTTATCAATATTAAGCAAACAACCGGATCTGTCGCTCGAAGCGCCACAATGAATCTTGGAGTAATTTATGATCCCAGACTGTCAAAGAAAGATAAAGCCACCGGAGCGCAGCTTTTGGGCAGACAAGTCGTGTTCTCCGTCAACGCCACATCTGCCCAAGAATCTGCACATACTCGGGACGATGAACAGTGCCGATCGCAGCATTGCTATCGTGGACGTGGCGGTCCGCCTTCGTTTTGGCTTTCTATCGTTGTGGCCTCAGATGAGCGTGGTTCAAAGGCACGGCTGCGAGCTTATGCAGAATGCTTTCCGAGACCTGGTCTCTGTTTTTGTAGAGCATGCATCTGAAGACGCGTTCAATCTTGTGCCGGGTCATTCGTACTTCCTCGAATCCGATGACACAAAAGCGAGGACCAGCCTAAAGATAAACTTGGCCCCCCTGCTCGAGGAGTACCTCGCACAGGGATATGTAGGCGGATTTGCTGAGCCGATCAGAGGGTACCTGCAGTGGGTTAGGAGCCTCTAATGCCACTTCCACGCGCCAGACGCTCCCATCTCCGGCGTGTGTCTTTACCGCTCGTAGAACGACCCCCGGAAAGAGATGTCTGTCTTGAACTAAGCGACCACTCGGTCGTCCAGCAATCTGCAGTGCAGTTTTTCGGACTGCAAGCGAGCCGCGATCCGCACCCCCAGGCTGCGCGTCTCTCTGAGCAGTTCACGAAGCAGAACCGGTCGCTCTTCTCCCTACTCGACGTGCAGACCGAAACGTACTTTGATGGCAATGACTTGCTGCTCCGCCTGATAAGTAGTGATCGAGTTGGAGCTGTTCCACTGTTTTCCCCCAACACGTGGAACTCCGGACTATGGGCTGGTTGTTCAGCCGCGGTTTCCCTGGCGCGGGATTGGGCCGATGCTCGCAGATATGGGATGGAGGATCGCTCCATCGCCGTTGAAATTACCCCTCCTGCGACGCTCTGAACGGCGAGTGCCGCCTTGGGTTCTGTCCTCAATGATTTTGGTACGGCTGCAGGCGTTGCTCGACAGCCTTATCCGGCGCTTTGAAAGCACCTCTACCATCCGGGCAGCGCCAAAGGGTCGCGTCGACTGGCACGAGTATTCTCAAACACGTGTCCCACGCGGACAGTTTCTGGCGGTCCCCTGCACATATCCAGATCTGCGCGATGATCGGTTACTTCAAGGAGCAATACGTTTCGCCCTGGAACGCCAGTTGCGTGTACTACAGACGCAGGTTGAGCACGGTGCTTTCGTCCATAGACTGATCGAGCTATGTGAGCGCCTGTTGACGAGGGTCCGCGGAGTTGCTCCCGTGCTGCCCTCACCAAGTACTTTCGGGCAATGGCTGCAGAGACCCATGCGAAGCAGCCTATTGACAGAAGGCCTGCAGGCGATTGAATGGACTGTGAACGACCGGGGCTTGGCTGGTCTCAGTGACTTGGATGGGATCCCTTGGACGATGTCGATGAATGAGTTCTTTGAGGCATTCGTGGAGGCCGTGTTGGCAACAGTCGCTCGCCGTCTAGGAGCTCAGTTGAAGGTTGGCCGAAGACGCGAGACGACTCATGCAATCAGCTGGTCACCACCCTTCGTTGGCTCGCAAGGCAGCTTGATTCCGGATCTTTGGCTGGAGTGGCAAGACGCAACCCTTATCGTCGACGCTAAGTACAAGCGGCACTGGCAGGAACTACAGGAACGCACTTGGGCGAGGGTCGAGGATGAAGTTCGCGAGCAGCACCGCAATGATCTTTTCCAGGTGCTTGCCTACGGAAACTTAGCTCTCACCAAGTCCGTGATCGCCTGCCTCGTCTTTCCTTGCACCGCAGAAGTCTGGAGAGAACTGCATCAGAACGACCGCTTAATCCACAAGGCTGAGCTACAAGTGGGTGCTCGGTCGTTGTCTCTCTGGCTAACAGCGATACCAATGGGGATGCCGCCGGATCAAGTTGCACCGCCAATCGAAGCCGCCTTGCGAAGCGCGAGTTACAGTGCTTGACCTCAGGGCTAGCGTCGTGGCCTTACCAGCGTGCCAAGCCGGTCTTTGACCCATTTTGCGCAACGCTGTTTTCGTCGTGGTGACGCTGCGATGCTCAGCTGTGCCGGCACCTCTTAAGGGCAAAACGACCCAAGAAGTCTTCTGCGGCCAGGTGCATCGGTTAGGATATCGCTACAATTCTCCTCGGAATCAGACCGATGTGATAGAAATGCCGTCAATCAATCTCAGCTTATTGCGACTGGACTTTCAAAACCATGAATGCCTCATTGAAGAAATCGTTCACAAATACTTAGCTCAAATTGTGGAGGGTGAAACGCTTGCCCCCATCACAGTTCGCTTTGATGGGGAGTCTTAACTTTTTGCAGGATGGCTTCCACAGAGTGGAGGCGGCTCGGAGGAGCGGGCTTTCAGAAATCGACGCCGAGATTTTGCCCGGCACCCTGCAGGGCATGGAAGCAGAATTTCATGAGATGCTGAAAAATCTGAAAGACGATCTTCGCAGAGGCAAATGATCGCGTGAGTGTGGAATCTACTTCTACGGCCATAGGAAGTCTTTTCAAGACTTATCTCACCACCATGCTTTGGGGCTGCAACGAAGTGCGCTTGTCGCCCGCCTGATTTATGGCCGAAACGTTGTTCGTGCCATTTCCGTGCCGTTCGCGGTGCCTTACATCGGAAAGAGGGAAAACAACGCTTGTGCGTGAGCTGTGGTGACGCCCTTAGATTCAACTGACCGGCTTGGATATTGCATGGCGCTGGCAGCTCTGCCACCGCCAAGCTGTGTCCGGTTTCGCGCCCCGCCCCATGCCGTTTCACATGCCGTTCGCACTGCGCTACATCGAAAAAGAGGATAAATCGTGCCGTCTGCTGCGTTCTAAGTTATTGTGTTTACGTTTGTGTGCGGCTTCGACTCGCTCACGCTTCCGCCATTTATTTCAACAATCTACCTCGCACAAAATGTCCCGATCTCCCATCCAAGCGGTAGCGGTTGTCCGCTAACTGTGATGAAAGTGTGATAACAATCTACCGGTGTGCTTGCCGTTTCGACCCGTGCAACTTCCAGATTGTCGTTACTCGGGAATTGTGTGAGGCGAATCCGGCAAGCCAACTTCTCAGTGCATCGCGCGAAGGAGCACCGGATCACTTCCGCGTGGCAGCCCTACTGAGTTGTTAAATCGAGAGAATAGATTTCTTCGGCTCCAACATCTCGCAACACCAAAGGTGAGTCATCAGGCGTTAGGCCCATCCAGAATCCCCCGCGATAACCTGTTTGTCGGACGTCCTTGAGATCTGTTACCTGGTCGATCGCGGCATCCGCAATTCGTACCCGCAAAATTGCAGGATCGCTTCCGCGGCGCGAATAATAGACATAGCGTCCGTCGGAAGACCACCTCATGTCGCCGACATAAGTGTTGTCTACGATTCTTGACCACTTCTGCGACCTCAAATCGCAAAGCATCAATGTGAGGGGGTCGGCCGATCTGGCCACGATATAACGTCCATCCGGTGACCATCGCGGCGCCCACAAGCCATCAGAGCCCGGTATCTTTTGAACCATTCGATTGTTCATATTAACGACGAAGATCCCAAGCTTGTCTGGCGTCGTCCTCTCGAAAATGGGAAAGTAGCTGAAGGCAAGAGAAGTCCCATCCAGAGACCAAGCCGGGTCCATCTCATTTCTCGACTCGTTGAGCAGCGGCTCGGCCGAACCGCCGTCCGAAGAGATCAAAAAGATCTTCCAGGGCTTGCCTGACGAAACGTCAAAGAAGGCGATTCGCTTGCCGTCGGGGGACCATTGGGGATGAGCTGCACGCACGGGGCTCGCGGTGAGTTGCAGCCGTTCGCTTCCGTCGATCCTGCTGCGCCATAAGGTCTGCTCCGGAAACTTAACGTACGTGACCCATCGACGGTCTTTCGAAAAGTCTACAAATTCCGCTGAGATTCCCGACAGATAGGGAAAGAATTGACCCGCTTCGTAACGCGACAACTCACCTCTCGATTGCTCGCCGAAGACGTAAAGTTTCTTCCCGCTGGTGCTCACCAAAGGCGATAACGAATTCATCTGACCACTGGTTAACTGCATCGGTTTTTGCTTGCTAGAGGCAAGCGCATAAATCTCTGATCTTCCTTCGCGGGTTGATTCGAAGATGAAATACTTGCCATCGGGAGTCCAACCGCCACAGCACTCGGAGACTCCCTCATTCGGTGGTGGGAGCAGTGGGCGTGCTCCTTGCCCCGACAGAGGAATCTCCCACAGGGATGACCGTCCGGTCAGCTTATCGAAAACGGTTAGCCGCAGGCGCAAACCGTCAGGCGACCATCGCAACCAGGAACCGGTGCCAGGCAACCGGGCCACTTCTTTTGCGTCGCTGCCATCGCTCCCAGCGCGATACACTACCGTGCCAACAACGAATGCCATCTCACGTTTGTCTGGAGACCAGGTTGCCGCGTCCGCTGCGGTCTGACCGGCACGCCTGAGCGCTCCTCCCGGCAGCGAGAAAATCCAGAGGGGAGGCGCGTTGCCCGCGTAGCCAGGGCTACCTGAGGCTGAGGTCTCGGGGCCCGACGATCCAACAAACAATTCACTTCGATTCGGAGCAATATCCAAGATGTATGGGGCTTGCAGCGAAATCGGTAGGGCCGTCACCTCGCCCCCGGTCACTGAAGCTTGAGCCAGCGTGAGGTGATTCGTGGCGCCTTCGCCAAAGTAGAGCCTAATTCCGTCGCTCACGATCGGTCCCCGCTTTGCCCGGCCATCATTTGTGATCTGTACAAAATTCGAAGCCTGAAGGCTTTGAGGACGCCGGTTCGCCACAATTAGGGCGGCGATAACGAGCACTCCAGCGACCAGGTACATGATGCGTCTTAGCGGCAAACGGCCCGTAGCTTTAGGCTGTTCGCCCAGCGCTGCTGGTTTTGCAGACTGTGTTCTTTCTCGCGGCGTCACCGGAATCACAAGCCGATAACCCCGCTTCGGCACAGTCTCGATTACGGGTTCCTCCTCATTCCCAAGGACCTTCCGCAACTGCGAGATGTTTTGAGTCAGCGCCAAGTCCTCGACGAAGCTGTCGGCCCACACGCGTCTCATAAATTCTTCTTTCCTGACTAGACGGCCCGCGTTCTCAACAAGCACGAGGAGGGTGTCGAAAAGCTTGGGGCCTAGGGGGACCACAGAGCCGTTGCGTAACAGCAAATGCTCGCTGGGATCCAGACGCCATTCGCCAAATTCGTAAACTCTGTCGGCAGAAACCGCCATATTTACAGCCGTGGGGAGTTCTCAGGATTTTATCAGCTAGATTTCAGGGTTTTGTAACGACTTACGGGCGCAAACCACAGTATTCAGAACCGTGTGCGGAATCCGCAGACCGTTCGCGACCCCCACACGACTGGAGGAAATCGTGGCCACAACCTCAGCGCACCAGCAAATTGCAGTTCCCGTGACGAGGAGTGTTCCCGGCAGGCGGTTTGATCACCTGTTTTTCCCGGGCGTCGCCTGGCTCATGTTAATCATCGTATTCGTGGGCTTCGCGCCAAGCTATTACCTCGCCGGGGTTACACAGGCACCGCTTCCCAGCCTCGCTATTCACGTACATGCCGTGGTGTTTTCGTGCTGGATTCTATTGCTCATAGCGCAAACATCCCTGACCGCGACAGGTCGGGTCGATATTCATCGCCGACTTGGCCTTGCCGGCTTCATTTTGGCGGGCTCAATGCTAATTGTCGGCGCTTGGGCTGCAACCGACCAGTTGGCGCGGGGATCGCACGTGCGCGACCCGCTCGCCTTTTATATTTTCCCGCTTGCCAATGTCGTCGCCTTCGCAGTATTGATTGTGTTCGCTTACCGCGCGCGGTTTGATCCTGCGGCGCACAAACGGCTCATAATCGTGGCTTCAACGGCACTGATGACGGCTCCCATTGCTCGTTGGCACTTACATGGGTTTCTTCACACGAGGGCCTTTGGCGTTAGCGCGACAACGGCGGAGCGACTTTCCTACGTCTTCATTCTGCTGCTCATTGCATATGATCTCTGCGCAACGCGGCGGGTCCACCGCGCTACGCTATGGGGGGCTGGTTTCCTTATCGTGTTCCAGCAGCTAGCCCTTTACTTCGGGAAAACATCAGTTTGGCATGCTTTCGCTCAATGGGTACAAGCGATGGCTCGAAGCTGAAGCAGGACCAGCGAACGATAAAACATCGTCAAACGCAATGCCGACTGCTATGGCAAATCACTAGCGACGAAGGTCCGCAAACCAGTTCGTGGATTGTCGCCTTAACACGGAAGTGGACTCCACCCAATGAATAATCACAGCTCGCATGTTTTCATCGAGAGCCTTTGCAGAGGTTGGCAGAATTGCTGTGCTCGAGTGTCCGAGCAAGTGAGCAAGGGTTAAACCGGTGGCGCGTGCTGCGTTGCCTCGTAGCAAATGTTGAGCGCAGGTCGTAAACACGGCGGTCCTCCAATAGGGCAGCTTTCACAGCTTCTTTCCAGCGCTCCTGATAACCCGTCCAGTTTGCCGTTGGGTTCCGGAGCCTCGGGCGCGTTGAGTGCCCGTTCGCGTTTTTCGCGTTCGCTCAAGTGCGAGTTCTGGTCGTGCGCCTCTTCTCGCCCACCACACAAGTAACTGCGCTCGTTAACCGTCAGGCAAACGTTTACCAAAGCGTTACCTGTAGCATTTTCCCCTCAATGCGTAATACCCCCGCAAGCGTCTAACCCCGAAAGACGGAAGTTGTCAGACTCTGACTTCTTTCTCGGCAAGGAAGGAGGCTAGTGGGACGAATGGATCGGTCCGACTTTGAGAGGATGGCAGACCAACGAGTGGCACCACGTAACAAGCAGCTTATAGACCACTTCTCTGGTGATCTCTGTGGCGACTGGAGTCCGAACAGGCGCACCTTCGCGGAGAGGCTCGGGGGGTGGCTCGGGAAATGGGCCACGGAAAACGGTTTGCGCCTCCAACGACGTGGCCAACAAGTAAACGTCTGTGACGCCTCACATCGTTATCGCTGGATCGAACGACACTGCGAGCAGCATTGCCCAGGGCAAAAGTTCCAGCAGTGCTGAGCAGCGCTCAGGGAAAGCCCCGATGGCCTGACTCGGCGAGCAGTCTTGTGGACGTTCGTGTGGACATGAACGTTGGAGAACTGCAGCTAGCAGTTGCAAGTCATTGATAAAATTGGTCGGGGCGAGAGGATTTGAACCTCCGACCCCCTGCGCCCAAGGATTGGATTCACTAGTAATCAACAGCTTAGCGCCGTTTGCATGGAGTAGGATTCGCTAGTATTTATGCGGGTTTCCCACTGCCTACCTCACCGTCAACCAAACGCATACAAGCGGCCAGTGGGCACAAAATTGGGCACAATCGCCTGGGGCTCATCGGGGACCCCGGGGGCGCCCAAACTGTGCCCAGGAATCGATCCAACAGAATGATTATTTCCAACGTTGGAAACAAGAGAGCGCACAAGTCTGGAGAACACTCATCTCAGTTACTAGCGAATGCGTTCCGTTCAGTCGATACTTTAACGAATTCTGCGAGGGCAAATCATGCTTCACCTTTACAAACCTGAGCGGCTGCGCGAGCTGCTGTTACACCCCACAGGTAGAACACCCACACACCGCGTCAGCCGATCTTCTCGGGAAGGGTACGGAGCCAGGGCTGATTCAACACTCTGGGCGACCCGGCGGGGCGGTCCTCTGGTTGTGCCTCCGTCTTCCGCGCCCTGGTCGTAGGGGGCACGGCTAGGGGTCCCGCAGGGCGTGCGGTCGGCAAGATCCCGGTAATTTGGAAAAATAACCGTCTGTCGCGAGCCCCCTTGTCGGTGAGCGCACTCTTGACCATAGCCTTAGTTATCCCGGGCAGGTTGCTCGAAACTTCGATGTTTGCCTTCATCAGAGAAATCTTCACCATCCACTCCACGGCGAGTGTCAGCAACCGCTTGGGGTCCACTCCAGCGGCGACACAAATTTCGTCAATGGAGAGGTAGGGCCGGTCGGCGGGAGGAACTGAGTCGTACTTCTGGAGGAAGGCACGGGCGGACTCGTCCTCCTGCGAGAAACGAAGAGCTTCGATGACGCCTTCAACACCACCCCCGACGCACTCCAGAATAGGGCTGATTTTTGCGACGCCCCGCATCTGCTCAGAAGTGATGCCGAGCCGCTTACGAGCTTCCTCGGCAGGTCCATGTGGCGCGCTCGGAACGGCCAGAGTCTGCGATTGGCTGCTTGAAAGGCCATTTCGCCGTTTCGCCATAGATTGATTAAACTCTGCCAGCGGATGCCAGCCCCGTTCTTTGTACTTCCGCTGACAATGCACGCCCCCTTTTATTCGTCGCATCCGCTTGCCCCAGGCAGAGCTGGGCGGGTGGAGAGTCAATCGGCGGGCAACTCCGACCAAAATAGCACGCCTCCAGGACGGCAGATTCCCGGCCCACCTGTCGCAGAGCTGCCGGAATCTCTCCTCCGCTTGTAGGCGTTGGATGAACGGCAGATCACCGAAGGGATCACTCCCCTTAGGTTTGCGCGGGCCACGACGCCGGAACATGCCGGCGTCGGCGTTCTGGGGCGCAAGCTGAGAGATCAGCAGCGGGACAAGGTTGCCCTCTGCGGCACAGTGCTGTTTGAACGACTGCCAAACGCCGTCAGCGATCAGCGGCGCTCCTGAATCGGGCAGGTCAGAAAGCACGTGCTTCTTAATGGGCGCGCCCCGGTATCGCAGGCGCTGCCAAAGCCTTTCGTCGATGCCCAACGGATCGGTCTTCACGAGGCCATCGTAGCATCACCTCAATTTGCCGTACGGACAAAGTGGTGGGCAGGAAGGTGCGTCGGCGATTAAGCAGAGGAGTTGCCCCCTAGTCCTCGGATGACCCACATCACAACCACGACTGAGCCACGGCAGCACCCGACAGCACCAAGGGAAGCACGATGATTGCAAGCAAGCAGGAGGCATAAGGCCCCGCGCGGTCCTCGAAGGTTCGCTTCTGGCCATTTCAGGACAATTCTTGCGGCATTTCGAAGACTGGAGCGGTTGCGGAAGTCGCTCGGAACAGTGCGGATAAGCTGCTTTTGAAATTCCAACGTTGGAAACCAGAATGCCAGCGCTCTGACACTGCCCAAAAGGTCTCACGCGGACGATCTTAGACAATTCCCAACATCGTGGAGCGCCGCGCGAAGTTCCGAGCGCTTTAAACGGAGCTTGAACTAGAGTTCCTCTCGACATGGGACAAGGTTTGCGTTCCCGCCCCTAAATGGAGCATCCGGCTTGTTCCCGGACAATTCCGATGATCTTGGCCCGCAATTCGAAGTTCTACGGCCACTCCAGCGGCGTTCAGTTGAATAACCCTGAACTGCAATCTTTCCAACATCCATGACAGCTTGGCCCACTCTTGCATGAGGTGCCGCAGTTGGACTGTTTGCACGCGTAGCTTCCACAACCGTGACAGCACTTCACTTGCGAAAAAACCTGCAGCCTGCCTGTCCCCGTCAGAGCTACTAGTACAGCGAACACCGCCATCAACAGAATTTGTCTCACAGGTTAGTTAGTACTCGGGACCGTACACCCACACCGGACGCTCAAGCTTTGTCACACGCCACCCGTCGTCATATCGCGTAAACTCCGCCTTCTGAGAAAACTTGTCCGTATGCTCCAGCCCTCTCGGGAAGACCACCTTCCCCATCTCATTTAAGTTTGTAAATTGCAGATCGAAGTCAACGGTCGCGTGACTGGTGCTCTTGGCGATGCCTGTCACGTTGACCACTGGGTCACCAATCTTCACAAAGTACACAACAACAGACCCGTTGGGACGGGATGATCCTGGAATGCGGTGCAGCAGACCTTGATGTTCTAGCCTCTCGAAGAAGGTCTCCCCTTGAGCGGTGGGCCAGTTGTGGTAGCAAACTAGAATGGGTGCAGCAGGATATTCTTGGCGGTCTTGATCAGTAGGAACACAATTGCGATTGTCACCAGCAATGTCACTGTCCAGAAAGTGGACATAGCTGCCTGGAACGTACTCCGTCTCCAGGTAGTAAGTAGCACCTTCCTGGCCAAACACAATCTGCCGACCAGTCGTAAAGTAGAGCTCGGTGCTGTTCCCAAGTTGACTTTCGATTGCGTGCTTCGCTGAATTCCTCGTGAGGAAATATGGCCGCGCATCGTTGCACCCGAGCAACAGTAGGACAGTCGCCACAAGGACTGTCGGCCAAGCAGGTAGGTTCTTCATAGCTTACCCAGAAGCGCGGCAGACCAGAAGACGATTCATGGGGATCCTCAGTTGTTCCGTTTGCACAATTAGGCAGGAGCTGTTGGTAATGGCACTCCGACTGCCACCCGACGAGAGGGGGCTAATCTCAGCCGTACCAATTCCCTCGATTTCGGGTCTCCGAGATTTCGTCGATCTCGGCGGCCCGCTTGTAGGAAATGACCCTGACTCTCTACCATTCCCTATCATTGTCCGTAAAGCCTATTTGGCGGAGCCTAATGTCAGATTCACCTGCTGTAATTGAGCATCAACTCTGACATTCGCAGATCTCACCGTGATGGTTTTCTGCCATGTACGAAAATCTTTTTTGTGGATCGTAACGATGTGCTCGCCCGTAGAGACTGTGGTGCTCATAGGTGTTTTTCCCATAGGACGGCCGTCAATTTCAACGTCAGCTCCGGCAGGGCTTGATGAAACTTCGACAGTTGTCAGTTGATTCGACTGAACCGGGGCGGATTGTTGGGGCGAGGCCGGTTGGACGGTAGCGACATTCGGTGACGGGTTGGTATTTACGCTTGACGATGGTTCAGGTACGAGATCGCTGAGCCCCTGCTCCAGTTCGGCGGCTACCCTGACCTTTCCACTCGATACCGTAAGCTTTCGCTCCCAAGATTTGTAGTTATGCTTGGAAATCGTGATCGTGTGGACTCCAGCGGCAACCGTAAATTCTGAGGGACTATCTCCGACGAAATTGCCATCAACTGAGATTTCCGCTCCCGTTGGAGTCGAGGTGATCTCAAGTTGAGCGTTGGTCGGACTAGTCTGCGAGGATGCCGTGGACGATGCAGCGACGTTCGACGCTGGAGCCGCGACAAGCCCAAACTTTGCCGGATCAAGCGGCATGTTTCCATTCACATAGGCGGTCACTTCAGTGCCCTTAGGGATAGTGGTGTCTTTGCCATGCATGAACAGGAAAAATGGCGCCGCAGGCCAAAAGACTAAGCTTGTTACAACGATCCCGGTGACCATTCCCCCCGTATGTCCACCGCCCTTGGTTTCCTTCACTGCCCTAAGCGCGGCTTTCTCGCCATCCCCGAGCTTGACGTAGTCGATCTCTATGTCGAGCTTTCCGCCTTTCGCCATGCGCTTCTTGTGCTCGGCATCGGTAATAGTGCCGATAGCTATGTTGCCCTTAGGTATGACAACCACATCGCTGACTTTTACTTCTTCCAGCACCTCGAAATCGATGTTGTCACCGGCTTTCGCGTCCGCCGAGCTGAGATTTCGGTTCAACCGGAGCCTGATGGGAGTGCCATCGTCGAGGACGAACTTGTTGGAGGCTGGTGACATCGCAGGCTGTTGAACACCAGCTTGTTCGGTTCCTGACAACGAGGTCTGCGAGAGCAGTAGGGAGAGCAGAGCAGCACAAAGCGGCCGGCCAGTGGAATACATGATTCCTCCGGTGCTGAGACAAATATTCAGCACGATAAGAGCTATTGGGAATCGCAATTCGACTGCCACTCAACGAGTAGGTGGCGTTGTACACGCGGGATCTGCCGCTTACCTTGCGTTTTAACCAGCTACGACACCAGTGACAGACCATCAACGCGGACAACTGCCTTCACGAGGGTGGGTAATCTCCAAGACCGCGGCGGCTCATTAGATGCAAGACTTTGCACATCTTAGTGTGAGGGAAAATCGAATTGCCTTGCGCACTTTCAGTACCGAAATAGTACCAAGCTGAGGACTGGAGCGGCGCGGGGTAGCTCTTACAGTGCAGATGAGTTGCTTTGAGATTCCAACGTTGGAAGCGGGACTAACCGCGGGCCCTCAGATTCTTTGAGACTTCGCTGCTCACGACCGCACGCCCACCCAAATTTTCGTGTCCGCAGTTCGGAAAGTTCGGGCTTACGGCAGTAGTATTTGGGGGAGTGCTCCTGTTGTTTCCTTGTGTAGGTTGAGGAGAAAGCCATGATTCGATTGCAACAAAGACCTGAGATCCTGCGGCAGCTTGAAAGTGTCCAAACCAAACTGGAGCGGCTTACGATCTGCTCGTGCGGTGCACCGGTACTGCCGGACCTTATTGATATCGGCACCGAGTACATCGTATTTCCCGCCACTGAGGTTGACGACGGCTATTACCGTTGCGCTCGATGTGGCATTGAGCAAAGGGACATTCGACTCATCGATGCGATTCCCGTTAGCAGTCCAAACGCGCCACCGATGCCGCTACCCAGGGATCTGTTTCCTGCCAGACTGGAGGCCGAAGACACGGGGAGTGGAAGGTAGAAGAGTAGATCGAAGGCAGGTCGCAGGAGATCGGAGGTGGCCCGTCGGCAAGCCTCATTTTTCTGAATACCACATCCAGCACGCATCCCCATAATTACCCCCTCCCGCAAAGCGAATAGTCGTGGATTATTCATTCCCATGATTTTCCCAATTTTCTGATTTGCCATTTTTTGCGCAGAGGCGACTTTTGCCGCCACTGAAGTCGCAAAGGCGTATTGCGGACAATTCCTAGCAACGGCTAGAACATCGCCAGCCCAGGAGCACCAGGATCATGCTGGCGCCCGGCGAGGCTGCGCGGGTGGGGATCGTTAGCTATTCCCCTGCGAATGTGTCTTTAGTCGCTCAGAAATTGACTAGGAAAATACTTGCAGACTATGGAGCTGGTCGGGTCGACCGGATAGTTGCGACGCGTCTCCGGGCATCCTGGTGCGATTTTCGCGGATGAATTGTTCGCGGAAAGGATGTGGGGGTGTCGACGGCGCGCGCTTCTCAGATCTCGGACAACTATTCGCTTGCCCGAAGTTCCGGAGGGCTTTTAGGGGCGTCTGTCAGGCTGGGCAAGTTCACGATTGCCGACAATCCACGACTACGGTCCTAGCGAGCAAGGGCGCCAAAGTGCGACGACAGCCGTGGAACCCGAGAGAGTCAGCCAGCCATTGAGTTTGTTCGCCCCTTGGAAACAGCGTGAGGACTACGTTGGACGCGTAAATCAGCGCCTATATTCACAAGAAAGTTACAAATCTGTGATGCGCGCGTTACAACCCAGCCAATGTGATCGTCTATCGTGATTTCGTTCACGATTATGCATCGCTTACTGGCGAACATTTGACAAGAAGACAGCCTGTTGTCAGGCGCGTGACAGCGAGTCTGAATCGGCAGCGTCTTCGCGGTGGCCAGGCGGCAGTGCAATTCGTTCTAGACTGGTGCATTCGCACCGGGAAGGTCACACGATCCTAAGTGACAGAACGAAGCTTTGGGCAGTTGTAGAACTGAATCAACTTAGAATGTACATGGAACTCCCAGGTATCGGCAGAGTGGAGTCGGACGATGCCCACCAAAGACATCGAAGCGCATCGTGCGCTTACCCCAAGGTTAATTTGAACATGGCCTCGGACGAACGTATATGTGAATCAAAGCGCAGGTAGTCCGAGAAATTAGTAATCCCCGGGCAGCTGAGATAGTAAAGCTTTAGCCGAAGCCGATGCCGCTCACTTCTGCAATAGCGGATTTGCCGCCAAGAGTTTACCTTCGCTCGCAGGTTCGCCGCTTTGTTTTGCCAGAGACGGTACGTGTCGTCGAATGGCTAGTCTTGCTCGCGCTGGCGGCGTACATTGGCGGACGAGCGCTACCGCGTGCCTGGCGGCATCTCAACACCGACTTCCCGAATTACTACATCACAGCGCGCCTCTGGCGCGAAGGATATAGCACCAACCGCATCTATGAATGGATCTGGTTCCAGCGCCAGAAGGACTACATGGGCATCACTCGAAGCGATCAGCCAGTCGTCGGCTTCGTGCCGCATACTCCGTTCTCCGCGCTGATTGCGTCGCCGCTCACGTTCTGGTCGCCGCTCGTCGCCAAACGGCTTTGGATTGTTATCAATCTTGCGCTGCTGGTTTCGGTGGCGGTGTTGTTGCGTTCGATCACGCGCCTTGACTGGCACCGCCTCGCGCTGCTGATCGGCCTCTGTTATCCCCTGCTGCGCAACTTCGAGTATGGGCAGTATTACCTGCTTATTCTGCTGCTGGTCACCGCCGCATTGTGGTGCTACCTTCACGGGCAGCCGTTAGTCGCAGGCGCCCTGCTGGGAGTTGCCGGCGGGCTGAAGATCTTCCCCGCGCTGTTCATTTTGTATTTCTTACGAAAGCGGGATGCGCGGTGCGTCATTGGCCTTGTGGCAGGCACAGGGCTGTCAGTACTCGCATCGCTTGCAGCCTTCGGGCCACAGCTCCATCGTGTTTACGTGGCCCGAATCATTCCCTGGGCGTTGCGTGGTGAAGCTCTCGATCCTTATAGCTTGACCTCAAACTCGCTTTCGTCGTTGCTGCACAGTCTTTTCATGTTCGAGCCCGAATGGAATCCCCACCCGTTGCTGCACGCGCCAGCAGCTTTCGCGCTGTTGCACCCACTGTTGCAATTGCTGGTGCTCGCGCCTGCGGTCTACTTCGCGACAGCCGAGCGGGATTCGCGTTCGCTGCAGCTTGAGTGGTCGACCTTTCTTGTTGCACTGCTTGCAATTTCGACGCTGCCGGCTTCGTATCATTTCACTGTACTCATCCTGCCGATGGCGGTGTTCGCTGCGGATTACTTGCGGACAAGCGATTATCGTTCGCTTACCCTTCTTTTCCTTCTTTATCTGGCGATTTGTTTCCCGTCATGGCCACACAGTTCCTGGGATGGATGGTGGGCTTTCACAGCCGTCCCACGGCTTTATTTCGTGTTGTTGCTGTGCTGCCTTTGCTACATAACGCTGTTCAGGAGGCGATCAACCGTTTCACCGCGGCGAGTCGATGATTTTCTCTGGGCAGCGGCGCTAGCTCTCGCTCTCACGCTTGAAGTGGCCTCGACACTACACCATCAACGCGGAGCCTACGACTACCGCGGGCGAATCACAACCACACCCGATGTTGCTCTGGCAGCGGCACCTCTCGCCTTTGACGGCCGAGTGGGATTCATAGCGATGCGCACCGAAGGATACTCTGCTGGAACCATCGGGGCGTCACGGGTTCATCTTGAGATGAATCCGGCAGATCAGCTGAGTCAGACATCTAACGGGACAACAACCTGGATCGAGGAGGCCTCGACCTCACCCCAGATTGTGAGGAAGAGCGACGGGAAACAGGAAGCGGTCGAAGTAAACAATGCCGAGTTCCCCGTTGCCTCGTCCGATGGACGGTGGCTTGCCTACCTGCGCTCCATGAAGGGCAAAGGCGTAATCTGGCGGCGTTCGTTATCCGAGCCTGGGCTTGCCGATACTCGAATTACACCTCAGCCGCTCGACGTTGAGGAGATGACATTCCTTCTTGATGGCTCTCTCATCTTTTCTGCTATCAAAGACGATCAGCCGCCAACCTTGTACATCGCTTCCCCCGGCGGACAGGTTGCGGCGCTTGATGTCGGCGAGGCACGGTACCCTGCCGTCTCCCCAGATGGCCAGTGGCTCGCATTCAGCCGGCTGGAGGGAGCCGTGTGGAATCTTTCACTGCGAGACTTGCGAGCCGGTACAACGAGACGGCTGACCAGCCATAACTGCAACGACGTTTCGCCTGCCTGGCAGGCCGACTCCAGAACGTTGCTCTATGCCAGCGACTGCGGTCGCGCGCTCTGGTTCACCGCAATTTATCGCCGCAGGGTCGTTCCGTGAATCCCCAAGCCCAACGCTTACGAGAGGTGAGACAAGCTTATGCGCGCCTTCTCCTCAGAGGGCAGGCTTGCTTCGCTCGTTGGTTCCCGGAGCATATGCTGGCGCGTCTTCCAGGAGCGGTCCGCGTCCGCCAACTGAAGCGGCTCGTTGCCGGTCGTCTGTTTCCTCCCGGCATGAACTGGGTGCAGGTGCAGGACGGCTTCGGCAAAGGTTTGTGGCTCGAGGTCGATCTTATAACTGAGCGTAGTTGGTGCCGGGGCAAGCACGAACCGGCAATACAACAGGCAGTTCGCCAACTCACGGGGCCAGGCACGGTGTTCTACGATGTCGGTGCTCACATCGGCTCGTATGCGCTGCCCGCCGCCCGCGCAGGAGCTCAGGTCATCGCTTTCGAGCCTGATCCGGAGAACGCTTCCCGACTCCGCGCCCATGTCCATCGTAACCAGTTGCAGGACGGGATTCAGGTCGTGCAAGCCGCCGTGTGGTCGCGCCATCAGGGTAACATCTCATTCCGCAGGGGTCTGCCGCGCTCGCAAGGTGGAGTTTCCTGGCAAGATCATCATCCAATATTAGCAAGCGGCGAAGTCATCGAGGTACAGGTTTGTAGCTTAGATGACTTCGTCAGAAGCGGTGCTCCAGCGCCAAACATTATCAAGATTGACGTTGAGGGTGCTGAATCCGAAGTGCTGAAGGGCGCGAGCGATGTTCTGCAAACCCACCGGCCCGCGCTGATCGTGGAGGTGCACACCGCATCAGAGCTCGTGCTAGTGAAGGAAATTCTACAGGGGCCGGTATACGACACAACATGGGATACGCCGCCGGAAGGATTTCCGCTCACGTGCTTCGCCGTCCCATGCCGCACCGAGCCGAAGATTCCAAGCCGAACAACTAATCTGCGTGCCCCAAAAAGAGTCGTCGGCGACCGATTTTCATCCCGCTCTCTCGGTCACACTCTGTATTTACGGATACTGGATTCCAGAAAGTAGGGGTATGCGGATCTTAGTAACCGGAGGACTAGGCACGGTCGGAGTGGGGCTGGTCTCCGAACTCCGCAACCGCAGCCACCACGTGGTTTCTTGTGACATAGCCCATCAGCCAGATGAAGTTGGATTTTCCGTGCCTGCTGACGTCAGTGGGCCGGTCTATGCGCGGTGCGATGTGGGAGAGTTCCGGCAGATCGAGCGGGTGATTGAGCACATGGGCCCATTTGCCTGTGTGTATCATTGCGCCGCTGAGTTCGGGCGCTGGAACGGAGAAGATTTCTATGAGACGCTGTGGCACACCAACGCCGTCGGCACAAAAAACGTCATCCGTTTACAAGAGCGGCTCAAGTTCCGGCTGGTCCATTTTTCTTCTTCTGAGGTGTACGGTGATTGGCCTGAAATGATGGTCGAAACGGTAATGGACGACCACGAGATCAAACAGCTAAACGACTATGCCATGACCAAATGGGTAAACGAAATGCAAGTGCGTAACTCAATCCTGCGATATGGGACGGAGTCTGTGGTTGTGCGGTTATTCAACACATTTGGCCCAGGTGAGTATTACAGCCCATATCGTTCGGCGAACTGCCGCATTCTGTATTGCGCGCTGAATGGCTTGCCCTGGACTGTATTTCGAGGCCATTCGCGGACTTCGACTTTCCTGACAGATACGGTCCGGACTCTGGCGAACATCGTTGACAATTTCAGGCCTGGCGAAACCTACAACATCGGCGGAAGTCAACATCACACCATCGAGGAACTCTCCGATGCAGTCCTGAAGGTGACGGGAGCGCCAGCATCACTGGTTCGGTATAAGGATTCGGAGCCATTGACAACACGCCACAAATTCGTTGATGTTTCCAAAGCGATCAGGGATCTCGGTCATCAAGACACCTACAGCCTGGAAGAAGGGCTTCGCATCACAGCCGACTGGATGTGCCGTGTGTACAACCTTCGAACCTACAAAACGAAAGATGCGACCATCGAAGTTTAGGAGTTCACTACGAAAAATGTCAGCAGACCATTAGATTGTAAACGCGATAGGCCGACCGTGCGGGCTCGTCGGTTGCTCTTCGTTGGGGAGTTCCCACCCTCCAACCATCATGGCGGAGCCATCCTGGTGCGACGACTGCTGGAGGAACATCCGGCGGGTTGTCTGACTGTAATCACTTCGAAACGCGGCGTGGAACATTCAAAAGGAATGGACCTTCTTAAATGCCGCCATATAGCGTTCCCCATCCTTTGCGGCACTCGACATCCGTGGTTCAGAAAGATTGGTAATTGTCTGAGTCTCGGCGGTGTCGCTTTCACAGCAACTCAGGAGATGAGACGCCAGCGAATGGAAGCGGTGATTACGATTATTCAAGCGCGCTACTATTTCGCAGCGGCACTCGCCAGTTGGGTGACGGGCACACCCCTAATCGCAATCGTGCATGACAACGTATTTTCCTCACACGTCGGCGGCGGGAAATTTCTGGCGATGCGACGGCGATGGACCAAAGCGGTTCTGCAACATGCCGCGCACATTTATGTCGTAAGCCCAGAGATGCAGCGTTTGGTTTTCGCAGAATGCGGCCGGGAAGCAGAGATCCAATTGCCCTCAACTGCCATGTCCGCCCGCGAAGCTGCCGGCGAGCTTAATTTCATAAGTTTGGGCCGTCCTGTCATCTTGTTTGCTGGTACCGTTGGATATACAGTAAGGGATAGCCTAGACCTACTGGCGAACTTGATTGCGACGGGAAAACTGCAAGAGTATGGGATGCCTACGGCTAAGCTTCATCTCTGCACGAGCATGACAGACGCCGAGATACGGAAGCATGGCTGGGATCGCCCCGGTATCGTCGCCAAGGGCTGGTTATCGCAGTCGGAACTGGCTGAAGAATTCTCCAGCGCCGATATTCTTTTTCTTCCCTATTCCTTTTCGACGAATTCTCGAGAGGCGGTGAAAGCTGCGTTTCCGTCTAAGGCCGCGGACTATCTGGCGGCGGGAAAACCTATTGTGGTTTTCGGTCCTAAGAATTCCAGCCTAGTTCGCTACGCATCCGAGCAGGGCTTCGCTGAGGTCGTAGATGAGTTTAGTGAAGCGGCTTTGGCCTGCGGAATCCAAAAGGTTGCTTTTTCACCGTCTTACAGGGAGAAGCTTGCCGCTAGAGCACTTGAGGTATTCTCAGTAAACCACGACATTGAGTACCAGCGTAACAAATTTTATCTTACACTCGACCGAATTATGTGTGCATCGGAAGAGGTTACTTCACCCGAAGCTTGGCACTAAAAGGTAGATCTGGAGATGATAGCGGATTAAAGCGGTCGGTAGTGTGTTTCTCGGTAAACGGATTATCGAACAAACACCTCAGCAACTAACGAAATTGGGGCGAGCGCCGACAGTATGGTGATCTTCATGTGGCACAGGCTCCAAGCTGCAGCTGTAGTCGACGGTGTTTGTGCGGGGGCAAGTGGGAGAGGAGGAACATAGTGTGAAGCCATCGTGACCTAAGTCGCTACAGCACGAATTTGTATCCGGCACGGTGCACGGTCCGGAGGTGCAACGGATTTCTCGGATCCTTTTCCGGCTTGCTGATCCGTCTTGCTGGGGCGGACGGATGCGTCCGCCCCGTTTCCTGCGCGGGTGGTGCCCTACTCTTTCCCTATTTTTGGGAAGGGGCCGGAGAGAGATCGCCGCAACAGTTCGTTCCTCAGTTGTCTTATTCGGCTAGCATTGTCCTGTCGCACCATCCGCGGAAATTGCCAGTTCAGTCAGGACATCGAAGAACGCAGGCGGTTGTCCGATGAACAGGCCCATGTCGGTCAGGAACTTGACCACTCCCATAGCAACCCCTTCGGTCTTGGTCGGCCGAATGGCAGAACAGGGCGGCGGATTGCGACTGATGAACGGCTATGGCTCCGGCATGATCAGATTCGTCTGGAAGGTCTCGCCGCCAAATGGAGGCGCATTCAGATCCGGGAATGTCAAGCCGTTGGTCGGGTCAGTCAAAGGAGGCGCATTGCCAGCCTTGTTTGACCAGGTTTGAAAGTGAATGGTCTCGGTGGAACCAGTGCCGATCAGAATTCGCAGTACTTCCACGTTGCTGGCTCGCTGCGCCATTGACGGGTAGAGGCTGTTGCCACCTTGCTCGATGGTAGGAATGTGGAAGCCCGCAGTGTTGGCAATCGCCTGAATATGTATTTCAGGTTCAAGATCGGCGTCCGTCCATGAGTCTAAGAGTTGTTTCGCTTCGAGCACGCATGCCTCCTTGGGATCTTCGGTACGTGAAGTTAGAATGAAATAGTTTGTGCCAGAAACGCAATGATACGGACATTTCGGCTCCGACTCAGAGACTCCCTTCGCTCCCGACCGTGGCTCCCTGCCGCAGCATTTACTTGCACATTGGCCGCGTTAATAGTTGCACTCGGGTCCGACGCGAGCAAGGTGCTCACGCTATGCGCACTGGTCGGCTGTCTCGGTTGTGCTTTCGTCTGGGGATACTCGACTCACCTTATTCGCGAATGGCCTCGGCTTCGCGAACTCCGGCGATCTCAGTATTCTGCGGTCTGGGATTCACTAAGCCCTACTCCTGAAATCGCTGCAAACGCAGCCGCAGGTATCTCCCGTGAACTAACGCTTCAGTCTTCCGGAAAGCAAGTTGCGGATCGAATAGGCCGGTTTATTTCGTTAAAACCATCTGACGACGTCTTGGAAGTTGGATGCGGCGTTGGCCGAGTCGGATGGGCTATTGCTCCTCGGTGCCGCTCTTGGATCGGTTGCGATATTTCCCAGAACATGTTGTCACATGCTCGCAAGCGCCTTGCAGGTCTGCCAAACGTGCGACTTACCCATCTGGGCCAGGCGGGCCTGAGTGAAATCTCAGATATGGCTGTTGATGTGGTGTATTGTACAAACGTTTTGCCACACTTGGACCAGATGGAGCGCTGGCGATATGTGTTGGAAGCGCGTCGCGTTCTCCGGCCTTCGGGCCGGCTATATATCGACACGATTGCGTTGGATTCTCCGGAGGGTTGGCACATGCTCTCCAACAACTTGGAACAGCGCAGGAACGGCATAGAGGCGCCGTACATACCAATACCTTCAACGGCGGACGAGCTGATCGCTTATTTTCGCAACGCTGGGCTCAAAGCTATTCGAACTGAACAACGCGATTCACTGCTGATGATCACAGGAGTCAAGAAGCTTTCTGACGATACGTGGCCGAGTGTCGATAGTAGCTCAGACTAAGTGTGTCGATGATTTCGCGAAGCACGGTTACGGACAATTCTCGGAAAACCCTCGGACTATACCCCTCGCGCGATTTTCCTTCCCGCCTGCACCGAGTTTGCTTGTTCCGAATCGTCCGCGAGTCCTCCGCGAATCGGCTGCGAATCGCTGGAAAATTGGCCAGGAAAATTCGCTAGGACAAGCCAGCGTCAGACTACCGATTTGCGAATTGCCTGGAAATTGCGCGCGAATCTATTTCTCGCTGAAAGCCCTAACGGGCGTCGAAGGCGCGCGCTTCTCAGATCTCGGACAACTATTCGCTTGAGCGAAGTTCCGAGCACTTTAACGACGCCTGACAAGAAACAGACGCTTCTGCCCAGACATCTCTGTAGTGGCTGAAGAGGTTGTGTGATTATCTGGATGGACCTGGACAGTAAGCGTCATGCCCTCGCGAAATCCGTCCGGCTTTGCCCAGAGAACTGCCTCGTTTTTAATGGTTTCTTCAAGTATCGTAATGTCCGATAACTGACGAATCAGCTCACATGAGGGGCCTTTGTGTGCGGGAAGACGACTGCAAGTAATTGGGATTACGTCGCGTAGCGTCGTTCTGGATAATTAGGAAAACCAGATACGAGCATTGGAAGCAACACAGCACTTCGGACCGCAGAAAGATGCGGACAGCAGGCCGACATCAGGTCTCACCATTTCAACACGAATCAATTACGAGCGCACATCGGGTTGATAATCGAATGCCCGGAATGACCAGTCGAGAATTAGCGTGAAGAATTGTCCTCGAATCCACGGCGACCTGCGGCCTACGGCTCTTCCCAATCCAGCGAATAGACATCTTGAGTTCCGATATCGAGGAGCAACAAAGGTGAGTCGTCTTCGGCAAGACCGAGCCACGAGTTGTAGAATCCAGTCGTTACAAACGAACGCAGGTCCGCTACTTGTTCTATCTTGTTGTCACTGATACGGACCCGGAACACGATTCCGCCCCCAGGCCCACTGTTGTCCATGTAATAGAGGTACTGCTCATTTTTCGACCACGTGGGCCAACCGACGAGGCCTTTCGTAACCAGATCAGTCCATGTTTGCGTCCTCGGGTCAAACAATCGAAGTTTCCGAGAGTCGCTGGTTTGGGCGACGATATAACGCCCGCTCGGCGACCAGCGAGGCCCGAACATACTCTGCGATCCTGGCAAGGTGGAAACCTGGTGGGTGGACCTATCCAGAACCCGAAGCGTTGCCTTGGGATCATCGGCAAGCCCGCCAAACAGAATCTTGGTTCCGTCAGGTGACCAGTTAGGGTCCGCCTGCGGGCTGGTGTCACCAGGAAGTACCGCATGCGGAGTTGCCCCGTCGGCAGCAATCTCATACATCTTGCCCGGCTGGTTCGGACTTAGTTCGTAGAATACGATCGCTTTGTCGTCGGGCGACCAGCGCGGCAGCATGGCCTGCGCCGGTTGAAAGGTCAGTTGCACGCGATCGGTGCCATCACGCTTCATGCGCCACAGTGTGCCCTGCGGATACGAAACGTACGCCACCAACTGACCGTCATGCGAGGAGACGAGGTACTCGGCCGAAATTCCATCAAGAAACTTGGTAAACCGTCCAGTTTTCGTATCATAACGCGACAATTCGCCCAGTTCTGTCCCGCCAACCACGAACAGCTTCTTGCCGTCTTTACTTGGGATTGGGGGACTCAATGGCATTGGACTGGAGGTGATTTGGACAGGCTTTGGCGTGTGGTGAAGAACACTGAGATTTCGAGGCAACGCAAATATCTGGTGGTTCGAGAGAAACAGATAGTACTTACCATCGGTGGTCCAAAACCCGCAACATTGGTGCGCCGGATTATGCCATCCGGGAAATAAAGCATGGGGGTTTCGGCCATCGTGCGAGACTTCCCAGATTTCGCCCAGGTTGATGGGCAGACCCATCATGGTAAGGCGGATATTGTCGCCTTCTGGAGACCAGGCGAGATATCCGAGAAGCCAGGGAAATGTCGCGATTTTGTGGGGTTCGGTTCCGTCCGCTTTCGCAACCAGCAAGTCTTTGTCATCGGCTATGGCTAACCAATTGCCATCGCGCGACCAAGCAGCAAATTGTCCTTCGACCTCCCCGCGTCGACGGCGCGCCTTCTCAGATCTCGGACAACTATTTCGCTTGCCCGAAGTTTCGGAGGGCTTTAAGGGGCGTCGAAACCGCGAATCCAACCATTTCCGGACAATTCTTGCAGCTTTTCGAGGACGTTGCGTTGCGGAAGTCGCTCTAACAGTGCAGATAAGGTGTTTTGAAATTCCAACGTTGGAAGCGGGACTAACCGCGGGCCCTCAGATTCTTTGAGACTTCGCTGCTCACGACCGCACGCCCACCCAAATTTTCGTGTCCGCAGTTCGGAAAGTTCGGGCTTACGGCAGTAGTA
>Ga0306920_100002354_pt1 | contig 23907 bp, 18 predicted proteins | sample flu12Cox44000170_FD_204666 | JGI IMG/M metagenome (GOLD analysis project Ga0306920, IMG submission 204666) | Lab enrichment of tropical soil microbial communities from Luquillo Experimental Forest, Puerto Rico - flux4day.12C.oxic.44.000.170 (v2)... | ecosystem: Environmental > Terrestrial >...
TTCGGCGGCTCCGCGGCTGAGGGCCTCGATGCCGATCGCGCCCGTTCCGGCAAAAAGGTCAAGGAATCGCGAGCCCCTAACCGCCGGCCCCAGCACGTTGAACAGCGTCTCTCGCAAGCGGTCGCTAGTCGGGCGCAGGGCCAGGCCTTTCAGGCTCTTCAGAATGCGGCTGCGATAGCTACCGGCGATGACGCGCATAGGTGCGGACCGGTTATCCTACTTTTGCCAGATGATAGCGGCGCTGCCATTCCTCCGGGAGCGTTCCTAGAACGCGCTGCAATTCTTCGCGCTCGGTTCCGTCTTCGACGAGAGCAAAGGCCTCTTTGCGCGCGAGTTCGAGCAGTTCTTTGTCGCGCAGCGGGTTTGCCACGTGAAATCCCAGCTCTCCGGATTGCCGCGTTCCAAAAAACTCTCCCGGGCCGCGCAGCTGGAGGTCCGCTTCGGCGATTTCGAAGCCATTCGAGGTGCGCACGATGGTGTCGAGCCGCGTGCGCGCTTCATCGGTCATGCGAAACGGCGCCACCAGGATGCAGTGCGACTTGTGCGCACTTCGGCCGATGCGCCCGCGGAGCTGGTGAAGTTGCGCGAGCCCGAAGCGCTCGGCATGCTCGATCACCATCACCGTGGCGTTCGGCACATCCACGCCGACTTCCACCACCGTGGTGGTCACGAGGATTTGCACTTCGTTCCGTTGGAAGCGCTGCATGACTTCCTCTTTCTCTTCGCTCGAAAGCTTGCCGTGCAGCAGACCGAGTTTCAGCTTGGGGAAGGCTTCTTTGGAAAGCCGCTCGTATTCGTCGGTAGCGGCTTTCAACTCGAGCTTGGATTCTTCAATCACCGGATAAACGATATAAGCCTGATGACCCGCCGCTACCTCGCGGCGGAGCGATTCCCAGACGCCCGGAAGATGCGTCTCGCTGGTCATGCTGGTCGCGATGGGCGTGCGGCCCGGCGGCAACTCGTCCAGCACGGAAACGTCCAAATCGCCGTAAAGCGTGAGTGACAGCGTGCGGGGAATCGGCGTGGCCGTCAGCACCAGAACGTGTGGTGCATGGCCATGCGAAGCGGCCTTGTCCATCAGCCGCTTGCGCTGCAGGACACCAAAGCGGTGCTGCTCGTCGATGGCCACGAAGCCGAGACGCGCGAACGCGACGTTGTCTTCGACCAGCGCATGCGTGCCAATGACCAGCTGGGCTCGACCGCTGCGAATGCGTTCGAGAGCCGCTTGCTTTTCGGCGAACGTCAGGCCGCTGATGAGCAATTCCACCCGATAGCCTGCTTTGCCGAGAATCCGCCGCGCGGAAAGGAAATGCTGGACCGCCAAAATTTCCGTAGGCGCCATGAGCGCGGCCTGCGTGCCGTTCTCGATGGCAATGACCGCGGCTTCGAACGCGACGATGGTTTTCCCGCTGCCGACGTCGCCCTGCAGGAGCCGATTCATCGGGGCGGGCTTTTCGAGGTCGCTGACAATTTCCGCGAGCACCTGTTTCTGGGCTTCCGTCGGTTTGAACGGCAGGATGCGTTTGAGCGCTTCGCGGATGCGGTCTTCCCGCACGCGAAGGGCGATGGCGTTTTCTTTTCGCGTGGCCCGACGCTCCAAGCCCAAGCTGAGCTGGTAGAGAAAGAATTCCTCGAAGATCAGCCGCTGCTGTGCGGGCGAGCGAAAGGTGTTCAGCCGATCGAGCGATTCGCTGGGCTCCGGGAAATGGGTGTGACGGAGAGCTTGGCCGCGTGTCGGATACCCCAGCCGGGCGCGGAGGTTTTCCGGCAAAACGTCCGGCGTGCGCGGATCGATGAGTTCGACCGCCGCATACATCGCGCGCCGAATCTGCTTCGAGCTGATCGTGCCAATCGCTTCGTAAATCGGCACGATGCGCCCCACTTCGGCGGAGTCGATTTCCTCGCTATTCAGCAGTTCGATCTGCGGATTAATCATTTCCAGCCGCGCCGGCCGCAGCCGGTCGATTTCCGCCTTGCCGTGAAGAATCAAAGGCTGGCCGGCCTCGAATCGCCCTTCCAGATAGCCGCCATGAAAAAACTTGCAAGGCAGCAGTCCGCCCGCCTCGTCCTGGACCAGCAAATGATAGATAGCGTCGCGGCGGAAGCGCCTGCTTCGAATGGCCTGCCCGCCGACCACCCGCGCGCGAATGGTGTAGGTTCCGTTTGGCTGAATGTCTTGCACTTTCGAGAAGTGGATGCGGTCTTCGTAGCGAAACGGCAGGTAGCCGAGCAGATCTCCGAGCGTGTAGATGCCGCGCTCGGCGAGCAGTTCGGCGCGTTGCGGGCCCACGCCTTTGATCATGCGCACGTCGCTGCTGAGGCTCATGGCCATGGCTTACTCTTTATATCACTGCCGCCATGCCAGTGCGGCAAGCGCGAAACTTGCGTCGTGGCCCTGCGTACCGATACAGTGAGTGACGCGTGTCTCCGAAAGCTGGGTCCAAGCGGACACCGGAGGGTCGAGTGGCTGGTGAGCGTTTAACCGGTTCGGAAAAACGCGCGCTGCTTCTGTGGGTGGCGGCGGCGATCCTGGGCATACTGTTTGCTCAGAAATATTTTTTTCAGGCGTTTCCGGAAGCTTCCGTCAATTTTCAAATCTCGCGGAGGGAAGCACTCGCGCGGGCGCGGAAGTTCGTCACCGGCCTCGGCGAGAACGTCAGCGGTTACAAATCCTCGATCATTTTTGATGTGGACGAGGACGCCAAGGTGTACTTGGAGCGCCAGGTCGGACTGCGCGAGGCCAACCGGCTGATGTCGTCGGAGCTGCACATCTGGTACTGGGAGGCGCGGTTCTTCAGGCCTTTGCAGACAGAAGAATTCCGAGTACTCATCAGCCCGTCCGGGCAAATCGTTGGTTACGATCATAAGATCGAAGAGACCAGCGGGAGCGCTTCGCTCGAGCGCGCCGCAGCGCAATCGGTTGCACAAAATTTTCTCAGCTCAACGCTCGGAATGGATCTCCGGGGCTGGGATGCTCTGTCGGAAGAAGCGAATTCCAAAAAGAAGCCGAACCGCACGGATTGGACGTTCACCTGGGAAAAGCGCGACTTTCGCGTCAAGGAGGCTCCGTATCACCTGCAAGTGACGGTGCAGGGCGACAGCATCGGGGGCAGCGACGAAACCCTGAAGGTTCCGGAAACCTGGCAACGTAGTTACGAGCGGCTGCGCTCCAAAAACGATTCCCTGACGCTGGCTTTTACCGTCCTGTACATAGCCTTGCTCGTTGTAGCGGTCTGGGTCGGAATCAAGCTCTGGCTTCAAGGGCAAACCCGCTGGCGCGGAGCCATTTTGCTCGGGTTATTGGTGGCTGGGCTGCTCTTTTTGCAGGGGCTGAACGAATGGCCGCTGTGGAGCGCAGACTACAACACCAAGGCTAGCTACGGAAGTTTCCTGGCCGGAAAGCTGGGCGGCGCGCTGTTATTTGCGGTTTTATCCGCGCTGACTATCTCGATCGTGCTTCCCGGCGCGGAACCGCTTTACCGTTCTTCGTGGCCGGAACGTTTGCGGCTCTCCAAAGCCTTCACGCTCCGCGGTTTGCGTTCGAAAGAGTTTTTCTCCGCGTCGGTGGTGGGGTTGTCTCTCGCAGCCGTGCACATCGGCTACGTGGTGGGGTTTTATGTGGTGGCAAATTGGCTGGGAGCATGGGCCCCGCAGGAAGTCAATTATCAGGAATCGGTAAACACCCTTTTCCCGTGGATCTCTGGTGCGGCCATCGGACTGCTGGCAGCCACTAACGAAGAATTCACCTTCCGCCTCTTTGCCATTCCTTTTTTCACCAAGTTTACGAAGTTGCGCTGGCTCGCGGTAGTTGTTCCGGCCTTTCTCTGGAGCTTTCTCCACGCCAATTACCCACAGGAGCCCCCGTACATCCGGGGCCTTGAGATCGGGTTGATCGGCATCGTCGCGGGAGTGGTAATGCTGCGGTGGGGAATCCTGGCGACACTCATCTGGCACTACACGGTGGACGCCTCGCTGGTGGGTCTGTTTCTCCTTCGCTCGAACAGCCTTTATTTCAAAGTGTCCGGCGCGGTTGTGGCGGCAGCGGCGTTTGCGCCGCTGCTGTTTGCCGGCATCTCTTGCCTGGTGCGCGGCGGGTTCGAAGCCGACGAAGACCTGCGGAATAGCGCGACTCCGCCGCCGAACCTGGATTTGGTCCTTAGGGAGCCGTCGGCTGCGTCGGCTGGGGCGACGCGCCGGTACGACGCGCTGGCGTCCAAAATGATTGCGTTTCTCGCCGCCTGCCTGATCGTCGGTGCGCTAATCGCCTGGCGTCTGAAGCCGGAATCCATAGGCGATTATTTGAAGCTGTCGGTGGACGGGAAGACCGCGCGCGCCAGGGCGGATCAAATCCTTCGCGCACGCGGCGTGGATCCGGGCTCTTACAAATGCGCCGTGGTGTTTGTGGACATCGTCGACCCGGTGACCAACGAATTTCTTCGCCAGCGCGTGGGTATCGCCCGTGTGAACGAGATTTACGACAAGCAAGTGCCGGGGGCAGTCTGGCAGGCGCGCTATTTCCGCGACAGCCAGCCCGAGGAGTATACCGTCAAACTCAAGCCCGATGGCGCGCTCTTCGCGCTGCAACACAAGATCGCCGAAAACGCCGCCGGAGCCTCCCTGAAAAAAGAAGAAGCGGCGGCCCGCGCGGAAAGCTATCTGCGCGAAGAAAAAAAGATGGACCTCAGTCAATGGACGCTTGTGGAAACGGATTCGGAAACGCGCCCGCATCGCATCGATCATCTGCTTACCTGGCAACAGAACACGCCGATCGATGCGCCTGCTCCGTCCGCGGCAGACTCAAGCGGGCATGCATATATTCGCGTCCGCGTGGCGGTCGTCGGCGATGAAGTCACCGATTACCGGCGCTCCTACTTCCGGCGTTCGGGCTCCGCCGACCAAGACGAACCCGCAAGCGAGGGCTTCAGCACGTTCATCAAAATCCCCGATGACTGGCGGCGCAAGCAGGAGGAAACAACCCTGCCGCGCGAGGCCCTGACTTTTGGGCCCGTCGTGCTTCTCGGAGGTTTAGGTCTCACGGCGCTGATTCTTTTTTTCAAGAATCTCCGCTCCGAGGCGGCCCGCGCGATTCCGTGGAGAAGGCTGGCACTTTGGGCGGTCTGGGGACTCGCCGCTTTTTACCTGGTCTTTGCCCTGGGCGATCGTATCTCGAGTTTTATGAACGCCTACAACACGGCGATCCCTTACAAAACAACGCTCGGAGTCCTCGGCATATTCGCGTTGGTTGGCGGGCCAACTAGTTTTGGTTTCCTGGTGTTGCTGTTTGGAATGGGGTGGTATTACTCAACTGTGGCGTTTGGAGAAGAGCGCCACACGGGCTGGACGGGAATGCCTCGGGCCTATTACCGCGACGCGCTGTGGATTGGCCTCGGAGGCAGCGCCGGGCTGCTCGGACTCGAGCGGCTCCTCGAGACAGCCTCGCTGCACTGGCCGACGGTGCATCGCTACCTCGATGTCTCCTTGGGGCAAAACTTCGGTGCGGTTTCCCCGGCCGTCGCAATTGTTGGAGAAACGCTGCTCGATGGTCTGAGAATGACCGCGTATGTCGTGGTCATCGCCTCTTTCGTTGCCGCCAGAGTGAAGCGAACCTGGCTTCGCGTTGTGCTGTTTTTTGTTGGTGCGCTGGCGGTGGTCGGGGGGAGCTGGGGCAGCCCGGCGGATTTTGCCAAACAATTTTTGGCGCGGCTCATCCTTCTCGGCGTTCTGGTATTCGGTGTGCGCTTCGTGATGCGCTTCAACCTGCTCGGATGCTTGCTGGTGGTTGCGGGAACATCGCTCGCCAGCGGAGCCGCGGAGTTGCTGGCGCAGCCGAATGCGTTTTTCCAAAGGAATGGCTATGCCGTCCTGCTGGTGCTGGTTTTGCTCTTTGCCTGGCCCTTGGCAGGCTGGCGCCAGAACTCGCTCGGCCCCGCAGCCTCAGGCGCAGGATCTGGGGCCAACCCCTGAGCAAAGCGACCCACGCCGTCGGACAATCCGACGAAGGTTTTGGGTGCCTTTTTTCGAAACAAAATCCACAGCATTGACGTCGTTACCAGAGGGGAGCTACGCTCACAGTTCAGGTATCAGTCCGTCCAATTTGGATGATACCGCGGCAGCCAGCCTCAAACGAAACGCAGGGTTAAGCCCTAACCCGCTGTTCGGCAATGGGTAAGTTGGCCGCTCGCGAAAAGAAAGCGAAAAATGCAGCTCCTCAGATGGGCTTTTGCCTTGACCGATGAAAACGGTTGCTCGGGCCGTGCGGGTGCCGCCCTAGCCTCGGTGAACTCTTTGGCCAATCTCGACGAGCGCGCGCTGGTGGCGGAAGCGCAGGCCGGCAACCGGGCCGCTTTCGAGGAATTGGTGCGGCGCTTCGACCGCGACGTGCTGCGCCTGGCGCTGAACCTGATGAAGCGGCCGGAAGACGCCCGCGACGTTTATCAGGAGGCCTTCCTCAAGGTTTACCGCAACCTGCATCGCTTCCGCTTCGAATGCAGCTTCTACACCTGGCTCTACCGTATCGTCACCAACGTGTGCCTCGATCACCTGCGCCGCCGGCAAGCCCGCCCCGAAGATCAGGCGCCGGAGCTCAATCCCAACCACCGCGAAGAGGGCATAAGCGATTTTTTTGAACGCCAGCGCGAGCACCGGCCCACACTGGACCCGGAACGCTCGATGATGGGCCAGGAGATCAAGGCGCGCATCGCCCGCGCCATGGAACGCCTGTCTCCCCGCGAGCGCGTTGTTTTTGAAATGAAGCACTATCAGGGCCTGAAGCTCCGCGCCATCGGCGACGCGCTAGGCACGACCGAGGAAACTGTGAAGAATTCGCTATTCCGGGCTACCCGCAAACTCCGCAGCGAGTTGGGAGGCTTGCGATGAGTCCCTTGGAAAAGAAAATAACCTGCAGGGATATTGCCCCGCTTTTGGTTTTTTATGTTTGCGAAGAAGTCAGCCGGGAGGAGCGCGGGAGGATTGAAACGCATTTGGCCAGTTGCCAAGCGTGCTCCGAGCAGCTTGCCGAGGAAAGGGAATTTCACTCTACCCTGCTTTCTGCTCCGCAATCCGCTGACGAACTCGACGGTTCCGGAATTCTACTCTCGCAGTGCCGCAGCGAACTCGAAGAATCGCTCGATGATCTTTCCGCGCCGCCGCTTGAGGAGCATTGGCGGCCTTTCGGCTGGCTGCGCCGCTCTATGGCTCTGCGGCCGGTCTGGAGCGGGGCGCTGCTGGTGCTCGTCGGAGTTCTCGCCGGCACGCAACTGGTTCCCTGGCTCGAGCAGAGTTCAAGCAATACCGGCCAGGCCCTGAATGTACGCGCCCGCCAGCCGCTAACTCCCGATCAACTTTCGAACATGGTGGTCAGTGGCGTGTCCATCTCGCCGTCACCCGGTTCTGACTCCCCCACCGTTCAATTGCAACTCAGCGCCGAACAGCCCATAGTCCTAACCGGCCGAGCGGACGACTCGAATGTGCGTCAGGTGCTTACCTACGTGGTTGAAAACAGCCAGCGGTTCGATGCCGGAATGCGCCTGGACTGCCTCGATGCCCTGAAGGCGGCGGTGCGTGATCAGCAGGTTCGCGCCGCTTTGCTCAACGCGGCGCGCAAGGACCAGAATCCCGCGGTGCGCATGAAGGCTTTGGAAGCGTTGCGCGACACGGCCGGGGAAGACGATGTGCGGCAGGTCCTGCTCGATGCGCTCGAGCATGACGGCAATCCGGGCGTGCGCGTGGAAGCGGTGAATCTGCTCGTGGGCTCGCTCGATAACCGACCGCCGGCTACAGACGCTCTGCCGGAGGCGCCGGAAGCGCCAGCGGTGGCGGAAATACCCGCGACCTCGGGGTCCGACGAGGAAGACGCCTCGTTCGAGCATGTGGTGAAGGTCCTTCAGCAGTTGCAGCGCCGCGATCCAAACCCCTACGTGCGGCTGCGCAGCGCAGCCGCTTTGCGGCAGATTGGTCCGCGCGAAGTCCAGTGATCGAGCCTGGTCAGCCAGGGCGGAGAATCTAACCTCGTGATGAATCCGACTTTCGATAACAGGATTTCCTTCCGAGCTGGCCGGCTCGGGTTGTTTTGGTCCCTGGGGGGACTTTTTTTTATCGCGCAATTCTCAACCGTGGCCTTGGCCCACCCGGCGAAAGATCCCGCTGCTTCACCGGAAAATCCGGGCGGCGCGCCACGGACGGCCGTCTCTCGCAACGGCATCCGGCCGACGAAGGACGGGTTAACGTTGCGGCTTTCTGCGGATCTCGGCTCGGTAAACATCACGCAACTTGAGCCTGGTGCTCCCCCCGAGGTGCGCTATACCGTGCACATCGAAACCGACGCGCGCGGGTCCCTGGCGATGCAGCTCCTGGATAGCTATGCGCTGAAGGCTGAAACGTCTTCGACCGGAGTAGAAATCGCAAGCACGCTCTTTCCGCAAGCCGCGTATTACACGAATGCGCAGTTCTGGGTGCAATTCGAGATCGCTGTCCCGCGCAATTACAACGTGGAGATAAATACCGGCGCGGGCGACATCATCAGCGGAGATATCGGCGGAACGGCGTTTCTGAAAACCCAGGGCGGAAACATTTCCGCAGGGCGAATTGGTCGGGTCGGACTGCGGGAAGCCTCGCACGGACGTCCGATCGCCAGGTTAGAAACCGAGGGCGGCCACATCAAGGTCCTCGATGTTGCGGGAGACCTCACCGCCTTTACCGCCGGAGGGCACATCAACGCGGGCAACATCACCGGGGACGCTTCCTTGCACAGCGGCGGCGGACACGTTCGCGCGGGAAGAATTGGGGGACGTGCGGATTTGGAGACGGTCGGTGGCAACATTGCGGTGGGTCAGGCGGAGAGTTTTGTGAACGTGCATACCGGCGGCGGCCAGATTGACTTCGGGGAAGTCCGGGGTTCGGTCCGCGCGCAGACCGGCGGCGGCGGCATTCACATCATGTACGTTTCAGGGCCCATGGAAGTGGAATCGAGCGGCGGCAGCATCTGCGTGACCGGCGCGTCCGGCGCGGTACAGGCCGCGACGTCGGGAGGAAGCATCACCGCTTGGATTAATCCCAACGCGCCGGCGGGAAATGGACCGGTGCGCCTCGAAGGCCCTTCGCAACTTGCGTCAGGGACTGGCGACATCATTGTCTATCTTCCGCGAAACCTCGCGGCCAACATCGATGCGCTGGTGGCTAACGGCACCGACCAGCACATCGAAGCCGACGCCGCTTTGCATTTGACCAGGCAGGGGCCCACGAACGGAGTCGGGCCGGTCCACGCCATGGCGGTTTTGAACGGCGGCGGCGCACTGCTGAAACTGCGGACCACCGCTGGCAGGATCCATCTCCAGTACATCGATTCCCAGGTGGCACTTCGCGAATCACTCATGCATGAACAAGCCGAGCGCCTCAACAAGCGTCTCACCGAAGCGGGGCTGGCCCCTGTTTCTTTCCCTCCGTCGATGTGGCCGACGCCCGCGATCGCCAATCCGCAACCTGAGCCGCAGCCCGACCAGCTGAACAACAACGCCGATTGGCTGGAGAACTGGATCAACAGCCTGGAGCTGAGGTTTTTCCGCCGGGTCACTCAGGATCGCGATGACTTTCTGAAGCGGCTCACCTACCGGCCTTCTCCTTCCTATCCGCCGCTTGCCCAGCGCGCGGGAATCCACGGTTTTGTGACCCTGCAAGTGAAGCTGACCAAGCAGGGCCGCGTCGAGGTGCAAAAAGTTCTGGAAGGCGAGCCGGCGTTGGCTGACGCCGCTATCGATGCGGTGCAGCGGTGGCGCGCAAAACCGCCCAGGCTGAATGGAAAGCCCTGTGAGGTGATTTCGACAGTCAGATTCGATTTTCAGTTGCCGCGCTAAGCGGCCGGCGTTCAAACACAACCGATTTCATTGGGGCCCCTGGGTTCCGTAGTTGCAGGTTCAAAGGAGGTAGAACGTTATGTCACGTCACGGTTTCCGCGCGACAGTTTTTGCTTTTTGCCTTCCTCTGGTGGCCGCACTCTCGGCCAGTTCCGGCTACGCCATCAGCAAGGACTTTGACCAGACCTACCCGCTACAGCCTTGCGGCACGTTCGAATTGCAGAACGTGAACGGCCCGGTTGAAGTTCAGGGCTGGGATCGCAACGAAGTCGAGATTCACGCGGTAAAGACCGCTAAGCAGCAGGAAGCCGATCTCGAACGTGTGTCGATTGAGGTCGACGCGCGTCCCGATGCTATCGCCGTCATAACCCGGTATCCGCAGAACGAGGGAGTCGAAGTGGCAGTCGAATACACTATTCATGTCCCGCATCGCGTGCGCGTCGAACACATCGGCACGGTCAACGGCACACTGCGCGTTTCCGGACTGGATAACCTGGAAGACCTGCATACCGTAAACGGAGACATCGAAGTGTTCGAAGCCGGCGGAAACGTTCACGCCCACACCACCAACGGGAACGTGCACCTCGAGCTGGCCCACGCCCCGGACAAGGCCGGCGCCACGGCGGAAACCACCAACGGGTCTTTGGTTGTCGCGGTGCCGTCCGACCTGCAGGCCGAAATCGAAGCAAAATGCCTGAATGGAAACTTCTATTCCGAACTCCCCATAACCATGGAGAGCACGCAGCGACCGCGAGAGATGCGCGGCAAGCTGGGCGGGGGCGGAGCTCCCATTCACCTCCACACGGTGAACGGGGGAATCCGTCTGATTGTGCTGCGGTCAAGCGTCTGACGATTTCTCCGCGGCTGCGTCTAAGTGCTCGAGAGGATGGGACGAAAATGAACACACGCAATCTTTTGATTACCGGAGGAGTTGCGGCACTCAGCCTGGCGCTCGTCGCTTTGCCCGCCCCTCCTGCGAACTCGCAACCACCCTGTCCGGGTGAGTCGACCCTCGCCCGGCTGGAGCAGAAACTCGAGCAGCTACAGGCAAAACTCGAAGGGCGGGACGACGAGGGCGCGAAACTCGCCGGCCTGCACTCGAGGCTGGCTGCCGCGCAACTGGCTCTCGCGCAGCACCGCCAGACGACCGATCGGCTGGAAGGCTTCCCGGCTCTGGCTGATGACGACGACGGCTCGGTCGGATTGCTCGACGGGGAGGGCGCCAGCTGGCTCGGCGTGCAACTCCGCGAAGTCACAGGCGAAACCGCCAAGGACCTGAAGCTGCCCGCCGAACGCGGCGTGGTTATTAGTTCCATCGTTCCCGAGAGCCCGGCCGCGAAAGCGGGCCTTAAGGAAAACGACGTGGTGACGCAGATCAATGGGCAACACGTCGAAGGCGCTGTCCAATTTCGCCGCATGATTCGCGAAATTCCTGCCGGGCGAACGGTCGAGCTCACGCTGTGGCGCGATGGTCATGTGCAAACGGTGAGCGTGACTCTCGGTAAGGGCGAAGAACGCCACGGCTCATTCAAAATCCTTACTCCGGGACCCGGCGCTCCCGGGAGTTTCACCTTCAAGATGCCGGAAATCCCGTCCTTCGAATGGGACGGCAGTCGGTTCCTGATGGGCGGGCAGCCGCGTCTTGGCATTGACGCGGAAGACCTCAACGGGCAGCTCGGCACGTTCTTTGGGGCCCCAGACGGGGAGGGCATTTTGGTTCGCGACGTGAATCCCGGCTCACCCGCAGACAAAGCGGGCGTCAAGGCCGGCGATGTCATCACTTCGGTCAACGGGGAACGCGTCCGCACGGTCGGAGACTTGCGCGAGAAACTTGCGCCAAAGCGCGGAGCGAAAGAGAAGGATCAGGGCCAGAACGTGAAGCTTGGCGTTTTGCGCAACAAGAGCGAGGTTTCGCTCACCGTGGAGTTGCCGGCTCCCGCTTCGCGTTCGAGACACGCCATGACTTTTGGCGTCACGAGCATCTAAAGTGGTCCGTAATTCGTTTTCAGTCGTCGGTCGGGAAGCCTGGCTTCAGAAAAGGAGCGAGGCTTTTTCTTTTGGATTCGTTGAAGATGTCTGTTGCCCAAGCCCGCTAGCCCTTTAGCGTTCTTCCTCGGGCAGCCGAGCGAGCTCTCGGTCAAAGGCGGCGTAGTGGCGGTGAGGCTCTTCGGGCTCATTGAGCGCAATGCCCTCGCGCTCGACCCACGCGTGAGCCTCCAATTTCCCGTTTTCTTTGCGAACGCCGATGCGCAACCTCGAGGTTATCCCCTGCCGGCCGAGCAGCCACCACAGTGTCAGAGATTTCGCGAGACACGAAGGATGAACCACGCCGTGCCGGTCCGCGGCGTGGACCATGTGCGCGGTCAAAGCTGCCTGCTTCTCGACCGATTCACAATCCTCCTTGGCAAGCGAGTGAGAAAGACTCCGTACGAGGGTCGACCGCGTTGGATGAAAACCGCGCAGCCTTAAACTCAGGGAAACCAGCGGCAGCACCCCGAGCGCGCGCAAAAACAGCGCCTGCGCGGGGCGTCCCAGCGCGCTAAACTTCCGCAAGCTTTCCAGCATCAGCAGGCAGGATTTCGAGCAGGCCGTGTTCGACGAGGTGCCCCAGCAGTTCGGTCAGGTTTTCGCGAAGCAGTTCCGGCTGGACATCGTATTCCGCAAGGAGCTCGTGGTACGCCGCGTCGATGTTCGGTCGCGTCGTCACCAATTGCCACATGCGCGTGCCGGTCTCATCGAGACCGAAGTAGCGTTCGGTTTCCAGATTAAGCAAAACCGATTCCTCGTCCAGAAGCCTCACCAAAACGTGTTTGGGCGCGGTGGCGCGGTCCTTAAATGTCAGCATCGGCAGGGCTCCTCGCTAGAACTGCTGGCCTGGCCGTCGAATTCACACTCAAAAGACCCTAGCTTTCGAAAGCATTTTACCGAGGATTCCTCGGCTTCGCTATCCGCGCCACCGGGCAAGCGCTACGCGACGCCGGGCGCATCCGGTCAAAACAAAAGGCCCGCTCCGCAGGACGGAACCGGCCTCCCGACTCGAGACATTTCCTGCTTAGGACTTCTTCTTCTTCACGTTGACCTTCAGGTCGATTCCCGGCGCCATTTGCTGCAACTGTTCGAGGCCGGCCTTGGCCTGTTGTCCGTACGTGCCGTTGGGATCCAGTTCGATAGCTTTCTGATAAGCCTCGATGGTTCCGGGAGCAAACTCCGGCACTTCTTTATCGCCGACCTTCTTTAGCGTCATTCGGTAGACCAGAGAAGCACCCAACAGGTACCAGGTCTGCGCGTTCTTGGGATCGAGCTCCGCGGACTTTTGCAGCGGTTCTACCGCGTCGCCCAGGCGATTTGCGTTGTACAAGCTGATGCCAAAGTTTCTCCACGCGGTCGCCGCGTTCGGCGGATCGAGCTCCGCGCTCTTCGTATAAGCCGCCTTGGCTTCATCGATTTTCCCCATCCGCGCCAGCACGTTGCCGAGGTTGTTGTAGTAGCCCGGCACATCGGGCTTCCCGGCAATGGCCTGCTGATAAGCCTGCGCCGCTTCTTCGTTGCGTCCGGCGGTGTCGTAGGCTTCGCCGAGCTTGGCCCACAGCAGGTGCAAGTTGGGGTCTTTCTCACCGGCGGATTCCTGTGCCGCTTTGTATTCCTTGGCCGCCTGATCGGCAAGCTCGGAAACCTTCTGCTTGGCGGCATCACGCTCGGCCGCCGGCGCTTTCTGCAGCTCGGTTTTCGCGGCTTTCTCCTGTTCGAGAATCGCGTTCCCTGCCGTAAAGTGCGCCTTCATGCCCTCGAATTTGGTTTTGGCCTCTTCCTGCTTCTTCACCTGTTCCTGAACGGCCGCGCCTTGCTTGGACATGATCTCCTTGAAATTGGCATCCGCCTTGGCCTCTCCTCCGCCTTCGACCTTCACCTTCGCGAAGTCGTAGGGCGGCTGCTTGTCGTTCGGTGGCGGGAAGCCGATAACAGTGACGAGATAAACGCCGGGGCGCAGGCCGGGAACGCTGTACTTGCCGTCGTTGTCGGTCTTGCCCGTCTGTTTCGCGCCTTGATCGCTCATTGCCTGTACGGTCAAACCGACCCAGGGCTTCCCGTTGATGTCCAGGATTTGCCCGCTGACGGTTCCCGTCTGGGCTGCGGCGCGCGGCGCCAGTACGGAAAACAGGGCCGCCGCTAGAATTGCCGTCCCGATTACTGACTTATTGAGAATCTTCATGCTCCATTCTCCTTTTTCACGAGGAGCTGGTCCGGAGTCCCCGAACCGTTTTTCGCCCCATTATCTCTCTTGTTTGCGCCGGATTCCAAGTCTGGCTCCGGCAGGCTCTGCCGGCGGCGCGAATGCTGCTATCAGACGCCGCACCCGCCGCCCTTTCTGTTGCAACTTCAGCGCCCGGCTGGAACGGCGCGCCGGTAGGGAAGGGGATCGGCAGCTCCGGCTTCGGCAAACGCGCGCAGCCGCAGTAGGCAACTGTCGCAGGCGCCGCAAGCCATTTCTTCTTCCTGATAACACGACCAGGTCAGATCGAGCGGCGCGCCCAACTCGAAGCCGCGCCGGATAATCTCGCTTTTTTTCATCCCGATGACCGGCGTCACGATCTCGATCCGGGTCTCCGGCCGCGTCCCGACGCGAATCAATTCCCGAAACACTTGGTAATACTCCGGCCGGCAGTCCGGGTATCCCGAGCTGTCTTCCGCCACTGCCCCGATGTAGATCGCCCCCGCGCCAATCACCTCCGCCCAGCTCACGGCCACGGAAAGAAAGTGCGCATTGCGAAAAGGAACGTAGGTTACAGGAATCGCGCTGCCGTGCGGCCCGGGCGCGCCCAAGGTATTTTCCGGGACGGCGATTTTTTCGTCTGTAAGCGCCGAGCCCCCGATCGCTCGAAAATGATCGAGCTGGACAATCAGCCGTTCGCGCACGCCGTAGAAGTCCGCAATTTCCTCGAAGGCCCGGCGTTCGCGCCGCTCGGTTCTTTGTCCATATCCTGCGTGAAGCAACGCCATGTTCCCTGCGCCGTGCCGTTCGCGCGCGATTGCCGCGCTCACCGAGGAGTCCATGCCTCCGCTCAATAGCACCACCGCTTTTCGTGAATCTGTCATTCCTTGTTCACCGTGAAGGGTTGACGCGTGGAGTTCATTTTCCTTTCCTTCCTTTACCTCTTCTCATACTCCCCTCGTTGCCGGATCCCAAATCAACTTATGCAATTGCAGTGCGAGCCGCACCGGCAGGCCGTCCGCCAAAATCCACTCGGCCAAAAGCCGCGGCTCGAGCCCCGGCCATTTTCCCTGTGGATCTTCGAACACGGGAGAAAACAAGACTTCGCGCACTTTCCCCACCAATCCGTGTCGGCGAGTGAACTCGCGGGCAAATTCGTAATCGCACCGCGTCGAAAGCACAAATTTCACTTCATCGTTTCCCGTCAGCGCGTCAAGATTGGTCATATCGAAAGTATCCGGCTCGCCCGAATCCGGGCACTTTACGTCTACAATCTTGATCACTTCCTTCGGCAGCCGCCCAGTATAGCGTTCTCCGCTCGTCTCGATCATCACCGTATAACCGGCCGCCAGCAAGTTTTCCGCGAGCGGGTAAATCTCCTCCTGGAGTAGCGGTTCCCCGCCCGTCAACTCCACCAGCGGTAGGACAGCTTCGGCGCCATTCGCGCCCGCGCAAGCCAGCTCGTCCACACGCGCCAGAACTTCCTCGACGCTCGTCTTCTTTCCGCCGTGAAAGGCATACGCCGTATCGCACCACGTGCACCGCAGGTTGCAGCCCGTCAGTCGCACAAAGATGCACGGCAAACCCGCGCGCGTGCCTTCGCCCTGAATCGATTTGAAAATCTCGGTGATGAACATAGCCGCCTTTGATTTACTTTACGCCTTTTGCGCTCCCCTCCCTCTTTTGGGCCATAGCCAGTAAGCAGCGGCGAGAAAAACCACTCCTCCCAAGACGAATTTCAGATAACCCGGGGACAGCCCCAGGAGACGGAACACCAGCACATAGCCGAGGGCAACCAGGATCGCGGGAACGAAGATGATGAGAAAGGCGCGGTTCATTTTTCCTACCTCAGGCGGCATTTCTCTGAAGGAGGGTCAAGCGAAACATCTTAGCGCGAAACATCCCGCCACATCTTTGGCAGAGGGAGCCGAGCAACAAATCGCGCCAACCCCATCAACCGCCCACGGCCAATAGCACGAAGAGGAAACTAGGCTAACTTCCCGGCCGGTACTGCGCCCGGCTGGTGTCGGTCTCCCACAAGACCACGTCGCTCACCTTCGCGCCCGGCGGCATGTCCGGCAACCGTTTGGTGATCTCGTCGTAAAAGTATTTGGCCACGTTTTCCGCCGATGGATTCACGCTCGTGAAGGGCTCTAGGTCGTTCATGAACTGGTGATCCAGCCGCCCCAAGACTTCGCGAATCACCTGCTTTACGTGCACGAAATCCACCAGCAAGCCGATGGAATCAAGCTGCGGCCCCTCCACGGTCACGCGCACCCGGTAGTTGTGCCCATGCGGGTTTTCGCACTTGCCTTTGTAGCCGCGCAGGGCGTGCCCGGCGGAAAACGTCTCTTCCACGCTGACTTGAAACATGTCGCTCCAAATTGCGCCGCCTGCTTCACGGGATTTCTTGTTCGTAACGCTTCAGGCGGGATTTGCCGGATGTGCCGCTTTCTCCCTGTTGTTTGTGTCCAGAAACCGGGCCACGTCTGTCGATTCGTGGGTCACCCGGTAGCGCGGCAACGACTCCAGAAAAATCTTACCATAGGGCATGCGCTGGATGCGGGCATCGAGCAGCGCAAGCACGCCGCGATCGGTCTTTGTTCGAATCAGCCGACCGAATCCTTGTTTCAGAGACAGCACCGCTTGTGGGACTTGAAATTCCGCAAAAGCGTTGCGTCCGTCTTCCTGCAATGCTTCGACCCGCGCGGCCACGATAGGATCGCTCGGCACCGCGAACGGCAGCCGGTCCACGATCACGCACGACAACTGCTCGCCCGGCACGTCCACGCCTTGCCAGAAGCTGGCCGTCGCAAACAGTACCGCCGCTTCCGTGTTTTTGAACCGCTCCAGCAGCGCCGAGCGTGGTGCGGTTCCCTGCAGGAGCAGCGGATACGACACCCGCGAACGCACGCGCTCGAACAGATCCTTCATCTGCGTATAACTGGTGAACAGGCAAAACGCCCGGCCCCGGCTGTACCCCAGCAACTGGACGATTTCATCCGCGGCTTTTGCGGAAAATCCCGGGTCACGCACATCCGGCATTTTCCGCGGCAAATACAGCAACGCCTGGCTCGGATAATCGAATTCCGGTGGCAGCTTGCGCTCCTTAGCATGGTCGAGTCCAAGCCGCTGCCGGATGTAATCGAATCGCCCGCCCACGGTCAGCGTCGCCGAGGTCAGAATCATGGTGTCAAACTGCTCGAACAGCCGCCCGCGCAGAATCTGGCTCACATCAATGGGTGTGGCGGTCAGGAAAACTCCTTTGTTCCGGCGTTCGTACCAATACACGAAATTCTTCTCCTTCGATTCGAACAGAAACAAGAGTTCCTGCCGCAACTCGAAGCTGCGCCGCGCCATGCGCGTCAGCTCTTCCGGTTTGTCGGTTTGCGCGGCAATTTCGGTCTCCAGGCTCTTCAGGGAAGAGACCAACACATCGTACGTTTCGCGGTGCTGCTCGAGGAAGGCTTCGCGCTCCCGCTCGGAAAACGAGAACCTGCCCTCGCGCGGCGGAAACAGTTCGAAGAAGCTGCGGCTGCGCTCGCGGATGCGCTGCGTTTTCCTCAGCAACGAGGGGGTGCCCAACTGCAGCAGCCGCAGCGTCTGGTCCGTGTCCCGCGCCAGTTCCTCAAACCGGAAGTTCGAAATCTGGCGCCCAAAATATTCGCTGGCTACATCCTCCATCTCGTGCGCTTCGTCGAACACCACCGCGGAATACTCCGGCAGGATGCTGCCGAAGTCGTCCTGCTTCAGCGCCAGGTCCGCGAAGAAAAGGTGGTGGTTCACAATAATCAGGTCGGCGTCCTTGGCCCGCTGGTGCATTCCCGTCACGAAACACGGATTGAACGACGGGCATTTTTGCCCCGTGCAAGTGTCGCGCCGCGCGTCCAGCCGTCCCCACAATTCCGAATCATCCGGCAGGAAAGTCAGCTCCGCGCGATCGCCCGTCTCCGTCAGCTTGGCCCAGTCCTTGATCCGCCGAAAATCGTCCATTTCGTCGATGCCTTTCAGCAGCGACTGGTCCTGCATCTGGTTCAGCTTCGAAAGACACAGAAAATTCGACCGCCCCTTCATCAGTGCGACTTTCAAATTCGGCGCAAAATGCTTCCGCAAGAACGGAATGTCTTTTTCGAAGAGCTGTTCTTGCAACGATTTCGTTGCCGTGGAGATCACCACGCGACGCCCGCTCGAAATCGCCGGAATCAGATACGCCAGCGTCTTGCCCGTTCCCGTCCCGGCTTCCACGATCGCGTGTTGATGCGTTTTGAACGCATCGTCGACCACTTCCGCCATCTCCAGTTGCGCCGCGCGGTATTCGTAGTCCGCGCTTCCGACCGAGCGGTCGAAGCCACCTTTCATGCATTTCTCGAGGAATCCGCCCGGGCCAAACACTTCTTTCATGGACGCCCCGGCGGGCTCCCTCCGAACTTCCCGGTTCGCGTTTTCCCTCCCTCCATCACACACCTCGAGGTCGGCTTCGAGAGGCACGTACTTCCTCTCGGCCCTCTTCGCCGGAGGCCTTCCGCTTTCCCCCGCCCGAGCGCCGGTCGAATTGGTCGAGTTCTTTCCCAGCACTCCGCCTTTGCTCCCGAGACCCGGCCCGGGACCAGCTACGATACCATACCCTTAAGCCCTGCCTTCTGTTTCGGCGGCGCCGCCTCGGCCAGCTCGACAAAGCGCATCCCTATAGAAGCAGGGCCTTTAACAGTTAAGCAAGGTTTCGCTTTTTTGCCGTGTCTCGCGTTCTCGCTCGCGGCTACCTTCAACTCACGCGGTTCGACGTTTTACTGCCGGGTTAAGGCAAAGCAAACGATGTCGCGGTGGTCTCTAGAGTTTCATCCTCTCGAGGCTGCTTGTTCGCCGGCCTTTACGTTGGTCGGCATTCCTTCGTATTTCGGATTTGCCAGAAAGTAGCCTCTTCGGCGTAGAGACCTTCACGGGCACTGCGGAGGCTATTTCTCGAGAACACTGCCAATTCGGCCAATCCTATGTTCCTCGCCGCGAAGGTGCGCCGACGTGAAGTGCTTTCTGTTTCTCCGCAGCACTACTTCAGACCTATAAGGTTCTTACGCGGGCACCGGCCCGCCGACCGTCGTGTTCGGCGGCAGGGGTTGCGCCCCGGGGGGAACCGTCACGCCGGTTGCGGGCACGGGCTGGAACCGCCGGAAAACCGCCAGCGAGATGGCCCCGATGCCCCACAGAACGGCCACAAACTTTACCCAGCCCCCCACATCCGGAATCGTGGTGCACAGGCGCACGATCACCACGCCCACGGCCATTCTTCCCACGACCGGCCAGAATTCACCAGTGCGGCCCATCAGCCATTGCCCAACCACGGTTCCCACGACCACCTGGGCGAAATACACCGAGGCCCACCACACGAACAGCGTGGAGACCCCGATAAATAATCCCACGACGGTAATGCAGGCAATACCGGCAGCGATGGGCACGCCAAAGAGCACCAGCACCCCAAGCCCGGCGGCGGCGCCGTATTGCTCAGCGGATTTCACCGCCTCTTGCGAAAACTTCGGCATCAGCGAGTACAGCACCAGGCCAAACAGGATGAACGCTGCCATCCAGATGACCTGCCAGACATAGTAGTGCGGGTTTGAATAATTCGGGCCGCGCGTACGTTTCACGAAATGAACGGGCGAAGCCAGCGTGGCCTGGGGAGAGACTTGCGGTTCGCGTTCTCCCTCAAAATCAACGGGCCCCTTAATGACCGCTGACGAGTCAATGTTCAGCTCGCCGCCGCGGATCTTCACCGAGCCGTCAATCTGACCGGAGAGGTTCGACTGACCGGCAAAAGCCAAAAGGTCGCGCCCGACATGCCCATCGAGGGACAATCGCCCGGAACCCGTGGTGACGCTTCCGGTGATGGCCGCATCGTGATCAATGTTCACGTCACCCCCAAAAGTCATCACGTTGCGTCCCACTTTGCCCTTGATGGTGATGTTCCCGGCATACCCGCGGATGCTTCCATCCACCTGGCCGGTCATCCTGACCTGCCCGGACGCCGAAAGCATGTCCCCTTGAACGTGGCCCGATACTTCCACGTCTCCGCCGGCAACCACCAAATCGCCTTCGATCGTGCCGCCGATGCGGATCTGTCCGCTGGCAACGTACAGGTCGCTGTGCACGACTTCGTCTTTCCCAATCGTGATGCGGTCACCCTTACGGAATTCCGTGGCGGAGGCCGGTGTTGGCATGGCCATGGCCACGCACAATCCAGCAAATACCAGGGCCAGCGCCGACCCGCGTCGGATGCGCCGCCTCAGGAACATCACGCCGAGCCCGCCCAGTGTCGCCAGCGCCAGGATCTCGAGTAGGGTGATCATGGATTGCCATCCTTTCCAGAAGGGGCTCTGGAAAATCAGCAGGCCCAGCAGATTCGTTCCGCTGAAGCCCGCTTGCTGCAATTGCTCCTGCCAGGGTTCGATGTATGTCGTATACAGCGCGTACACACCGGTCGCTGCCAATCCAAATGCCAAACCCCAGATCCACTGCATGGGGCGCCGCGCGGCCTCCTGGAATTGCGCCAGCCGCGACGGCAGCGGCTCGTTGTCTTCGAACATCGCCCGCGTCAACAGCCGCGATTCGCGCTCGAGCGCGCGCAGCAACGTGCGGCAGCTCTCGCACTCCTGGGTGTGCGATGAAACTTCGAGCCCCCGCGCGCGGTCCAACTGCCGCTCGAGGTACAGCAGGCAGGTCATCTCGTCCAAATGCTTCAAGTTTGCTTCGCCGGGTTCGCTCATGAGGCCCCTCCTGCCGCTAGCGCCGCATTGCCTTCGAGCGCTTGCCGCAGTTCATGCCGCGCGCGTAGCAGCACCACGCCCACAAAGGCGCGGCGCACGCCGAGCGAGTCGGCAATTTCGTCGTAGCTCATGTCCGAGTAATAGCGCATCACCAGCGCCATGCGCGCCCGCGGGCCCATTTTTTCGAGCGCCTTGCGCACTTCTTCGCTCGAGCGCTGCTCGATCAGTCTTTCGAGTTGGCTTGGTTCGGGATGCTCGAGCGGCACGCTCTCCACGTCTTCGGTCTCTTTGTCCTGGCGAATTTTCCGGCGGCGAAGTATGTCCCAACAGTGATTCGCGGCCACCTTGTAGAGCCAGGCGGAGAACGACCGCGTCGCGTCGTACTGGCCCAGCTTGCCCTTCAGTTTCATGAAAATTTCCATTGTGGCGTCTTCCGCGTCTTCGCGCGTTGGCATGGCACGCCTACAGAAACGGAAGATCGCAGGAGCGTATTCCCGGTAAAGCTCCCCCCAAGCCTCCGCGTCGCCCGCCCTGGCACGGGCAATCGCCTCGGTCGGCTCGGTTATTCCCGGCGCGCTCATCCGGCCTGGTCTCTGCGTTTCCATTGCCTAGTACGCACCAAGGCCTGCAAATATTACATCTTGCAAAGCCCAGCGATTCTTCCCTGTTATTCTAACCCGTTCATTTAGAGCTACTTACGACCGCGCTCCTGGCCACCTTGGCCCCTCTAGCAATATTGCGGCCTTCGATCGACGAGCGAATCTCCGTTTGAGGTTTCTGCTTCCTTGGCAAGCACTCTACCAGAAATGTCATGTACTGCTAGCTTCCCCGCGACGCGGCCTGACCACAGGGCTTGGGCTCCGCAATCACGAGTCTTGCATTGCGAAAGAGTCGGGAGGTTGAGGTAAGACGCGTTGAACCCGGGTGGGCTGGGCTCGGCGGAGCTAGGAGCTTCGAGACGAAAGGTCCAGTAGCCGCAAAGCCGAAGCGGGAAGCGACATGCCCGAACGTTCGAACTCGAGCGGCTGTGGACGCCGGAGAAGTGTGTTTCTACCCGGCCGGCAGTTCGATAGTCACGGCGGCGCCGTTCGGATGGAGATTCTGCGCGTAGATGTTGCCGTTATGCTCTCTTACGGTGCCGTAGCACATGCTCAAGCCGAGTCCCGTGCCTTGGCCGACGGGCTTGGTGGTATAGAAAGGATCGAACACGCGGTCGAGGTCGCTGAAGCCCGGCCCCGTGTCGCGGAAGCACAGCACAATTTTCTTGGCCTCGAGGTTCCCTTCGACGACGACCTTCTTTTCCCTCGCCTGCTCCACGGCTTGCGCCGCGTTGGTGAAGAGATTCACGAAAACCATCTTGAACTGCCCTTCGTTGATGGGAATCCGCGGCAAGTTCGAGGCCAAGTTCAATTCAAAATGGATCCCCGCGCTTTTCCATTGGTACTCGCAGAGCATCAGGGAATCGCGCACGACGGCAGCGATGTCCAGCGGCTTCCGCCCGTTTTGCAGCGGTCGCGCAAAGCTGATCAGGTTATCGATGATTCTCTTCATCCGGCGAGCTTCGGTTCCCAGCCGCTCGAGCTTTTGGCGCGAGCCTCCTTCCGTGGCTTGTTCCTTCAACAGGTCGGAGTAGCCTATGACTGCGGTCAGAGGATTGTTCAGTTCATGCGCCACTCCGGACACCAGTTGGCCGATTCCCGCCAATCGTTCCTGCTGCAACAACTGACTCTGCGCAAGTTGTAGCCGCTCGAGATTCTCTTTGGATTCGCCGAGCAGCCTGGTCATTTCCTGCGCCAGCAGCATTTGCCGCAGGAAGACGCACACGGCCACCAGCATGATTCCAATCAGCGTTACCGTAACGCGAAACGGCCGCAGCGCGCTTGCCTCCGGCAGCAGAAGCAGTACCCAAAGTCCGATGAGCGGCAGCGACAGCACCGCCAGCACCGCGAGTGAACCGGACACATCGGCTTCGCGCTCCTTCCCGGTTTCCGCCAGCTTTTCCGACGGCACGTGCCGCGCGCGCACAGCAATCAGGATGAGCCAGCAGATCGCCGCATAATCCGGCACATCGTAGAGGCTTCCGCTGTAATACTCATTGCGGTTCAGCGCCGCATTCAACCACTGATAGGACAGCAGGTACAGCGCGCTCGCGCCAAACAGATGCCAATAGATCTTGCGCCAGGCGCCTCCGGTCACGATGGCCATCCCTCCGAGCACGGACATCAGCACCGCGAACTCCACGACGAAGAGCGAAAAATAATACGTGTTGTACACCGCCTGATCCATCACCACGTATTCGTTGGGGTACACCAAAAACATGTAAAGGTAGACCCACCACAGAAGGAGAATCAGGAAATTCAGCGTGCTGAGAAGGAATCTCTGCTCGCGCTGCCGCGATCCCGGCCGCATGGCCGCCGCCGCCATCATCGGCACCGGCTGGAGGAACAGCGGGATGTCCGCCCAGAACGGATTTGGCGGCTCGCGCCCGGCGACCACTTCGTAGTACAGCCAGGCGGCGAAGTTCGTCCAAACCAGCGCCGCGCCAAAGGCCATCAGGAACCAGAACCAGCGCGTGCGCCCCTGGTTGCGGAACGCCGCCCACAACAACACGACAACGGCGATGAGCCACAACCCTGCTCCGCTTAAGTCGGAGAACGCCGTAAGGGCTGCTCCTGGCTTGGCGAACAGGGAAACAACCGTGTACCCCAGCAGGAAAGCCGCAACGGCGCCTACTTCCCATCGCGTCAGTCTTCTCATTCTGTTCTATCTGACTCCCCGGGGAGCCGTCGAAACGCGCTTCCTGCTTCCGCAACGGAGCATTGCAGTGAGGGCGTGACCACAGCAGCTTTATTCCCAAGTTTATCGAGGAAAGTCTCCGGTCAACCTGACCCACGCGCAAAATTTGTTGTGATGGTAACCGCCATCGGAACCTGCCGCTCACGTTAAACGGCCTTTTCGAAGCGCAGGGCCTGCGGAGGGGTGTACCCCAAAAAAGTTGTAGCTCACGCCGCCATCTGTGCGCATCGGCGCTCCCAAAAATCTTGAAAGCGTCCACTCAACTTCGAACAGCGCAGCGCGATGACGGCATTCGAAC
>Ga0306920_100002356_pt1 | contig 23898 bp, 20 predicted proteins | sample flu12Cox44000170_FD_204666 | JGI IMG/M metagenome (GOLD analysis project Ga0306920, IMG submission 204666) | Lab enrichment of tropical soil microbial communities from Luquillo Experimental Forest, Puerto Rico - flux4day.12C.oxic.44.000.170 (v2)... | ecosystem: Environmental > Terrestrial >...
AACAGCTCTCCGCGCGTGCGGCGGTGACCCGCGTCGAGGAGCTCGATCCGGATACGAGGCAGGAGGAGATCGCCCGCATGCTGTCCGGCCGCATCGTCACCGCCGAGGCACGCGCCGCGGCCGCGAGCCTGATCGCCGGAGGCCGGGCATGAGTGCTTCGACCGCCTCACGGCAGCGCCGTGCTGAGCGCGATCCGTCGCCGGTCGAGGCGTTGACCGAAGAGGAAGCGCGCGACGAGCTCGCCTGGCTCGCCGAGGAGATCGGGCGGCACGACCGGCTCTACTACACCGAGGCGGCACCCGAGATTTCCGATGCCGAATACGACGCGCTGCGCCAGCGCAACATCGCGATCGAGGCGCGCTTTCCGGAGCTGATCCGCGCCGACAGCCCGTCGCGGCGCATCGGTGCCGCCCCGGCCGCGGGCTTTGCCAAGGTCACCCATTCGCGGCCGATGCTGTCGCTCGAAAACGCCTTCGAGGATGCCGATGTCCGCGAGTTCTTCGCCGGCATCCGCAACTTCTTCCGGCGCACTGCGACCGAGGCGGTGGTCGCCGAAGACGTCATCGAGATCATGGCCGAGCCCAAGATCGATGGGCTGTCGATCGGGCTAACCTACCGGCGCGGTCGTCTCGTGCAGGGTGCGACCCGCGGCGACGGCGTCACCGGCGAAAACGTCACCACCAACCTGCGCACCCTCGCAACGATACCCGGGGCGCTCGCCGGCAAGGAATGGCCCGAACTGATCGAGATCCGTGGCGAGGTCTATCTCGAGCGCGCCGGCTTTTTCGCGTTGAACGAAGAGCGTGCCGCCGAAGGCGAGCCGGTCTTTGCCAATCCGAGAAATGCGGCGGCGGGCTCGCTGCGCCAGCTCGATTCGACGATCACCGCCCGCCGGCCGCTCAAATTCTTCGCCTATGCCTGGGGCGAGGCGAGCGCCACCTTTGCCCATACCCACGAAGAGGCGCTCGCAACGTTCCGCAGCTGGGGGTTCACCGTCAACCCGCGCTCGCGGCTGTGCCGCGGGGTCGACCAGGCGCTCGCTTATTACGCCGAGATCGCCGGCGACCGGGCGGAATTGCCCTATGACATCGACGGGGTGGTCTACAAGGTCAACGACCTCGGCCTGCAGGAGCGGCTCGGCATGGTCAGCCGGGCGCCGCGTTGGGCGGTGGCACAAAAATTCCCGGCGCAGCAGGCGCAGACCGTGCTGCGCGACATCGGCATCCAGGTAGGCCGCCAGGGCTCGCTGACCCCGGTGGCGATGCTCGAGCCGATCACCGTCGGCGGTGTGGTCGTGCAGCGCGCTACCCTACACAACGAAGACGAGATCGCCCGCAAGGATGTCCGCGTCGGCGACACCGTCGTCGTGCAGCGCGCCGGCGATGTGATCCCGCAGATCGTCTCGGTCGTGCTTGATCGCAGGCCGAAGGATGCGCCGCCTTACATGTTCCCCGACCATTGTCCGATCTGCGGCAGCCTCGCGGTGCGCGAGCCGGGGCAGGTGGCGCGGCGCTGCACCGGCGGGCTGATCTGTGCAGCGCAAGCGGTCGAGCGGCTGCGGCATTTTGTGTCGCGCGACTGTTTCGACATCGAGGGGCTCGGCGAAAAGCACATCACCGCCTTCTGGCAGGACGGCCTGATCCGCCAACCGGGCGACATCTTCCGGCTCGATCCCGCCGTGATCATGCAGCGCGAGGGCTGGGGCGAGCTCAGCGCCCGCAACCTGATGGCCGCGATCGACGCGCGGCGACGCATCGCATTCGACAGGTTCATCAATGCGCTTGGCATCCCGCAGGTCGGCCAGGCGACGGCGCGGCTGCTCGCCCGGCATTATCGCTCGCTCGCCAATTGGCGGCGCGAGATGGAGGCCGCACAGGACCCGGAAAGCGAAGTCCTGGCCGGGCTCGTCGAGATCGGCGGGATCGGTGAAAGCATGGCGGCGGACATCATCGGCTTTTTTGCCGAGCCGCATAACCGGGCGGTGCTCGATGATTTGGCGCGCGAAGTCACCGTGCTCGACTACGAGGGTCCGGCGCGCCGCATCACCTCAACGCTCGCCGGCAAGACGATCGTCTTTACCGGATCGCTCGAATCGATGAGCCGGTCGGAGGCGAAGGCACGCGCCGAGGCGCTTGGCGCCAATGTCACGAGCTCGGTCTCGGCCAAGACCGACTATGTCGTCGCCGGCGCCGATCCCGGCTCGAAGGCGACAAAAGCCGCCGCCCTCGGCGTCACACTGCTCGACGAGGCCGGCTGGCTCGCGCTTGCCGCGGGATGACCGGGTGCGGTGTTTGACATAGCCGGATCCGCTGAGGAGGGCCGCCGCGAGCCGACCTTGACCGGCGCGCCGCGTCTCTTATCGCCCGATCCGCTGCGGCTCGATCCGCCCGAGCGCCTCGCCCCTGTTACCGATCGCGAGCGAGCGCGGTGGCTCGGCCCGATCGGCTCGGTGGTGCTGCATCTCTTGCCATTGCTATTGCTGATCGAGTGGCCGCTCACGCCGCCGCCCGACATCGCGCCGATCCCCGTGCAGCTGGTCCTCGAACCACCGCCGCCGGAGAAGGTGCTGAAACCTGTTCCCCCGCCACCACCATTCAAACCGCCGCCGCCGGGGCGCATCGCCTCCGATGACCTCGGCGACACCGAGGCGAAGGAGGCGAGCCGCGAGCCGCGCAACCCGCCGGCTGCGAAGGATGTAACACCCGAGGTGAAGCCGAGCGAGACGCCGTCCCAGACCGCTGACGCGGTGCCGCCACCCCCACCGGAAAAGACCGAGCCGTCACCCGAGACACCGCAGCCGACCGCGGCGATCGTGCCGCCGCCTCCGCCGGAAAAACCGCCACCCCCCAAGCCGCAACCGAAACCCACCCAGACCGCGCGGACGGCGGTCCACTGGGAGGAAGAACCGGCGCACACAGCGACGCGTCGCGCCAAATATCCGGGCCCGGCGGCCACCCGCGACGAATACCTCGCCTATGTGCACTCGCTGATCCGGCAACATTACGACATGCTGCCCTTGGCGATGGTCGGCTCCCGCCATGGCGAGGCACAGATCGAGTTCGTTGTGCTCGACGACGGCACAATTTCGATGATTCGGGTGCGACAGAGCTCGGGTTGGCAGGACATCGACGCGCGCATCGAATTGATGATCGCAGCGGTCCGTCACGTCCCGCCGCTGCCGCAATGGTTCCAGGGGCCGAGCATGGCGCTGGTCCTGAACTTGCCGTTCCCCGACGCCTTACGGGAGTGAGCCGATGAGCGCTCATTGGTTCTTCGGTGCGGCTCTTCTCGCTGGCCTCGTCCCCGCCTCGGCGTCCCATGCCGACGAGACGCCGGCCCGCGTCTTCCACATCGGCATCGTTGCCGGGACCCCACGCTCGGATCCCGCGCATGTTGCCTTTGAGGATCGGCTGCGCCAACTCGGTTACGTCGAAGGTCGCAACCTAAGGATCGATTTCATCCAGGGCGAAGACATGGACCGCTTAGCGGTGACAGTGCAGGAATTTGCGCGCGGTGGCGTCGATGTGATTGTCGTCGGCGCGGAGGCCGCATTGAAGGCCGCAATTGCCGCGTCCCGGTCCACCCCGGTCCTGTTCAGGGCGGTCGATTTCGACCCGCTGGCAAAAGGCTACATCGCCAGCCTCGCCCGTCCGGGCGGCAACCTGACCGGCGTCATGTTTCAGCAACCGGAGCTGATCGCGAAGCGGTTGGATCTGCTGGCGCAGGCGGTCCCTCACATCGCGCGGATCGTTCTCCTGTACGACGTGTCCGGGGAGGAGCAACGAGAGGCGGCGACACGGGCCGCATCAGCCCTCGGCGTTCCGCTCGAGGCTATCGAGCTGCGCAATCCTCCCTATGACTACGAGCAGGCCTTGGCCGGGACCGACGGCGCGCGTGGCGATGCGCTGGTGATGACGAGCTCGCCGTTCAACCGGCCCGCGGCTGCCGAGGCGGCGCTGCGGCATCGTTTGCCCTCGATTGGTATTGGCCGTGGCGGCGACGAGGCCGGCTTTCTGATGTCGTATGGGCCGAGTCTTCCCGACATGTTCCGAATCTCGGCCGACTATGTCGACAAGATCCTGAAGGGCGCCAAACCGGCCGACCTTCCGGTCCAGCAGCCGACAAAATTCGAGCTGGTCGTCAATCTGAAGACCGAAAAGGCGCTCGGCCTGACAATCCCGCTGTCGGTCCTCGCCCGCGCCGACGAGGTAATCGAATGACCCAACGCACGAACGTCCCGGTCGACCCGATCGTCGCCTCGGTTATCCAGCATCGTCTGCTGGCGATCGTCGAGGAGATGGGCGAGGCGATGCTGCGCACCTCCTATTCGCAGATCCTCAACTCGAGCCGCGACTTCTCGACTGCGATCTGCGACATGGGGGGCAGGCTGATCGCCCAGGCCGAACACGTGCCGATCCATGTCGGTGCGCTGCCCTATGCGGCAAAGGCGATGACCGAATTTTTTGGCGACGACATTCATCCCGGAGACGTTTTTCTGCTCAACGACCCCTATCACGGTGGCAATCACCTGCCCGACTTGACCGCTTTTGTGCCGGTGTTCGAGAGTGCCAAGGGAGATGGGCGCCCGCGCTTCTGGTCGATCAACCGCGCCCATCAGAGCGACATCGGCGGTGCCACGCACGGCGCATACAACGCCGCGGCGACCGATATCTGGCAGGAGGGCCGGCGGATCACCCCGCTGCGGCTCTACGACCGTGGCGAGGTGCGCCGCGACCTCCTCGAGATGATCGCGACCAATGTGCGCCACCCGCGCGATTTTCGCGGCGACCTCGCGGCGATGATCGGCTCGGCGCATGTCGGCGAACGGCGTCTCTTGGCATTGGCGGCCGAGTTCGGCTGGCCGGTCACCGATGCGGCGATCGAGGCGGTGCTCGACGCCGCCGAGCGCCAGACCCGGGCGGAGATCGCCCGGTGGAAGGACGGCGTCTACTGCGGCGAAGCATTTCTCGACGACGACGGCCGCGGCAACAGTGACATCCACGTCCGTGCGACCGTCACCAAACGCGGCAGCGATCTGGTCATCGATCTTTCCGACTCGCACGAAGAGGTCCGGAGCTTCGTCAACTCATCCTATCCGAACATGTATTCGGCGGTCGTCGTGGCGCTGTCCTATCTGATCGACCCGCAGACGCCGAAAAACGACGGCACCTTCCGCCCGATCACGGTGATCGCCAAGCCGGGGACCGTGGTCTGGGCGAACCCCGGCGCGCCGGTCACCCTGGCAACCAATCACTGCGCGCAGGAGATCCTCGAGGCGATCATCAAGGCCTTGGCGCCGGCCTGTCCCGACCGCGCGATGGCTGGCTGGGGCCGCCGTTTCCGCATCGCGATCCAGGGCAAGGACCCGCGCGCCAACATTCCCGGCGGCAAGCCGTTCATCTGGCATTTCTTCCAGGCGCGGCCCGGTGGCGGCGCCTCGCCGGCGGGCGACGGCTGGCCGGGGGCGGGCGAGTGGCAGGCGGCGGGCGGCATCAAATTCGGCAGCCTCGAAGTCACCGAGGTGCGCTTCCCGCTGTTCTTTCGCCGCCACGAGTTTCGCTCCGATTCTGGTGGAGCCGGCCAATACCGCGGCGGTCCCGGCGGGGTCGTCGAGATGGTCGTCGAGACCGCTGAGCCGGCGGTCGGCAACACCGCCGGCGACGGGGTGCGTTATGGCGCCTGCGGCATCCTCGGCGGCGCCGACGGCACCCCGCATCGCTACACGCTCCACTCGAACGGAAGTCCGCCGCGGCCGATCAAAACCAAGGAAGTCGGCATCGAGATCCATCCCGGCGACGTGCTGATCCTCGAATCGGGCGGCGGCGGAGGCTGGGGCGATCCGGCACTGCGCAACCCCGATGCGACGGCTCGCGACATCGAGAACGGGTTTGTGACTCGTGCCCCTCATCCTCCCGCTGCACGGTTCTCTCCCCCGGACCAGGTCCGGGGCAGGCTCTCTCTCTCCCCGCAATGCTGGGAGAGAGAGCTGGGTGAGCAAGTGTGAGGATTGAGGGGTTGGCCCGGTGATCGGCCGGGTTCAGGGCTGGCGCGTTGCGCCCCCGCCTGCGGCGGCCTCGGCCTTGACCGCGACCGCTCCCCGGTCTGGGCGGCATTCATGCGATCGACACTGAGCGCCGACCGCGCCCGGTCACGCTCGCTCACGCGATCTCGGCTGGGGCTGGGGTGGCGACCGCCGGGTTCCACATCTGACCGCGTGCCAGCATGGTGTTGAGGATGACGAAGAGCTTGCGCATGCAGGCGACCAGAGCGACGTTGGCCTTCTTGCCGTTAGCGCGCAGCCGTTGGTAGTACGCCTTGATAAGCGGGTTGTGGCCAGCGGCGGCGGCGAGGGTTGCCATATAGAGCAGATCGCGGATCTCGCGGCGGCCGCCGCTGTCGTCGTCATAGGGGGCGATGCCGACGAGCCCGGCGGCCGCCATGTTGCTAAGGTGGCCGAGCTCGGGCAGCCAGGCGATCGCTGCGGCGACAAACTGGGTTCCAAAACCGGGCACGCTATGGATGATCGCGCCGCCGGCTGCGAGTTTGGCGTTGGCCGCGATCCTGGTCTGGACGGCCGCCTCGAGCTTGGCGAGCTGGGTTCTGATCGTCTTGATCATGGCCCGCTGTGCATTGTCGACGACCCGCGGCTGCCGATGTTCGCCGAGTTGCCGGGTCTGAGCCGCCAGTCCGACCAGCAAACGGCGCGCCGTCATCAGCCGATCCAGCAGGCCGCGATCGGGATCATGCGGCTGATCGACTTCGACGGTGAAGGTCTCGGCAAACCAGGCGATCATCGCGGCCCCCGGGTCCGGCCTTTGGCCGGCCCTAGGACAGGCTCTGATCGGGTCGCTTTTGGCCAAGCGTCCGGCCGATTTGGCGAAAAAGCGCACCCGGTTGGGATCGACGATGCGCACGGCAATGCCAGCCTTGCGCAACGCCGCGGCCCAGCCGCGCTCGTAGCCGTCGCTGGCCTCCATCACCGCCAGCCCGACGCTGTCGCGCCGCCAAGCGATCAACTCCCGCTCGCCCGGCGGCGTGCTCGCAAACGACCGCCGCAGCCGCCGCGAGTGAACACACGCGTCCACCTTCAGTTTGGAAATATCAATGCCGACAATCCTGTCCTGGTGCGGCATCCTCCCACTCCCTTCCTTGCTCATGCGGGCTCTCGGGCCCATGCAACTGTTCGGGTTGATGGAAGACACCGGCCCTGTCCCTCGCTTACCCTCAGGGTTCGCCTCCGGGGCACACGGGCTCAGGTCGAGCGATGGGCGGCTGCTGCTCGCGGTCGCCCGTTCGCTCACCTTGCCAGATCTTGCTGACACAAGGGACAACGAGCGACTGATTTTGATGTCGCGGTTAGGGTTCGCCTGTCTTGTTATCCTGTGCCTCTTGCTCGTCGGGGCGGCGGCATCAGCGGAGCCCTCGGTCCGCGTTGGCGCGTTACGCTACGGCACATTGAGCTGGCAGCTCGACATCATCGCCAAGTACGGGCTCGACCGCAAGGAGGGCATCCTGATCGAGCCCCTGGAGCTTGCCGCCACACCGGCGACGCAGCTTGCTCTGCAGGCCGGCCGCGTCGACGTGATCGTGTCGGATTGGTTGTGGGTCTCGCGGCAACGAGCCGAGGGCGGCGATCTGACCTTCATACCCTTCTCCAGCGCGGTCGGCGCGCTGATTGTCCCGGCGGCTTCGCCGATCCGCGATGTCGCCGGCCTTGCCGGGCAGCGGCTGGGGATCGCCGGCAGCGCCATCGATAAAAGCTGGCTGGTCCTGCGCCTTTTCGCGCGCACCCAATTCGGCCTCGATCTTGACGCGCATGTCCAGAAGAGCTTTGGCGCCCCGCCGCTGCTGAGCCAGGAGCTCGCCGCCGGGCGGCTCGATGCCGTACTGACCTACTGGCCCTTTGCCGCCAAGCTCGAGGCGGGCGGCATGCGGCGTCTTCTGTCGGTCGCTGACGCTCTTGCGGCACTCGAGCTCCCGCGCGACCTGCCGCTGAACGGTTATGTCGTGTCGACGCCCTGGGCAACGGAAAACCAGGCGGCTCTCGACGGGTTTATCGCGGCGAGCCGAGCAGCCAACGAGATTCTTGCCGCCTCCGATGCGGAGTGGGACCGGATTGCTCCGCTGACGGGCGCCGCCGACACGGCTGAGCTGATCAGGCTACGCGAGGCCTATCGCGACGGAATCCCGCGGCACTGGGGCGCGGCGGAGCGAGACGCAGCTGCGCGCCTCTATCGGCTGCTCGCGGAAGTCGGCGGCACGACGCTCGTCAGATCGAGCCCCGAGCTGACACCGGGCACTTTTCTGGACCGGGTGCGGTACTGACACGGGGAGGGTGATGGCGCGGTTTCCGGCTGCGCTGGCCGAACGCGCAGCATCGTTGCTCGTTCTGCTCGTCGTCTGGGAAGCGACGGCTCGGATCGCGCATAGTAGGCTGTTCCCTGGTGTCGGCGCCGTGCTGACCACTCTCGCCGACGAGGCGCTGCACGGCGAACTGCTTCATGATCTCGGCGCTACATTGGCGCGTGTCGCGGTCGCTTTCACCTTGGCGATGACGGTAGGAACCGCGGTCGGCATCGTGATGGCGCGCTCACGGGCCATCGATACTTTGCTCGACAGCGGGGTCGTGCTGCTGCTCAACCTGCCCGCCCTCGTCATCGCCGTGCTGCTCTATATCTGGCTTGGTCTCACCGAAGCCGCCGCAATCGGCGCGGTGACGCTCAGCAAATTGCCGGCCGTGATCGTGACCTTGCGCGAGGGTGCACGCACTCTCGACCGCGACCTCGCCGATATGGCGAGAAGCTTCCACTTTGGTCACTGGCGAACCTTCCGCCACGTCACTTTGCCCCAGCTGTCGCCGTTTTTTCTGGTTGCTTCCCGCACTGGGCTCTCGCTGATCTGGAAGATCGTGCTGGTCGTCGAGCTGCTCGGCCGCCCCGATGGCATCGGCTATGCGATCCAGGTCTTCTTCCAGCTGTTTGACGTCAGGCGTTTGATCGCCTACGCGCTCGCCTTCGTCGCCGTCGTGCTCGCGGTGGAATGGGGTGTGCTCCAGCCGCTCGAGCGCCGGCTGGCGAGATGGCGCCGGTGACCATAGGGGTCTCCATCGACATTGGCGAAAAGACGTACCCCGGCCGCGCCGGCGTGAGGGCGGTGACGGCGCTTCGCAACCTGCAGGCTCGCATCGACCCCAGCGAGTTTTGCGTGATTACCGGTCCCTCGGGTTGCGGCAAGACGACCCTGCTGAACATCGTCGCCGGCCTCGACCGCGATTTTGCCGGCACCCTCGGCTTTGCGCCGCCGGATCGCGGCGCACCGTGCATCGGCTACGTTTTCCAAACCCCGCGCCTGCTCCCCTGGCGAACCGTGCGCGAGAACGTTGAATTGGTGCGGCCGCGCCGTGCCGACCGGATGGAATTGGAGGGCCTCTTGAGCGATGTCGGGGTGGCCGACATGGCCGACGCTTATCCAGCCCAGTTGTCGGGCGGGATGGCCCGGCGCGCGGCCCTCGCCCGCGCCTTCGCAATCGCACCCGATCTCTTGCTGATGGACGAGCCTTTTCTGTCGCTCGATGCCGCCGCGGCGGACCGGCTGCGCAGCCTGCTGCTTCGTCTAGTGTCGAGCCGACCCGCGACCGTGCTGTTCGTCACCCACGATCTCGCCGAGGCGGTGGAGCTTGCCGATCGCATCCTCGTGCTGTCGCCGGCGCCCGGGCGCGTGGTAGCGGAAATGCCGATTGATCTGCCGCGGAAGGAGCGACGCGACCCCGTCATGCTGTCGGCGCTCCGGACCGAGCTCGCGCGCCTCGCCGATCACCCCATCGAGCCCCCCGAAAACAACGAAAATAGCATTTTGACAGCGTAATAGCTTAGATAGCACCGAACATCAGCCCGTCAAATCAAAGACTTACATGGCAAATTCGTTACTTCGGCAGATCAATCGAATTTTTGCGGGTGATCAACGAATTCGAGCGATCGAACAATCGAATAACAATGGAAATTTTCGCTATCGCAAATTCGTAAGAGGCAACGGTCGTGTTCAACCAGCACGCAGCAGAAGCAGCACGCGGTCGAGCTCGTGCTCGCAAGCTTATCGAGTTGCTCTAATCAGGAGGACAGGTCGGCTACCATCAGCGCCAAAATCGGGAATAGCACCAATACGAACGCAACGAGATAACAAGCAACGACCATCCTCGCTACAACGGACCATATCCGCTTACCTCGGTAACGCCCGCCGCTCCTCCACACGCCGATTAATATCAACGGCAAATATACGGCAAAGGCTATATCTATCACAAAGCCAATCCAAACAGGTACCCCCACCCGAAAAATTACTGATTGAATTGCGTGACTAACGAAGAAAACGAGTACGAAATAGAGCCAAAAGGTCTTGGCTAAGCCTACTTCGCCACGAAAAACCGAGACACTTGGTCGTAGCAAGTCTCTAGTGTCCTGATCCAGAAATTCGCATCATCAAATTCATTATCATGCTCCGTCATACCGGCCCACGCGTCCGCGCTGCGCGCGGCCCGAGGATAAACTCAGGCTGGTATTCATGGCGAAGATGGACCTCGGCCCGCGCGGGGATGATTAGTCTAGATAGAGAAATGCTGAGAATTTCTGAATAACGACACTAGTACTCGGATGCATGCACAAGATTCATATTCTCGTCTTGATCGGGCCCGGGTTAACCCGCGCGCAACATACGCAGCACCCGGTCAAGCTGGTCGAGGCTCGTGTAGTGGAGCGTCAAGGCACCGCCGCGCTTCTTGGCTTCCAGGGTGACGCGCAACCCGAGAGTTGCGCCCAGCTCGCGCTCGAGCGCCACGGTGTCAGCATCACGCGGGCGCCGTTTTACGGGTGGTGGCGCTTCCGCACGGCGCTTGACGAGCCGCTCGGTGGCGCGGACGTTGAGCCCGCGGCGCACGATCTCCTTGGCCAATGCGACCGGGTCCGCCGCGCCGAGCAGAGCGCGCGCATGGCCGGCGGAGAGCTCGCCCTCGTCGAGCCGGCTGCGCACCGGCGCCGGCAGCGACAACAGCCGCACCGTGTTTGCGATATGACTGCGACTTTTGCCGAGAGCCTCGGCGAGGCTCGCCTGGGTGCGGGCGAATTCGTCGATCAGCCGGCGGTAGGCCTCCGCCTCATCCAGCGGTGAGAGATCCTCCCGCTGCAAATTCTCGATCAGCGCGATTTCAAGCGCCTCCAAATCGCTGATCTGACGAATAATGATTGGCACCTCGTGCAGCCCGACGCGCTGTGCCGCCCGCCACCGCCGCTCGCCGGCGACCAGCTCGAAATCGGTCTCCTGCGCGGTCAGCGACCGCACCAGCAATGGCTGCAGGATGCCCTTCTCGCGGATCGACTGAGCGAGCGCATCGAGCTCGGTTTCGGCAAAGCGCCGCCGCGGCTGAAATGCTCCCGGCCGGATTCGCTCGATCGGCACGAGACGCTGCGACACGGCGGCGGGGGACGCGACGCCGTCCACTTCGCCAAACAATTCTGCGAGACCGCGACCGAGCTGACGTCGCGACGCCCGCTCGCTCATCGGGTGGCCGTTGCGTTGCGCCGCAACATCTCGGCGGCGAGCCGAATATACGCCTGCGCGCCGGCGCAACCGTGGTCGTAGATCAGCACCGGCTTGCCGTGCGACGGCGCCTCGGCGATCCGGACATTGCGCGGGATCACCGTGTCGAAGACCTTAGCGCCGAGATGGCTGCGCACATCGGCGGCCACGAGGTCGCAAAGGTTGTTGCGCTGGTCGTACATCGTCAGCACGACACCTTGGAGATCGAGCCGCGGGTTGAGTGCCTTCTGAACGCGTTCGATCGTGCGCATCAGCTGGCTTAGCCCTTCGAGGGCATAGAATTCGCATTGCAACGGCACCAGCACCGAATCGGCGGCCACCAGCGCATTGATCGTCAGTAGGTTCAATGACGGCGGACAGTCGATCAGAACCTCGTCATAGTCGGCTATTCGGCTGCGGATCGCCCGGCTCAGCAGAAACTCGCGCCGTTCGCGGGTGGCGAATTCGAGATCGGCGCCGGCCAGATCCGGCGATGCCGGAACGATAAAAAGCCGCGGAATGTCGGTCGCGACCACAGCGTTTTCGAGCTCCGCCTCACCGAGGATCAGCTCGTAGCTCGTCACCGCTCGCACACTGCGCTCGATCCCGAGCCCGGTGCTGGCGTTGCCTTGCGCGTCGAGGTCGATGACGAGGACGCGATGTCTGGCTGCCGCCAGCGCCGTCGCCAGATTGATAGCGGTCGTTGTCTTGCCGACGCCGCCCTTTTGGTTGGCGACCGCGACGATGCGGGCGCGGTGCATGACCGGAAGGCTGCGCGGCCGGACCTCAGCCGCGGCGAGGCTCACGGGCTACCTGTTGCAAGCGAAGAATGACCCCCCGCGGATCGGAACGGCTCTGGTGAGCCGACTCGGTCATTGTCCAGTGTTTGCGCGCGAGGGTCAATTCCTCCTCGACCCGTTCGCCTTTGAGGAACAAGCACTCGCTGTCAGGCGCGAGGAACGGCTCGGCCAGACCGAGCAGCCGGTCGAGCGGCGCGCAGGCGCGGGCGGTCACGATATCGACCGGGTGCCGCGGCATCGCCTCTATCCGACACGGACGAATTGACGCGTCGGTCTCGGTGATGCGTGCCGCCTCGCGCAGAAAGGCGCATTTTCGCGAATCGGCCTCTACCAGCTCGACACCTGGCGCCCCGAGAATCGCCAGAACCAGTCCAGGGAACCCGGCGCCGCTGCCGAGATCGATTACGCTCTTTGCGGTATCCGCGATAAATGGCCTGAGCTGCGCCGAATCGAGGATATGGCGCCGCCACAGATCGGCGATGGTATCGCGTCCGACGAGATTGATGCGCGCCGACCAGCGGGTCAGCAGCTCCGCATAGGCTTCGAACCGCGCCAGTGTTTCACGTGAAACAGGGATTATCTCCGCAAAGCCTTGCGCATCGAGCACCGGCTCACGCTCCTACCCCGATCATGCCCTGCTTGCGGGGGAGGGAATGGGAAGGCGCCCGCTTGACATGCTGCAGCAGGGTAATCAGGGCCACCGGGGTCACCCCCGAGATGCGCGCCGCGGCGCCGAGCGTCGACGGCCGTGCGCGAGCAAGCTTGTCGCGGATCTCGCGCGACAGGCTGCCCACCGCCGCGTAATCGAGATCGGGCGGCAGCAACAAGGCCTCGTCGCGGCGGAACGAGGCGATGTCCCTCTCCTGCCGCTCGAGATAGCCGGCATAGCGCGCGTCGATCTCGAGCTGCTCGGCGACCTCCGGGGCGAGTGCGGCGAGTTCGGGCCAAACCTGGGCAAGCCGTGCGAGGTCGATCCCGGGATAGGCGAGAAGCTCCGCGGCGCTGCGGCTAATGCCGTCCTGATTGACGTCGATGCCGTGGCGCTTTAGTGCCGGCGGCGTCATGCGCAGTGCCGCGAGACGTTCACGAGCCCGGGTGAGCGCCGTCATCTTCGCGGCAAAACGCCGGCTTCGCGCGGCGCCGACGCAGCTGATGCGCAGGCCGATCGGGGTCAGCCGCTGGTCGGCGTTGTCGGCCCGCAATACCAGCCGATACTCGGCGCGCGAGGTGAACATGCGGTAGGGCTCGCTGGTCCCGCGGGTGACCAGGTCGTCGATCAGCACGCCGATATAGGCGACGGCGCGGTCGAGCACGAGCGGCTCGGCACCCGAGGCCGCGAGCGCCGCATTGACCCCGGCGACGAGACCTTGTGCTGCCGCTTCCTCATACCCGGTCGTGCCGTTGATCTGGCCGGCGAGATAGAGACCGGGCACCCGCCGCGTCTCCAAGCTCGGATAAAGCTCTCGCGGGTCGACGAAATCGTACTCGATCGCATAGCCGGGCCGACGCATCACCGCCCGCTCGAGCCCGGGAATGGTCTGCAGCAGCGCCTGCTGCACGCCGCGCGGCAACGAGGTCGAGATCCCGTTCGGGTAGATCGTGTCGTCGTCGAGCCCTTCCGGCTCGAGAAAGATCTGGTGCCGCTCGCGCTCGCCAAAGCGCACGATCTTGTCTTCGATCGACGGGCAATAACGCGGGCCGACGCTGGCGATCTGTCCCGAATACATCGGCGAACGGGCGAGATTGGCGCGAATGACCGAGTGCGTCGCCGAGGTCGTCGTCGTGATGTGGCAAGCGACCTGCGGCGTCGTGATGCAATCGGTCATGAAAGAGAACGGTGGCGGCGGGTCGTCACCCGGCTGAATTTCGAGCCCGGCCCAGTCGATCGTCCGGCCATCCAGCCGCGGCGGCGTGCCGGTCTTGAGCCGTCCGAGGGCAAAGCCGAACCGCGCGAGAGTCTGGGACAGGCCCAGCGACGGCTTCTCCCCGACCCGGCCGGCCGGAATCTTTTCCTCCCCGATGTGAATGAGACCGTTGAGAAAGGTGCCGGTTGTCAACACCACGCTGCCGGTCGAGCAATGCCGCCCATCGCCGAGCGCGACTCCAGCAACCCGACCGTCCCGATCAAGCAGCAGATCCTCGGCCGCACCCTCGACGATGTCGAGCCCCGGTGTCTCCGCCAGCAGTTGGGAGACAGCCTGTCGATAGAGCTTGCGGTCGGCCTGCGCGCGCGGGCCGCGCACCGCTGCTCCCTTGCTGCGGTTGAGAATCCGGAACTGGATACCTGCCCGGTCGATCGCCCGGCCCATGATGCCATCGAGCGCGTCGATCTCGCGCACCAGATGACCCTTGCCGAGCCCGCCGATCGCCGGATTGCACGACATCTCGCCGATCGTCGCCCGCTTGTGGGTCAGCAATAATGTCTTGGCGCCGAGCCGTGCCGCGGACGCTGCCGCCTCGCAGCCGGCATGCCCGCCGCCGACAACGACAACGCCGTAGGTCCCTATAGTATCGCTCATGGCGACGTCATGTACGGTCGCTTCAACGCCATGTCGAGAGTTTCACGTGAAACATGCGCGATTGACAAAATACCCCTTATAACAGCGTTACGACCATTGGAGACTGAGGCGGCGATGCGTTCAGCAATACGGAAGCTAGGCAACTCCTCCGGGGTCGGAATTCCGAAAACCATGCTGGCCGAGACCGGCATCGCTGCAGGCGACACGGTCGAGCTCTCGCTTCAGGACGGTCGCATCATGATCACTCCCGTCAAGAGACGGCTGCGTGAGGGCTGGTCGGCGGCGTTCGCCGAGCTCGGGGAACTCGGAGACGAGGATCTCGCTTGGCTCCAGTTCGGGAACGAGGGCGACGACGAGTTGCAGTGGTGAGACAGAACCGCGGCAGCAGCGGTTTCAGCATAACGCGCGGAGAGGTGTGACTCGCCGCGCCAATGACGACCGGGGGGCAGTTCGCTCCCTATCGGATATCTATCAAATTCGGAGGACAAGCCGGGATAATTGGCTCGATCAGATTCCGACCGTCGACGAGCAAGGTTGCTTTGCGAATGAGGCACAGTTGGTATCGAAACACTCTGCATTACCCTCGCCACTCCGCGCGAGATGTTCGACGAATAGAAACGGCTTGGCCCGTGACCGTAATTCTTATTGCATGGGTATGAAGTTTTCGGAGGCGAAGGTCGCTGAGGTTTCACGTGAAACATCATTTCGCAAAATTTGCGTAAAGATCGCGCCACTCCGAGTTTTTCTCCTCGATTAGGGTACTTCCTATCCCGGCGCCACTTTTTGAGTTCTTTCTCGCGTCCAATAGCGCGGTCGGATCATCATGAGAACTTGGGGTCAGAGTCGATTTTCTTAAGCCGATTTCGTCTGGCCACCACCCGCGAGCGGGATCACCATCAACGCCGCGGAGGAATCCGAGTCTAACGCCAATTCCAATTCTCCAATTACGTCTATTTGCTGCATAATTCTGCTTACTTACGGAATTATGTAGCTATCTCCCCAAACACTTTAATTTTCGATCCACCCCTGCCGGCGGGCATATAAGAACTCAGCCCGACCAGTTACTGGCCTTTTTCTATAGGTTCCCATCAGGGTGTCGGGGGAAACTTGAATCCCGCGAATCATAGCTTCATAGGCTTCATATGAATTGCTCTCTAGCAGCGCTTTGTAAAATACATGGCGCGGATCGTCGCGGCGATTTGCACGATCGCGGAGTTGCGAGCGGTGGACCCGAGACCCAGGACCGCAGGAGTGCGTTCATAAGGTGAAGGCCGCTCCTTTTCCTGGTCAGATTCAAACCACCTTCCGCTGTTGTTGGCCCTGTGGAGTTGTGGGCGACGCGCCAGCGTCGTCCAAGCGCAGCGGCAAATCCACGGGGCTGACTTCGGCCGCCCACGATGCCGCCGGGGTCTTGTAACCCAAAGCTTGGTGCGGCCGGCTATCGTTGTAGAAGCGGAACCACTGGCCGATGCCGATACGCGCTTCGAGACCATTGGCATAGGCCTTCAGATGGACCTCTTCGTACTTCAAGCTGCGCCACAGCCGCTCGACGAAGACCTTGTCCAACCAGCGCCCGCGGCCGTCCATGCTGATCCGTACGCCGGCGGCTTCCAGCTTGTCGCTGAACGCCGCGCTGGTGAATTGCGCTCCCTGGTCGGTGTTGAAGATCTCTGGCCGCCCCCTCCGCAAAGCGTCTTCGAGGGCATCAAGGCAGAACGAGGTGTCCATCGTGTTCGACAGCCGCCACGCCAGGACGTAGCGGCTGCACCAGTCCATGACCGCAACCAGATAGAGGAAGCCGCGGGCCATCGGGATGTATGTTATGTCGGCGGCCCATACTTGGTTTGGTCGGTCGATCCTCCGGCCGCGCAGCAGGTAGGGGGAGACCCGGTGCTGTGCTGATGGGCCGCTGGTCTTTGACTTCGGGCCCAACGCTTGGAGGCCGATCAGCCGCATCAGCCGCTGCACCCGCTTGCGGTTGACGCGACGGCCCGCCAGGCGCAACGCCGCCGTCATCCGCCGCGAGCCGTAGAATGGTGTCGCCAGATACTGCTCGTCGATCCACCGCATCAACGCCAACTCTTCCGGGTCCGGCACTGCCGCCTGGCGATAGACCCCCGAGCGCGCCAGTCCGAGCAGCACACATTGCCGCCGTACCGATAGATCGGTCCGTCCGAGATCGACCATCGCCACACGCTCGGCCCGGCTCATCGCCCGGACCTCCCTGATAAAAAATCCCGCTCCACAGTCAGTTGGCCTATCTTGGCGTAGAGTTCGTTGACCTCAGCCTCTCGGCCGGCCTCCTTGCCGGTTCCGCCGGCGAAAACCGCAGCCGCCCCTCCGAGCAGCTGCTTTTTCCAGGCGTAGATCTGGTTTGGGTGAAGCTGATACTTCGCCGCCAACTCGGCGATCGTCGCCTCGTTGCGTAACGCCTCCAGTGCCACTTTCGCCTTCAGCTGGGCATCAAGCCGCCGCCTCGTCTTGTTGCTCATTCGTCTGCTCCTCCTCGCTATCTGGAGCAGACTCCACCTTAACCGCTGGTCCTATTTTCGGGGTCCGCCTCTGGCTACCGTCGGAGGAGGTCCGCGGCCCAGCGGGGCGAGACGAAATACCTGGTAGAACCAGGGACCGTCGCTGCGACTGCGCAGCCGTTTTCCCAGGTGGTTGAGATTCCGACGGATCCCCGCAACGTGCACTTTTACACAAGCCACGCCCAATTACCACCGGAATACCAGAAGGCATTGCAGCAAGTTCGATAACGATAAGCTGGCCGACCGCTTGGCTTTCTTTACGATGCTGCGCAGATGCGGAAAAAGGCGACCTTTTTTTGATAGATATTGGGCACAATGGGCGTCGCGTGACGAGATGTGGGGGGACGTCCGATGCGCGGTTGGGATGCGAAGAGCGACGCACTGTTCAGCTATGTGAGCTGCGAGGCCCGGGATCCGAAGGATCACCCGTGCGGTCGATCCGGCGGATCGGGGACGAGGCGCTGGCGGCTCTGTCGCCGGAATTCGAGCAGCTCTACGCCAAGTTTGGCCGACCGTCGATTCCCCCTGAGAGACTGCTTCGTGCGTTGCTGTTGCAGGCCTTTTATTCGGTGCGCTCGGAGCTGCAGTTGATGAAGCAGTTCGACTACAATCTGCTGTTTCTCTGGTTTGTCGGGCTGTCGCTGGATGCCGCGGTGTGCGACGCCACGGTGTTCACCAAGAACCGCGAACGTTTGATCGAGGGCGACATTGCCGGCAAGTTCAGGGCTGCGGTGTTGAACCAAGGGCGGGTCAAAGCGTTGCTTTCGGACGACCACTTCTCGGTTGACGGGACGCTGATCGAGGCGTGGGCCAGCATGAAGAGCTTTCGCCCCAAGGACGGCAGCGGCGAGCCGCCAGCTGCCGGACGCAATGGCGAGCGCGATTTCCATGGCGAGAAGCGCTGCAACCAGAAGCACGCCTCGACCACAGACCTCGATGCCCGGCTGTATCGCAAGGGTCCGGGCCAGCCCGCCAAGCTTGCCTGTCTGGGGCATATTCTGATGGAGAACCGGCACGCTCTGGTGGTCGACACGCGGCTAACCTTGGCCACTGGGACCGCCGAACGTGAGGCCGCGCTCGCGATGGTGGCCGACCGCCCCGGCAATCATCGGATCACGCTCGGGGCCGCTGATCTGCGCGAGTACAACGTGACGCCGCATGTGGCGCAGAACACCGCCAATCGGCGCTCTGCGATCGACGGCCAGACGACCCGCCCACCCGGTTATGCGGTCAGTGGCCGGATGCGCAAGCGCATTGAGGAGGTGTTTGGCTGGACCAAGGCCGCTGCTGGCTTTTGCAAGACCCATCACCGTGGTCTGGCCCCGGTCGGCTGGATGTTCACACTGACTGCCACTGCCTACAATCTCATTCGCCTGTCCAAGCTGGTGGCGATCGCGGCCTAACCAGGTCCGGAATCTGTCCCGACATGGCCGTACCCACAAAATCGACGCAACGCTCTACGTGCCAAGCCCATGTTGGACAACTTACGAGGGAGCTAACCATGACGGCTCTACATTCTGCTGGCAGTCACCGAGTTTTTCCGCACCCTGCTAGCCTTAGACAGGGTGTGGGGAACCATCCTTGGCGATACTGTTAGCATAGTTAGGCCGCGATGTGCAAAGGGCGGTTCTGGTGACAGCCAAACGGCTGTATTGGCTCCGTTGGAGAACAGGGCCTTTAAGAATGTCCAATTCTCGAGCAGGAGAGTCTTATGAAGATCGGCAAAATCATGCATCATGATGTACAGGTCATTGGCCCCGAAGAGAGTCTGCAGAATGCGGCGGCAATGATGAAGAGATTGGGTGCCGGCGTGTTACCGGTCGGTGAACACGACAAGCTGGTCGGCATGATCACTGATCGTGACATCGCGATCCGCGGCATCGCCGAAGGAAAGGGGCCGGATGCCAAGGTTCACGACGTCATGAGCCAACGGGTGAAATATTGCTTTGAGGATGAGGATGTGAGCCATGTGGCTCAGAATATGGCGGAGCTTCAAGTGCGGCGTCTTCCGGTGATGAACCGGGAAAAACGCCTCGTCGGCATAGTCTCGCTGGGCGATTTGGCAACCCAGGGCTCGCTGCCAAAAACTGCCAGGGCGTTGCACGGAAGCTCGCAGCCGGGAGGTCGGCACAATCAGAGCCACGCAGCCTGACGAAGCGCGTCCGGGACTCGAACGGGCGCCAAGCGAATGGCGCAGCGACACTCTCGTCTCGGAGCCCGCTGAGGAATGATCGAGGCTTAAGGGCTGCTGGTGCCAGTCGCAAACCAGTCGGGTGCGAGACGCTCTCGGTCTAAGTTGAGAGATGCTGCTAATACCGTCAATGCCGAGAGGCGATGAGGGTCCGTGGAGTTTGTTCGAAGCGACAGTGCTGTGGAGGCGGCAATGCGTGGAATGTCAGTCATTGCAGCGGCGGCTATTGGGTTCGGCGCTATCACCGCGGCCGCGGCCGCGGATTCCAACGGGCGATCGGCCGATCAGCCAACTCCGTTGACTGCGCCACCGTTGAGCGGGACCACCAGCTCCGATCTTGGACGGTCGGGCGGGGTGATCACCCCGCCCGACCGATGTGGATCCCCAAATGAGGCGGATGCCGTCCCCTTCATGCGATCACATGCCGGTCGTTCCACCACCAGGAACGCCCGGCGGCGACCCATCGGTCAAACCAAAGTAGCGCCGTCCGCCCGTCGGACCGGCGCACTCTTGATCTTCTGTCGCCGTCCAGATCGATTATCGAGCGCACGCTGGGAGGTACGTGGTGCGCGGTAACCGAAGGCGTGCGGCCGATGCGATAAGGCCATCGGAACCACCATCGCGCGAAAGTCAGCGTGGGCTCGATTGGCTGAACTTTTTCATGGCGGACGTGCAGACCGGCTTTTGGTCCTTTGTGTCTTTCTATTTGGCCGATCAGGGTTGGTCCATGGAGCATGACCGCTTTGCATTGACCGCCGGTGGACTTTCTGGTGTCGCGGCCCAATTATCGGGAGGAGCGCTGACCGATGCGGTGAGGCGCAAACGGCTGCTCGTTGCGATCGGTATCCTGATGATTGCCGCCAGCGCGATTCTGTTGGCGTTGTGACCCAATTTTCCGATCGTGCTCGTCGCTGAAATACTGCACGGGGCTACCGGTGGCATCATTGGTCCCACGTCGGCGCGATAAGCTTGGGCCTCGTCGGACGGCACGCGATGTCAAGCAGAGCCGGGCGCAATCAGCGCTTCGATGCTGCCGGAAATGCACTGCCGGCAGCAAGCCTGGGTCTGATGGCCCAATGGTTTTCGAAAAATTGCATCTTTTTTGTGTCGCACTGCTCGCGGTACCCACCTTTGTAGCGTTGAGCTTGGATCCGTCGGCAAGAGATCGCGTACGGCGGGGCTCGCAATGCCAAAGGACGTGATGAGCCTGGAGACCTCCAGCGCATGCGTGATCTGCTGATGAGCCGAGGGCTCCTGACCTTTTCCGCGGCGGCGATCTAGTTTCGCCTCGCGGACGCGTCGATGCTCCCGCTGGTCAGCGAGATCTGGCAGCCGCCGAGAGAGCCTCGGGCCTTCCTCATGGCAGGGACGATCGCCGTGCCGCAGTTCATCGTCGCCATCGCAGCACCTTGTGTCGGTCATTACGCCGAACATTGGGGTCGCAAGGCGATCCTACTGATCGGCTTCGGATTGGCGCCAATAAGGGATGCGGCTTTCGCTATCAGTCAAAGCCCGTTTTTTCTTATGACGGCCCCGGATGTTGAACGGAATCGTCGGCGCTATTGTCACCGTTATGACAGTATTGGTAATCACAACCTCACCACAGGAACCGGTAGATTCAATTTCGCACGTGGAGCGGTCGGCACCTGCACCGGAATCGCTGCCGCGATGAGCACCACAGCCACAGGGGTTATAGCGGGTAGCCTCGCACGTGAGGCCGCCTTTTTGACGACCGCCGGTGTCACCGCGCTTGCCGCTCTTTTTCTCTGGCTGTTTTGCCGGAGAGCAAGCCGAGCGAATATCTCGATTGAAATATCGAGGCCTTGCAGCTGAGTTTGTTTGATACATCTCGCGACACCTATTGACATCCAAAAGCTCAAATCGGAGTGCCCCTTTCGAGATAGGCTCGATCTTGGGCCTCGTCTTTGGCGATGCCTTCGGGAGGACAGCAACAGCTGTCACAATGTCCGTGGTCGGCGGAAGGGATCCGAACCACAGCTGAGAAATTTCCTGCTCGCCTCTTGCAAAGGCGACTATGGAGCCACTCCCGAGCTGGGCGAGACCGGATGAAGAGCGGAAGAACCGTAGGGAAACGCGGCGGTCAGCGACAGGGATATTCGGCTGGACCTCCGGGCTTGGCGAAGCGTAAGCAGCGCCTTATTCTCGCAAGCGATATCCGATCACTGATTGGCGTCGCATGGCATCTTACCCGGATAACCCGCAGCTTTGGCGGGATCGAGCGGAAGAAACGCGCACCATGGCCGAGGGAACAACAGACGCTGACGCGCGTCGTATCATGCTGTCGATAGCCCAAAACTATGAGGAGTTGGCCGAGCGGGCAGAGCAGCGCCTCGGCCTTACCCCGCGCGGGAGGCATTGAGAGTTATATTTGAGGCGATCCCCTACGTAGCGGTTGGCGCCCGGGCTTCGGTCAGGTCTGCTGCAACCCGAGTGCAATAGACGGGTGTCGAAATCGACGGAGTTGTACCACCGCCGCGAAATATCGGCCCCTTGTGGTTGGGGCCGGCGCTTCCGTCCTTGATTGGGCACGAGGCAGCACGAGCCTCAAGAGCCGCCGGGCGTGACAGTGGGTTGGTGGAAGAGTTTTTGTGTTTTCGTTCCGTTTTGTCTAGGATCTCGCGGTCGACCGCGATGCTCGCCTCGCTGCCTGCGTTGGCGGCGCGGGTTGCCGTTTCGGGTACGGCGACAAGAGGAAAGCCCGCAGCGGGCCAGCTGATCGGAACGATTATTCCGCGTAGTAATGGGTCTCGTAGAGGAGACACCCGCCGTTCGACTTGAATGGGCCGTGCACCGCCCCCGGAGGCCGGCAGGCATAGGTGCCTGGCGGGAAGTTCTCGCCGCCTCTGCCTTCGGCATCGTTGTTGACGGTGAGGTCGCCCGAGATCAGATAGACCTCTTCCCAATATTCGTGAACAAAGGGTGTGGTCGTGAACACTCCCGGCGCAAAACGCAGCAAGCGCGTGCGGCTGCCGCTCCGGCGCTCTTCGTCGAGGGCACCCGCAAGAATTTTCTGCTCAATCCCGTCTGGATAGCCGGGTGGAGTCGACCATCCCGAGCTCATGTCGACACGGTGGAATTCGAGATGGGGCTTGTTGACAGGCATCGGCACACCCTCGTCGATTAGGCCGAAACGTGTTGAACCAGATTGCCTCGTTTCGCGCCCAATGACAACGTTATCATTGCTAGGAGTGCAGCCACGAAGCAATCTCGCGCTCCTTGTCCGATCAAGGTAGACCAGGAGGTCACGATGTTGTCACGTCGCTTGTTCGCCGTTGGTGCCGGTGCGGCAGCAGGGGTGCCCGTGCTCCTGGCCGGAGCGGCTCCGGCACAGAGCCCACCCCAATGGACGATAGACCGGATCCAGCACACCAAGGTATTGCGTATCGCTGCGCTGCCGGGCGAGGCGCCTTATTTCAACAAAGATATCGCGACCGGGGAATGGTCGGGGATGTGCGTCGAGATGGCGAAAGATATCGCTGGAGTATTCGACGCCAAGGTTGAATATCTCGAGTCGACGTATGGCAATTCGGTGCTTGATCTGCAAGCTAATAAGATAGACTTGGCGTTTTCATTGAACCCGACACCAAAACGGGCGCTCGTCATCGATTTCACCCATGCCTTTTATCTGCACGGCTTTGGCATGGTCGGCGCGAAGGGCTTTCACGCGTCCAATTGGAGCGAGCTCAACAAGCCCGAGGTCAGGATCGCCGTCGATATCGGGTCGGTGCACGAGATCGCGGCTCATCGCTTTGCGCCAAACGCGACGATCATCGGGTTGAAAGCGCGAGACGACTGCATCCTGGCGGTTCAATCCGGCCGAGCCGACTGCGTGATTCTTGCGGTAAATCTAGGCCTGACCGCGGTCAAGAAAAACCCGGCGCTGGGCGAGTTCCAGATGCTCCATCAACCGCGCGTGCAATTGCCAACCTGCATGGGCGTGCGCATGGAGGCGGACAAGCGTTGGCGCGACTTCCTGAACGCGTGGGTCGATTACAACCGCGGTATCCAGCAGATACGCGAATGGCTCTACGCCGGTCTCGCGATCAACGGCGTCAAACCCGAAGACGTGCCCGCCGACGTCGAACTTTGAGCCGCCACACGCGCTCAATGCAATGACCGGCACCCGTTACGCCTGGGACTTCTCGTTTCTGTGGAGCTATCGCGGCCTGATTCTGACCGGTCTCGGAGTGACGATCGCCTATACGATCGGGACGATTCTGCTGGGTCTCGTGGTCGGCCTCGTCACCGGGCTGTTACGGCTGTCAAAGAAC
>Ga0306920_100002357_pt1 | contig 23895 bp, 18 predicted proteins | sample flu12Cox44000170_FD_204666 | JGI IMG/M metagenome (GOLD analysis project Ga0306920, IMG submission 204666) | Lab enrichment of tropical soil microbial communities from Luquillo Experimental Forest, Puerto Rico - flux4day.12C.oxic.44.000.170 (v2)... | ecosystem: Environmental > Terrestrial >...
TTCGGCGGGAGCAGGCGCGACAAGGCCAGCGCGCACCTCCAGCTCGCCCTGGTCGGCAGCGCGGCGCTGATCATCGGCACCTTGGTCAGCGGGAACGCCTGGCTGGCGGCGGTCGTGACCATCCCGGTGGCCTTCGCGATCTTCTTCGCCGGGGTGGCCGGGCCGAATGCCGCCTCCGGCACCACGGCCGCGCTGCTCGCGTACGTGCTGCCGGTGGCCACCCCCCACGGCACGATCGCCGAGATCCCGTCCCGGCTCGCGGGCTGGTGGCTGGCGTCGGTGGTGGGCACGGCCGCGGTACTGCTGCTGTCGCCGCGATCGCCGGGAGACCGGCTCCGCGCGGCCGCGGCCGCCTCCGCGAACGCGCTGGCCAGCCACCTCCAGGCGGTCGAGCGCGGCGACGCGACACCCGCCGGCCGGGAGGCCGCCATCGCGGCCAAGCACCAGCTCCTGAACCTGTTCAGCACCACGCCGTACCGCCCGACCGGACTGGCCACCGCCGACCAGGGCCTGGCTAACGTGGCCGAGATGCTCGAGTGGGTCACCTCGCTGACCACCGATGTCCTGGGCGGCGGCGCGGGCAGGCCGAAGGCAGCGGCCGACCGCGAACTGCTTGACGTCACCGCCCGGGTTCTCGCGGACGTGGCGTTGCTGCTCAGCGACCAGGACGTCGCGGTCGAGGACGTGGCGCGCGACATCGGCCGGCTGGAACAGGCCCGGGCGGCCAGCTCCGTGCAGCAGCAGGCGGTAACCGGCGACCCGGGCGACGCCAACGACGCCGCCCGGCACGCGGTCCACGCGCAGACGATCGCCGTGGCCGCGCGGAGCACGGTCGCGGACGCCTTGATCGCCGCCGGGCGGGCCGACCCCGAGACCGTGGCCGCGCAGCGCCGCAGCTGGTACGGACGAGCGGGGAGCCAGGACGGCCCGCTGGCCGCGGGGAGGCTCGGCGGCCTGATCGGCGCGGCCCGGCTGGCCGCCCGGCACGCTGACCCCCGCTCGGTGTGGTTCCGCAGCAGCCTGCGCGGCGCGGTGGCGCTCGCCGCCGCGGTGCTCGTCGCCGACTTGCTCGACGTCCAGCACGGTTTCTGGGTGGTGCTCGGCACGCTGTCGGTGCTGCGCACGAACGCCGCGGCCACGGGGGCGACCGTGCTGCGGGCGCTGGCCGGCACCGTCGTCGGCTTCGCGATCGGCGCCGCGCTGATGCTGGCCATCGGCACCAACCCGACCACGTTGTGGATCGTCCTGCCCGTCGCGGTCCTGGTGGCGTCCTACACGCCGGGCACCGCGCCGTTCGCGGTGGGCCAGGCCGCGTTCACGGTCACGGTGATCGTGCTGTTCAACCTGCTGGTCCCGGCCGGCTGGAAGGTGGGCCTGGTACGGGTCCAGGACGTCGTCCTCGGCTGCGCGGTAAGCCTGGTCGTCGGGCTGCTGTTCTGGCCGCGCGGAGCCGGCGCCGCGGTCGGCGACGACCTGGCCGCGGCCTTCCGGGCCGGCGCGGCGTACCTGACCCAGGCCGTGGACTGGACCCTCGGCCTGCGCCAGGCCGCGCCGGACACGGCGGTCGCGGCGTCCTCGGCCGGGGTCCGCCTGGACGACGCGCTCCGCCTGTATCTGGCCGAGCAAGGGACCAAGCGAATGAACAAGCGTGACCTGTGGACCTTGGTCCTGGCCACGACACGGGTCCGGCTCACCGCCGCGTCGCTGGCCGGCCTGTGCGCCTACTGTCCGCCGGCCGGCCCGGCCGCGCAGGACGGCGTGGACGGCGACGCCGAGCAGGTGGGGGCGCTACGGCGGGTGACCGCGGAGCTGGCCGATTTCTACCAGGACATCGCCGTCGAGGTCAGCAGCGGCCGCGGCGAGGCGATGCCTGCCGTACCGGTGCCTCCCAGCCTGGACGGGGCACAGGCCGCCGGCAGCGCCGCAGGCACGGACGGGGCGGGCGGGGCGGGCGGGGCGGGCGAGACCGCCGCGCCGGTGACCCGCTATCCGCACACGCTGTGGGTCCGCGAGCAGTTGCAGGAGCTTGTCTCGCACGCGGGCGACATCACCGCGCCTGCGGAGCACGTGGCTCAGTTGCGGCGTGTTCCCTGGTGGCGTTAGCCGGGTCTGCGCCCGACCATCGTTCCTTGATCGCCATGGCCAGCAGGGCCGGTACCAGGTCGGTGGAGCGGCGCACGACCCAGGCGGTGCCCTTGGTGGCCAGCCACCCGAACTCGGCCAGGCGGGTCGGCGGCGGGCTGGACGGCTCGGGATCGGGGCGGGGCCCGGTGGGCAGGCCCGCCGCGGCGAGCTGGTCGTGGAACCGGCAGGCGATGAGCCGGTGGCCGCGCTCGCTGGGATGCAGCCGGTCCACGGCCCACATCGCCGGGTCGTGGGTGGCCGGGTCCCCGGCGGCGTCGTAGTGCAGCGTGCCGAACCGTACCGCCACGGCGTCCATGATCGCGTTCACTTCGTGCGCCCGCCGGGCCAGCGGCCGGGCCAGGGAGCCGGGCAGGCCGAGCATCCGTCCCGGGTCGGGCAGCCGCATGGTCAGGACCTCGGCTCCGGCGGCGCGCAGGGCGCCGACCGTATGAGCCGCGGCCGCGGACACCCGGGCCGGGTCGAAGCCGGCCCGCAGCGTGTCGTTGAGCCCGACGATGACGCTGGCCAGATCCGGCCGCAGCTGCAGCGCCGCGGGCAGCTGATCCCGCTCGACGTCGGTGCTCTGCGCGCCGGATGACGCGAGGTTATGCAGCCTCGGCTCGCGCAGCCCCTCGGCGAGCAGCGCGGCCCAGCCCCGCCAGTCCCAGCCGCCCGGCCGGCACACAGGGTCGCCGATGCCCAGCGTGAACGAGTCGCCGAGGGCCACGAACGTGGTCATGCCGACACTCCGACCGGGCTGGCCGTCTGGAGCACTGCCTCGTAGTGGCCGATCAGCTCGTCACCCAGGGCCGACCAGCTGCGGCCGAGCACCCGCTGCCGGGCCGCGCGGCCCTGGCGGGCGCGTAGCCGGGGATCGGCGGCCAGCCTGGCCACCGCGCCGGCCAGCGCGCCGGGGTCGCCCGGCCGCACCAGGAACCCGGTCTCCCCGTGGCTGACCAGGTCGAGGGGCCCGCCAGCGGCCGGGGCGACCACGGGCAGCCCGCTCGCCGCGGCCTCCTGGAGAGTCTGGCCGAAGGTCTCGTGCGGCCCGCTGTGGACGAACAGGTCGAGGCTGGCGTAGATGCTGGCCAGCTCCTCCCCGTGGCGCTGGCCCAGGAACACCGCGGTGGGCATGGCGCGGCGCGCCGCGGCGTCGGCCGGGCCGGAGCCGACCAGCACCAGGCGCACCCCGGGCAGCGTCGCCACCTCGGCGAGCAGCTCGACCCGCTTCTCCGGCGCCAGCCGGCCCACGTAGCCGGCCAGCACCTCCCCGCCGGGCGCGAGCTCGGCGCGCCACCGCTCGCTGCGCTTGGCCGGGTTGAACCGCGTGGTGTCCACGCCGCGGGCCCACAACCAGACCCGGTCGATGCCGCGGGCGTGCAGGCTGGCGGCGGCCGCGGTGGACGGGGCGAGCGTCCGGTCGGCGGCGTTGTGAATCCGGCGCAGGCGGCGCCACGCGGCCGCCTGGCCGGCCGGCCCGAGCCGGTAGGCGCGGGCGTAGCCGGCCACGTCGGTCTGGTAGACCGCGACCACCGGCAGCCGCAGCCGGGCCGCGGCCACGGCGCCGCCGCCGCCGAGCACGAACGGGCTGGCCAGGTGGACGAGTTCGGCACCGTGCCCGGTCAGCGCGGCGCGCAGGCCCGGACCGGCCGGGGCGATCCGGAAACCGGGATAACAGGGCATCGGCAGCGACGGCACCCGCACTACCGGATAGGGCAGGGCGTGGTCTGGCCGGGCCAGCGAATCGGGCGGCCGGGGGGCGATGACCAGCGGGTGGTGGCCTCGCCGGACCAGGTGCTCGGCGACGCGCAGGACACAGTGGGCCACGCCGTTGACGTCGGGGGGGAACGATTCGGTGATGACCGCGATCCTCACGATCACACAGTGCAACAGGCGAGGTTTGAAAACGGCTTCGACGCGATGAAGCCGCGGCTAACTGTGGCTGACATCTGCTTCCTAGGCATTACTCATGGCTAGAGCAACCTTGGACATTTCGCTCTCCGCCCGCTCGTGGGGGGCTGGAGTCCTGGCTGGGCAGTCTCAGCCGGTGGCTGCGAGTCCGTGCCGCGATGATCCGGCGCACCTCGGTATGAGGGGTCCGGAGCGTGATGTCAGGGTCACTCATCCTTTGCAGCACGTTGGCAGCGGCATTATGGTCCGCGTCCAGCACAACCCCATCAGAGCAGTAAAACTTTCGGCCGCATCGGCGCCCGAAGGTGCCGTTGCGGCTGTCGGTTTGTGATGTATAGGCCGCGTTGACCACAACGACCGCAGAACCTCTGCGGTCTGACACGTTCCTCAGCGCCTGGGCGGTGACGCCCTTGGTCCAGGCGCTCAGGCGCCGATTCCAGTTCTTACCCCTTGGCTTGCCAGCAATGGGCTGAGTCAGGTCCTCGGCGACGATGACCTTGGCATGGTCTACCAGGGTATTGATTGCCACGTACGTCTCAGTCCGGATCAGTCGCCCGGCTCGAGCCTTCTGGCGCCGGTACTTAGCCTGTCCGAGGTTGCAGCGGGCAATCCGCTGCGCCTTGGCGAGGTCTTCGGCCTTCCCGGCTTTGCCGACGACGGAGCGGAGTTTGGCCCTGCGAGCGTTTTTGATCTTGAGCCGGTCTGACTCGACGGCCAGCAGGCTGCCCAAGCTGGTGCCGTAGCGGCGCCCAATCGAGTCGGTGCAGACTTCGCGGTAGCCACGGTCGATGCCCACGGTCTCATCGCCGCAGGACCGCTGGGCTGACTTCAGCGTGACGGCGTCCACCTGGTAATGGACCTCGACTCGGCCGTCGCGCAGGATCAGCCGTAACGTGCCGGCTGGAGTGACGGTGGTGTTCAGCGGGATGCATACCCGCGACCTACGCTCCAGTCCGGGTATCGCCAGCCAGACATTGCCGCTCGCTGCGCGGGTGAAGGTTTGGTAGTTGTCGGCGCGCACGACAATCTGGTTGGCGGTGTGGTTGTGGCCGCGCCGCCAGTGCTTGCGCATCTGCCGCGACAGGTAGCCATCCTCGCTCCACCGGTTGGCAAACAGCAAGCCATACAAGCGCTCGCGCTCGGCCGGATCAGTGGTGTGACGGCAGACTGCCCGGCGGACTTTGACCTTGGCGGCTTCCCGGCATGCCCGGATGTCCTCGGCGGCGTCGCGGACAGTTTCCTTCCACGGGTTGGCCAGCACCCCAAAGGTCCCTGCGGTGCCGTCGCTCATCCACTGGTCGCGGATCTGCCGACTGGATTTCCCGGCCCCGGCCATTGACCCGTAGCGCTGCCAGACCAAGGAGCGCACCCGTCCCAGGCGTCTGGCCTGTTCAGCAAGTTGGGCGAACTTACCAGCATTGAGGTTCTTCGAATATGCGATCCGGGTCACCTTCACGCGCCGCCTCCCCTCGCCCACCGTCACCGCCCGGCTCGCGGTAGACAGTCGCCTGCCGGCATGGGCCGCCGCAGCTACCTAAGTACGGATCTCGCTCGTCCGTTCCGTGGCGATTGCCCGGCGATCACCGGACGCATGACATGCTCCTCGGATGTCGGCCACCGTTGCTGGGCCGTCATTGACATTGTCCTGGGTGGGTACGACAGTCTGCGGCGCAGAAGTAGCCGGCTAATCGGCCCTGTGGTGGTGCGTTTTAAGAACCTCACAGCGCGGGCCAGGCAAGTCCGGGCAGGAGCCGAACGGTGATGGCCCACATTGACAGGCCGATGGGCCAATCCGACCGCTGCTCCCCCCGCCGGACGGCTCGCCGACCGAACGACCTCGGCGTGGATCCAGCGGTCAGAACCGTGAGGCCTGCCGCCCTATCTCACGGTGCGGGAACCGGCAATCGGCCCTGCGTGCGCGCATCGTCGCCGATGTGCATGGACGCGCTGTCGGCCACCGACCCCATGGCCTGACCATCGGTCGGACAGCCACGGGACGGCGAATCGCCACGGGTCGCTCCTCCGCGGCCACGTGTGCTGGAGCGGGCCAAGGACGGCGAATTCGAGGAACAGTGTCAGGTCGCCCACTACCCCCGGCGCAGCCGAGCGCGGACCGCACGCACGTGCGCGGCCAGGTCCTCGGCCCCGCCGAGCGCATCGATGTGCGGGGCGACCGCGGCCAGCGCCGCGGCGTCGTACTCCACCACGTGAATGCCGCGCAGGAAGGTCAGCACCGACAGCCCCGCGGAATGCCGGGCGGTCCCGCCGGTGGGCAGCACGTGATTGGAACCCGCCAGGTAATCGCCGAGCGACACCGGCGAGTACGGCCCGACGAAGACCGCGCCCGCGTTGCGGACCCGGCCGGCCAGCTCGGCGGCCCGCTCGGCCTGGATTTCCAGGTGCTCGGGCGCCCAGGCGTCCGCGACCGCCAGCGCGGCGTCGGCGTCGTCCACCAGGACGCACGCGGACTGGCCGTCCAGCGCCGCCTCGACCCGCTCCCGGTGCCGCGCCGAGGCGACCTGGGTCGCCAGCTCGGCGTCGGTGCGATCGGCGAGCCCGGGGTCGGTCGTGATCAGCAGGCAGGCGGCCAGCGGGTCATGCTCGGCCTGCGCGACCAGGTCGGCCGCGACGAACGCCGGGTCCGCCGACCGGTCGGCAATGATCGCGATCTCGGTCGGGCCCGCCTCCGCGTCGGTCCCGACGCGGCCGGCCAGCAGCCGCTTGGCGGCGGCCACGTAAACGTTGCCCGGACCGCTGATGACATCGACGGGCGCGCAGTCCGCGGTACCGTAGCCGAGCATCGCGATCGCCTGCGCGCCGCCGACCGCGTGCACCTCGGTGATGCCGAGCAGCGCGCAGGCGGCCAGCACCGACGGATGCGGCAGGCCACCGCGCTCCGGGCGCGGCGGTGAGGCCACCGCGATCTCGGCCACCCCTGCCACCTGCGCGGGGATCACGTTCATGACCACCGAGGACGGGTAGACGACCAGGCCGCCGGGCACGTAGACGCCGGCCCGGCCGACCGGCACGTACCGCTCGGTCACGGTCGCGCCGTCGGCGACCTTGGTGACCACGTCCGACGGCAACTGCGCCTCATGCACCACCCGGGCCCGCCGCGCCGCCTCCTTCAGCGCCGCCCGCACGTCGGGATCGAGCCCGGCCAGCGCGTCAGCCAGCGCCTGCCGCCGAACCCGGGTGGTAGCCAGGTCCACCCCGTCGAAGCGCCGGGTCTGCTCCCTGACGGCGGGCGCGCCGCGCTGGCGCACGTCCTCGCAGACCGGCCGCACCGCGTCCAGCGCCGCGCCGGTGTCCAGCCGCGCCCGGGGCAGCACGCCCTCCAGCCGCGGCCGGCTGAGGCTGGCCGCGGTCTCCCCGCGCAGATCCACCCTGATAAGCACCTGGCCAGCCTAGCCGTCGGCCGGGCTCCGTTCCGCGCTCACGGTGGCCACCCGCGCCTAGCCCGCGCCAGGTAAAAACTCGGCAAAACATGGCCTGCCCACGTATCAGTTTCACGGGCCGCCGCCATCTCCCTGCATGAACGGGTCACATCATCCTCAAGGCAAGGCCAGAACGCTTGGCTGGGCCCTGACCACAGAGCAGGAGCACGCCCATGAAGGTCAGCAGGCCCCGCGGAGCGGGACGTCGAGGAGAGCCCGGACGCAGGTCTGTCCCGGGGTGGCTGCCCCGGCGGGTTCGCCGGGCCCTCGCCATGGCCGGTTCGGGCGGCCTGGCCGTCACCAGCCTGCTGTCCGCGACCGGGCCCGCCGCGCACGCCCAGGCGCTGACGCAGCGCGAGGCGGCAACCGCCACCGCCGCGCCGCGGCCCGGGGCCGGGTACTCGCGGACGGTCACGCTGATCAACGGCGACCGGGTCGCGGTGACCATCACCCGGTCCGGGGCGCTCGCGGGCGCCGCGGCTCGTCCCGCGGGCCGCGGCGTCAACCGGGTGCTGGTCCGGCTGGACCTGGCCGGCAAGGGCTATGACGTCCCCGCTGATGCGCTGCCCTACCTGAACCGGGGGCTGAGCCCGGGCCTGTTCGAGCTGAACTCCCTGGTGCGCCTGAAGTCCGAGGACAGGCTGCCGGTACAGGTCGGCTACCACGGCACGGTGCCCTCGCTGCCCGGGGTGACGATCACCAGTTCCGGCCGCGGGACCGCACGCGGCTACCTGACCGCGGCGTCGGCGGCGACGTTCGGCCGGGCCCTCGCCCGCCAGTTCGCCGCCGATCACGCCCGCGGCAGCTACGGCACCGACGGCATGTTCGCCCACGGGGTATCGGTCAGCCTGCCCGGCCAGGGGCCGGCGCCCCAGCCGAACTACCAGATGCACACGCTGACCTTGACCGGGACCAACCTGGCGGGTCAGCCGGACACCGGCGACTTCGTGGACGTCTTCAACGTGGACAACCCGCTGAAGTTCGCCGACCCGGACGAGAGCGGCAACGTCTTCTACCAGGGCACCGCCAAGTTCAGCGTCCCGGCCGGGCACTACATGGCCGACGGGTTCTTCTTCGACCTGTCCGGCACGACGATCACCGCGGTGCGGATCGTGAGCTTGCCGCAGTTCACCGTGACCGGGACCGCGGCCGTCGCGCTGAGCGAGCAGGCGGCCACCAACGAGGTACAGATGGTGACGCCGCGGCTCGCGGTCACCCAGGATCTCGCCCTGGACCTGCACCGAGTGGCCGCCAACGGCGACGTCATCGACGACAGCGTCGACACCGGCGACCTGCCGCTGTGGGCGAACCAGACGACGCAGCCGGTGACCGTCGGGACGCTGCAGACCGTGACGACCGGGTACCTGACCTCGCCGGGCGGGGCCAGCCGGCCGTACCAGTACAACCTGGCCTTCGCCGGCCCGAGCGGGCTGATCGGGCCGCAGCAGTACGTGGTGACCGCGCAGAACACCGCCGCCGTCCGCGCGCCCTTCTACCAGGACGGCGCCTCGGCCGGGGGGTGGTTGCCCCTCGGGGTGTTCAGCTTCCAGCTCGACGGCCTGCTGTTCGCCAACATCTACCCGTTCTCGCTGCCGTGGCGCGGAACCCAGTACTTCTCGGCCGGCCCGGCGCTGTTCTGGCTCGACCAGTACTGGCAGTCGTACGCGACCCTGTCCGGCGGCCAGTCCGACGCGGCGCGCACGTTCGCCCCGGGGGAGGTGACTACCCAGGGCTGGAATGCCTTCCCGCTGCACCCGACGCCCAACGTCAACCTGCTGGGCACAGGCAACCCGGTCCTGGTCCTGCCCACGGCCAGCCGGGCCGGGAACACGCTGACGCTGGACGTCGCCCCATTCGGCGACAACACGCCCGGGCACACCGGCTCCGGGTTCTCCCCCGGCTTCTTCGGCCGCCTGGGCACGATCACCGGCCGCTACCGGCTGGACCAGGACGGGAAGCAGATCGCGGGCGGGAATGCGGCGCAGGCCGCGGGGGGCTTCCCCGACCTGTTCCTGCAGGCCAGGCTGAGCGGCAAGCCGGCCACGATGAGGTTCGCGCTGACCGCGTCCAGGACCGGCGACGTATACCGGCTGTCCACGGCGAGCCGTACCGTGTGGACCTGGCGGTCCGCCCCCCGGCCCGGTGCCCGCCTCCCGGCCGGCTGGCTGTGCGCCGACCTGACCCAGTCCTGCTCGGTGCAGCCGATGCTGACCCTGCTTTACCGTGTGCGCGGGCTAGCGGTGGACGGCTCGACCCCGCCCGGACGTCAGCTGATCCAGCTCACCGTGGGGCACCTGCAGCTGGCCCGGGCGGCCAGGATCACCGGGGTGACCGCGGCGGCGTCGGCCGACGGCGGCCAGGCCTGGCGGCCGGCCAGGGTCCGGCCGGCGGGTGGCGGCCGCTTCCTGGTCATGTTCCCCGCGCCGCCGGGAGCGCGGGTGAGCCTGCGCGTGCACGCCGCCGACGCAGCCGGCGGCCAGATCACCGAGACCATCACCGACGCCTACCAGACCACGGCGGCCGCCGCGCCCGGTTCCGGCGCCGGCGCCGACCAGCCGGCCGTCGCGGTGGCCGCGTCCGCCTCGTCCCCGTCCGGTACCGGGCCGTCGCGGCTGCCGCCCCCGGTGCCGGGAGACGGGCCGATGCGGGCGGCGTGCCCCGCGCCCCGGCCCGGGCACGCGCAGTGCTTCGCGCTGTACGCACGGCAGCTGCGGGTGAACGCGGCGATCGCGGCCGGGGTCACCGGGACACCGGCGGTGCCCGTTGGGTGGGGCGCGACGGACATCGAGTCCGCCTACAGGCTGCCGGTCTCCCGTAACCCGCACCAGACGGTGGCGGTGGTCGACGCCTACCGCACCCCGGCCCTGGCCGCGAACCTGGCCGTGTACCGCAAGCAGTACGGGCTGCCGGCCTGCACGAAGGCCAGCGGCTGTCTGCGGATCGTCAACCAGCAGGGCAAGGCCTCGCCGCTGCCGGCCTCGGGAGTTCCTACTGGGTGGGACGTGGAGACCATACTGGACGTCTCGATGGTCTCGGCCGCCTGCCCGCGCTGCAAGATCCTGGTCGTGGAGGCCAGCAGCGACAGCTTCGCCGACCTGGCCGCCGCTGAGAACACCGCGGCCCGGCTGGGGGCGCAGGCGATCTCCAACAGCTACGGCATCCGGGAGAACGGGGAGGCCCAGGCCTACGCCGCCGCCTACGACCACCCCGGGCACACGATCGTGGTGTCGTCGGGCGACAGCGGGTTCACGGCGGCGAACTTCCCGGCGAACCTGGCCACTGTGACCGCGGCCGGGGGGACCGAGCTGGCGCGAGCGCACAACGCCCGGGGCTGGTCCGAGCGGGTGTGGTACACCGCGGGCCTGGGCGCGTCGGGCAGCGGCTGCTCGGCGTACGTGGCCAAGCCGTCCTGGCAGCGCGACCGGCACTGCCCGGGCCGGACCGTCGCCGACGTGTCGGCGCTGGCCTGGAACGTGCCGATCTATGAGAAGGTGCAGGGCGGGTGGCTGACCGTCGGGGGCACCAGCGCCTCCGCGCCGCTGATCGCCGGGGTGTACGGGCTGGCGGGCAACGCCGCCACGATCAACCCCGGCTATCCGTACGCCCGCCGGGGGTCGCTGTTCGACATCACCGTCGGCAACAACGACTTCTTCAACCAGGCCAACGGCGCCAGCTGCGGCCATGACTACCTGTGCACGGCGAAGAAGGGCGACGACGCGCCCACCGGCCTGGGCACCCCGGACGGCACCGGTGCCTTCTGACGCCGCCCGCTCACACGGGATCGGCGCCCATGGTGAACACCGTTAGCTTCTTCCCCCAGCGGCGCCGCAGGCGGTGGACGGGGCCCAGATGCAGCGCGCGTGCTAGCGGGCTCCCAGGGTGCCCGCCGGTCGCCAAGATCACCTCGTCGTACTCGTTCCTGCTGGTCTCGGCGCCCACCGCCTTCACCAGGTCCTCATCGCTGATCAGGCCCCTGGCCCGGCAACCGACGGCCGTCAGGTGCCTCACGGCCAGGTTCAGGCGATGCTCGGCAGCGGCATTGACATCGTGGCCCGGCCGGGGCGCTGTGGGGTATTTGGCCGGGGCAGACTGCCCCTGGGCAGTAGCAGCGCCCAGGAGGAGCTCCAGCGAGGACAGCTTCGTCTGGCTGCTGTCCACCACCGACAGCACCATGACCTCACACGGTTCTTGTTGCTGCCGCCCGGCGAGATAGCTGATCGGCTCCTGGCCGAGTTCCTGGTCCAGGGCCAGCGGTCCCGTGTCGAGTATCAGCAGGTATCGCTGCATGTCCACCACGTCCTTGGCACCGATGGCAATCTAACCCGCGGCTACCCGCCGTTGCGACTCTAAATCGAGATCCTTGGCCTGCATGGGAGACCAGAGCGCGGGTAGCGGCACGATGGAGTGCCGGATTCGCGCGAGAAGGAACGCCTCAGCATGTATCCACCGATTCTTCCCGGCAGAGGCCATCACCACGGTGAGGAGGAGGACCCCGACCGGGAGAAGCGCCTGGAGGAGGTCAGCCGGGGTTGCGAAGGGTCGCCGTGGCTGACTGCGCTGGTTGATTTCAGCGGCTTCATAGCGGTCTTCGTCGGGTCGTTCGCCGCGGTGCTCATGCTCATCAACCTGCCCAACGGGGGAGAAGTGCCGTTTGCGCTGATACTGGCCGCGGTGGTGGGGGCTCACGCCGGCCTGCGGGCGGTGCGGTACTACCGACGTCGCGCCACCGGCCATCGGCGACTTGGGTGAACCGCGGGCGACATCGGGGAGGACTAACTCCGAAACCCCGGGGCCGCCGTTGGCCCGGTACGCCGCGGCCAGCGAGTATGAACGTGTGACATGGATCGAGCTCGACGGGGCGGTTAACGTCCGCGACCTTGGCGCGCTAGCCACCGACGACGGCCGGGTCACCGCCAGCCGCCGGCTGCTGCGCGGGGACAACCTGCAGGATCTGTCACCGTCCGACGTGCGGACGCTGGTCACGGACATCGGCCTGACCACGGTGGTGGACCTGCGCAGCCCCGGAGAGGTGGCGTCCGACGGGCCGGGGCCGCTGACCCGGGTCGGGTCCGTCCGGCACTCCTACCACTCGGTGCTGCCCGAGCGCGGCACGGCCACCGATGTCGCCGCCGACGCGCTGGCCATCCGGCGCAACGGGGCGATGTCCCGGTATCCGGACGACATCCGGTGCGGCTACTACCTCGGCTACCTCGAGGACCGGCCGGACCAGGTGGTCGCGGCGCTGCGCAGCATCGCGCACGCCCCCGGCGCGGCGCTGGTGAACTGCGCCGCAGGCAAGGACCGGACCGGCGTGGTGGTCGCGATGGCGCTCACCGTCGTCGGCGTCCGGCGGGAGGCCGTCATCGCCGACTATGCGGCCAGCGCCGAGCGCATGGAGGCGATCCTGGCGCGGCTGCGTTCCTCGCGGACGTACGCGTCCGACGTGGACAGCGTTCCGGCTGCCGAACAGGCGCCGCGGCCGCAGACCATGGCCGCGTTCCTGGGCCAGCTCGACGTGCGTCACGGCGGCGCGCAGGGGTGGCTGGCCGAGCGCGGATTCGGCCCGTCCGACGTCAGCTCGCTGCGCGCCAAGCTGATCGCCGCCTGATCCGGTCGGTCACGTCATGGCAGGTCTCTGGCCACGACGCCCTGCCACGGCCCGAGCACCCGGTCCGCGCCGGGTTCGGCCCCGGCCGGGTCGCCCGCGGTGCTGAGCAAGATCTCGCCGGCCGGCCCGGGCAGGACGGCCGGCTCATCGGTGAGGTTGGCCGCGACGACGAGGCCACCGATGCGGTAGGCCCACTGCCCCGGAGCGGCCGGAAGCAGCTCGTAGGGGGCGACCCGGACGCCGAGCTCGGCGCGACGCAGGGTGAGCAGGCTGCGGCAGAACTGGAGCACGGACCCCGGGTCGCGGCGCTGGTCGGCGACGTTGCGGGCGGAGGCGTCGCCGAGCGGGAGCCAGGGGATCACGCCGTCGGCGCTGAAGCCGCCGGAGCGCGAGGCATTCCACGGCATCGGCGTCCGGGCCCGATCCCGGCTGCCGTCCCAGCTGCCCCGGTCCCGCGACATCGCGTCCCGCCGCAGCTCGCGCGGGACCCTAACGTCGGTCATCCCGATCTCGTCGCCGTAGTACAGCACCGTGGTCCCGGGCAGGGTGGCCAGCAGCAGCAGCCCGAGCCGGGCCTTGCGCTCGTCTCCCCCGCACCAGCGGGTCGGGAACCGGCCGACGTCGTGGTTGGACGCGGTCCACACCGGGCACGCCCCGGCGGGCAGCCGGGCCAGCGTCACGCCGACCACATCGGACAGCTCGCGCGCGTCGAACGGGGAGAACACGAACGGGAAATTGAACGCGAGCTGCAGCTCGTCGTCGTGCCCGTAGAACGCGGCGAGCCGGCCGAGATCTCCCACCCAGGTCTCCCCGAGCAGCAGCCGCGGCGGCTGATAGTCATCGGCGATCTTGCGCCAGTCCCGGTAGACGCCGTGGGTCTCCGGCCGGTTCGCGCTGAACACCGGCCGGTGCCCGTAACGGCCGGCCAGCGGGCCCGAGCCTGCCACCGGAGGGTCGTCACGCAGCTCCGCGTCCTTGTACAGGCCGTGGGCCACGTCGACGCGGAACCCGGCGACCCCCCGGTCGAACCAGAAGCGCAGGATCTCACGGAACTCCTGGTGCACCGCGGGCTCGCGCCAGTTCAGGTCGGGCTGGCTGTCCAGGAAGAGGTGCAGGTAGTACTGGCCGGTGGGCTCGTGCCACGCCCACGCGGTGTGCCCGGTGGCGTCCAGCCAGTTGTTCGGCGGGCCGCCGCCCGGCGCCGGGTCGGCCCAGACGTAGTAGTCCCGGTGGCGGGCGTCCCGGCCGCTGGCGGCGTCCACGAACCAGCGGTGAGCGCTGCTGGTGTGGTTGGGCACCAGGTCGAGCAGCACCCGCAGCCCCCGTGCGCGGGCCTCGGCGATCAGCCGCTCCATGTCGGCCATGGTGCCCAGCTCGGGATGGACGCCCAGGTAGTCGGAGACGTCGTAACCCCAGTCCTGGTCCGGCGACGGCATGGTCGGCGACAGCCAGATGCCGTCCACGCCCAGCCAGGCCAGGTAGTCCAGCCCGGCGATGACACCGCCCAGGTCACCGTAGCCATCCCCGTTGGTGTCCCGCCACGACCTGACGTACAGCTGATAGAGCACAGCGCCCTGCCACCAGCGTCGCTCGTCGGTGCTCTCGTTCATCTGCCTCCTGCCCTAGGACCGCTCAGCCTACGCGCTTGCTTTCACCCGTCACCGAGACCGACACTGGACAGGTGAAACCGGTTGTCGAGTTCGGAGTTGCCGCCGTACTGCCCGCAGCGGCGGGCTTGGCGCTCATCGGCGCGGCCCGCGCGTTCAAATGGCTCGACGAGGCCCGGTCCCAGCCCCCTCAGCCCCAGCCGATCGACCGACTCGCAGCTGACCTGCGCCGGCTGCGCGCGGAGCTTGAGGACACCGAGACCCGGGCCGGTCTGACCGCCAAGCACCACCGCGTGCGGGCGGTGCGCGGCGCCTACATCGACGCGCTGACCACCGCCTGCAAACGGCTGGAGGTCACCCCCCCATCCGGAGGCGACCGAGCACCGCTCACCGAGATCTACCGGGTGGAGGCGGCCCTGCGGCAGCGCGGCCTGGACGTGCGGGAAACGGCCGCGCGCTGAATGCGAGGCCGCACATCCCGCAGGCCGACCCGCCCCCCCGGCTGGGCCCGCCGCCCGGACCCGGTCCGCGTGCTCGCGGTGTCCGACGAGGTCGATGACGCCCTGCTCGCCAACCCGAGCGCGGTGCGCGGTGTCGAGCTGATCATGGCCTGCGGCGACCTGCCCATGGGATACCTGAGTTCGCTGATGAACTGCCTGGAGGTTCCGCTGGTGTTCGTGCCCGGCAACCACGACTCGGACCTGTCCGGCTACCGGACCTCCCGCGCGGGCCTGACCCTGCGGGCCGGCATGCCCGTCCGGCCGCCCTGGCCGGAGGGTGCGGTGAACGCCGACGGCCGCGTAATCGACGTGGCCGGCCTGCGGGTGGGCGGGCTCGGGGGCTGCCGCCGCTACTCCAGCGGCCCCAACCAGTACACCGACCGGCAGCAGGCGCGGCGTGCCCTGGCTCTCCGGGCCAGGGCCCGGTGGCGCAGGCTGCGTGACGGCCGCGGGATTGACGTGCTGCTCGCGCACGCGCCGCCGCGCGGCGTCGGTGACGGTGAAGATCCGCCGCACCGAGGGTTCACCGCGCTGCACAGCCTGGTGACCGCCGTCCGCCCGGCGGCGCTGCTGCACGGCCACGTGCATCCCTACGGCGCCCCGGCCCGGCCCGGCCGGGTGGGGGGCACGATGGTGTGCAACGTCACCGGGTGGCACCTGCTCGAGATCGGGCCGGACACCGGCGTGGCCGAGCTCCTCCCAGCCGCGCGAGCGCCGGGCGCGCGAGTTCAGGGCCGTCTCGATGCCCGCTGACACCGGCTTCCCCCGGGCCGACGTCGAGAACGACTTCCTGCGCGTCCGCCGCCGCCAGGTGCTGGCCCGGCTCGCCACCTGGCTGCGCCGCGGGCCGGACGACGTCAATCTCATCCTGCCGTTCGACGAGGTCGTCGCCGCCCTGGGCCTGCGGAGCGAGCGGCAGCTCGGCCTGCAGACCATCCGGCTGGACACGATCGTCGGCACCGTCGACTCCACCCGTGACTTCGACCGCCGGTTCCGGCCCACCAGCGGGCGAGTCAGGGAACGGTGGGAGCGGCTCGCGCTGGCCCAGCGGCGCGGCGAGCCGATCCCGCCCATTGACGTGTACCGCATCGGCGACATGCACTTCGTGCAGGACGGCCATCACCGGGTCTCCGTGGCTATGGCCACCGGCGCCAAGGCGATCGACGCGTACGTGACCGAAGTGCTGACCCAGCTGCCGCCCACGGGCATCCGCGGCCGCCGGGACCTGCTGTTCAAGAACTACGAACGGATCTTCCGCGCCCGGGTGCCGCTGCCAGCCGCGGACCTGGCCAGCATTACGGTGACCGACCCGTGGTCGTATGCGGAGCTGGGGGAGGCCGTCGAGGCCTGGGGCTTCCGGTGCATGCAGGACAAGGGCCAGTTCCTGAACCGCGCCGAGATCGCACGGCACTGGTATACGCAGGAGTACGTGCCCGTCGTGCGCATGCTGCGCGCGGCCGACCTGATCGGCTCGCGCACTGAGGCCGAGGCCTACATGCGTGTCGCCGCCGAGCGGTACCGGCTCATCCTGACCCACGACTGGAACGACGAGGTTATCGAGCGCCTGCGCCGAACGATCAGGTGACCTCCTCGCCGGACCCGCCAGAGGGCGCTTCGCCGGAGCCGGGTCCCCCGTCGGCCGGGTCCGGGCCTGCGTCCCCGGGCGCCGCATGGCGCCCCTGCGCCACCATGCCGGAAGCCTCCTGCGTCGCACCGTCGGCCGCCTGGGTCGGGCCGTCAGCCACCTGCGTCGCAGCCGCCGCACCGCCGGCCGCGGCACCGGGAGCCGTCTGCGTAGCGCTGTCGGCCGCACGCGTCTCCGCCGCCTGCGTCGCGGCCGCCGTACCGCCGGCCGCCGTACCGCCAGCCACCGCGCCACCGGCCGCCGCCGACGTCGCGCCGCCGGCGCCTGCGCCGGCGTCCCGCGAAGCCAGTGACAGGTTGCGGCCGCTACTGGGGTCGAAGACGTGCATCTTCCTGGCGTCCACCCAGAGCTCGGCGTCGCGGCCCTCGCGGACGCTGGTCGCGGCATCGAGCCGGGCCACGACGGTGTCGCCGCTCCCGCCGGTGTCTGCACGCCCGGAGTCCCGGGCCAGCTCCTCGAGCTCGGTGGCGTTCACGCCCTGGTCACGCCCCCGGGTGAAGTAGATGAACACGTCGGAGCCCATGGACTCCAGGACGTCGGGAGTGGTGTGGAACGTGATCCCGTGCGGGCGGTTCTCGGGCGACACCAGCGCCGCGTCCTCGAAGTTCTCCGGCCGCAGGCCCACGATGACGTCGCGCCCGGATCCGGAGCTCTCGACCTCACGCCGCATCCGGTCGCTGAGCCTGAAGTCCCCGAGGGACGTACGCAGCATGCTGTCCTCGAGGGTGCCGCCCAGGAAGTTCATGGACGGCGAGCCGATGAAGCCGGCCACGAACAGGTTGACCGGGTCGTCGTAGAGCTCCTTCGGGGAGCCCACCTGCTGCAGCAGGCCGGCGCGCATGACCGCGACCCGGTCGCCGAGCGTCATGGCCTCGGTCTGGTCGTGCGTAACGTACACGGTGGTGGTGCCCAGGCGCCGCTGGATCCGCGACACCTCGGTGCGCATCTGCACCCGCAGCTTCGCGTCCAGGTTGGACAGCGGCTCGTCCATCAGGAACGCCGACGGGTCGCGCACGATGGCCCGGCCCATGGCCACCCGCTGGCGCTGCCCGCCGGACAGGTTGGCCGGCCTGCGGTCCAGATACTGGGTCAGGTCCAGGATCCGGGCCGCCTCATCGACCTTCTCGCTGATGGTGGCCTTGGGCGTCTTGGCCAGCTTGAGCGCGAAGCCCATGTTCTCCCGCACCGTCATGTGCGGGTACAGGGCGTAGCTCTGGAAGACCATGGCGATGTCGCGGTCCTTCGGCGCCTTGTCGTTCATCACCTTGCCGCCGATGAGCAGTTCACCGCTGGTGATGTCCTCCAGCCCCGCGATCATGTTGAGGGTGGTGGACTTGCCGCACCCGGATGGACCGACCAGGATGACGAATTCGCCATCGGCGATGTCCAGGTTGAAGTCATCCACAGCGAGCGAGCCGTCCGGATAACGCTTGGCGATGTGTTCCAGTTTGATTTCGGCCACTGTTTTCTCCTTATCCCTTGACCGCGCCGGACGTCAGCCCCGCGACGATCCGCCGCTGGAAGATCAGCACGAAGATGATGATCGGAATGGTGATGACGACCGCGGCGGCCGAGATCGACCCGGTGGGCACCGCGAACTGTGAGCTGCCGGTGAAGAACGCCAGCGCGGCCGGCGCCGTCCGGGCGGCGATGGTCGAGGTCAGCGTGAAGGCCATCAGGAACTCGTTCCAGCAGAACAGGAACACCAGGATGGCCGTGGTCACCATGCCGGGCGCCGCGAGCGGGGCGATGACCCGGACGAACGCCTGGAACGGGGTGGCCCCGTCCACCTTGGCCGCCTTCTCCAGTTCCCAAGGGATCTCGCGGAAGAACGCGGACAGCGTGTAGATCCCCAGCGGCAGGCCGAACGCGATGTACGGGATGATCAGCCCGATCCAGGTGTTGAAAATCCCCAGAGCCCGCTCGATGTTGAACAGCGGCGTCACCAGCGAGATGAGCGGGAACATCGCGATCAGCAGCGACAGGCCGACGAGAGCCTGTTTACCCGGGAAGTTGAGCCGGGCCACCGCGTACGCGGCCAGCGAGGCCAGCACCACCGAGATGAACGTCGCGATCAGGCCGATCCCGATGGAGTTGAGTAGCGGCCGGGTGAACTCCGAGGAGGTGAAGATCCCCTTGTAGTTCGCCCAGGTCCACTTGGTTGGGAAGAATGTCGGGTCGGTGATCGTCGAGGGGTCCTTGAAGGACAGCGAGAAGATCCACACGACCGGGATAAGCACCAGCAGGATCGTGACCACGTTGGCCGTGATCCAGCCGGACTTCTGCCTGGTTGTGGCGGCCATATCAGCTCACCCTCCTAATCTAGCCCCGGCGCGGCCGCGCCGAAGATCCTGATGTAGATGAAGGCGATGATCGCCACGCAGATGAAGATCAGGATGGAGATCGCCGACCCGATGCCCAGGTTCAGCGCCCGGAACAGGTTGTCGTACCCCAGGATGGACACCGAGTAGGTGCCGTTACCGCCCGCGGTCAGGATGTAGATGTTGTCGAAGATTCGGAACGCGTCGAGCGTCCGGAACAGCAGCGCCACCAGGATGGCCGGTTTCATCAGCGGCAGCGTGATCCGGTAGAAGCGCTGCCAGGCATTGGCGCCGTCCACCCGGGCCGCCTTCAGCAGGTCTTCCGGCACGAGGGACAGCCCGGCCATCAGCAGCAGCGCCATGAACGCGGTGGTCTTCCACACCTCCGCCAGGATGATGATCGCGATAGCGGTCCCCGTCTTGGTCAGCGGCGCGCTGTTGTTGAACAGCGCGGACAGGTACCCCGTGTTCGGTGTCCACGCGTACTGCCAGCCGTACGCGGCGGCGACGGTCACGATCCCGTAAGGGATCAGGATGATGGTGCGCACCGTGCCCCGCCAGAAGAGGGTCCGGAACATCAGGATCGCGAGCAGCATGCCGAGGGCAAACTCGATGGCGACCGAGACTATCGTGATGATCAGCGTGACCCAGAGCGCGTGCCACCAGTAGGGGGACGATAGCACTGCCTGATAGTTAGTGAAGCCGATGAACTTGGCCTGCGACGGGAAGCGCAGGTCATAGCGCTGTAGCGACAGCCATATGGCGTAGATGATCGGGAACGCCGCCACGACGATCATGACGATCACCGCCGGGGCGCACAGCAGCCAGCCCAGCCGCCGCTCTTCCCGCGCCCCCTCCGACAGCTGCCGGCGGCGTCTGGGCTTGGCTTCGGTGGGCTCGCCGGTGGTGACGACTTCGGTTTCGGTGCTCATCGGCTCCTTGCCCTTCTGTGCGTTCCGCTCGCGCTGGCTGGCCGGCGCCCCTGGCCCGTCCGGGCGCTCACGGGATCACCAACTTCGACTGAAGCGCGTCATTGATCTCTGCGGCCATCGCCTGCGCGGTGGTCGGCGGGTCGATGCCCGCGGGCGGGGACACGTGGTGTGAGATGACGATCGAGACGCTCTGGTACGCCGGGGTCTGCGGCCGCACGCTGGCGTTCTGCAGGGAGGCCAGGATCTCGGCGTGGAACGGGTAGTCGGGGAACATCGCCGGATCGCTGTACAAGCTCTCGAGCGTCGGCGGCAGCCCGCCCTTGATCGCCGCGTTCAGCTGGTTCTGCTTGTCGCGCAGGCAGAGGGCGGCCTGGAAGGCCTGGTCGGGGTGCGGCGAGTACTTGCTGATCGCCATGTCGATACCGCCGATGGTGACCCGAGCGGGCCGGCCGGGGATGACGCCCGGGTACAGGGCCCACTTGAAGTGCTTGAACAGCTCCGGCTTGTCGGTTTTCATCGACGGGTACACGTACGGGTAGTTCAGCTCGAAGGCGGCCGTGCCGGCCTCCATGGCCAGCCGGTTCTGGTCCTCCATCTGGACCCCCAGCGACGGGTCGGCCGCCACCGAGGTGGCCAGCTTCTTCATGGTCCCCAGCGCGGTCTGCCACGCCTGGCTGGGTGCGGCGTTCGCGCTAGACGGCGTCAGGATGCTCCCGCCCGCGCTGGCGACCAGGGTGTTGAACCAGACCGTCACGCCCTCGTACTGCGCGCCCTGGATCTCGATCAGGTGCGGCTTGCCCGCCTTGGCCAGCTGCTCCGCGTCGGCGATCATCTGGTCCCAGGTGGTGGGCGGGGTCTTCACCAGGTCGGAGCGGTACCACAGCAGCTGCGTGTTGCTGTTGTAGGGCACCGCGACGAGCTGGCCCTTCCAGGTGGCGGTCTGCAGCGGGACCTTCAGGGTGCCGGCTTCTGCCTCCTGCTTGTATTTGCCGGTCCAGGGCAGGATCCAGCCGGCCTCGGAGAACTCCGCCTCCCAGGTCACGTCCAGGCCGAGGATGTCCATCGAAGCGTCCTTCGCGGCCAGCCGCCGCGCCATCTGCAGCCGCTGGTCGTCGGCGGCGGCCGGCAGCTTGTTGTAGGTGATGGTGTACTTGCCGCCGCTCTGTTTGCTGCAGTTAGTGACCGCCGTCGCGACCGCACCAGAGGGGTCATTGAAACTGTAGAAGTTGAGCGTGACTGGGCCGGTCGCGGCGTTGCTGGTGCCGCACGCGGCCAGGGCACCTCCGGCCAGCACCATGCTGGTCAGCCCGGCGACTGCCCGCCAGCGTGGTGCGCGAGCGCGGCGCGTCAAGACTCTCGATCTACCGCTATCAACCATCATTCCTCCCTCAAACCCCAGGACCTCCCGGTCGGCGAAGCTTCCCCGCTAGCACATGATCACTCCAGGTTGGCGAGCACAATAGAAACGGTGCCCGGCCGCAGCGAACGACGAGCGCCAGAAGGCCGCCCCGGGCAGCGTGAAGGATGGCCTTCCCGCCGCGGGTGCGCCGGCCGCGCCAGCCCTCGCGCGGGCCGCCCGGCGAGCGCCCCGCCTGGCCATGCGGAAAGCGGCCGTGCTGGAGCGCTGCACGACCTCCAGCGCGAGCTGCTGGCGAAGCGGGCTGACCCGCTCCCCGCGCAGCAGCGCGCACAGTCGGCGCGCCCCCTCGGCGCCGCTGTCGGCCAGCGGCTGCCGGACCGTGCTCAGGCCGAGCAGCGCCGCGGACTCGATGTCGTCGAACCCGATCACCGACAGCTCACCGGGAACGCTGACGCCGCACCGGTCCGCCGCGGCGAGCACGCCCATGGCCTGGGTGTCGGACGCCGCGAAGATGGCCGACGGCCGGTCTGGCCGGGTGAGCAGCTCCGCGGCGAGCGCCTCGGCGTTCGCGGGGCCGTACGGGCCGCGCCGCACCAGGTGAGCATCGTAGCCGAGGCCGGCCGCCGCCAGCTCCTGCCGGTAGCCGCTCAGCCGGTGCTGCGACGCGACGAAGCCAAAGCCGGTGCGCGCCGCGCCCGCCGCCCCCCGCACCGTGTCGCCGACGAAGCCGATCCGCCGGTGCCCGAGCGATAGCAGGTATCGGACCGCCATCCGGCCGCCTGCGACGTCGTCGGTGAGCGTCTGCGGGACGCCGGGCGTGGGCGCGTCGATCGTCACCAGCGGCACCCCGGCGTGGCGGAAGGCGTCCAGCTGCGCCTCAGACAGCCGCAGCGATACCACGATCACGCCGTCCGCGCGGTGCCGGCTGGTCAGCGTGGCCAGGTGGTGATCGCGCTGTTCGGGCGTGTCGACGTTGCACACGATCGTGTCGTAGCCCTGCTCGTCCAGCACGGCCAGGGCGCCCGCGAGCCGCATGACCGCCGACGGGCGGGTCAGGTGCGGCACCACGATCGCCACCGTGCGCGGCGTGCCGCGGGACAGCGAGGCGGCGAGGTGGCTGGGCCGGTACCCGAGCTGCTCGATGACCTTCAGCACGGACGCGCGGGTCGCGTCCCGTACGTTGGCCGCGCCGTTGATGACCCGGGAGACGGTGCCCACGCCCACGCCCGATGCGGCGGCTACGTCCGCGATCGTGGCCCGACGCGAAGCCGACATTTCGCTCCCAAAGGAAACGTCACCAGCACGCTGGAACCGGTTCCACCAGCGATCGAGATCATCGTCATCCCGTGTCGCCTATGCGTCAAGAGCAAAATGCAGGTAAACGGCAGATGTCGCTATTCGACGATCTTCGAGATCGGGACCTCCAGGATGTCCCGGGCCCCGGCCGCCTTCAGCGCCGGGATCAGCGTGTTGACCCCGCGCTTGGGCACCACGGCCTCTACCGCGTGCATGTCGCCGCGGGCCAGCGACGTGATCGTCGGTGATGACATGGCCGGGAGCATCGCGGTGACCGCGGCCAGCTCGGCGGCGTGCACGTTCAGTTTCACCAGGACGTTGCCCCTGGCCCGGATGGCTCCCCGGAGCAGCAGCGCGACGTCCTCCATGGCCGCGTGCTTGGCCGGGTCGGCGAATGCGGCCGGGTTGGCGATGAGCTCGGTGTAGCTGGTCAGCAGGGTGTCCAGGATCCGCAGCCCGTTCTTGCGCAGCGACGATCCGGTCTCGGTCAGGTCCACGATCGCGTCCACGATGTCGGGCACCTTGGCCTCGGTGGCGCCGTAGGACGGGATCACCATGGCCTTGACCCCGGCGGCGTCCAGGTAGCGGCGGGTCAGCGCGGGGAACTCGGTGGAGATCCGGATCCCCTCGGGCAGGTCGGCCGCTGACGTCCAGGGCGCGCCGGCCGGCACCGCGAGCACTACGCGGACCGGGTCCGAGGTCGCCTTGGAGTACTGCAGCTCGCCGAGGGAGGCCACGTCCGCGCCGGTCTCCTCGATCCAGTCCCGGCCGGTGATGCCGAAGTCGAACAGCCCCTGCTCGATGTAGGACGGGATCTCCTGGGGGCGCAGGAACCGGACCCGCTCGATCCGCGGGTCGTCGACCGCGGCGTGGTAGTCGCGGTCGGAAGAGCGGCGGACGGTCAGATCCGCGGCGTCGAACAGGTCGAGGGTGGCTCGCTCCAGCGAGCCCTTCGGCAGGACCAGGGAGAGCAATGGACTTTTACCCCTTTGCCATAACGGGACGGATCCCCCGACTCTAGCCCGGCCGCGGCCGGACGCCACGCGGTTGACAGACGCGATATTACTCAACTACTCTGTCCAGAGTACCCGGCATGGAGGTGATACCGTGCCCGCCAAGAACCGCGCGAACCCGCTGGCCCTAGCCGTGCTGGT
>Ga0306920_100002359_pt1 | contig 23875 bp, 22 predicted proteins | sample flu12Cox44000170_FD_204666 | JGI IMG/M metagenome (GOLD analysis project Ga0306920, IMG submission 204666) | Lab enrichment of tropical soil microbial communities from Luquillo Experimental Forest, Puerto Rico - flux4day.12C.oxic.44.000.170 (v2)... | ecosystem: Environmental > Terrestrial >...
GCACCAGAGATTTCCAGCGCGGCGCCTGCGACAGGCTTCTGCAACTGCTCAAGGACCGCTCGCTTGTGCTGTGCGGGGATTTTAACGCGCCGCGCGGCAGGGAGATCTTCAGCCGTCTGGCGGCGCAGTGGATCGACCACGTTCCAGCGACCCACACCACGAGCCTCGATCCCATCCTGCACCGTGCCGGCTCTCTCCAGCTGATGGTGGATGGGGTCTTCTCGACACCCGACTACGCCGTGAGCGGCGTGACGCTGCACCAAGGCGTCAGCGACCATTGCGCCATTACGGCGCTGATAACGGGCCCTTGCGCGCGCCCCCGCACCGGGGACCGCTCGCCTCCCGAGGTCTGACCCCTTCCCACGCTCCCGTTCTACTCTATGGCCTCCTTAGCCTGCCGCGGCCAGCGCGATGCCACCTGCGGCAGCACCTCGTCGATCAGCCGAAGGGTCTGGGCCAACACCTCCTCGCCGCTCCCTCCCACGGGCCGCAGGATGAATTTCGACACTCCCGCGCCGACGTACTGCGCGATGCGCTCCAGGATCGTGGCGGCGTCGCCAATGGCGAAGTAGCCCCTGGCATCGCTGCCGGTGCGCGTGCGATAGGCCGACATTGCCCGCTCCAGCGCGGGGTGCGCGGATCGCCCGAAATAGAATGGAAAGCTCGCGCCATAATGGTCATCCTCGATGCTGCGTCCGGCATCGGCGGTGGCGGCCTTGATGGCGGCGACGATGCGGGCCGCCTCCGCCGGCGTCTCGGGCCCCCCCTGCCAACCGGTGCCGATGCGTGCGGTGCGGCGGATGGCCGCCTCAGACGCGCCGCCGATCCACATGGGCAACTCTGCTTGCACGGGCTTGGGGAAGATGCTGGCTGCCGTCAGGCGATAGTGCGCGCCGACGTAGTCCACGCTGTCCTCGCGCCACAGGCGCTGGATGATCTCGAGCCCCTCGTCGGTCTTGCGGCCGCGCGTGCGCGTGTCGACGTGGAGCGCCGCCCATTCCGGCGCTCGCGGGCTGCCAATGCCGAAGGCGGGCAGCAGCCGCCCCTCGGACAGGACGTCGATGGTGGCACACTGCTTGGCCACCAGCACGGGGTCGCGCAGCGCCAGCGATATCACGTTCATGCCGAACTTGATGCGCCGCGTGCGTCCCGCTTGCGCGGCTATGGCTGTCATGCACTCGAGCATGGGGTCCCGGCTCAATAGCCGATCCGTCTGCCACAGCGAGTCGACGCCTCCCGCCTCACACATGTCCACCCAGCGCCAGTAGCTGGCGGCACCATCGAACGGAAATTCCATCAGTCCCAGGCCAACGGCGATAGACATGTTCGGCACCCGCTTTGAAACCCACTTTGTCGGAACTCACCTTGTCGGAACTCACCTTGTCGGAACTCACCTTGTCGGAACTCACCCTTGTCGGGACCCGCTTGATCGGAACTCTGGGCGTGAGCGCCATGCCAACCTCGCCCCTCAGCTTGTAGATGCTCGCACCATCGCCGTCCTTCCCCAAGCTCCCATGCTTGGAGTATGCGGCCCGGCGCAGGCTCGGAGCAAGCCTCCTCGCGTGACAAGCAGCACGCGCGTGCGATAGCGTGCGCGTCAAAGCGCAGGAGAGGAACATGGCCGAGAGCGAGCTTTACAAGAGGGGCGTGGCGGTCCGCAAGAAGCTGCGCGGAGAGGCGGATTTCGCGCGCAACGCGAAGGAATACGCCAAAGACCCCGTCATGAAGCAGTTCATCGACCTCGCCACCGAGACCGTGTTCGGCGCGCTCTGGACGCGGCCGGGGCTCGACATCAAGACGCGCACGCTCATCTGCGTCGTCTCGGACGCTGCGACCGGTCGTTATCCGGAGCTTGATATCCACCTGCGCTTCGCTCTCAAGCAGGGCTGGACCGAGAACGAGCTCACCGAAGTGCTGCTCCATCTCACGGGCTATGTCGGTGTGCCGATCATCCGCGAAGCGATGCTGGTGGCCTCCAAGGTTTTCTCGCAGACGCGGGTCGGTGAGTAGAGGGCCAGCGGATGGCGATCGAGTTCGGCATCAGCACCTTGTCGCGCGGCATCCTCCTTTCGCGCGAGGCTTACATGCAGGTGGCCCAGGCCGCCGAGCGCGCGGGCTTCGCCTTCCTCTCGGTAAACGACCACCTCGTCGTGCCGGGCAATCTCGGCTCTGCCTATCCCTACACCCAAGGCGGTGCGTGGGCCGCCGCCGAGCACGGGCACTGCTTCGACCAGTTGGCTACGCTCGCCTTCCTTGCGGGCTGCACGTCCCGCTTGCGGCTGTTGACTTCCGTTATGGTCGTGCCGCATCGCCAGCCCATCGCCACCGCCAAGATGCTAGCCACCATCGATGTGCTGTCGGGCGGCCGCCTGATCCTCGGGGTCGGCGCCGGCTGGATGCGAGAGGAGTTTGCCCTACTCGGCGCGCCGTTCGCTGAACGTGGCGCGGTGACCGACGAGTATCTCGAAGCGTTCAAGGCGCTGTGGACCCAAGCGCGGCCGGCCTACGCCGGCAAGCACGTGAAGTTCGCGGACCTCATCTTCGAGCCCAAGCCGATGCAGAAGCCGCATCCGCCGATTTGGGTGGGCGGCGAGAGCCTGGCCGCGTTGCGGCGCACGGTGAGGCTCGGCGATGCCTGGTATCCCGGCAACAACAGTCAGACCAAATCGCTCGACACGTCGGCGCGGCTCGGCACCGCCATTGCCGGCCTCCGGGACATGGCAGAGGCGGCCGGCCGCGATCCTGCCTCCATCGCCGTCAGCCTGATCGTGCAAAACCCCTTCGAGTGGTCGGCGCACAAGATCCAGGACGGCAGCGCGCGGGCTTTCTTCACGGGTGGATCGGCTGATATGGCCGCCGATGCCACCGCCCTCGAGGCCGTCGGCGTGCGCCACGTTGCCTTGCGCCTCGGCGGAACCTCGCTCGCGGGCTCGCTCGAACGCATCGACCGCTTCGGTCGCGAGGTGATCGGCGTCGCGTAGCTTGAAGTGTCGCAATTGGAGGAAGCTTGATGGGCACCGGAGTAGGTCTGCATGAGGTGGGGTCCTTCGACTGCGCTGGCGGGGGACAGGTGATTGTGGTCGACGGCATTGCCTACATCGGCCACATGCGGAGCCCGCACGGCACCTCTATCGTCGACGTGCGCGATCCCAAGAACTGCCGGGAGCTCGCCAACATCACCATGCCGGCCGGTACACACTCGCACAAGGTGCGGGTTGCCAACGGCCTCATGCTCGTCAACCACGAGCTCAATGCCGCCGACGCGAGCCCCGTGCCCTCCGACTTCAAGGGCGGCATTGGCATCTACGATGTCTCGACCCCGGCCAAGCCGCGCCAGGTGGCGCGCTGGAACACGCACGGCAAGGGCGTGCACCGCTTCGATTTCGATGGCCGCTACGCCTATCTGTCGGCGACCCTCGAAGGCTACGTCGGCACCATCGTGCTCATCATGGACCTGGAGCATCCGGCGCGACCCAAGGAAGTCGGTCGCTGGTGGACACCCGGGCAGTGGACCGCGGGCGGCGAGCAGCCGACCTGGTCCAAGGATGCCCACCGCTGTCATCATCCGCTGCGGCTCGGCAACCGCCTTTACACCAGCTACTGGCTGGCCGGCTTCGTCATCCTCGACATCGAGGACATGACGAGGCCGCAACTCGTCGCCTCGCTCGGTTGGTCTCCACCCTTCGCCTGCCCGACGCACACGGCGCTGCCGCTGCCCTTTCCTATCAATGGCCGCCGCTACATGATCGTCGCCGACGAAGACGTGGTGCGTAGCGGGAGCGATGTGGCCGCCTTCATGTGGACCGTCGACATCACCGACGAATGCCACCCGGTGCCGGTCGGCAGCTTCCAGGTGGAGGGCATCGAAGGCAGGCCGCAACCCACCATGACCAGCTGCCATCAGCCCTGCGAGAAGGTGACCGGCACGGAAATCCCGTTCGCCTGGTTCGCCCACGGCCTGCGCATCATCGACGTGAAAAACCCGCACACGCCCCGTGAGGTCGCGCACTTCATGCCCGACGTGCCGGCCGGCTCCGACCGGGTGTCGAGCAACGACGTCACCATCGACGATCGCGGGCTCATCTATCTGATCGACCGCCGTCGCGGGCTGACGATCCTAGAACGGCTTTGATCGCCGTGGCGCGCTTCAAGCGCTCCAAGGAGGAGACTGTCCCATGTCCGATGCTGCCGCCGAGATCGAGCACCACTACGGCCGCGGTGGCCTTCTGGACCGCATCCTTGCGGCCTTGAAGGAGGCCGGCAAGGACCTCGACAACCTGTCGATCGACGACCTGGCCCCCATCGACGAGCTGCACTCCCGCCGTCGGCTGGCAACCGAGCATTTGGCGGCCATGCTCGCGCCAAGGCCGGGAGAGCGCGTGCTCGACATCGGCTCGGGGCTCGGCGGGCCGGCGCGGTATCTGGCCAAGGTGTGTGGCTGCCGCGTCACCGGCATCGACCTGACGGCGGAGTTCGTGGCCACGGCCGCCGAACTTGCGCGCCGCACGGGCCTCGCCCATCGTGTGGACTTCTGGCAGGGCTCCGCTCTCAACCTTCCGTTCTCTGACGCCAGTTTCGATCTGGCCTGGTCGCAGAACGTCGCCATGAACATCGCCGACCGGCCGCGCTACTACGCCGAGATGCGCCGCGTGCTCAAACCGGCCGGGCGACTGGCGATCCAGGATGTCGTGCAGGGACCGGGAGGCGTTCCGCACTACCCCGTGATCTGGGCGGACACGCCGGCGACGAGCTTCCTGCGCACGCCCGAGGAGACACGCGCGCTGCTGGAAGCCGCGGGGTTCCAGATGCTCGCCTGGCAGGACAACACCGACGCAGCGATCGCCGAAACCCAAGCCGAGCGCGCCCAAGCCGCGGCAAGCGGCACCGTCCAACCGATCCTCGGGGTCCACGTCGTGGTGGGCCCCACCTTCTGGGACAAGGCACGCAATGGCCATCGCAACATGCGTGAGAACCGCATTCGGCTGATCAACGCCGTCCTGGGCCGCGATTGAGCCATAACCGCGTCACGCCGAGCCATGGCAACATGCTGACCCGCCCCATCCCGCAGAGCAACGAGGCGCTACCCATCATTGGGCTCGGCACATGGCAGGCCTTTGACATCGCCGCCGAGCGCGCCGCCCTCGAGCAACGTAAGGAGGTGCTGCGTCTGCTGTTCGAGGCGGGCGGCAAGCTGATCGATGCCTCACCCATGTACGGGCGCGCGGAGGCGGTCGTGGGTTGCCTGCTCACGCAGATGCGCGCCGCAGACCGCGCGTTCCTTGCTACCAAGGTGTGGACCTCCGGGCAAAGGGCCGGCATCGAGCAGATGCAGGCCTCGCTTGCCAAGCTCAAAACGCCCGTGATCGACCTCATGCAGATCCACAACCTCGTCGATTGGCGCACGCATCTGGCGACCCTGCGCGCATGGAAGGACCAGAAAAAGTTTCGCTACATCGGCATCACGCACTACACCGATGCAGCGCTGGAAGAATTGGGCCACGTCATTCGCGCCGAGCCCATCGACTTCGTGCAGTTTGCCTATTCGATCGGCGGGCGTGCCGCCGAGCGGGACCTGCTGCCGTTGTGCGCAGAGCGCGGCGTGGGCGTCATCGTCAATCGGCCGTTCGGCACGGGCAGCCTCTTTAGCCGGGTGCGGGGCAAGGCGCTGCCGGCATGGGCGTCCGAGCTCGGCTGCGCCAGCTGGAGCCAGTTTTTTCTCAAGTACATCCTGGGCCACCCCGCCGTCACGTGCGCGATCCCTGCAACGTCCCGGCCCGAGCACATGCGCGACAACCTCGCCGCCGCCACGGGCGGCCTGCCCAACCGCGATGAGCGCAAGCGCATGGCAGACTATTGGGATCAATTGTGATAGGGCTCGCCCCTCGCCGGCGCGCCGATCATGACATCACGCCCCTTTCGGCCAGCAAATTCAGCATTGACTCGGGCTCGGTGATTGGCGGTTTGGCCTGCGTCGAAGCTCGAGGAGATGCCGATGCCGCAACCAGAGACTGCAACGCCGGGATTTTCGACCCTTGCCATTCACGCCGGCGCAGCGCCCGATCCGTCCACCGGCGCGCGCGTCACGCCCATCTACCAGACTACCTCCTATGTCTTCAACGACGTGGACCACGCGGCCTCGCTGTTCGGCTTGGAGGCATTCGGCAACATCTATACGCGCATCGGCGGCCCTACACAGGCGGTGCTGGAACAGCGCGTCGCCGCCCTCGAAGGCGGCACGGCAGCGCTGGCCGTGGCCTCCGGCCACGCCGCACAGGCCATCGTCTTTCATACCCTGCTTGAGCCTGGCGACGAGTTCGTCGCCGGCCGCCAGCTCTACGGGGGCTCGGTCAACCAGTTCAACCACGCGTTCAAGAAATGCGACTGGCACGTCAGATGGGCCGACGCCACCGACCCAGCGAGCTTTGCCGACGCCGTGACGCCCAGGACGCGAGCGCTTTTCTGCGAGTCGATCGCCAACCCGGGCGGCGTGGTGGTCGACCTGCCCGCCATCGCGGCCATCGCAAGGAGAGCCGGCGTGCCCCTGATCGTCGACAATACGTTGGCCACTCCCTATCTCTGCCGCCCCAAGGAGCACGGCGCAGACATCCTCGTGCACTCGCTCACCAAATTCATGGGCGGACACGGCAATTCCATCGGCGGCGTGATCGTCGACTGCGGCACCTATGACTGGCTTGGCGCAAAGCACCGCTACAAAACGCTGGTTGATCCCAATCCCAGCTACAACGGCATGAAGCTCGCCGAGACCTTCGGCAACTTCGCCTTCGCCATCGCCTGCCGGGTCATGGGGCTGCGTGACTTGGGTCCCGCGATTTCGCCCTTCAACGCGTTCCTAATCCTCACCGGCATCGAGACCTTGCCGCTGCGCATGGCCAAGCACTGCGAGAACGCGCTGGCTGTCGCCAAACACCTTGAGAAGCACAAGATGGTGGCGTGGGTAAACTACGCGGGCCTGCCCAACAACAATTCCCACCGCCTGATGAAGGCGATCTGCCCCAAGGGTGCGGGCTCCGTCTTTACCTTCGGCCTCAAGGGCGGCTACGAGGCGGGCGTGAACCTGGTGTCCAGCGTCAAGCTCTTCTCGCATCTTGCCAACATCGGCGACGTGCGCAGCCTGATCATCCACCCGGCGTCCACCACGCACCGCCAGCTCACCGACGAGCAGCGCATAGCCGCCGGCGCCGGCCCCGACGTTGTGCGGCTGTCCATCGGCCTGGAGGACGCCGCCGACATCATCGCCGATCTCGATCAGGGGCTGGCCGCTGGCTGAATGGGGCACCCGTCGCGGTCCCCGGGTGGCCGGGCCCCGGACAACTGCCCGTTCGCTGAGCGCGCAAGCCGTTCTCGGTGAGAGGCTGGTTGCCAAAGTCGGTCCGTCGAGATGCTCCAGCGCTGGAGCGACGGCAGCAGGATTGGCGCGATCAAGGCCAGATCCAGCGGCGCTGGTGATGGATGGGCCGGACATGCGCCACAAGGCCTACCTGGTGCTGAGGCCCCCGGCACAGGGGGCGACATGATGATGGACATGATGGACGGGGTGCTTGAGAAGATCCTCAAGCACGCCATGGCGAACAACGCTTATGTCACGAGCCAATCGACAAGGGGGCCTGCTTGGCGCTCCGCGATCGGCGGAAGCCCTGGCGCCATTGCAAAGGCAGCGCCACGTTGGATAGCGTTGGCGCAAGCGAGCGCCTTGCGCTAGAGCGTGGCCTCGAAGCGGTAGCGGAGCCCGGGATAGGACGCAAAGCTCCTCGCGCCGGACACGTGCCTGGAGCCCCGCATGCTTGAAGCCGTCTTTGCCATTCCGGGCGACCTCAACCTGCCGACGGGGGGATACGCCTACGACCGACGCGTGCTGGCGCTGCTGCCAGACTTTGGCGTCGGAGCCCTGCACCTTGAGCTGCCGGCCTCCTTCCCCGATCCGACCGCCGCCGATCTCGACCAAACCGCCCGCCGGCTGGCTGCGATTGCGCCTCACGCCGTCATCATGGTCGATGGGCTCGCCTATGGCGCCATGCCGGCCCCGGTGATCGGCCGCGCACGTGCACCCATCGTGGCCCTGGTGCACCATCCGTTGTGCCTTGAAACGGGGCTAGCCGCAACGCGGCAAGACGGGTTGCGTCTCCTGGAGACGGCCGCCCTGGCACTGGCATGCAAGATTATCGTCACCAGCCCGCTCATCGCCCGCACCGTGATCGCCGATTTCGCCGTTTCTGCCCACAAGATTACGGTGGCCGAACCCGGCACCGATCCCGCTCCGCGCGCCACTTTTTCAGGCCAGGGACCGGCGCAATTGTTGAGCGTCGGCGCCATCGTGCCGCGCAAGGCCTGCGACCTCCTCGTGCGTGCGCTCTCGCCTTTGCGCGATCGCGACTGGCAGCTCACCATTGCCGGCCCGATCGACCGCAGTCCACAAGCCTTGGCGGACGTCCATGCGGCCATCCGCCATACCGGCCTCGGCCACCGCATCACGCTCGCCGGCCCCGTGGATGGCAAGCGCCTGGCGAGCCTCTACGCGGCGGCCGACGCGTTTGTCATGGCTTCCCTCTTCGAGGGATACGGCATGGTGTTGGCGGAAGCCATGGCACGCGGCCTGCCGATTGTCTGCACCACGGGCGGTGCGGCGGCCGAGACCGTACCTGAGAGCGCCGCGCTCAAGGTGCCGCCCGGGGACAAGCACGCGCTCTCCCTTGCCATTCAACGCGTCCTTGACAATCGGGACCTGCGGCAAAGCATGGCCCGCGCCTCGTGGTCGGCTGGACAGAAGCTGCCGCGCTGGGAAGACACGGCGCGCATCATCGCCGGTGTCATCAAGGAGGTCGCCCGTTGACAGGCTTCAGCGCGCAATGGCTCGACAGGCGCGAGCCGGCGGACCAGCGCTCGCGCAACCGCACGCTGGAACGGGCGCTCGCCAAGCATTTCGACGGCTGGCGCCCCCTGACGGTCGTGGACCTTGGCTGCGGCACGGGCTCCAACCTGCGGGCCATGGCGCCCCTGCTGGGGCCCGACCAGCACTGGACCCTCGTCGATCGCGACCAGGCGCTACTCGATGCCGCCGCACAACGCCTAAGCACTTGGGCCGACGGTGCAGATTGGATGGACAGCCAGCTCGTCCTGTTCAAGGGCGCCAAGCGCATCAACGTGGAGTTCCACCGGGCCGATCTCGCCCGCGACCTCGAGGCGGCGCTGGGGCCCAATGCCAACCTCATCACGGCTTCGGCGCTGTTCGACCTGGCGTCAGCCGAGTTCATCGCCGCCTTTGCCGCCGCCCTCGCAGCACGCCAATCGGCGTTCTACACCGTGCTCACCTACGACGGCGATCAGCGCTGGACACCGGAGCACACGGCCGATGCGGCAATGGTGGAGGCGTTCCACACCCACCAGCGCCGCGATAAGGGCTTCGGTAGAGCGGCTGGCTCCGATGCGCCGGACGCCTTGAGCGAGGCCTTCAGCGCCGCCGGCTACACCGTCTTTGAGGGCGACAGCGCCTGGCGGCTGGGCCCCGGCGACGACACCCTCATTGCCGAGCTTGCGCGGAGCTTCGCCGAAGCGGTAGCGCAGACCGAGCTCCTCGATGCGACAACCATCGACAGCTGGCGCGCCATCACGCGCACCAGCGCCATCGTTGGCCACGCCGATACGCTGGCTTTATCGCCTGCGGCATGAGTGGGCTGCTAGGCGCCCTTTGCCGCGCACAGGAAGCGGCGGATAAGCTCGGGGTCCTTCTCGCCCGGGCGGCTCTCGACGCCCGAGGAGACATCCACAATGGCCGCCCCGGTGATGCGGATGGCCTCGGCCACATTGTCTGGCGTGAGCCCGCCCGACAAGACGAACGGCGCCGCGCCCGTCACGCCCACTAGCAAGCGCCAATCGAATGGCGCGCCGTTGCCGCCGGGACGCGAGCTCTCTTCGGGCGCGCGGGCGTCGAACAGGATCAGGTCGGCCGCGGAGGAGAAGCGCAAACCCGCGCGGGCGTCGTCGGCCGTCTCCACCGCCACCGCCTTCATGACCGGGATGCCCCAGCGGCAGCGGATCTCGGCCACGCGCTCGGGCGTTTCCTCTCCATGCAGCTGCAGCATGTCGGGTGCCGCGGCAGCCATCACGTCGGCGATGAGCGCATCGTCGGGGTCGACCAGAAGCGCCACGACCTTGGCCCGGCCGCGCGCCTTGGCGGCGATCGCTGCAGCCCTTGGCGGGCTCAAATAGCGCGGACTAGGCGGAAAGAACACGAGGCCCACATAGTCGGCCCCGCCCTCCAGCGCCGCCTCGAGCGCCGGCTCCGTCTTCAGGCCACAGATCTTCACCTTGGTGGGCATGTTCTTCGAGTGAGGATATAGCGCAAACCTTCGTCGCACTCTCTAGTCTCTTTTCCTATCCCTTAAGATAAACGGCAATCGCCGCCGCCAAGTCCTCGATGGCGGCCCCGACCGACTTGAAAAAAGTGATCTCCTCTGCCGTCTTGCGCCCCGCAACCGACCCGCGGGCGAGATCGAAGAGATCGCCAAGGATGGCATCCCTGCTGATCGCGCCGGCGTTGAGTGGCTGCAGGATGTCGCCGGCTTCGGCGAAGGCGCCGGCCCTGGTGTCGACAAAGATGCGCGCGCGACGCACCACCCCGTCGTCGGTCTCGCGCATGTTCGGCCGGTAGGCGCCCACTCCATCGACGTGGGTACCCGGCTTGAGCCAGTCGCCGTGGATCAACGGGTCGGCTGAGGTGGTCGCCACCGATACGATGTCGGCCCAGCGCACGGCAGCCTCCAGGTCAGGGGCAAGGCGCACGTTGCGGCCCTGGTCGGCCAGCTGGGCGATGAGCCCACGTGCCCGCTCCGGCGAGCGGTTCCAGAGCATGACTTCGCTGATCGACCGGACAGAGGCGTGTGCACCAATAAGCTGAGGTGCCAGCGTGCCGGCGCCCACCATCAGCAAGCGCGAGGCGTCGGGCCGTGACAGGTAGCGGCTGGCCAAGGCCGAGGCCGCAGCCGTGCGCCAGGCCGTGAGGCGGGCCGCGTCCATCACCGCCAGCGTCTCACCGGTTTCGGCCGACACCAGCAGATAGCTGCCCAACACGGCCGGCTTGCCGCGCTGCGCATTGTCGGAAAATACGGTGATCACCTTGACGCCGAGATACCGGCCCGCGGTTGCCGCACCGGGTGCGCTCGCCTCCCACGCCGGCATGAGCAGCAGGGTGGCCTCAGGCCGACCGTCGAGCGCGACTGCGTGGTGGTGCCGTACGGGCGCAATCGCCCCTTGTTCGAAAGCCGCCTGTAGGATGTCGACGAGGCCCGGATAGCCGAGCGCCCTATCGACTGCCGCGCCATCGAAGAAGCGCATGGCCGTCGCCCCGTTTGCTCTCTTGCCTCGTCGGCACCACTACCGATCCGTTGCAAGCCCGGCGTGGCGTTCGCGCGCAAGCCGATCGGCCTCGGCCCGCCAGCGTTGGGCCTCAGCGCCACGACGCCGCGCGCTGCGTCGCCACCGCCCCTGCGTCACCCACACGGCAAGGCCACCGATGAGGATGCCGATCAGCAGCATGCCAATCAGGTAAGCATAGAACGGCAGCATCACGAACAGCACTGGCTCATCGGGCCGGAAGGGATCAAGCACAAGCCGCACACCATGCCGATTGATGACGGCAAGCGTGAGCAGCACGATCACCGCCGGCACGGCCAGCAGGTATTTTGATGCTCGCCACAGCACTTGGCCCTCGCGGAGCGAAATCGAGCGATCGTGAAGTCGCAATTGGGCGCGGCCCTGCGGCCTTGTGGGGTAAAGGGCTTACCAGTTCACGCCCGCGTTACCCGCCGTTGGCGTTCAACCGTTCACGCAAGTCCTTACCGGTCTTGAAGAAGGGCACGAATTTCTCGGCCACCGACACGGCAGCCCCGGTGCGGGGGTTGCGACCGATGCGCGGCGCGCGGTGCTTGACCGTGAAGGCGCCAAAACCCCGCAGTTCCACGCGATCGCCGCGCGCCAGCGCCTCAACGATCTCATTGAAGACGACATTGACGATCCGCTCGATGTCGCGGTGATAAAGGTGTTGATTGGCTGCGGCAATCTTCTGAATGAGCTCAGACTTGATCATTGGCTTGGCCTCCCAGCCCCCGCAACTACAAACCAAAGTCCTTGTAATGCCTTATCTTTCCGAAACCTGCCAAACCGATACCAGGCCGTCAAGACGCAATCGGCCAAACGCCTCGTCGCCGTCAAAGAGCCGGCCCAGGGCCTCGGCCGCCCGCTCCCCAATTAAGCGCCCGAGCACCGAAATCGACAGGCCCACAATGCCCCAGCCGCCCTCATGCTTGGGCTTGAACTCGACGACCTTGAGCCCCTTAGGGATGCCGCGCTTTTCCTCCAGATACTTGACGGCCTCCAATTCCCCGCCGATCTGGTCGACGAGCCGGTTGGCGACCGCCTCCCGGCCCGAGTAGACGCGGCCTTGTTCCAGGCCCGCGACGCTCGCCGTATCGATGCCGCGGCGGCTTGCCACCAACCCTACAAACCAGCGTTGCGATTCGGCCACCATCTGTTCGGCCGCGGCTTTTCCGGCTTCATCGACGGGCTGGAACGGAGACGGGTTGGCCTTGAGCGGACCGCTCTTGATCTCGTTCATCTTGACGCCCAGCTTGTCCATGAGCTGGGACACATCGGGCCACTGGAAGATTACGCCCACCGAACCGGTGACGGTGTTGCCACGGGCCACGATGTAGTCGGTGGCGAGGCCGGCGATGTAGGCCGCCGAGGCGGCCACCGTTCCCATCTGGCCGACCACGGGTTTGGTCTTCGCCAGCTCACGGATCGCCTCGAACAGCGCTTCCCCGCCGGTGGTTGTGCCACCCGGGCTGTTGATGAACAGGATGACGGCCGCGACCTGCTTGTTCTCGGCGAGCCGCTTCAGGAGCTTGAGCTGGCCACGGTTCTCGCTGATGAAGCCCTCGAGGCTGACCCGCGCAATCTGCTTGCCGCCGGCAAGGCCCACACCCTCGGAGGAGGCAAACACGGCAAGCCCCAAGGCGAGGAGCCCGGCGATCACCGCCAGCGCACGCCATAACGATAAGCGCCGACGCAGCCGGCGGCGATCAAGCACGGTCTCGGTTTCGAACGCCATGGAGTTCACGCCTCGCTCATCGCATAGGGCCCACGCCGTTGGGTCACGCGGCGGCGGCGCTGCCTAACCTACTTGGCTGAGCGTCGCATCGGCAGCCAACATCAACCCTGGCTGCCCTCGTCCTCCTTCTTCTCTTCGGCGCCTTCCTTCTTTTTGATGGCGGCCTTGAAGATGTCGCCCAGGGAGGCGCCGGAGTCGGAGGAGCCGTATTGCGCCACGGCTTGCTTCTCCTCGGCAATCTCCAGCGCCTTGATCGACACGGTGATGCGCCGGCTATGCTTGTCGAGGCTGATGACGGCGGCATCCACCTTGTCGCCGACATTGAAGCGCTCGGGCCGCTGCTCGGAGCGGTCGCGCGACAAGTCCGAGCGCTTGATGAACGTCGTGATGTCCGTGTCGGCGAGCTTTACGTCGATGCCGTTGTCGTGCACCGCCAGCACCTCACAGGTGACCTGGCTGCCCTTCCTCAGCTTGCCGATGGTATCCAGTGGATCGCCGCCGACCTGTTTGATGCCGAGGCTGATGCGCTCCTTTTGCGGATCGACGTCGAGCACCACGGCTTTGACCGCATCGCCCTTCTTGTAGTCTTTGATGGCCTCGTCGCCCGACCGGTTCCAGTCGAGGTCGGAAAGGTGCACCATGCCGTCCACCCCGCCGTCGAGGCCGACAAACAGCCCGAATTCGGTGATGTTGCGGATCGGCCCTTCCACCTGCGATCCCTTCGGGTGCGCCGCCAGGAAGACCTCCCACGGGTTGTCCTGGGTCTGCTTCAGGCCGAGGGAGATGCGCCGCTTCTGGGCATCCACCTCGAGGATTTGCACGTCCACCTGCTGGCTCGTGGAGACGATCTTGCCAGGATGGATGTTCTTCTTGGTCCAGCTCATCTCCGAGACATGGATCAGGCCTTCCACGCCGGGTTCCAGCTCCACGAAAGCGCCATAGTCGGCGATGTTCGTAACCGTACCCTTGAAGCGGGCGCCGACCGGGTACTTGGCCTCGATGCCTGCCCACGGGTCGGCCTGCAACTGCTTCATCCCGAGACTGATGCGCTGCGTCTCCGGGTTGATGCGCACGATCTGCACCTTGACGGTATCACCAACGTTGACGATCTCGCTCGGGTGGTTGACGCGTCGCCAGGCCATGTCGGTGACATGGAGCAGGCCGTCAATGCCGCCCAGATCGATGAAGGCGCCGTAGTCGGTGATGTTCTTGACAACCCCGTCGATCACCTGACCCTCGGTCAATCTGGCGACGATCTCCGAGCGCTGCTCGGCGCGGGTCGCCTCCAGGATCTCGCGGCGCGAGACGACGATGTTGCCGCGGCGGCGGTCCATCTTGAGAATCTTGAACGGCTGCGGCGTGTGCATCAGGGGCCCGATGTCGCGCACGGGACGCACGTCGACCTGGCTGCCCGGCAGGAATGCCACCGCCCCGTCGAGATCGACGGTAAAGCCACCCTTCACCTTGTTGAAGATGACGCCCTCGACCTGCTCCTTGTTGTTGAACTTTTCCTCAAGCCTGGTCCAGCTTTCCTCGCGCCGCGCCTTGTCGCGCGACAGCACCGCCTCGCCCAGCGCGTTCTCGATGCGCTCCAGATACACTTCCACCGTGTCGCCCACCTTGAGCTCGGCGGGCTTGCCCGGCTGCGAGAACTCGCGCACGGGCACGCGGCCTTCCATCTTGAGACCGACGTCGATCACGGCGAGGTCCTTCTCGATGGCCGTAACTACGCCCTTCACGACGCTTCCCTCGAACGCGTCGTCCTTGGACAATGTCTCGCTCAACAGCGCGGCGAAGTCCTCGCGGGTGGGATTGAGATCCTTGGATCCTTCACTGATGGCGGTGCTCATTCCTGCTCCTGTTCCATGCATGGCCGGGACGGGCGGGCGGCAACGAGAACGGAAGCGCCGCGCGAACGGCACATCACCCCAGATCCCGCTTCCGCGCCCATGATTGTGTGAGTTCACCCGCCGGAGCATCCCGTGCCAGCTTGATTGGAGCCACGCTTGCTCAAACGGGCCCGCGCTGACCTGCCTTCCTGAGGATCACACCGACGGCGGTATCGAATGCGGCTTCTATAGCCAAATTGCTGGTGTCCAGCAAGAAGGCGTCGTCGGCTGGTCGCATGGGCGAGGCGTCCCGGCCGGCGTCACGTTCGTCGCGGCGCCGGATGTCGGCCAGCACGCCTTCGTAGGTGGCGGGTTCACCGCGGCTTTTCATCTCCAAATAGCGCCGCCGGGCCCGCACCTGCGGTGTGGCGGTGACGTAGATTTTGATGTCGGCGTCCGGACATACGACGGTGCCAATGTCGCGTCCATCGAGCACGGCGCCAGGCGGCTGCCCGGCAAAGCTGCGCTGGAACTCGCGCAGGGCGGCCCGCACCTCGGCAATGCGCGCGACGATGGAGGCGGCCTCGCCAGCGCCGGGCCCGCGCAGGCCCGGGTCATCGAGTGTGGCTGGGTCGAGGGCGCGCGCCGCATCAGTTGCAGCGGTCGCGTCGTCGAGCGCGCTCCCCCGCTGCTGCACGTCGCGTGCGACCGCGCGGTAGAGGAGGCCCGTGTCGAGGTGATGCAGGCCGAAGTGGGCAGCGATCCGCTTCGCCAGCGTGCCCTTGCCCGACGCGGCCGGTCCATCGATGGCGACGATCACAGCCGCACCCCCCGCGTGCGCCCCCTCTCTTCGTGCTCGCTCTCGCGGTCAGTCGCACTCGCTGGGCTGCGTGGGCGCGGCGAGAGCCAACCGGGAGATCGCGACCGCTGCCGCATCAGCGCTCCCACTCCGGCGCGGCGAACGTGGCGCCGAGCCCTTCCATCAGGGAACGGAACTCGGGGAAGCTGGTGGCAATGGTGTCCGCGTCGTCGACCGTGACGGGGCGGTCGGCGCCAAGCCCTAAGGTGAGAAAGGCCATAGCAATGCGGTGGTCAAGGTGAGTAGCGACTGTCCCACCGCCGCGCACGCCGGCGCTTGCATTGCCCCCGCAGCCGCCGACGATCAGGACGTCCCCTTCGACCTTGGCCGGCACGCTGTTGGCGGCGAGCCCGGCAGCGGTGGCAAGGAGGCGATCGCTTTCCTTCACCTTGAGCTCGGCGAGCCCTTCCATGCGCGTCTCGCCCTCGGCGTAGGCGGCGAGGCAGGCGAGCACCGGATATTCATCGATCATGCTGGGCGCGCGCTCTGGCGGTACGCGCACGCCCTTGAGCCCACAGTGCCGCACCTGGAGGTCGGCCACCGGCTCACCTCCCTCCTCGCGCTCGTTACGCAAGACGATGTCGGCGCCCATCTCGGCCAGAGTCACGTAAAAGCCCGTGCGCGTCGGATTGACAAGCACGCCTTCGATGGCGATCTCCGAGCCCGGCACGATCAGCGCGGCGCTCACCAGGAACGCGGCGGAGCTGGGGTCACCCGGCACATTGACGGTGCGCCCCTCAAGCTCGGCGTCGCCCGCGACCGTGATGGCGCGCGCCCCATCGCGCTCGGCAATGGTCAGACGGGCACCGAAGTGGCGCAGCATGCGCTCGGTATGATCGCGTGTGGGCTGCCGCTCCACGACGGTCGTGGCGCCCGACGCGTGCAGCCCGGCCATCAGCACGGCCGACTTGACTTGCGCCGAGGCGACCGGCGTCACATATTCGATCGGCATCAGATCTTGGGTGCCGCGTATGGTCAGCGGCAGCGTCTTGCGGCCAACCTCCTCCACCTCGATCCCCATGCGCGTCAACGGGTCGAGTACGCGGCCCATGGGTCGGCGCGAAAGCGAGGGGTCGCCCACGAACCGCACGCGCATGGCGTGCCCAGCCACCACGCCCATCATCAGCCTGAGGCCAGTGCCCGAGTTGCCGTAATCAATGTCGCAAGCAGGCTCGATGAGGCCGCCAACGCCGCGCCCCAACACCTCCCAACTGGCGCCGACCTTGCGCACCGGAGCCCCGAGGGCCTGCAGCGCCTTGGCCGTGTTGAGGACATCCTCGCCCTCCAGCAGGCCGGCGATGTGCGTGCGGCCTGCCGCGAGCGCGCCGAGCATCAGCGCCCGGTGGGAAATGGATTTGTCGCCGGGCACCCGCACGCGACCCGACAACGCCCGCGACCGGCGCGCTAACAGCGGTGAGGCAGAAAGATGGGACAAGGGGGCGCTGCGCCTCCATCCGGCTCGCCCGCCGCCAGTGAGCGGCGATGCCGTGCCGCCATAGAGCAGGGGGGGTGGGGCCTGTCAACACCGGCGGCATCGACCCGATATCGCCACCTTATCGGCCGCCCGAACCTGCGAGCAGATGCATGCGCCAAGCGCGCCCCCTCCCCTCCCATCGCGCACCGGCTCCTCTTACCCGAGGAGGCAGAAGGTACGGGTCAGATCACAGCTTTCGCCTGACCCTTGCCGGTCAGACCTGGTGCTTTCGCCGAAGCGAACAGTCCCGTGAACGATTGAATGCGCCCGTCTCCATCACATCGTCACGATGACATCGTCACGATCACATCGTCACGGTCACATCGTTACGGTCACATCGTCACGGGCCTTGATCATATCCGATCATGTGCATGCGTTCGGCCAAACGCTGGTGGGAATGACAGGGGAGCAGATCTTTGCCCATCCGTGGACGGCCGGCTTGCCGAGCGAGCATGGCGAGGGTTTTCTGTTCGCGCCACACCGATGGTCGCCAGCACCAAAGCTGCTTAATGCCATTGGTGCGACCATCGCCTTGCCCGAAGCCTGCTCACCGGAAATCTCGCGGATTGACGCCACGGGCCCGTCTCTGCTGCCCTCGGATCGCCTAGGGCTGCTCGGCCGAGCCAGCGATCGAAGCCTCCTTCGCGCCATAGCAAGCCGCTCAATACCCCAGTCCGACATCGACCCGCTGCAGCAGGGGGCCGCCGGCCTCAAGACTGCGGATGTTGGCGGCCATCTCCGTGACGAGTTGCGCCACGGTTGGTCGCCGCGCCACGTGCGGCATGATGGTCACTTGCGGATGCAGCCAGAGCGGGCTCTCAGGCGGGAGGGGCTCCGGCCACAGGGCGTCGAGAGCGGCGTGGGCCAATTGCCCGCAATCGAGTGCCGCGATGAGGTCCGTCTCCACCACGTGTTTGCCGCGCCCGACGTTCACCAGCATGGCCCCTCGCGGCATCATGGCAAACGTGCGGGCACAGAAGATGCCCTCCGTCTCCTGCGTGAGCGGCAGGAGGCAGACGGCAATGTCGGCTTGATTGAGAAACGGCCGCAGCTGATCCTGGCCATGGAAAATGGGCACCGCGCCGGCTTGGCGCGGCGTGCGCACCCAAGCCGATACCTTGAACCCGAGCGACTTCAAGACCTGCGCCGGGGCCTGCGCCATCATGCCGTAACCGAGAAACCCCACACGTCGCTCCTCCGGGCGCACGATGCGTACCCGACGCCATTCGCGTTTGGCCTGGGCAGCCTGATAGCCCGGCATGTCGCGGTGGAGGCGCAGCACATGCATGACGACGTACTCCGTCATCATCGGGTCACCGCCTGGCGGCTCCACCTTGCCGAGCGGCACCCTTGGCAGCTTTGGATGCCTGATGAACGTCTCCACCCCGGCCGATCGGCTGAACATGGCCTTCAAATTGGGAAATGTCGGCAGCACGTCGAAATCGGGATGCATGAACGCAAGATATTCGATGTCGACGAGCTCGCCCGCTTGCGGCCAAATCCGGACCTGCAGATGCGGCAGATGCTCCTTGAACGTGTCGAGCCAAGTCTTGGCATCGCCGATCTGCTTATCAAGGCCGTAGATGAGCAGCGCCATGAGCCCTCCCGTCGCAAACCTTCCTACCACTGCAGGCGCCGTCGCCTGGCACGGTCGTCTCAGGCACGCATCCCTTCCAGGACCGCGCGGATGCCGGCGGCAATGCGCTTGCGGTCCGGAAAGACGTGGTCCTCGAGCACGGGACTGTAGGGGATCGGCACGTTGAGCGCGCACACACGCTTTACCGGCGCCTTCAGCCGCGCAAACGTCGCCGGGTCCTCGGTAACGACCGCTGCCACCTCGGCCGAGAAGCCGGCGGTCGGCCCCGCCTCGTCGGTGACGACCAGCCGACCCGTCTTGCGCACGGAGGCGCGGATCGCTTCACCGTCCAACGGCACCAGCGTGCGCGGATCGATGACCTCTACCGAAATCCCCTCTGCGTCGAGCGCTTCCGCAGCTGCCAGCGCCTCATGCACGAGCCAGGCGATCGCAACGACGGTAACATCCCTCCCCTCGCGCTTGATGTCGGCCTCGCCGAGCGCAATCGTGTAGTCGCCTTCGGGCACCGGACCCTTGCTCGTCAGCAGCCGGTTCGACTCAAAGGAGATGACCGGGTTGTTGTCCCGGATCGCGCTCTTGAGCAGGCCCTTGAGATCGCGAGGGGTGGAAGGCAGGAATAGCTTCAACCCCGACAGGTTCATGAACATCGAGTAGGGGCACTGGCAGTGCTGCGCGGCGAGCCGCGTGCCGCCGCCAACATTGGCGCGGTAGAGGACCGGAAAGGTGCGCTGGCCGCCGAACATGTAATGGATCTTGGCCGCCTGGTTGACGATCTGGTCCATGGCGACGAATGAAAACGTCACCTGCCGCCAGTCCATGATCGGACGATAACCTGAGCCTGCCGCACCGATGGCGATGCCAGTCAAGGCTCCCTCGGCGATGGGGGTGGCTCTCACCCGCTTGCTCCCGAACTCCTTCATGAGCGGCACCGCGGGATCGGTCGACATGTAGAAGATGGTGGGGTCCTTGCGCATCTCCTCGGCGACGGCCTCAAGGCCCGCCTGGGCATAGGTCAGCTCTCGCATGGCATCCTCCCTCAGGCCGCGTACATGTCCTCGAGCGCGTGCTCGGGCTTGGGAAATGGACTGCCTTCAGCGAAGGCCACCGCGGCCTCGATGCTGGCAAGCACCTCCTTGTCCAGCGTCTGCCAATCGGCGTCGGTCATGGCCCCCTGGGCCTTGAGCTGTCCGAGCAGGCGAGCAATCGGGTCCTTCTTCCTCCAGGCCTCGATCTCCTCCTCGGTGCGGAAGTCGGGCTGGCCAACGCGCTCGGTGTGGGCGCGCCAGCGATAGGTCTTGCATTCGATCAGCGTCGGCCCCTCACCGGCCCTGGCGCGAGCGATCGCGCGAGCAGCAGCCTGGTACACGGCAAAGATATCGTTGCCGTCGACGACGATGCCGGGGATGCCGTAGCCCGCGGCGCGGCCGGCCACGTCGGGCATCGCGTGCGTTTCGGCCGCTGCCGTCTGCGCCGCATACATGTTGTTCTCGCAGATATAAACCATGGGCAGCTTCCAGGCCGCGGCGATGTTGAGGCACTCGTGGAAGGGCCCGGCGTTGGAAGCGCCATCACCAAAGAAGGAAACGGCGATGCGACCCTTGCCGTCCAGCTGCGCGGCAAGCCCCGCACCGGTCACAATGGAGATGCCTCCCGCCACGATGCCGTTGGCACCCAGCATGCCGATCTCGAAATCGGCAATGTGCATGGACCCACCCTTGCCCTTGCAATACCCGGTCTGGCGGCCATAGAGCTCGGCCATCATGCGCTTGAGGTCGGCGCCCTTGGCGATGCAGTGCCCGTGCCCGCGATGGGTCGAAATGATCTGGTCGCCCGGTTCGAGCGCAGAGCACACGCCCACCGCCACCGCCTCCTCGCCGATGTAGCAGTGCACGACGCCGTAGATCTTGCCGGCGTGGTAATCGGCCGAGGCCCGCTCCTCGAACCGGCGGATGGTCTGCATTTGGCGCAGCATGGCGCGCTGATCGTCGGGCGAAAGGTTCACGGGCGTGCTCCCTATGTCGGCATCGAGATTTTCATCGTGAGCGAGCGCTCACAGCTTGGCAACAGGGTACCGTCCCACCCCGATCAGCCAACGGCCACCCATGAACCTCGGCCCAGCTGCCGGCGGGCTGGAACCGGGCGGGGGCCATCCTGGCAAAATATTGCTGACAAGCAGGGACTGTCCCCGCCTGCTGGTCGCCCTTGCTGGCCCACCTGCTATAAGGAGCCAAGAGCCCCGTCGCCCAGCATCCTCAGTCGGCCAATCAGCGATTGGAGGGCGAAAGGGGGCCCCGCACGGCCCGGACGTTCCCGGCCGCTGCGGGGGTCGCGCTCAGTTGGCCTGATTGGCCTCAACGGAGGTGGCTCACGCCGCAACCCCGATCGGCCTGCCCCCGGCTAGCCGGCAAGCGCGGGATTGGCGATCGCCGTCGCAACCACCCTGCCCAACGCCGCCGGCTTTCTATGGCTGCGCCCAGCTGCGCGCTCTCAATCGTCCCGTCCCGCACACGCCCGGTTGCGGTTCGCGCAAGCGCGACGCCTCTGTGCGCTCCGTGCCGGTCGTGATATCGGTAAATTGCGCGCAAGGTGCCGAGCAGCGGCACACCGTCAAATCGCCGACTTCTGACTCGCGTAGAGGGGGAGAATTAGCATGGCTCTGTTGGGCAGTGACGCCGTCAAGAAAATCCGCGCCGGCGAGCTGACGCTCGGCCTCGGCGTGCATCACTTGCGCGGCTCCGCCGTACCAATGCTGGCCAAAGCCGCCGGATACGACTGGCTGTTCATCGATGCCGAGCACGGCACGATCTCGACGCAGGAGATATCCCAGATCTGCATAGCCGCGCTGCCCAACGGCGTGGCACCCATCGTGCGCGTTTGCGCCGGGGCGCTGGATGAGGGCACCCGGGCGCTGGACAACGGTGCGCTCGGGGTCGTTGTGCCGCATGTGGATACGGTGGAGCAGGCGCGCGGCCTGGTGGCAGCGTTTCGCTATCATCCGCTGGGGCATCGCAGCGCCGGCGGTCCACCGGCCCAGTTCGGCTATCGGCCGCCGTCGAGCGCCGAGGCACAGCGGGCGCTGAACGCCGCGGTTCTGGTGGTGCCCATGATCGAGACGCCGCAGGCTGTGGAGAATGCGGATAAAATCGCGGCCATCGACGGCATCGACGCCCTGCTGATCGGCAGCAACGACCTGTCGCTCGAGATGGGCATTGCCGGCCAGGTCGGCCATGAGCACATCAAGGCGGCCTATCGCACGGTCGCCGAGGCCTGTCGTCGACACAACAAGGTGCTGGGCATGGGAGGGGTCTATGACCAAGAGGTGGCTGCTCGCTACATCGGCATGGGTGCGCGCATGATCCTCGCCGGCAGCGACCACAGCTTGTTGCTGGACGCCCTGACGAAGCGGGTGCAGTTCTTGCGCGGCGTCGCGCTCGACGCAAGAAGCTGAGCGCGAGCGTCTGCGCCTGCAGTCGCACACCCGCGATTTAACACCCGCGAATTAACGGAGTAGGTCGCTCACATGCATGGCAAGCGCCCAACCATGTTCTCACTGCACGGCATGGTGGCCGCCGCCCACCCGCTGGCCGCCCAGGCCGGGGCCAAGTTGCTGGCGAGCGGCGGCAATGCATTCGACGCGGCGGCGGCGACCGCAGCGGCCCTCAACGTGGTCGAGCCCTACATGTCGGGCCTCGCCGGGCTCGGCTATGCCACCTGCTACGTGGCGGCCGAGAGGCGGGTGCGCGTCCTCGACTTCGTGCCGCCCGTCCCCTCCAAACTGCCGGTCGAGCGGTTCACCCAGCGCAGCGATCTCCAGCGCGGCGCCCTCTCGGTCGGCACGCCGGGCAATCTGGCGGGCTGGGCAGAGTTGGTGCGCACGCACGGCCGCAAGCCGCTGCAAGACGTGCTGCAGCCTGCCATCACCCTGGCCCATGACGGCTTCGCGTTGGCCGAGTTCGGCGTGGCCGAATTCAACGAGCAGATCCCGCTGCTGCGCGCGCAATCTCCGCGCTATTCCGACTTCTACGACGATTGGGCGAGGAACTACACAGATGGCGTTGCTTCCGTCCCGCTCGGACGGATCGTGCGCCAGCCCGATCTGGGGCGCACTCTGGAGGCGCTGGCGAGCCATGGGCCGGGTTATCTCTACGGCGGCGCCCTCGGCGAGCGGATCGTCGCACATCTGGCCAAGCTCGGCGGCTGTCTCACGCTTGCCGATTTCGGCGCCGTCAAACCGCAATGGAAGGAGCCGCTGAAGGCCACCTACCGGGGCCTGTGGGTCAACACGCTGCCTCCACCCAGCGAAGCCTTCCAATTTCTGCTGACACTGCGCGTCCTCGACGGCCTTGAACTGGCCCACCTCGAGCGCAACGGCATCGAGCACCTCGACACCGTCTGGCGCGCTATCCGCCTGGCGGCCGGCGAACGCATCGCCAACAATTTTCCAACCCCGACTACCCTGGCACATCTTCTGTCGGATGCGCGCGTCGAAGAGCTCAGAGCCCGCGTCCGCGACGGCCAACCGATCGAGGGGCCGACCGAGCAATGGCTGGCGCTCCCGAGCGCAGCTCCTCGCAAGGAGCATCACACCACCTCCTTCTCGATTGCGGATCGTGACGGCAACGTGATTTGCATCACCCAGAGCCTCGGCAGCCCTTTCGGCTCGGGCGTGGTGGTTCCGGGGACAGGGCTCCTGCTCAACAACTTTCTCTATTGGGCGGATATCAATCCGGCGAGCCCCAACCGCACCAAGCCCGGGTGCGCGCTGCCCATCTGCATGGCGCCCAGCCTGAGTCTGCGCCACGACCAGCCTGTGCTTGCGCTGGGCACGCCCGGCAGCTACGGAATACTGCAGACGCAGGTGCAGGCTCTGGTGCAATACCTCGACTTTGGCCTGCCCCTGCAACAGGCGATCGAGGAACCGCGCGCCCGCCTCTGGGACGGTCGGACGGTCGAGCCGGAGTCGCGCTTCGACCCGGCCGTGCTCGACGCGCTC
>Ga0306920_100002362_pt1 | contig 23865 bp, 20 predicted proteins | sample flu12Cox44000170_FD_204666 | JGI IMG/M metagenome (GOLD analysis project Ga0306920, IMG submission 204666) | Lab enrichment of tropical soil microbial communities from Luquillo Experimental Forest, Puerto Rico - flux4day.12C.oxic.44.000.170 (v2)... | ecosystem: Environmental > Terrestrial >...
TGCTGCCTGTCTTCCCATCGTTTCGTTCTACTAGGTGCGACCGGGCGGAGCAAGAGCGGCGCTGGTCTCAGCGAACGCTTGCACGGGCTGAATCTTTTGCTGGCTCGAGGGCCCGGCCTGCCGCCGGCGGCGCTCACCCCGGGTCTGGCGGTGGGATCACGTGTCCGCCCGGTTGCCACGGGCATACTGACGCTGCTGCACCCGGATGCGCGGTCAGCACCGGCTGGCCCGCGCGCTGGCTCCGGGGCAGGGAGGTGGCGATGCCGGTCATCGTGGTGACCAGGCTCCGGCTGAAGGATCCAGCGCTCTTCGATGAGTTCTTCGCCAGTGCCGTGGCGGTGACGGAGCAGGCACAGAACTCCGCGGGCAACCTTGGCGCGGATGTGCTGGCCGACGCGAACAACACGTACTGGACCCGCACCGTCTGGCAAGGGCACAACCTGATGGACGCATTCGTCGGGAGCGAACCGCATCTGGAAACCATGAGCCGCCTGGACGACTGGTGCGATGAGGCGACCTTCGTGGAGTGGGAACAGGCGAGCCCAGAACTACCAGACTGGCAGCACGGCTACGGACGCCTGGTCGCCAGCGGCCAGGGGCCGAAGCTGACCGATGCGACCGCGGCCCATCAAACGCGAGATTTTCCCGCCCCCGTCGTGTCCCGATAGCCGTGGCGCCAGCCGCATCACTGCTCTCGCTCGCGGCGGAGCTGCTCGAGAACCTTCTCGGGGCTCTCAGCCGTGACGCGGATCATCGCGCGCACGGCGTCCGCTAGCGCCACCCGCGGGACATCGAGATCGGTTGCCGCCGAAGCGGCCCATTCGGTGAGCTGCCGGTAGAGTTCCGGGCTCAGGTCGAGGGTGATCCTGACGGGTTTCGACCGGATCGCGGTCCGGCCCGGCGGTCGCGCATTGGATTCGGTGCGCCTCGCCGCCGCGGCGGTCATTTGCGCTTTCCGCTGCTCCCGCTGCTCGCTCATATCCGCACTGAGCCGATGGGGACGCATCGCTCGCTGAGTTCGCGGGCCACCCGGCCCCAGACATCCCGGCCACTACCTTTAATGGGCATGCCAAAGCTCTGAGCGTAGACCTCCAGCCGCGGCACAGCGGTCTCCAGCACGTCATAGCCGAGCCGCTCCAGCGCTTCCCGGGCATCGTGGGTCGAGTGCGCCCGGGCGATACAGCGGTTCAGCAGCACGGCTGAGCGTGGAGGCCGGTCACGGAGCGCGGCAACATCGCTGATCTCGTCGCGTACCGGGGTGGTGCGGTTGATCTCGATGGGGCTTGGTGCACACGGGATCAGAATCTCGTCGGCATACCGCAGCGCAGACCGGGCGATGCTGGCGTGATCCTCCAGCTGCGGCGTGTCGATGATCACCACGTCATCGGCCTGGGCAATTTCGGGCACGCGACGGTGCAGTTCCCGGGACGGCAGAGCGACTATCCGGAACGGGAACGCTGCCTCCAGCGGCGCCAGCCGTGGGTACATGGCCGCCAGGTCGGACCATTCCAGGGCACTGCCTGACGGGTCGGCGTCTACCAGCAGCACGCTGTTCCCCGCCTGCGCAAAGACATGGGCTAGCCAGACCGCCGATGTGGTCTTGCCCGTCCCCGGCTTGAGGTTAGCCAGCGCGACACTCAGCCCCGTCACCTGGGCATTATCGCAGCGTCTGCCCGGCTTCGGTAGCGGAGCGGACACGTTGGCGCCCTGTGCACAGTCCGGAACTATCGGTGAACACAAGAAGACGTCCCCTCTAGGCACGGATGTCCTGCCCGGAAACCACCCTCCGGCGAGGAGCTGGCAGCAGCGGGCACAACGAGCTCGCTCTCAGTATCCTTGCAGTAGTGCAGTAATACAGGAATTACTGCACTACTGCAACAGGCCTGGTGAGCCCTGCTCGCCGGCCCCAGATCACCTGTGGCCGCCATCCATCACCGTGGCTTCCTGCGCCCAGCCGGGCCAGTGCTGCGGGTCACCAGCGGCAGATCGGGGCGGAAACCTCCTGCCGTTGACAACCTGCAGGAGGCTTAGTTGAGTGAACAGAGGTGTGAGAGGGACACGCGGCGGGAGTGGAGGCCAATGGCAGACCACAATGATCCGAATGCTGTGAACTCGATATTTTCCGATATAGAAGCCAGCGCCGCCGACGTCTATGACATGTTTGGCTTCCCCGGCCCTGATCACAGCCAGGGCGACCAGGTGGTGCTCGCGCTCACCTTCGCCGCCGTGCCAGAGACGGGAGTCCTTGACACCGATGTGCTTTACCGCCTTCAGTTGTTCTCGCATCCCCGTGCGGACGTGCTGCCCGGCGAGCGTCGCGATCTGGACACGCTGCAGCTGTATATCGACGGAGTACGCGGTACGTATTTCGGCGCGGAAGGCGCGATGGAAATCAGGATCACCGTCGATGAGCGAGGGCTGGCCACAGTCACGTTCCACGATTTCCCGGCGGGCAGCTTCTCAGCCACCGTGCCGGTAGGCGAGGTCACTGCGATTCCGACGCCCGACGGGCTTGCTATCGACGCTTTCGTCGGCGGCCGTGACGACGCGTTCTTCAATAATCTGCCGGGATTCTTCCGGTCCATCAACTACGCCCCCCAGTTTTACCACGTGCCGTCCACCCGCCCGGATCTGCGTGAGCTGCCGATACCGAAGACGCTGCTCGAGCTGGAGGGCAACGATCTGTTCAACTACAATCCGGCCATCCCGGATCTCGGGTGGGGCGTCAAGCTCGATCTGCCACCGGGCCCGTACTCCTGGACCGGGGACAGCTTCAAGAAGGATGCGGCGGGCAACTACCGATTTGTCTACGACGGCCGTGACGCCCGCGCCGGGAAGAACGCGAACGCCATTATTCTTGAAATCCCGCTGCGATTCATCACCCGCCAGCCAGAGACCGACCGCATCGTCGATATCTGGGGTGAGAGCTGGGTGCGCAAGGCTTCGCACAAGGTCCCGGCCATTCCCGACCATCCGATCTGGTACGAACACCCATTCGCGTTTCTCAGCCCCGCCACCCGCGACAAGCAACTGGAGGGTTACAAGCTGGTCGATACGGTAGGCCAGCCCTTCGCCGACGCCGGGCTTTCCGAACGGGAAAACAACCGCCAGCTAGGTGCGAACAACTTCTGGCTGGCCCCCCACTTCATCAAGCGGCTGGCCCATCTGGGCTGGGGATTCGGGCCGTCGATCACCGCGCTCGGGCTCAGATGCTCCTTCGATACCGACAACGCCCCGGTGCCGGTACACCGCGTGTACCACTCGGCGGTCGAAGCGTTCCCAAGAACGCGCAATCTCATCTTCCAGCCACTGAACATGCCCGACGCCAGCTGGGATGTACACAGGCTCGGCATCCCGCTCCGGCGCCCGTTTGAGATTTTTGTCCCCAACGTCTGCGCCCTTGATATGGATACCACCGGTACCTGGCCGTTCGGCCGCCGCCTGGAGGACCAGGTGGCGAACCGCTTCCTGTCGCTGTTCCTTGATATGGAGTCAGCCGCAGCCGATGGCTCCCGATACCACGTGGAGACGCTGTCCGACCAGGCGCTGTGGGACGCTGCGCCGATCGTGCCCAAGACGCCGCCGAACCCGCTGAAGAACGACAAAGAATTCCTGCCTCATTTCCCGTACCTCGCTGAGCCATGGTGAGCCAGGCGGCGGCCAAGCCCGCCTCCGCCAGCGCGTGCGCGGACGAACTGCACCGGCTTGACTCCATGCTCGTCCCGCTGGCCACCGCCGATGGTCCCGACGCGGCTGCCCGGCGCGCCCACCTCCGCCTCCGGCAGGCACGGCTGTCTGGCGTCGTGGACCAGCTCCGCAGCGCTGACATTGTCACCAGCACTGCCCTCGTGCGCTACCCCGAATGGCCCGACCTGTTCTACCTGCAGGCCAGCGCCGACATCGACCTGCACCGGCCTGGCTCCGCGCTAGCGCACCTGGACGGCGCGCCCGGATTGGCCGAATCCCCGGCAGGTCTTGAGCTGCGGGGAGCCGCCCTGGAGCAGCTGAGCCGTCACTCGCAGGCCGAGGACTGCTTCAGCCGCGCCCTCGCGGCCGATCCGAGCTGGCAGGCGCTCGCCGGCCTGGCTCAGGTGCGGGCGGCGACAGGCGAGCCCGCTGCCGCTGACGCCCTGTACGCGCAGGCCGAGGACGAGCTGACCGCGAAGGAGATGAGTGCTTTCGCATGGGTCCGGGCCGCCCGCGGCGCGCTGGCGGCGGACTCAGGCGATCATGAAACCGGCTGGGCCTGCTATCGTTCGGCCGCCGCCGCGTTCTCTGGTTACTGGCTCGTAGAATCGCAGATCGCCGGGCTGCTGCGACGGGAGAACCGGCTGGACGAAGCGGCAGCCCTGTACGCGGCCATTCACCTGCGCACCGCACGCCCCGAGCTGGCCCACGCCCTGGGCGACGTGCACCGACTGCGCGGCGACGCCAGCGAGTCGGCCCGCTGGCACACGGTCGCGCTGGCGGGGTACCAGGATTCGGCTGCGCGCGGTGAGGCTCTGTATCTTCATCACCTGGCCTCCTACTACGCGGATGTCGCGGGCCAGGCTGAGGAAGCTGCCCAGTGGGCGGCGCGCGATGCCCAGGCACGCCTGGCTGGAGATGGGCGATGGTCGAGCTGAGGTGCGAGGCCGACATCCGCTGTCCGGCCGGGAAAATCTTCGATGTGATCACCGATTTCGGCGGGCAGGACCGATGGCTGGCGAAGTCGTCGTCGTTCCGCGGCACCACCCCCACCTCGGCCGGCCCGGTTACCGCCGGCACGACCTACCGCGAGCCCGGGCCGTTCGGCGTCAGAAACGGGACGGTCACGGAGGTCGACCGCCCCGCGAAGATCACCTTCCACCAGCCGATGACGATGAAGCTCCGCGCTGGGACCATCGACGTGACGGTCCGCTACACACTTGCGCCGGCCGCGGGCTCGACCCACGTGACGCGGGTGGTGACCCTCGGCATTCCCTCGTCGCTCAGGCCCCTCCAGCCGCTGCTGATCCGTGCCTTCCGTAATGAGAGCAGGCGGACCCTGCTCGCGCTCAAGGCCTACGCTGACGGGCAGGCCGGATGAGCCTGCCTGGCCGCCCTTCGCGCCACACACGCGCTAGCGTGCCCCGCGGAGGACCGGTGCCGGTCCGGTGGCGTGCTCATCACCGGCTACTGGTAATCCATTGCCGGGAAGTCCGACCTGGTTCCGCGCCCGCCCGGCGTCATGTCAAGGACATTCCAGATCGGCCAGATCAGGTCGACGTGGCGGGGCTCTTCGCCGCCGTCCCGGGGCGCGAACATCATTTCGGTCGCCCACCGGTGGCGGAACCCATCACCCTCGCGCGTGAACACGTTCAGCACCGGGCTCTGCTCACCGTCCGGGCCTTCCGCATGGTAGTCGCGGTTGTAGCTGTTGTTCCGCGACGACAGCAGCCGCAGATGGCGCCAGCCGCGCTCGCCGGCGAAATTGCGGATCCGCGCCGGGTCTGACTTCGCGACCACCACGAGGTTGAGTTGGCTGGCAAGGTGAGGAGCAGCGCCGTCGAGCGAGTCCAGGATCGAGGTACAGGATGGGCACGGTGACTCGGCGAGCGGCAGCCGGGCCGTCTCGCCCTCCGCCGGGCCCGGCCTGGTGTCGCCTGACCAGCGCGGGAACATGAAGCTGTAGATGACCAGCGTGTCCCGGCCGGGCGCGAACAACTGTGAGAACCTCACGTCGCCGCCCCCAGGGGCCGCCTCCTCGAAGACGTAGTCGCCGGGGACAGCACCGCCCGGCGGCAGCGCGCGCCGCTGTGCGGCGACTCGCTCGATCGCCCGCCGGAGTCCGATCTCTGCCTCAAGTAGCTGGTTGCGCGCGAGCCGGTAGGCGGGTGACTCGCCGGGGAACTGGGTGGCCGGGTCTGCGGACATGCGGCCCAGCCTAATCTGCGGGGGCCAGCCGTGGCCGGGCCGGCTCGGCGCTCAGGACGTCCTGGCTGGTATTCCGTGATCTCGCCGGGGCGCGCTTCCGCACTCAGCGGCAGGAGGCGAGAGTCTCGTCGAGCGCCTGCAGGAGCAGGTCGGCATGCTCGCGCTGGAAGACCAGTGGCGGCCGGATCTTGAGCACGTTTCCGGCCGGGCCGGTCGCGCCGAGCAATATCCCCCGCTCGCGCATGGCCTCGGTCACCTTGCGGGCCTGCCTGGCTGCGGGCGCACGCCCCTCATCTGTGAGTTCGGCGCCGAGCAGGAGGCCTTCTCCCCGGACGTCCCCGATGACCGGGTGCCGTGCTGCGAGTGTGAGCAGGCCCTGCCGGAGGTAGGAGCCGACCTTCGCGGCGTTTGCCACCAGGTCCTGCTCCTTGATGACGGCCAGGACGGCCAGCGCGGCCGCGCAGGCCACCGGGTTGCCGCCGAAGGTGCTGAACAGCTCGGTCTCCTCGGGAACGGCCGCGACCAGCTCGGACCGGGCCACCAGGGCGGCGACCGGGAACCCGTTGCCCATGGGCTTGCCCAGCACCACCATGTCGGGCTGGATCCCGGCGGCGCGGAAACTCCACAGGTGCGTGCCGGACCGGCCGTGACCGGCTTGCACTTCATCGGCCACCACCAGCCCTCCCAGCGCCTGGGCCCGGCGGGCCGCTTCCCGCAGATAGGTGGCGGGGGGTGACAGGATGCCGTCGGCGGTGAAGGCCGGGTCGAGGTAGATGGCGGCGAAGCCCTGGCCGCCCAGCGAACGGGCGGCGTCATCGATGTGGGCGGCATACCGTTGCACCCACCCGTCCTGCTCCCGCCGGTACGGGCCGCGGTACCCATCGGGCGCGGGGATCGTGGCAACGTGGGCGGGCTGCTCCCGCTTGGCCCACTCCTCGGGGGACAGCGCGTGGGTGGCCTCGGTCAGCCCGTGGTAGGCGCCAGCGGTCACGACCGCGCCGGCCCGCCCGGTAGCCGCGCGGGCGACCCGCCAGGCGAGGTCGTTGGCCTCGCTGCCGGAGTTCACCATCATGACGGCGTCCAGTCCCGGCGGCAGGGTGGCCTGGAGCTGCTCGGCGAGTTCGACGACCGCTTCGTGCAGATAGCGGCTATGGGTCGCCAGCAGCCGCTGCTGCTGTGTCACCGCCTGCACGACGCGGGGGTGGCTGTGCCCGACCACCGGCACGTTGTTATAGCAGTCGAGGTAACGCCGGTCGTCTGGGTCGAACAGCCAGACGCCCTCGCCGCGGACCAGGTGCACTGGCTGGTCGTAGAACAACGGCGAGCGGGGCAGCGCCCGGCGGCGGTGCGCCAGCAGGGCGTCGGTGGCAGAGTTCCGGTACGGCAGCGGGTGGCAGGCCTGCCGGAAACGCCGTGCCACGGCGTCTATCCCCATCGCCTCGATGGCATCGAGGAAGGACCGCGCCCCCGGCTCACCGCTCGCGGCGTACGCGGCGTTGTCCGGGTAGATGTCCCGCCGCCAGGCGGTGACCGTGACCTCGGTGACCAGCCGGGCCGCCACCAGGTCCGCGAGCAGTGCCGCCTCGTCGTCTTCGAGTGGTGTCGCCAAGACGTAGCCGCCGATGAGCGCACCGGCTGCCTCGATGGCGTCATCACGGCCATGCAGCACATCGGCGACCGCGACGGCCAGGTCGCACACGAGCGGTGCATGGGTCATGTCGCCGAAGTCGACGATCCCGCTGACCCGGAGGTCCTCGCCGTACAGCACGTTGTCCAGGCTCATGTCGCCGTGGATCACCTGGGCGCGCAGCCCGGGCAGCGCCGGCGCGACCCGCGTCTCGAACCGGTCCAGAACCCGCTCGGCCTGGGCCCTGCGCGGGCCGTCGGAGACGTGGCTGAGCCGCTGGCGGATCCCCGGCAGGCGGGTGATGTCCCACAGGATCTCGTAGTCGGCCGCGGGGTGGAAGAACCCCCGCAGCGCCCGTCCCAGCCGCGCCGTGATCTGGCCGTGGGCCCAGATCGCCTCGGTGGTGAGCGCCGTGTTCGGCCTCACCTGCCCGGGCAGGAACGTGAACAGCCGTGCCGGGTAGGTACGGCCGTCGGGGCCGGGCACCTCGGCCCAGGGTTCCCCGGCCGCGGACGGCAGGGTACGCATCACCGGCAGGCCCGGATCCACCCGCTCGATGTGGCGGAGAGCGGCAGCCTGCATGTCCAGGACGGGCCGGTCATCCGCCGGGTTCGAGATCTTGAACAGGAAGCGCTGGCCGCCGGCGGTGTCCACCCGGAAGTTCTGGTCCCGCTCGCCCGCCAGCGGCTTGAGGAAAGACGATTCCACGCCGAAGCCCTCCCGCAGGATCCGCCGGGCCGTCTCTTCGCCGAAGGCAGGCGGCATACTCTCCAGGGGGTCAGGGCGGGGTGCCATAGGCCCGAAGGCTATCTTGCGGGCCCGCCGGCCGGCCACCGCCCGGCTGCCTGCCGGCAGGCCAGGAGACCCGGCATGGGGCCGATTAGGATCGGGCAATGCCCATCCCAGCGGCGTTTGACCTGTCCGGCCGGGTGGCGGTGGTCACCGGTGCGGGCAGCCCCGGCGGAATCGGTTTCGCCACCGCCAGGCTGCTCGCCGAACTCGGGGCCGCCGTGATGATCAGCGCCACTACGGCCCGCATCCACGACCGGGTCACCGACCTGCGCGGCGCTGGCTTCGACGCGGCGGGGATCGCCGGGGATCTCACTGATCCTGGCGTTGCGTCCGGGCTTGTCTCGGCTGCGCTGAATCAGTGGGGGCGGCTGGACATCGTGGTCAACAACGCCGGCATGATCTCCACCGCGGTTCCGGTGTTCGAGTCCGGCACGGTGGCGGCCATGGACCTGCCGACCTGGCAGGCCGCGCTCGCCCGCAACCTGACGACCGCCTTCCTGGTCAGCAAGGCGGCCCTGCCGTCCATGACCAGCCGCGGCTGGGGGCGGATCATCATGGTGGCCAGCCTGACCGGGCCAGTGATGGCGATACGCGCGGACGTCGGTTACGCCACCGCCAAAGCCGGCCTGATCGGCCTCACCCGGGCGGCCGCGGTGGACGCCGCCGGGCACGGAATCACCGTCAACGCCGTCGCCCCCGGCTGGATAGCGACCGGCTCCCAGACCCCCGAAGAGCGTGGCCAAGGGCTGGCCACCCCGGCCGGCCGGAGCGGCTCACCCGACGAGGTCGCCGCCGCCATCGCCTGGCTGGCCAGCCCCGGCGCGTCCTACATCACCGGGCAATACCTGGTCGTGGACGGCGGCAACTCGATCGCCGAGCAGCGGGCCACCCCAGCGTGACCGCTGTCCCGGTCTCCGGCCGCCGGTCATGATCTTGCTTCTCCGCTGCCGGCGGACCGGGTCAGGCCCAGCACGCGACTGACCGGCCGTCTCTCGTGCGCCCGGACACGGCGTGCCTTCGGGAGTTGGCGGGGAAGGAGCCGCGTCATAGCCTCGGAGGGCAGGATGTGTGGCCGGTTGCGCGTGGCGACCGCCCTGGGCTGGGGAGAGGCGATGGCCCGCGAGGATGATGTCCGGGGGCGTCTGGCGCGTCATGTGCTGACTGACGGGTTTCATCTCACCCTCGACCTGCGGCGCAGCCGTGGTTCGTGGATCGTCGATGCCGAGACGGGCGAGCGCTACCTGGATCTGTATTCGTTCTACGCCTCGGCTCCGCTGGGTATCAATCCGGCCGGAATTGCCGATGACCCGGAGTTCGTGGCACTGCTGGCCGAAGCGGCCATGAACAAGCCAACCAATCCTGACATTTACACGTCGCATTACGCCGATTTCGTGGACACGTTTGCGCGGGTGGTAGGCGATCCAGCACTGCCGCACCTGTTCTTCATCGAGGGCGGGGCGCTGGCGGTCGAGAACGCGCTTAAATGTGCCTTTGACTGGAAAAGCCGTCACGACGAGGCGCGCGGTCAAGCGCCTCGCCTGGGGATGAAGGTGCTGCATCTGACCCGCGCGTTCCACGGCCGCAGCGGGTACACGTTGTCGCTGACCAACACCGACCCGGTGAAGACGGAACGGTTCCCGCTGTTCGACTGGCCACGCATAGAGGTGCCAGCGGTCAGGTTCCCGCTCAGCGAGCATCTCCCCGAGGTGGTGGCGGCTGAACAGCATGCGCAGCGCCAGGCGGCTGCCGCATTTGCCAGCCACCCAGGCGACATCGCCTGTTTCATTGCTGAGCCTATTCAGGGCGAGGGTGGCGACAACCATATGCGCCCGGAATTCCTGCAGGCCATGCAGCGGCTGTGCCGGGACAACGACGCGCTGTTCATCCTTGACGAGGTACAGACCGGTGTGGGCATGACGGGGACAGCCTGGGCATACCAGCAACTTGGGCTCGAGCCCGACATCGTGGCATTCGGCAAGAAGGTGCAGCTCGGGGGCATCATGGCCGGGCGCCGCGTGGACGAGGTTCCCGGCAACGTGTTCACGGTCAGCGGCCGGATCAATTCGACGTGGGGCGGTGGCCTGGCTGACATGGTCCGCTCCCGCAGGCTGCTGGAGCTTATCGAGCGCGGCCAGCTGTTTGACCAGGTGGCCGCCACTGGTGCCTGGCTCCTCGGCGAGCTGGCCGAGCTGGGCGCCCGTTTCCCCGCGCTGGTCTCGAACGTACGGGGACGCGGGCTGATGTGCGCCTTCGACTTGCCCAGCGCCCAGCAGCGCGACGCGCTGGTCTCGGATCTGCGTGAGCGGGAGAGGGTGCTGCTGCTGCCAAGCGGGCCCCGGGCCGTCCGCTTCCGCCCGGCACTGACCATCAGCCAGGACGAATTGGCCGCCGGGCGCAAGGCGCTCGAGCAGTCCCTCGGCCGGCTTGCGGTGGAGCAGGCCATCGGCCCACCGGACGCGGAACCCTGCTGAGCGCCGCCACCGCACACGCCACGAAGGAGAGGCAGACATGGCGAGCAAGATCGTTTCGGTTGTCAACGGCCGCGCCACCGAGGCTCCCCCCGCTGGCACGCTGACCTCTACCAACCCGTCGCGGCTTGCGGATCCAGTCGCCGAGGTCGTCCTCGCCAGTGCCGCCACCTTCGCCGCGGCATGCGCGGCAGCGAAACAGGCGCAACCCTCGTGGGGGGACATTCCTGCCCCGGTGCGCGGCCGGGCGATCACCGCTATCGGCCGCATCGTCGAGGCCAACAAGGAATCCCTGGCCCGCCTGGTCACCCGTGAGCTTGGCAAGCCCCATGCCGAGTCGCTGGGCGAGGTTCAGGAGATCATCGACACCTGCGACTTCTTCCTCGGCGAGGGGCGCCGCCTCTACGGCCAGACCGTTCCGAGCGAGATGCCCGACAAGCAGCTGTTCACCTTCCGGGTCCCGGTGGGCGCCGTGGCGGTGGTCACCGCCGGCAACTTCCCGGTCGCCGTGCCGTCCTGGTATCTGGTCCCGGCACTGGTCACTGGCAACACCGTCGTCTGGAAGCCCGCGGAGTACGCGGCGGCATCGGCGATGGCGCTGTTCGAGCTGCTCCAGGCCGCCGGGCTGCCCGAGGGCGTGCTGAACATCGTGTTCGCTGACGGTACGGCCACGTTCGATGGGCTGGAGCAGGCGCTGCGGGCCGGGACGCTGGACAAGATCGGTTTCACCGGGTCCACCGCCGTCGGCCAGCGCATCGGCGAGCTCGCCGGCCGCCACCTGCAAAGCCCCTGCCTGGAACTTGGCGGCAAGAACCCGATGGTCATCACGCCGAGCGCCGACCTGGCGCTGGCGGTGGAAGGAGCGCTGTTCTCCGGGTTCGGCACCGCGGGGCAGCGCTGCACCTCCCTGGGCACGGTCATCGTGCACGAGTCCATCCACGACGAGTTCCTCGCCCAATTCAGCGCCGCGGTTTCGGCGGCCGCCGTGGGCGACCCGGCCCGGGACGTGGTGTACGGGCCGATGCTTGACCAGAAATTCGCCAGCCGTTTCGAGGAATACCTGGGCTGGATACAGCCGCACCACAAAATTCTCGGATCCAGCGGCATCGGCAAGATCTCCGCCGCCAACCCGCGTGACGGTTTTGTCGGTGACCCCGAGGCGGGGCTGTTCTACCACCCGGTGATCGTGGACGGCGTCCAGGCCGGAGACGCGCTATTCCGGCAGGAAACATTCGGGCCACTCGTGGGCGTCATGACCTACAGCCGCCTGGAGGAGGCGATCGCCCTGGCGAACGCGCCCGGTTACGGCCTGTCCTCGTCCATCTACAGTGATGATCCCCGGGAGGTATTCCGGTTCCGGCGCGGGATCAGCGCCGGGATGGTCAGCGTCAACAACTCCACCTCTGGGGCCGAAGCCCACCTCCCCTTCGGCGGGAACGGCAAGTCAGGCAACGGCAGCCGCCAGTCAGGCATCTGGGTCCTGGACCAATTCACCCGCTGGCAGGCGATGAACTGGGACTATTCCGGCCACCTGCAAAAGGCGCAAATGGACGTCGCCGAACTTGTCGCCGACTTGGACTTTAGGCTCACGAGCTGATCAACCAGGGACGTGGCTGGTGCCGATTCCGGAGCCAGCCGGGCATCGCCGGTGTGGTTAAGCCGCACACCGGCCAGGACCGGAGGGGTGGCATATGGGAACGCACGACCGGCCCTGGGCCTTTGTGCCCGGCAGCTTCACTGTCCCGCGTGAACTGCTCACCGAGGACTTCCGGCTGGAGCCACTGGGGCCGCAGCACAACGTGGGCGACTTTGACGCGTGGACCTCGAGCATCGATCACATCCGGGCCACGCCGGGGTTCGGCGGCGGCACGTGGCCAGATCCGGGGATGGCCCTGGAGGAGAATCTCGCCGACCTGCGGCGGCACGCCGAGGACTTCGCCCAGCGTTCCGGTTTCACCTACACCGTCTTGGCGCCTGACAGCGGCCAGGTCATTGGCTGCGTCTACATCTACCCCTTGGGCAGCACCGAAGGCGCGGCGGCTGTCCGCTCCTGGGTCCGGGCCGACCAGGCCGATCTTGACGTTGTCCTCCATGATGCGGTAGCAGCCTGGCTGAGCGAGGCCTGGCCGTTCACCGCGATCAGCTACGCGCCACGCTGATCAGCTCGTGCCCGGAAGATGGCGGGATCAGCTGGCCGGCGCTCGCCGGCCCGGATGTGGCATCAGGAGCAGCCTGGTCAGGCCACACGGGCTGTGGTTGCCGGCTGCCGGATGGTGCCGTCGGCCATGATGTCGCCGCCGGTGCACTGCCATTGGATTCTGCCGCCCTCGAACTGCTCCTGGTACAGCGACGCGTACACGCCCTTTTGGCGCAGCAGGAACCGGTGGGTACCGGATTCCACTACGCGCCCGGCGTCAATGACGTTGATGACGTCGGCGCTGACGATGGTGGACAGGCGATGGGCGATGGCGATGGTGGTCCGTGACCCCATCAGGGTGTCGAGGGCCCTTTGGACCTCGCGCTCACTGGCGGTATCGAGTGCTGAGGTCGCCTCGTCCAGGATCAGGATGCGGGGGTCGTGCAGCAGGACCCGCGCGATGGCCAGGCGCTGCTTCTCGCCGCCGGACAGGCGGTACCCCCGCTCGCCCACGATCGTGTCATAGCCGTCGGGGAATTCCATGATCCGGTCGTGGATGTACGCCGCCCGGGCGGCTTCTTCGACCTCCGCCAGGGACGCGCCATAACGGCCATACCGGATGTTGGCCAGGATGGTGTCGTGGAAAAGGTAGCTCTCCTGGGTCACGAAGCCGATGGTGGCGGCCAGCGATGCCTGGCGGACATGCCGCACGTCGGCATCGTCGATCTGGACCGACCCGCCGGTGACGTCATAGAGCCTCGGGATCAGGTAGCTGATGGTGGTCTTGCCGGCCCCGCTCGGCCCGACCAGCGCCACGAGCTGGCCGGGGCCGGCGTGGAGGCTGACGCCCCGGAGAGCGTCCTCCGAGGCGCCGGGGTAGCGGAAGTTGACATCCCGCAGCTCCACCCGGCCGCCACTGCTGGTCACCGGCAGATTCACCGCGTCGGGGGCGTCGGCGATGTCGGGTACCACGTCTAGGTACTCGAAGATCCGGTCGAACAGGGCCAGCGACGACCGGAGCTCCACCGAGACCTGCAGCAGCTGCCCGATCGGGAAGTACAGGCGGGTCTGCAGGGTGGTGAACGCGACAACGGTGCCTGCCGAGATGGCCGTGCCGTGCGCCAGCAGCAGGCCGGCGATCAGGTAGACCGCGGCCGGGGTGATCGACAGGAACGACTGCACGATGGCGTAGAAGCCCTGGCCGATCATCTGCTGGCGGACTTCCAGGTCGGCCAGGCGCTGGTTCTCCTCGTGGTAGCGGGTGGTGTCGCGCACCTGGTTACCGAAAGCCTTCGCCAGCAGCACCCCGGACACCGACAGGGTTTCCTCGCTGAGCGCGCTCATCGCCGCCAGCGACTCCTGGGTCGAGCGCGCCACCTGGCGGCGCCGCTCGCCGACGGTCTTGGTCAGCCAGAAGAACGCTGGCACGGTAATGAGTGCCACGATGGTCAGCTGCCAGCTGAGGATGAGCATGGCCACGACGGTGGAGATGAAGATGACGACGTTCGCCAGAATGCTGGAGGCGGTGGAGGTGACCACCGTCTGGACACCGCCCACGTCGTTGGCCAGCCGGGACTGAATTTCACCGGTCCTGGTCCTGGTGAAGAACGCGAGCGACAGCGTTTGCAGGTGTGCGTACAGCCGGTCACGCAGGTCCCGCATGACCTGCTGCCCGACCCGGGTGGTCTGGTACGTCTGCAGGATGCCGATGGCGCCGTTGACGACCGGGACGATGGCCATGATGGCGACCAGGATGACGAGCAACTCGATGTTGGGGCCGCCATGAACGAACAGGGCCTTGTTGAATACGGCCTGGATCAGCAGCGGGTTGATGATGCCGATCGTCGAGGTCAGCACGATCAGCCCAACGACGGCGGCAACCTGTGCCCGGTAGGGGCGAAACAGCGGCACCACCCGGCGGGCGGTGTCCCGGTTCCCATGCGCGGGCGCGGCCGGGATCGCGCTGGCCGGCGATCGCGGCCCCGGAGCTGTCATGGGATCCGCCTGCAGGCCACCGGCATGCCCGGCTCAAGCCCAGCCCCTGCGTACCATTTCATGCCCGTCCTCCTCCGCAGCGCGAGCTGGCAGCCCGGTCCAGCCGGCTCAGTGTGCCCATTGGGCTTCCCGGGTCCCGGCATGCTCGGCCGGGCGGGATGCGCTCTGACCGCTTTCCCCCACGACCTTCTCAGCAAGCACCCGGCCGGGCTAGCTAGGTGAGCCGGGCGAGCGCGCCGGCGCCGTCCCGGGTTTCGAAGACGAGCTGGGTCTGGGTCTGCCTGACGACGCGGTGCACGGTGATGTGGTCAAGGACGAGGTCGCGCAGGGCTTGCGGGCTTTCGACGGCCACGTAGAGGTGGAAGTCGTCTTCGCCGGCGACGTGCAGGGCCTGCAGGACGCCGGGGACGCGGATCAGATCGGCATAGAGCCGGTTGACGTGGTCGCGGTCATGACTGCCGAGCCTGACCTTGATCACGGCCTGGATAGGGAAGCCGAGGATGTCGAGCGCGAGTTGGACCCGGCTGCCGCGGATGATGCCGCGGTCACGCAGCGCGCGTATCCGGTAGGCGCAGGTGGATTCGGCGAGACCGAGCCGGGCGGCGAGGGCCTTGTTGGTCAGGTCCGCGTCGAGGGCCAGGGCGCGCAGGACCGCCAGGTCGGTCTCGTCGAGGCCGGCCTGGGCACCGGCTTGGGTTTTCGGCAAGGGGTACCCTCCACGACTAGTCATTGTTGCTGAGATCGGCGAGATTTCCCTGTGCTGTGAGCTATTCAGCAATAATTCTGGCAAATTCTTGCTGCTCACGTCATCTTAGAGGCATGTGGACTGATGACCTGAGGATCGACTCGGTGGCGGTTCATGCCGGGCGTGATGACCTGGCCGGCCTGGGGGTGCATGCCCCGCCAATCGACCTGTCGACGACGAACCCACTGCCGGACATCGACCGTGGCGGAGCCTCGTACGAGGTAATGGCGTCCGGGGGGCAGCCACCGGCGGACGGCAGCGCGGTGTATGCGCGGCTATGGAACCCGACCGTGGCCAGGTTCGAGTCCGCCCTGGCCACGCTGGAGCGCGCACCGGCGGCGGTGGCCTTCTCCAGCGGGATGGCCGCGATGACCGCGGCGCTGCTGGCGCTGACCCGGGACGGGCTCCGGCACGTGGTCGCCGTCCGCCCGCTGTACGGGGGTACCGACCATCTGCTGGCCTCGGGGCTGATCGGCACGTCCACGACGTTCTGCCAGCAGGACGAGGTCGCAGCAGCGATCCGGCCCGACACCGCGCTGGTGATTGCCGAGACACCGGCCAACCCCACGCTGGACCTGGCGGATATCACGGCGCTGGTGGGGCAGGCGGACGGGGTGCCGGTACTGGTGGACAACACGTTCGCCACGCCGGTCCTGCAGAACCCGATCGAGCTGGGTGCCACGCTCGTCCTGCACAGCGCGACCAAGTACCTGGGCGGCCACGGAGACGTCATGGGCGGTGTCGTGGCCTGCGCTGATGGGACGACAGCCGCGGCGCTGCGACGGGTCCGGGCGCTCACCGGTGCGCTGCTGCACCCGGCGGGTGCCTACCTGCTGCACCGGGGCCTGGCGACGCTGCCGGTACGGGTGCGGCGCCAGCAGCAGTCGGCCCGGCAGGTGGCCAACTGGCTGGCCGACCACCAGCTGGCCCGGGCCGTGTACTACCCGGGCCTGGATGGCGACCCCCGCGGCCTGCTCAGACGGCAGATGCGCGGACCGGGAGCGATGATCTCGGTCCTGCTGGCTGGCGGGTTCGAGCAGGCACGCCGCCTGACCGATGGGGTGCGCCTGTTCACCCACGCCGTGTCGTTGGGCGGCGTGGACTCGCTCCTCCAGCACCCCGCGGCCCTGACGCACCGCCCCGTCGCCGCCGAGGCCCGGCCCCCGCAGGGCCTGGTCCGGCTCTCGATCGGCCTGGAGGACGCCGATGACCTGATCGCGGACCTGGACGCGGCACTCAGCCGCCGTGCTGCGCCCGTGACGCCTCGGCCGTTGCGGGTCGCCGGACCGCAGCAGGGACCGGCGGGCGCGGGCGGCCGCCCAGCTTCTGCCGGGGGAGCTGATGCCGGCCTGAACGTCGCAGCCGCCCGGTCAGTTCCCGTCCCGACGGCCTGCCGCTGAGCGGTAGGCATCATTGACGATCCGCATGACGGCCAGCCCGTCACCGGCGCCCGGCCGGGGCGGCCGGCCTGCGCTGGCTGCGCCGACGAATTCACGCACCTGGGCGGAGAACATCGACTGCGCCACATGCTGGTAGCCGGCGGGCTCTTCGGTGAAGTCCCAGATGCGGGCATATCCGCCCGTCCCGTACACCTCGGTGTCGGCCTCCAGGCCGGAAAGATGCGGCTGCCACCAGCCGGATTCCACGATCGAATTCGTGCCGTTCGACCAGCGGATCAGCAGCACCGCGTCGTCGTCCACGGCGTAGCGTCCCCGCGCATACCGGGTCCCCACGACCGCGCATACGTCCCTGGGCTCGGGGTCGCCGAGCAGGAACCGGGCGGTGTCAATGGCGTGGACTCCCATGTCGAGCAGCGCCCCGCCGCCGGCCAGCTCCGGGTCGGTGAACCACCCGGAGGGGCCCCAGTTGGCGTGAACGCCATACCCCCGGGTCTTGACCACCTCGCCGAACTCCCCGGAGGCGATCCGATCCCGCATCCGCCGCACATCCGGGTGGAACCGCCAGCAGTGCCCGACCATCAGGAGCGCGGCCGACTGGCCCGCGGCCGCCGCCATGACCTCGGCATCCGCTAGCGTCGCCGCCATCGGCTTCTCCACCAGTACGTGTTTCCCTGCCCGCAGGCACGCGACAGCCTGCGGGGCGTGCAAGGCGTTCGGCGTCCCGATCACCACCGCATCGACACCAGGGTCCTCGGCCAGCTCCTCCCATCGGGTGGTGATCCGGGGGATGCCAAACTCGGCCGCCAGCCTGGCCAGCGACCCCTCCCGCCAGCTGGCCGCGGCCACCAGCTCAGCGGCCGGATGCTCCCGCACCGCCCGCGCATGGAAGGGCATCACCCACCCCGACCCGAACAGCGCGATCCTCATCCCTGCCCCTGTGACGCCAGTGAAGCCCACGTACACGATGAGCAACGGTCCCCAGACGTCGACTCGAGGGGAATGGTAGACGGGCCCACCGGCCGATTATCACCGTGAGGGGGCATCCGCCGGCCTCAGCCCACGAACCGCTGTGCGAACCCGGACGTTGCCAGTGTTTGTGCCGTATAGGCGTAGCTGGCGTCGATCAGGGCGACTGCACCCTTGAAGTCCAGCGCGCCGAGCCCGGCAACTGGTGGCCGCAACAGCAGGTCCACGTGGTCGTCGTCCAGCGCCGCCTGCCGGTGGCGGACCTGGGACAGGCTGGTGGAGCGTGTCACGATGTCGGCGATGTTCGGCACCGGCTGCGGGGACGCGAACGGGTTCAGGCGGCGCCCGAACACGCGCCAGCCCGACAGTCCTGGGCCGAACGGCACGGTTACCAGCGGTTCCACCGCCGGTGAGACGCTGACTGCGATGACAGAGCCGCTCCCGACCCGGCCTCGCATCAGATCGGCCGGCACGTTGTTGAGGGCAGCGCCGTCGACGAGCAGGTCCTCGCCGTCGCAGACCGGCGGAAAGATCCCGGGCAGCGACACGCTGGCGCGCACCGCGGGCCACAGCGGCCCGCGCTCGTGGACGATCTCCTCGGCGCGGTTGAGGCTGGCGGAGACGCAGAAGAACCGGCGTGGCAGGTCCTCGATGGCCACCGAGCCGAGCCGTTCGGCGAGCAGCCGGTCCACCCGGCGACCTGACGACACCGCGACCATGGGCAGTGTTAGCGTGATCAGCCGGCCGACTTTGTCGGTAAGGGCCTTGACCCGCTGCGCGTCGTCCATGCCGACCGCGAATACCCCGGCCATGATGGCGCCGATGCTGGTGCCACCCACGACGTCAATTGGCACCCCGGCGTCCTCCAGCGCCCGCATCACGCCCAGGTGGGCGAACCCGCGCGGGCCCCCTCCGCCGAGCACGAGCCCACAGCCCGTGCCTGTGATCATCCGCACCAGCCGGGCGAGGTCCTCCGGCCTGCCGTCACGCAGGTGGTGGTGATCCGCCAGGCCTCGGCCGTTCAGCCAGAGGGAAGTCCGTGACGGCTCGGCTGGGTGCAGCAGTGCGAGTTCGCAGCGTAGTGAGGGTGTCGCCAGCGCCCGCGCTTCCACCGGGCCTACCGCCGGGTCATCGCCCGCCGAGGCGGCGAGCAGGACCACATCCGCCTGGCTCAGGCAGAGCCGGCTCCAGGCCGTGTCCGCCGTGTCTGCCTGGTAGACCATGTGGTCGTGGCTGCGCTCCACCGCGTGCAGCCACTCGGTCAGCTCGGCCCGGCCGGCCTCTCCTGGCTGCCGCTGCGCCGCGCCCGGGCCCAGTTCCCGCTCGACCATGCCGGCGTCCACGCGCAGCACCGGGCCGGCGTGGGCAAGCTGGCCTGCCAGAGCACCGGCCAACTGTGCGGCCGGGCGGGGGTTGTGGCCAGCGGCGACCACGGCGATGGTCAGGCGGGCCGGGGGCATGGCCTGGCGGCGGTCCGCTATGAGCAGCCGGTCCACAGAGGCCAGCCGGTCGGCGAGCAGCCGCATCATCCCCAGCACCAGCGCGGGGTTCCGCTCCAGCAGCGACCTGAACGCCGGTACCCGCAGGACCCGCAGGTCGCTATCTCTGACCGCGTGCACAGTGGCGGCCCGGGGCCGGTCGGTGAGCAGGGCCATCTCGCCCACGATCGCGCCCCGGCCAAGGTCGTACAGCATGCGCTCGTGGCCATCGGCCTCGGCCGTGACCCGCAGCCGGCCACTGGCTACCAGGTACAGGCCATCGCCGGTGTCGCCTTGCCGGAAGAGCACCTCCCCGGCGGGTACGTGCAGCGGTTCCAGGTGCCCAGCGATCTCCAGCCGGGTGGCCTCGCCGAGCGGGGCGAAGAAAGGGATACCGGCCAGAAACATGCTCAGATCGCGCTGCGATTGGTCTTGCATCGTGGCCAGTCTGGCGCTGCGCCGGACGGCCCGCAATCAGGAGAATTCCTTATGGTGCAGTCGCCGATACCCAGCTTGGGTCGGCCAGCCCCGTCATGGGCGGCCGTGCGAGCCGCCGCCGGGAGGTATCCCGGCAATGCGGTCGGCGTCGTCGCCCATCAGGTCCAGGTCGCGACCCACATCCAGCAACTCTCGCCCGTCCAGGACGGCCAATACCCGGGTGGGGAACTGTCCGGACAGCGAGCCCGCTCGGCCTGTGCCCACCGGCCGAGCATCCCCCCGGCGCGGCGCGTCCGCGGACGCGCTGGTCTGGCCGCTGCCCGGAGGCGGGGGACCTGTTCTACTCCCCCTGGCAGCTTTAGAGTTAGCGCGTGGATGCCGAGAAGCGCGGGGAGGCGGCGGCCGCCGCCGGGGCGCCATCGTCTCGGCCCGGGCAGATCCCCCCCGCCGGTAAGCCGACCGTGGTGCGGCCGCTGCCCACCAAGACACTGCGCATCGGCCGGGCTGAGGACAACGACATCGTGGTCGCCGACCCAGCTGTCTCCCGGCACCACGCCGAACTGCGCAACGCCGCGGGCGTATACCACATAGCGGATCTGGGCAGTAACAACGGCACCTACGTCAACGGGCAGCGCATCACGACTGCGCCGCTGTCGGAGGGGGATGTGGTGGTGATCGGCAGCTCCACTTTCCGGTTGGGCGGCCGGGAACTGCAGGAATTCACCCCGGCCAGCGCCCCCATGGTCAGCCCCCCGATGGGGGGCGATGCTCTCGGTGCGCTCGAGATCCCGCACGCGGTCCGCCGGCTGGTGCCGGGCGGCGGGCGGTTCGCGAACTTCCACCTGCTGAACGACAACGACATGCCGCGCGATCGTCGTCAGCTGGCCGCGGTGATGCTCACGGACATGGTCGGATACTCCAGGCTGGCGCAGCAGGACGAGAAGCTCGCCCTCGACCTCGCGCATGAGCAGGACCTGATCGTCCGAGCGATCGTGACGCACTTCGACGGGCGCGCGGTGAAATCGCTCGGCGACGGTGTCCTAGCCGAGTTCCCCAGCGCGCTTGACGCGGTGAACTGCGCGCTGCGGGTGCAGGCAGCGGTGGAGGAGCGTAACTCGGCTGCTGAAGGTGAGCACATCTGGCTGCGGATCGGTGTTCATCTCGGCGATGTGGTACACCGCGGAGACGATGTGTTCGGCGACGCCGTCAACATCGTTGCCCGGATCGAGCCGCAGGCTGATTACGGCGGGGTGTGCGTTTCCCGGCAGGTCTACGACCAGGTACACAACAAGCTGGAGGTCAGGTTCGAGTCCATCGGGGCACCGAAGCTGAAGAACATCGACACCGCGATAGAACTGTACAAGATCACCCGGACCGGCAGCTCTCCGCACCGGTCCTGAGCGTCGCCTGCTCCTGCATGTTATGCCGGTGATCTTCCGCGTCATTCGGCCAGCCTTTGAGTGTGGTCACCGAAGTCGCGATCGTCCCGGTCCTGTCTGCGGCGGCGCTGGGCTACTTCCTCCTCCAGGCACACGTCTGGTGCGGGCGATCACCCGGGACAGGCGGATGTGCCGCAACAACTCCACCAGCGTGCTGGGCTGCTCCCCGCGCGAGCACACGTGGCAGAGCTGAAGATGACCGTCATCCTGCGCCAGTGGCGGGCGATCAACACGCGGATATGGGCGAGCCCGCGTGAATGCTCTGGGCCGAGAGCGGTGTCGTTGGTGGCGGCATGACGCGGCCGACGTGCCTGGCGGCCGAGGTCAGGGTGCGGGCGAGCCAGTGCAGGTCGGCCGCGTCCAGGATCGCGTGCCGGGTTAGAGGGTGAGGGGGCTGCCGGTGAGGTAGCGGGCGATGGGGGTGGCGGCGGCGGCGCGGGAGGGGGGGTGGTAGGCGAGGGCGCGGGTGGCGCCGAGGAGGTAGGCGATCTCGGGTGATTCGATGAACGACATGCCGCCCAGGACCGCGGCGGCGGTCATGACGGTGTGTTCGATGGCCTGCTCGGTGGCGAACCGCGCGTAGAGCGCCTGGGCGAGCAGGGCGTCGTTGTCGCTGGTGGTGGCGGCGGTGGCGGCGGCGTGTTCGAGGGCGGCGGCCATGGTCTGCAGGTCGATGGCCAGGCTGGCGCGGTCGTGGTCGGAGCCGCGGCCGCGGCCGATGGCGCGTTCGGCGAGGTTGGTGGCGGCGCCGAGGTAGGACGCGGCGACCAGCAGCTCGAACCAGACGAACCCGCGGGCCTGGATCGGGTCCATTTCCTCGCCGTCGGTGGGGTAGAAGATCAGCGCGTCGGGGACGAACACGCCGCTGAGGGTGACCTGGTCGCTTTCGGCCCCAGCCAGCGCGGTGGTCTGCCAGAACCGGGCGCGCTCGATGCCGGGTGAGTCGGCCGGGATGAGCACCACCGCGAGCCTGCCGGTGCCGGTGGCGGGGTCGGTGACGGCGACGCTGGCCGACATCAGGTTCATCGACCAGGTGAGGCTGCACGGCTTTTTCACGCCGCTGACGGTGATCCCCCCCTCCGCCGGGACGGCGCGCATGGTGGGCGTCAGGATGTGCTGGCCCGGTTTGCCCTCGGCGAACCCGGAGGACAGCAGCCACGAGTTCTCGGCGATCGCCATCAGCATCGCCCACTCGAACCCGTTGCCCGCCGCGGTCAGCTCCACCAGGGAGGCAACCGAGAAATGGTGCATGGTGGTGGCCACCGCCAGCGACGGCGACCGGCTGCCTACCGCCCGCTGGATACGCACCGCGTCCAGCAGCGAGGCACCCTTGCCCTCATACTCGGTGGGCACCAGCAGCGCCGGGCCGCCCAGCTCGCGGAACCTGGCCAGCGAGCCGCTGCCGGGTTTTTCCAGCTCCAGCAGCGGAATCCCGCGCAGGTAGTCATCCAGCCCCGGCAGGTACCGCTCCAGGGTGTCCCGCTCGGCCCGCAGCAGGCTCATCACGGACTCTCCGCCGGGACCGTCACCTCGGAAGCGACCAGCTCGGCGCCGCCGGTCAGCCCGGCCACGATCGAGACAATGTTGTCGCTCAGCGTCCGCACCGCGATCGGCTCCAGCGCATCAGCCAGGCTCGGGATACCCATATCCAGCCGCGCCGAGAAAACAACCTCGCTGCCCGGCGCCGCATCCAGGCACCGCCACGAGCCGTCGAACACCGCAATGTCACCCTCAACCTGCCGGAACGTGATCGTCAACGCAGCGGGGTCAAACGTGTCCTCCTCCGTCCACCGCAACACCCCCACCCGGAACGCAACCTCCCACGCCGACACCGTCACATTCTCGGCCACCCCCGTCACCACCACACTGCGCACCGCCTCACACAACTCCGGATACCGCCCGAAATCAGCGAGCGTCGCATACACCTCACCCGCGGACTTGCCCGGCACATGCAACCGCAAGCAGAGGGCGCGCATGTTGATCTCCCTTCAAGTCAGCAGTTACGCCCGAACGGTGGCGGGCATGACGCGGCCGACGTGCCCGGCGGCCGAGGTCAGGGCGCGGGCGAGCCAGTGCAGGTCGGTCTCGTCCAGGATCGCCGGCGGCGTCAGGCGCAGCACGTTGCCGGAGTTGAGCGAATAGGACGCGATGACGCGGGAGTCCAGCAGCCCGATCAGGAACTCGGTGGCGGCCTCGGCCGAGACGAAGTCGATGCCGATCAGCAGGCCCTGGCCGCGGACCTCGGCGACCAGGTGCGGGCAGTGGGCCGTGACCGCTTCGTCAGCGAGCGCGCGGACCTGCAGGCCAAGTTCGCGGGTGCGCTCGATCAGGCCCTCAGACTTGATAGCGCCGATGGTCGCGGTGACCGCGGCGGCCGCGAGCGGGCTGCCCGCGAACGTCGAGGAGTGCAGCAGCGGGTCGGCGTTCAGCGGGGCGAATAGCTGTGCGGACGCGACGACGCCGCCGACTGGCATCACACCGCCAC
>Ga0306920_100002363_pt1 | contig 23861 bp, 19 predicted proteins | sample flu12Cox44000170_FD_204666 | JGI IMG/M metagenome (GOLD analysis project Ga0306920, IMG submission 204666) | Lab enrichment of tropical soil microbial communities from Luquillo Experimental Forest, Puerto Rico - flux4day.12C.oxic.44.000.170 (v2)... | ecosystem: Environmental > Terrestrial >...
GTGCAGGCCGCAGTACTGCGCGAGTGCATCGTCAATCTCCAGCGCATCAAGGAGGCGGTCGTGCAGAGCGTCGGCGGCACGCTCGACGCCGCCGGCCTCGATTCCTGGCAGGACCTGATGCGCGGCATGAAGGCGGGGCTGCTGCTGCTCGGCAAGGCGCGCGCGGTCGAGGTCATCGAGGCGATCACGAGCCAGCTGCGGCGCGTCATGCAGCCCGGCGTGCACGTACTGCCGCCGGGCTTCGTCGATCGCCTGGCCGATGCCATCGTGAGCGTCGAGTACTACATGGAGACGCTGCAGGCGGGCCGCGCCGATCCCTGGTACATGCTCGACAATGCCCAGGCCTGCGTGCAGGCGCTCGAGCAACAGCCGACGCCCGCTCCGCCTACGGTACCGGCGCTCGAGGAGGGTGCCTACGCCAAGACGGTGCAGATCCCGAGCGTCCCGGCGGCAGCCGGTGGGGCGCAGCCCGACGCGCGCGCGGTCGGTGCAGCCGCACCCACGCTTGCCGCCTCACCGCCGAAGGCGCCAAAGGTCGAGTACGCCGATCCCGAGCTGATGAAGCTCTTCATCGAGGAGGCCCACGAGGAGCTCGGCAAGATCCAACACGGCTTCCCGGTGTGGGACCAGAATCCGCTCGAGCGCGATTCGCTCGTCACGGTGCGCCGCTGCTTCCATACGCTCAAGGGCAGCGGCCGCATGGTCGGGGCCCGCGAGCTCGGCGAGTTCGCCTGGTCGATCGAGAATCTGCTGAACCGCCTGCTCGACAACACCCTGACGCGCTCACCGCCGATCCTCGAAACGCTGCGCGCGGCAGTTTCAGCGCTGCCGGAGCTCATCGCGCAGCTGCAGAACGGCACCCCGGTGCGGTCGGATATCGCTGCCATCTCCGCGCGCGCCCACGCGCTCGCCGCTGGCCGCGGCGCGGCACGGGCTTCGGAGGTGGAAGAGGAGTCCTCCGGCGAGGCGGCCCCCGCAACCTACACGCTCTCGGGCAGCACCGTCGGCCGCCTGGTCGCGCCCGCGGGGAGTCCGGCACGGTCTGCGCCGCGGCCGGCGGCGCCCGCAGCTCCCGCCGCCCCGCGCCAGCCGGGGAGCGCAGCGCCGGCCACTGCCGCGGAGCCCTCTGACGCCGGCGCCGATTCCGGCGATGCCGCCACACGCTCGCTGCCGGATGAGACGCTGCGTGATATCTACGCCCGCGAGACGGCGGCACACGTCGCCACGGTGCGCGCCTTCCTGACGCGCGAGGCGAATCAGCCCGAGCCGCATCTCCTGCAAGAGGAGGTCTATCGCGCCTGTCACACGCTTTCGGGCAGCTCGAAGATGGCTCAGGCCCGACACGGTATCCGGCTCGCCGAGCCGCTCGATCGCTGGCTGCGGCGAAATTTCAGCAGCGGCGTGGGCCTCAACGGCGAGGAGCTCGCGCTGCTCAGGGACTGCATGGCCGCCATGGAGTCGGTGGCGACTCACCTCGATGAATCCACCGGATTCTTCGTCAACCACTGGCAGCTGCTCGAACGTATCGAGGGCGCCGAGAAGAGCCTCGACTCGCGCATCGCCGTCACGGGCTCACACCCGGGCGTGCCCGCGGCAGCCGCTGCGGGCGATTTGTCAGACGTGGCCGGGGCTGGCGAGGAGGCTGTCGACTTCGACCCGGAAGTCGCCGCCATCTTTACCGACGAGGCGACCGAGCTCATCGACGCCTCAGAGCACGCTCTCTCCGACTGGCGCTCGCAGCCCGAGAGCTCCGAGTATCGGCTGGCACTCAAGCGTCCGCTGCACACCCTCAAGGGCGGCGCGCGCATGGCGGGTATCACGCCGATGGGCGACCTCAGCCACGAGCTCGAGTCACTCGTGATGCTGGTCGACACCGGCAAGCTGGACGCCGATGGCGCACTGTTCGATGCGATCCAGGCGAGCCTCGATGAGCTCGCGCGCATGCGCGAGCAGGTGGCAACGGGACAGCGCGTGGCGCCCGCGCGCGCCATGATCACGCGGCTACAAAGCCTCGCGCAGCGTGCCGACGCATCATCCCCGGTGGCAGCTCCGATGACAGCTGAAGCCCCGGGCACTGCACCTGCTGCCGGGCGCGCGGCGCCGCAGCCCTCTGCCCCATCGCCCGTACCTGCAGCGGCGCCTGAGTTCGAACCGCCCGAACCCTTCGGTGGTGCTAGCGATAGCGCGCTCGCCAAGCTGAACGCGGAGCTGATGCTCGCCAACGAGCAAGACGACGTGGCGCCTGCGCCGCGTGCGGAGGCCGCCGCCACTCCAGCCCCGGCCGTCGCCGCAGCTGCCGCGCGCGCTGCAGCGGCGGGTGCTGCTGCGCTGGCTGCCGTGCCGCGGCCCGCGCCGTCTCCGGCTTCAGCACCGGCCGCCGCTGCTGCTGCTCCCGCTCCTGCCCCTGCCCGCCTTGGCGGCGCGCCGCTCGAATCGGCGTGGACGTCGGCTGCGGCGCTCGCAACCGCCTCTCCGCTCGCGCGTCTGCGCGGCCCGGAGTCACAACCCGAGGAGGGACTAGCCGCCCCACAACCCGTACCCCCCGGACGCGAGCCGGTAACCGGGGGGGAGCGCCAGGAGATGGCGCGTGTCGATGCGGAGCTCCTCGACCAGCTGCTGAACATCTCCGGCGAAGCGAGCATCGCGCGGGCGCGCCTCGAGCAGCAGCTCGGGTCCTTCGATTTCAATCTCGGCGAGCTGTCGCGCACCGTGACACGCCTCAAGGAGCAGTTGCGCAGCCTCGAGATCGAGACCGAGGCGCAGATCCTCCACAAGCACGAGGATGAGAGCGTACACCGCAGCGAATTCGACCCGCTCGAGCTCGACCGCTACTCCTCCATCCAGCAGTACTCGCGGGCGCTCGCCGAGACCGCGAACGATGTCGCCAGCATCCAGCAGCTGCTGGAAAATCTCGCCAAGGACACACAGAACCTTCTGCAGCAGCAGGCGCGCACCATCACCGAGCTGCAGAACGGTCTCATGCGTACCCGCATGGTGCCCTTCCAGCGCCACGTACAGCGCCTCGCGCGCATCGTGCGGCAGGCCGGCGCCGACACCGGCAAGCGCGCCGAGCTCACCGTCGAGGGCGCCTCCGGCGAGCTCGACCGTCAGGTGCTCGAGCGCATGCTGCCGCCCTTCGAGCACATGCTGCGCAACGCCGTGGTGCACGGCATCGAAAAGCCCGAGGAGCGCATCAAACGCGGCAAGCCCGACACGGGCCGCATCGTGCTCGAGCTCCATCGCGAAGGCGCCGAAGTCATGGTCCGCCTCACCGATGACGGCGGCGGCATGAACCTCAAGGCGATCCGTGACAAGGCCCAGGCGCTCGGACTCATCGGTGCGGGACAGACCCTCAGCGATGAGGAGGCCATGCAACTCATTCTCGAGCCGGGCTTCTCCACCGCCGGCGCCATCACCCAGCAGGCGGGCCGCGGCGTCGGCATGGACGTGGTAGCGACCGAGATCAAGCGCCTCGGCGGCGCACTGCACATGGAGACCAAGGCGGGCGAGGGCACGGTCTTCACGATCCGCCTGCCGCTCACGCTGGCGATCAGCCACGCGCTGGTCGTGCGTACGGGCGAGGAGTACTACGCCTTGCCGCTGCCGACGGTCGAAGGTGTGCTGCGGCTCTCGAAGGCGGAAGTGGCCGCCCACCTGGGGCGCGATGCGGGCGCGTTCGATTACGCCGGTCAGAAGTACCGCTTCCAGCACCTCGCGACCTTCGTCGGACTGACCCCGTCCGAGCTTCCCGGTCAGGATGTCACCATTCCGGTCGTACTGGTGCGTGCGGGTGAGCATTCCACCGGGATCGTGGCGGATGAGCTCGTCGGCAGCCGCGAGATCGTCGTGAAGTCGGTCGGCCCGCAGATCTCCAGTATCCGCGGCATCTCCGGTGCCACCATCCTCGGTGATGGCCGCATCGTCATCATTCTCGACATCGGTGCGCTGGTGCGCGCCGAGTGGCGTACCCGTGCCCAGGCGCCGGCTCCCGTGCCGAAAGACCGCGGCGACCGCCGCATCTTCGCCATGGTGGTGGACGATTCCATCACGGTGCGCCGCGTGACGCAGCGACTGCTCGAGCGCAACGGCATGCGCGTGCTGACGGCACGCGATGGCATGGACGCAGTGGCGCTGCTGCAGGACAACGTGCCGGACGTGATCCTGCTCGACATCGAGATGCCACGCATGGACGGTTACGAGGTCGCCGCGCACGTGCGCAACGACCCGCGCCTGAAGGAAGTGCCGATCATCATGGTCACCTCGCGCGTCGGAGAGAAGCACCACGCGCGCCATCGAGCTCGGCGTCGATGACTACCTGGGCAAGCCCTACCAGGAAGCACAGCTGCTCGATGCGATTGCCCCGCTCGTCGAGCGCCGCCGCGCGGCAGTGCGCAACCAGGCGTACGGGAGCTGACCCGTGACCGAGCGCGTCGCCGAGATCTACAGCCTGCTCGTGCCCCTCACCGAGGGGCGACTCATCATTCCGCGCTCCTGTGTCGCGGAGGTGATCGGCTTCCAGACACCTTCGGAAATGACCGGCGCGCCGCCGTGGTACATCGGCACCGTGCCGTGGAACGGCAAGGCCGTGCCGCTCGTGTCTTTCGAGGGGGCGTGCGGACAATCCATCCCGCCGGCGAGCGGTCGAACGCGCATCGTCATCCTGCATGCGCTCGGCACGCGCGTGGAGGGCGGCAACTTCGCGCTTCTCTCGCAGGGCTTCCCACAGCTGGTGCGCGTCAGCTCGGACGTGGTGCGCCCGGACAACTCGCGCGTCTTCGCGGAGCGCACGCCGATCATCTGCCAGATCCGCATGGTGAACGAGACGCCACTGGTTCCGGACCTCGAGCGACTCGAGGAGATGATTGCGGACGAGACCACCATCGGCACTGCCTAAAGATCGCCGAACTCACGCTGCAGGAGTGTGAGCGCCGCGATCGCCGCGGTCTCGGTGCGCAACACACGCGGCCCGAGGTTCACTGCGGTGAAGCCCGCGGTCCGTGCAGCGTTCTGCTCGGCATCCGAGAGTCCGCCCTCCGGGCCGATGAGAACCGTGGCACCGCGTGCGGGGCGCGGCACGTCCTCGATGCGCTGCGTCGCCCCGGGCGAGAGCAGCAGCTGAACGCTCTCTCCCGCGGGCTGGCGCAGGAACTCGCTCAGCTGCGTCGGAAGAGCCACCTCCGGCAGGCGGTTGCGTCCGCATTGCTCACAGGCGGCGATCGCGATGGCCCGCCAGTGGCTCGACTTGCGATCCGATTGCTCCTCGTCGAGTCGCACGATGCTGCGCTCGGTGAGCACCGGCACGAGGCGCGCCGCCCCGAGCTCGGTCGCTTTCTGCACCACGAGATCCATGCGCTCCCCGCGTGACACCCCCTGCGCCAGGGTCAGCGGGAAGGGCGACTCGCGCTCGATCGGCCGGTGCTCCCCGACGGCGACAGTCACCTCGCCGCCACGCACCTGCTCGATGCTCGCGGCGTACTCGCCGCCGCGGCCGTTGAAGAGCGTGAGCGCCGCCCTGGGCCCAAGGCGCAGCACCCGCGTCAAGTGACCCGCGGCACTGCCCGTCAAAGTAAAGCGCCCTCCCGGTTCGAGCGCGGCGTCGATGTACACGCGCGTCAGTCGCATGTGGCGCGCTCGATACCCTCGCGCGCGACCTCCACCATCAGATCGATCTGCTCGGGCGTGATGAGGTACGGCGGCATGAAGTACACCACCGTCCCGATAGGCCGCAGCAGCACACCACGAGCGAGCGCATGGCGGTACACCGTGAGCCCGCGGCGCTCCTGCCAGGGGAAGGGCGTGCGCGCGGGCTTGTCGGCACAGAGCTCCACGGCAACGATCATGCCGCGCTGGCGCACCTCAGCGACGTGCGGATGGTCCTCGAGCTTGCGTGCGCACGCACCCATGTGCTCGGCGAGAGCACGATTGCGCTCGATCGTGCGGTCCTCGCGGAAGATCGCGAGCGTCGCGAGAGCCGCCGCGCAGGCGAGCGGGTTGCCCGTGAAGCTGTGGGAGTGCAAAAACGCCGTGAGCTTGGTGTACTCGTCGTAGAAGGCGGCATAGATCGGCTCGGTGGTTAATACGGTCGAGAGCGGCAGGTAGCCGCCGGTGAGTCCCTTCGACAGGCACATGAAGTCCGGGCGGATGCCGGCCTGCTCGCACGCGAACAGGGTCCCGGTTCGCCCGAAGCCAACGGCGATCTCGTCGGCGATCAGGTGTACCTGGTACCGGTCGCAGGCCGCGCGGAGCAGCGTGAGGTACACCGGGTCGTACATGCGCATGCCGCCGGCACACTGAACCAGTGGCTCCACGATCACCGCACAGGTTTCGTCCGCATGCCTGGCCAGCAACGCTTCCATGTCGGCGAAGCGCCGGCGCGAGTGCTCCGCCCAGCTTTCCCCGGGGTCGCGCTCGAAGCAATCGGGCGAGGGCGCGCTGATCACGTCCATGAGCAGCGGCCGGTAGATCTCCTTGTAGAGCTCCACGTTGCCGACCGCGAGCGCGCCGAGCGTTTCACCGTGGTAGCTGTTGGTCAGGGTGATGAAGCGGCGCTTGCTGCTGCGGCCCACGTTGCGCCAGTAGTGGAAGCTCATCTTCACCGCCACCTCGACGGCGGACGAGCCGTTGTCGGCATAGAAGCAGCGCGTGAGACCCGCGGGAGCTATCGCGGTGAGCGCCTCCGACAACGCGATCACCGGCTCGTGAGTGAATCCGGCGAGGATGACGTGCTCGAGGCGCTCGAGCTGGGCATGCACGGCAGCGTTGATGCGCGGATTGGCGTGACCAAAGAGGTTCACCCACCAGGAGCTCACGGCATCGAGATAGCGCTTGCCGTCGTAGTCCTCGAGCCATACACCCTCGCCGCGCCGGATCGGGATCAGCGGCAGCTGCTGCTCGTGATCCTTCATCTGCGTGCACGGATGCCAGACGTGTGCCAGGTCACGTACGGCATACGCCGCATTCCCGTTCGCGCGCGTCATGGACGCCGTTTTACCACGCGGGCTCTGGCAGTGGCGCGAGCTGCAGCCCCTGCGCCTTGAGCACCCGGACCGTCACTTCGTGGGTCATCGCCCGGCCGTCCCCTCGCCGGCGCGCAACATAGCCTCGGGCATCGATTCCGCGGCGACAGGCGTGGTGAACCGCCCGAACGAGCCGATCGATTTCCTCGGGCGCGGTGGACACATCAACATGTTGATATAAGCTGGGCATATCAACATGTATATATGCGGCGAACTGGGCCGCCAGCAGTATTCGTGCCCTAACGATAGCATTACGATGGTTGGGGATGAGCGTCGCCGTTCCACATATTGACCGCGCCACCGGGTTCCTGACTGGCGTCCGCCAGGTCCTGTCGCCGCACTTCGACGCGCGCCCCTCCGGAGCATTGCCTGAGCTGCTGGTGGTACACGGGATCAGCCTGCCACCCGGAGAGTTCGGCGGCCCGTGGATCGATCGGCTGTTCACCGGCACGCTGCCCTGGGATGAGCATCCCTACTTCAAGCAGATCGAGGGGCTCCGCGCCTCGGCGCACGCACTCGTCCGGCGCGACGGGCAGATCGTGCAGTATGTGCCCTTCGGCGAGCGCGCCTGGCACGCCGGGCAGTCTGCCTGGCGCGGCCGTACCGGCTGCAACGACTTCTCGATCGGCGTGGAGCTCGAAGGCACGGACGACATGCCGTACACGGATGCGCAGTACGAGGCGCTCGCCGCGCTGAGTGCCGCGCTTATCGCGACATACCCCTCGCTCTCCGCGCAGACCATCGCCGGTCACAGCGAGGTCTCACCTGGCCGCAAGACCGACCCCGGTCCCTCATTCGACTGGGCGCGCTTCCGCGCACTGCTGGATCAAGCGCAGCGAGCGATCCCGCGCAGCTGACCGACGCCGACGCCATCGGCCTGCGGCTCGGTGAGCCGCGCGGGCCGCAGCTACGCTCCTTTGCCGCGGTCGTGACGCCAGAGCACCTCGGCGCCGCGCTCGCGCCGGGCGAGCACGCGTGCCAGCACGAACAGCAGATCCGACAGGCGATTCAGGTACTTCGCTACCTCCGGGCTCACGCTCTCGGCCCGCGACAGCGCCCACACTCGCCGCTCGGCGCGGCGCGCAATGGCGCGCGCCAGATGGCATGCGGCCGCCGCAGGGCCGCCGCCCGGGAGGATGAACTCCTTGAGCGGCGGCAGGCTATCGTTGAACTCATCGAGCGATTTCTCGAGGCGCGTCACGTGCTCTGCGGTAATGACGTGATGCCCTGGTATGCACAGCTCCCCGCCGAGATCGAACAGCTCGTGCTGCACCTCGGTGAGGGTCGCGCTGACCGCGGGTGGCATGTCGGGTGTCGCCAGCAACACTCCGATCGAGCTGTTGAGCTCGTCGACGGTGCCAAAGGCTTCCACCCGCAGACTATCCTTGGGTACGCGGCTGCCATCCCCCAAGCCCGTGGTCCCGTCATCGCCGGTGCGCGTATAGATCCTGCTCAGGCGATTACCCATGGACGTATCCTAAGCGATATGGCTTCGAAAGAGCTGACTGCCGCCCTGGAAGCCGCGCGCGCAGCGGCCGATGTCATCCGCGCCTACTACCGACGCAGCCCGAGTGTGCGGATGAAGCCGGACGAGTCACCGGTCACCGAGGCGGACGTGTGTGCAGAGGAAGCCATCCGCGCGCGGCTGGCGCGGTCGTTTCCCGGTTACGGCTTCTATGGCGAGGAGACCGGGCAGCACGCGATGGGGGCCGAGAGTGTCTGGCTGGTCGATCCGATCGATGGCACCAAGTCCTTCGTGCGTGAGGTGCCTTTCTTCTCCACACAGATCGCCCTGATGCGGGCTGGCGAGCTCGTGCTCGGGGTGTCCAATGCACCGGCCTACGACGAGCTCGCCTGGGCCGAGCAAGGTGGCGGGGCATTCCTCAATGAGCAGCGCGTCCGGGTGAGCGAGGTCGCGAAGCTCGAGGACGCCTTCGTCTCCATCGGCAACCTCAAGAGCCTCACGCGGCCACCGCACTGGCCGCGGATCGGCGAGCTCCTCGGCCGAGTCGATCGTGTGCGGGGCTATGGCGACTTCGTGCACTATCACCTGCTGGCGCGCGGCGCGCTCGAAGTCGTGATCGAATCCGACGTCAATATTCTCGATATCGCCGCGCTCGTCGTGCTGGTGCGTGAGGCCGGCGGCACCTTCACCGACCTGGCCGGCTCACCCGTGGGCCTCGGCACGACAAGCGTGCTCGCCACCAACGGCCCAGTGCACGCTCCCGTGCTCGCCGCGCTGACACGCTGACCTCAGGCACTGACCTCAGGCACTGTCGCGCGCTGCCCGCTCAGTGCGTCCACCGGATCTCCCGGGCCGTCTCTGGGCCGATCAACACCCCGGCGAGCGTGCGGGGCATTTCCCACTGGTAGGCCGAGAGCGCGCGCCGTCCGGCCATGATCTCCGCCCGCTCCTGTGGGTAGAGGGGATCCTGATCGCGATCCCCGTAGCCGCTGGGAAAGAGCGGGCTGCCGTTGCCGAGATCGTACTTGTCACTGGCGCCGACCGTGTGCAGCAGCTCGTGCGCGATCACGATGCTGTTCTGTCCCGCCATGGCGGGATCGGCGAACAGGTGGACGACGCCGACCAGCCCCTTCTGCAGCCCGTGTGAATCGGGGGCACGCTCCAGTGTGGCCGGATCGTGGTAGAGGAGGAACAGCCGGATGCGCGGCGGCGCACGACCGGGCACCGAGGTCGCCTGCGCGGCGAAATAACGCAGCTTGAGGCTCCACCACGCAACCCCTACGGGCCCTGCCGAGGGATCGAGCGAGGGCGGGAGCTTAGACCCCGGCGGATAAAGCTCGATGTGTACCGGCTGCTCGAGCGGAAGGCCAAAGCGCCGCCCCTCGCGCCCGAAGAAATCCTCGATCGCGGCGAAATCCTTGACGCCGAGTGCAGCCACGTACTCCCCGGTCTGTGCGCTGCCATCGGCATTGAGGGGAAAGAGTCCTACCCAGAGCGGCTCCTGCCAGCTCTGTGTCGCGACGCGGTCGAGCCAGGTGTGGAGCGCCACCGCCGCCAGCACGACGAGAAGCACGAAGATCCGGATGCTCTTCCACACGGCCGACGGCTCTTAGCGCCGCAGAAGGTGCGAGCGCGGGACGCGCTTCACGGCTGGAGGCGCGTCGCTACCCACGGATCTGCTCTGAAGGAGCCCTTGGGCAGCGCCCGCAGCGTGCGCTGCCAGCGCGCGCGATCGTGGATACGCGCCGCTCCTTCGACCCACAGCTCCACCGTGTCCGCCCACAGACGGTACCCGCCCCAGTGCGGCGGCCGCGGGATAGTCACCCTGAGCGAGTCATCCGCGCCGGGGGCGCCAGGTGTCGGTGCGCCAAAGCGTCGCGCGGTCTCCTTCACCGCCCCGAGCAGCTGCGCGCGCGAGGCGAGCGGCTCGCTCTGCTCGCTCGCCCATGCACCGATGCGACTCTGCCAGGCACGCGCGGCGAAATAGGAGTCGCTGTCGGCTGCGGGCGCAGCGACGACCTGCCCCTCGATGCGCACCTGACGATGCAGTGCGTCCCAGTGCATGACCGCCGCGGCGCGCGGGTTGTCCTTGAGCTGGCGCCCTTTGGCCGAGAGGTAGTTGGTATAGAAAACAACGTAGCCGGGCTGCGGCACGATCTCCTTGCACAGCACGACGCGGGCGCTTGGACGGCCATCGCGGCTGCTCGTCGCGAGCACCATGGAATTGGGGTTGGGCTGCGTGCGTGCGGCCCACGCCTGCGCGAGCCAATCGTTGACCACGATGAGCGGATCGGCGGGCAGCGGCTCGGGAAGCGTCTCGGTGTGCTCGGCCATCGCTCCATGTTAGAGCGTTTGGCTCCAGTGACGAAACCATAACAGCCGCCTATGCTCGCGCAGGTGATCCGGCGGATGCTGAAATGGCTGGGGGTTACCGCTCTCGCATTTCTGGGCCTGGCTTGCGTGCTCGGCGTCGCGGCGCTGCTCGTGAATGCGCACGATCAGGCGCTCGCTCCCGAGGTGGGCGCGCTCCTCACTCCACCGCCGAACCCGTACAGCGACCAGGACAACATCTACGTGGCGCTGCAGGGCTTCGATGCGCCGCCGGCGGAGTCCATCATCGCGGCGGGCGTGGCGCGCATCGAGCACTTCAACCGCAATATCGACGCGGCGCTGCGTGATTCCGCGGCGGTGAGCCCGGAAGGCCTGGCCGCGCACGACACCCACCGCCTCGCCTTCAGGGGCGACGTCAGCTTCATCCGCCCGCTCGAGTCTTCGGTGTGGAACGAGGCGCCGCAGCACGAGCTGCAGATCGAAGCGCTCCTCCAGGACAACCATGAGTTGCTCGAGCGCTATCTCGACCTGATCCTGCTCCGCGGCTACTACGAGACTGCGCGTCCGAGCGCACTCACGCCTTACCCCGCTGCGCCCAACGAAGTACGCCGGCTGTTTCTCGCGCAACTCGCGCTGCAGATGCGTGCACGCGGCCGCCTCCAGCGGCAGCTCGCACTCGCCGAGCTCGAGGGCGACATCCAGCTGTGGCGCCGCGTACTCACCGGCGAGGGAACACTGCTGTGGAAGATGCTGGCGATCGCATTCCTGCAGTCCGATTATCTGCTGCTCGGCGATCTGATCGCCGATCCGGAGACCGATCTCGCGCTCAGCGAGGCGTACGCCGAGTCGCTCGTGCCTCTGTTCGACCTCAGGGATTTCGACATCGGCACGGCGTTCGCCGCCGAGTTCCGTGTCCAGGTCGCGACGCTCAGGAGCCCCGATGGCGAGGCGCATCGCGGCGAGCGGGGGTGGCTCGAGCGCGCGGGCAGCCGCTTCAGCGATCACTTCCTCAAGCCGAATGCCACCGAAAACCTGCTGGCCACGCACACCCGGCGCTGGATGGCGGCAGCCGCGGATCCGGCTGCGGCGGCCGGGGCGACCGAACAGCCGCGCGTCTGGCTCCTGCCGTTGACCTACAACCCGCTCGGCAAGCTACTCGTTGCGGACGTGACGCAGCCCTATCGCCATTACCCGCCGCGCGCCTGGGATCAGGCGGCGCTGCAGCGCCTGGTGAGGGTCGGTTACGAGATCCGGCTGCATCGTGTCGCAGCTGCAGATCTCGCGGCATTCCTGCGGGCGCACCCGCAGTGGTCGACGCACCCTGCGGACGGGCGTCCGTTTCTCTGGGATGCGCGCAGTGACGAACTGAGTGTCCAGACGCTGTCACAACATCCACCCGGGTGGCGTTTCAGCATCCGCCTGTGGCGGACGCCGCCACTTGCGCCCCCCGCCGCGCCCCGATAGAAAGGAGTGGGGACTTGAGGAGGCCCCCTCCCATGATGCGCGATGCCGTGACGCTGGAGGATCTCCGCCAGCGAATGAACGAACTCGACCGCCAGCTCATCCAGCTCGTCGCCGAGCGCAAGGCGCTGAGCGAAGAGGTGGCGCGCGTCAAGCGCGCGACCGGCAAGCCGACCCGCGACTACGAGCGCGAGCGCGAGGTGATCATGGGTGTGCGTGCCGCCGCGGCCGAGCGCGGCGTGTCGGGCGAGCTCGCCGAGCAGCTGCTGCGGCTGCTCATCCGCTCATCGCTCACCACGCAGGAGCAGGCGAGCGTCGTCGCACATGGTGCGGGCAGCGGGCGCCGTGCACTCGTCATCGGCGGAGCCGGCAAGATCGGCGGCTGGTTCGTGAACTTTCTCGCCTCGCAGGGGTTCACCGTCGAGATTGCCGACCCCGCGCCAGCCGCCCCTGGCGTGACGCGCGTCGATGACTGGCGCCACACCGATCTCAAGCACGACTATATCGTGCTCGCCACGCCGCTCGGCATCACCGATGCGATTCTCAGGGATCTGGCATTGCGCCGTCCGCCGGGGGTGATCTTCGATGTGGGCTCGCTCAAATCGCCGCTGCGGGCGGGGCTCCTGGCGCTGAGGTCTCACGGCTGCAGAGTGACGTCGGTGCACCCGATGTTCGGGCCGGACACCGAGCTTCTCTCCGGACGGCACGTGGTGTTCGTCGACCTCGGCAACGCCGGGGCACTCGAGAGCGCGCGCGAGCTGTTCGCGCCGACCATGGCGGAACAGGTCGTGATGAGCCTCGACGACCACGATCGGCTGATCGCCTACGTGCTCGGCCTGTCGCACGCCCTCAACATCGCCTTCTTCACCGCCCTCGCCGACAGCGGCGAAGCGGCGCCGCGGCTGGCTCGCATGTCGAGCACGACCTTCGATGCGCAGCTCGATGTGGCCACGCGCGTGGCCCAGGAGAGCCCCGAGCTGTATTATGAAATACAGAGTCTCAATGACTACGGCGCCGAATCGCTCGAGGCGCTCTCGCAGGCGGTGGAACGCCTTCGCACCGCCGTACTCTCCCAGGACCACACTGCATTCGTTGCTTTGATGCGCCGCGGGCGCGATTATCTGCAGGACCGGCGCAGCGTGAACGAGCGGCGCGCCTGAGACAGAGGGATGCTCGCGCGATGCGCCGAACCCAGTCGGAGCCCAAAACCGTGCCCCACGGGCAAGGCGCCACGCCCGAGCCGGAACCTGCCCGACTCGAGCGGGAATATCGCCGCCTGGAGGAACGACTCGCGGCGCTGACCGAGGAAGTCGGCCGCAACGATTCGCTGCTGCGCAAGACACAGGAGCGCGAGCTGGAGCTGCTGCGCGCCGGCTCGCTCACGCAGCTGTTCGAGCGGCTCATCGTCGGACTGCGCACCTCCTACCAGCTCGATGAGGTAGCGCTGATCCTGCACGATCCGCAGCACGAGATTCGTCACCTGCTCTCGGGCGATGGCGTCACGGCGGGCGAGCCGCCGGGCGTGTGTTTCGTGGATGCCCTGATGACCGTGGCTCCGCAGCTCGCCAATCTCGAGCGGCCCTGGCTCGGCCCCTACCGCAAGGCCGATCACGAGCTGCTGGTGCCGGGGATCGCGGCCCCGCCCGGGAGCCTTGCCCTCATTCCGCTGCGCCGTCATGAGCCCCTCGATGGCGTGCTGGTGTTCTCGAGCACCGACCCCCAGCGCTTCGGTCCGGAGCTGGCGAGCGATTTCCTGGCGCACCTCGGACTCGTGGCCGCGATTTGCGTCGAGAACGCCGTGAACCGCGCGCGCCTGCTGCGCAGCGGCCTGACTGACTTCCTCACCGGCTTCCACAACCGCCGCTACCTCCACGCCCGGCTGCGTGAGGAGCTCGCCCGCGCCCAGCGCGCGCGGCAGGCGCTCGTGTGCCTGATGATCGACGTCGATCACTTCAAGCGTATCAACGACCAGTACGGACATCTCGCCGGCGATGCCGTGCTGCGCGAAGTCGCGCAACGCATCGATGCCGAGATGCGCCTCAGCGACACCGGCGCCCGCTTCGGCGGCGACGAGTTTGCGATGGTGCTGTCACACGCGACGATACTCGACGGCGAGAGGGTCGCCGCGCGTGTCCTGCACGCGGTACGCGAGCAGCCGATCGCCGCCGGCAAAGGTGTCGAGGAAACCGTGACGCTCTCGATCGGCGTGGCAGCTGCCAAGCCCGGCGCGGGCCAGCGTGACTACAAGGTGCTGGCCGAGCGGTTGATTGCCGAAGCCGATGCCGCGCTGTATCGCGCCAAGAGTGCGGGACGCAACCGGGTCGCGACCTCCCCGAACGTGGTCGCCTAGCCGATCGCGGTTGTTGGAAAACGCCATTCCCGGAGGGCCCGGCGCATGTGCAGGCCCAGGCCTCACCGCGGCGGCGCCTTGTGGCAGACTCTCGGTTACCAGATGAGCGACCTCATCGACGCCGATGGCTTTCGTGCCAACGTGGGCATCATCCTGATGCTCCGTGACCAGGTGTTTCTCGGTCGCCGCACGGGCGGGCGTGGCTGGCAGTTTCCCCAGGGCGGTGTGCGCAGCGGCGAGTCGCTCGAACAGGCGCTGTACCGCGAGCTCGAGGAGGAGATTGGCATCGCCAACCCGGACGTGTCGCTGCTTGGACAGACAGACCGCTGGCTGCGCTACCGCCTGCCGGCGCGCTACGTCCGGCGCAACCAGCAGCCGGTGTGCATTGGTCAGAAACAGCGCTGGTTTCTGCTGCGCCTGAAGCGCGCCGATGCGGCCTTCAATTTCACACGTACCTCCGAACCCGAATTCGACCAGTTCCGCTGGACACACTACTGGGAGCCGGTGAAAGAGGTCATCTATTTCAAGCGTGCGGTGTACGCGCGAGCCCTCACCGAGCTGGTAGATCTCGCCTTCCCCGGAGGCAAGCACCCGCCGCAACCACAGTGGTGGGAGCGCATGACCGCGCGGGGGCGCCGCGAGGCGTCCGCGGCGGCCGACTGACACAGACGGGTGGGGCCACTCGCTTCCATGCTCGGTAAGGACGGCGCACCGCTCGTCGTACGGCAGCGGTCGCGGGCCTGGCGTACGGCGCTCTACATCGCCGCGGGGGTGGTCGGGGTGTTTGGGTTCTACGTGGTGTACGAGCTCGGCCGCTACGACGCGGGCTACGATCGTCAGGCCGTGGCACAACAGCGCACCGCGCTCGAAGTGCACATCGAGCATCTGGAGAAGGACAATCGCGAGCTGCGCACCCGCCTCGCGGAGGCCGACACCATCCGGGCCGGGCGCGCACGCGAGCAGGCGGAGGTGGCACGCGCCATGGGCGAGCTGCAGGCGCAGGTGGACCGACAGTCGCAGGAGCTGGCGTTCTACCGCGGCGTGGTCGCGCAGACCGCGAACACCCTCGGGGTGAAGATCGAGCAGCTGCGCATCACCCCGGGTACGCGGCCGGCAACTTACATCGTCCACATGTCGCTCGTGCGCTCGGGGCGCGCCGAAAGCGCCGCCTCGGGGATCGTGCATCTGAGTCTGGCAGGCAGCACCGACGGCAGCGCGCGCTCGCTCGACCTCGCCGCGCTGAGTGGCGGCCGCGTGCGCGAGTTGCGCTATGACTTCCGTTACCTGCAGAACTTCGACCAGGAACTCTCCGTGCCGCTCGCTTTCAAGCCCGAGCAGCTCGTCGTCGAGCTGCAGTCGAGCCGCCACGATGTGGCACCGCTCTCGCAGACCTTCCTGTGGACCGTCGAGGCATCGCCGTAGACGGTGTCCCCACTCAATTGGAGCCAAGGCAATGTTCACCCGCGACCCACGGCAAGCGCGCATCGATACGCTGATCGGCAAGGCCGCCCGAGTGCATGGCGATGTCGAGTTCGAGGGCGGCCTGCATCTCGATGGGCGTATCATCGGTGCGGTGCGCTCGGACCCGTCGCGCGAGTCGACGCTGTCGGTGAGCGAGAGCGGCTCCATCGAGGGCGGGGTGCAGGTGCCGAATGTGGTGCTGAACGGCAGCGTCCGCGGCGACATCCACGCAACCGAGCGCGTGGTGCTCGGCGCGACGGCCCGCGTCGAGGGCAACGTCTACTACGGTGTCATTGAAATGACGCTCGGCGCCCAGATCATCGGAAAGTTGGTGCGACTCGAGCCGGAAACGCCTCCGGCGGCCCCCGCGACCGGGTCCGCCGCCTGATTTACGGGGTGTGACGGTTTCGCTTTGACCGCCCGGCGGATGCCTTTTAGACTGATTCGCATTATGGACGCTACATCCGAGACCCTCGCGCTGCAGGAGGCTCCTGCGCTCAAGTTCACCGACGCCGCTGCCCGCAAGGTGGGGGATCTGATCCGCGGCGAAGGCAACCCCAAGCTCATGCTGCGGGTCTTCGTGCAGGGCGGCGGATGCTCGGGGCTGCAGTATGGCTTCGAATTCGATGAGGCCATCCAGGAGGGCGACACGTGTGTCGAGAATCTCGGGGTGAAGCTGCTCGTCGATCCGATGAGCGTGCAGTACCTGACCGGCGCCGAAATCGACTATCGCGAAGGGCTCGAGGGCGCGCAGTTCGTCATCCGCAACCCGAACGCAGTCACCACGTGTGGCTGCGGCTCGTCCTTCACCGCGACCTGAGCTCGCGGGCCGCGCGTGCCGCAGGTCACCGCTACCGCCCGATCCGCTGAAAGTCGAACTGCCCCGCGCACCAGCCCACGCCCGGTGCCCGATGTTCTCGCCGCGGTGGATCTCGGGTCCAATAGCTTCCACATGGTGGTTGCGCGCTACTCACACGGGCAGCTCGTCATCATCGATCGCCTGCGCGAAATGGTACGGCTCGCCGCCGGCGTGGCCGAGAACGGCCGCATCGACAAGGACGTCGCCGCACGGGCGCTCGCCTGCCTGCAGCGTTTCGGCCAGCGTCTGCGCGACATGCACGCCGACAGCGTGCGCGTGGTGGGCACCAATGCGCTGCGACTGGCGCACAAGAAGCAGGCGTTTCTCGAGCGTGCCCGCGAGGCACTCGGGCACCCGATCGAGATCATCGCCGGGATGGAAGAGGCGCGCCTGATCTACTCAGGCGTGGCGCATACCATGCCGAGCGAGGCGGGCAAGCGTCTCGTGGTCGACATCGGCGGCGGCAGCACGGAGCTCATCATCGGCGAGGGGCTGAATCCGCTGGAGCTCGAGAGCCTGCAGATGGGTTGCGTGTCCTGGAGCGAACGCTTCTTCCGCGATGGCAAGATCTCGGCCAAGCGCTTCGAGCGGGCGCGCCTCGCCGCGCGCCTCGAGCTCGAACCGGTGCAGGCAGAGTTCCGTCGCCTCGGCTGGGACAACTGTGCCGGCAGCTCCGGCACCGTGCGCGCGATCGGCGAGGTGATCCGTGTGCTCGATCCGACCACGCTTGCCATAACCCCCGCCGGCATCAACCGCGCGATCGAGTACTGCGTAGATACCGGGCACATACGCGAGCTGACCCTCGAGCCCATCACCGAGGATCGGCGTCCGGTTTTCCCCGGGGGCCTGGCGATCCTCGCCGAGATCTTCAGCGTGCTCGGCATCAGGGAGATGCGCATCGCCGAGGGAGCGATGCGCGAGGGTCTGCTGTACGACATGCTCGGCCGCTTCCGTCGCGAGGACGCGCGCGAGCGCACCGTGCGCGCCATGCAGCAGCGCTATCACGTGGACATCGCCCAGGCGGAGCGGGTCGAGGCCACGGCGCGCAATTTCCTCGAGCAGACACGAGACGCCTGGAAGCTCGAGGAACCCCTGGCGCATCTCGCGCTGAAGTGGGCCGCACGGTTGCACGAGATCGGGATCGATGTCTCGCACAGCGGCTACCACCGCCACGGCGCCTACCTGCTCGAGAATGCTGACATGCCGGGATTCCCGCGTGAGGAGCAGCGGCTGCTCGCGCGGCTGGTCGGCGGACATCGACGCAAGCTCGCGCTCGAGGGCGTGGAAGATCTTGTGCCGCCCTGGGACCGCAGCGCGTTGCATCTCATCGTGTTGCTGCGCCTGGCAGTGCTGCTGCACCGCGGCCGCAGCTCGACGGCGCTCCCGCCCCTCGAGCTGGCCGCCACGCCACGCTCGCTCGAGATACGCTTTCCGCCGCGCTGGCTCAAGGAGCACCCTCTCACCTCCGCGGACCTGCAGCAGGAGGTGGATTACCTGCGGATGAGCGGTTTCCGGTTACGGGTGTTCAGCGGGCGCGAGGTCAAGGCGCAGGACGCGCGGGCGACGTAACAGCGCAGCTCACACCGCTACGCCGGGACCCGCCGCGTAGGCCGCGAGCAGCTCCGCCTGAGCATTCACGGCCCGCTCGTTCTTACGGCGAGTGATGCGCTCGTAGTGACCGTCGGGCTGCAGCAGCCACGCCTGCGAGTTGTCCTTCAGGCAGATCTCGAGGTCGCGGAGGATGCGCGCACGGTGCTCGGGTCGGCGTATCGGGAAGGCTACCTCCACGCGGCGAAAGAAGTTGCGCTCCATCCAGTCGGCACTGGCACAGGACATGTCCGGCTCGCCGCCGTTCTCGAAGTAGAACACCCGCGAGTGCTCGAGGAAGCGCCCGACGATCGAGCGCACGGTGATGTTCTCCGATACCCCGGGCACGCCGGGGCGCAGCGCGCACACACCGCGCACGATCAGCTCGATCTTCACCCCGGCACGCGAGGCACGGTAGAGCGCCTCGATGGCTCCCTGGTCCACCAGCGCATTCATCTTGGCGATCACGCGGGCCGGTCGGCCGGCGCGCGCGTGCTCGGCCTCGCGTGCGATCTTCCCCAGCACCATCTCGTGCATGCCGAAGGGCGACTGGGTCAGACGGTTGAGCTTCGGCGTCTGCGTGAGGCTGGTGAGCTGAAGGAACAGCTCGTGCACGTCCTGGCCGATATCGTCGGCGCAGGTGAACAGGCCGTAGTCGGTGTACTGGCGCGCGGTACGGGGGTGATAGTTACCCGTGCCGAGGTGACAGTAGCGGCGGATGCCGCTCGCCTCGCGCCGCACGACGAGTAACAGCTTGGCGTGTGTCTTGTAGCCCACCACCCCGTACATGACGTGCGCACCGGCTTCCTGCAGGCGGTTGGAGAGCTCGATGTTCGCCTCCTCGTCGAAGCGCGCACGCAGCTCGACGATCACGGTCACGTCCTTGCCGGCATTGGCAGCGGCGACGAGCGCATCGACCAGGGGAGAATCGTGTCCGGCGCGGTAGAGCGTCTGCTTGATGGCGAGCACCTGTGGGTCGGCCGCCGCCTGGCGCAGGAAGTCCATCACCGGCGCAAAGCTCTGGTAGGGATGGTGAAGCAGGATGTCTTTCTGGCGAATGCAGGCGAACAGATCGGAGCTGCCCACGAGACGCTGCGGAATCCCCGGGGTGAAGATCGGATACTTGAGGTCCGGACGTTGCACGATGTCATACACCGCCGACAGCCGGTTCAGGTTCACCGGCCCGGCGACCGGATAGGTATCGAGGCCATTCGAGGCGAACTGCGCCTGGAGGAACTTCACCATGTCCTCCGGACAGTCGTTGGAGACCTCGAGCCGCACGGCCGCACCGTAGCGGCGGTGCGCCAGCTCACCCTCGAGCGCGCGACGCAGGTCGTCGATTTCCTCGTCGTCGACGAACAGATCGCTGTTGCGGGTGACGCGGAACTGGTAGCAGCCCATCACCTTGATGCCCGTGAAGAGCTTGTCGACGAACGCCTGCATGATCGCCGAGAGCAGCACGCAGGCACGGGTTGCCCCCGCACCGGGCAGCGGTACGACGCGGGGCAGCGAGCGCGGCGCCTGCACGATGGCGAGCTCGCTGTCGCGGTTGAACGCATCCTTGCCCTCGAGCCGCACGATGAAGTTCAGGCTCTTGTTCTGGATGCGCGGGAATGGCCGTGCCGGGTCGAGACCGAGCGGGGAGAGCACCGGCTCGATCTCACGCTCGAAATATTGCTCGAGCCACTCACACTGCTCGTGGCTCCAGTCGGAGCGCCCGATCAGCGGGACGCCCTCCGCGGCGAGCTTCGGCAGGAGCAGCTCATTCAGGCAGCGGTACTGATCGGTAACCAGCCGGCTCGTGCGGTCATGAATCGCAGCGAGCTGCTCCGGCACGGACATGGCATCAGCGGCGAGCTGGCCCCCGCCGAGCTCCTGCAACTGCTTGAGCCCCGCCACGCGGATCTCGAAGAACTCGTCGAGATTGCTGCAGGAGATGCACAGGAAGCGCAGACGCTCGAGCAAGGGGACGGACTCGTCGAAAGCCTGATCGAGCACCCGCTGATTGAACTCGAGGAACGACAGTTCCCGATTGATGTAGTGCTGAGGTGCCTTGAGGTCCGGCGCATCCATGGGCGTGTGAGGATCTGGCCGCAGAGCGGGCGGCTGTCCCTAGCATACCAGCGCAAGGCAACCTTGCCGCCAGGAAGCTCGAGGAAGTTAGCCTCGCGCGCGCGTCAGCGGGACACCAGCATCGGTCCGGAAGCAGCGTCCAGGGTTGCCAGAAGCGGTGCCGAGCGGGCGAGGAAGTCATCGCGCAAGCGTCCATCGATCGGGGCCGCGGCCGGCAGTTGCACCGTCTGGGGATTCTTGAACACCCCGTCCACGCGGTACTCGTAGTGCAGGTGAGGCCCGGTTGCAAGCCCGGTCATCCCCACGTACGCAATGACGGTCCCCTGCGCGACGTGCGCCCCGACTCGGGTGCCGCGCGCGAAGCGCGAGAGATGTCCGTAGAGCGTCACGATGCTGCGGGAATGCTCGATCTCGACGCAGTTGCCGTAGCCGCCCCGGCTGCCAGTGAAGCGGATGCGGCCATCGCCTGCCGCACGCACCGGAGTGCCGACCGGGGCGGCGTAATCCACGCCCTTGTGAGCGCGGATCAGATTCAGGATGGGATGCCGGCGCGCCGAGTTAAAGCGCGAGCTCACGCGCGTGAACTCCACCGGGGCGCGGAGGAAGGCCTTATGGAGGCTGCGGCCCTCGGCGGTGTAGTAGTTTGAGTGTCCCTCGGGATCGGTGAAACGGACAGCCCGGAACTCGCGGCCCTGATTGACGAATTCCGCCGCCTCGATCGGGCCGTCCTTCAGGTACGCACCGTCGCGCCAGATCTCGTCATAGGTCACGACGAAGGTGTCCCCGGGTCGCACGTCGAGTACGAAATCGATGTCCCAGCCGAAGATGTCCGCCAGCGACACCGCGGTTTGATCGTGCGCGCCGGCCGCCTCCACCGCCTCGAACAGGGAGCTGTCGATGACGCCGCGAATCGTGCGCGTGCGCATCTCGATCGGGTTCTGCAGGACATCGGCCTTGAGGGCGTCGCCTTCCCGTGACACCTTGAGCGTCTGCGTGTCGCTGATGCGGCGTTCGAGGCAGAAGAGCGCGCCCTCGTGGTGCTTGAAATGCAGCAGCTCCCCGGGACGCAGGCTGTCGATCGCCGTGCGGACTCCGGGCAGGGTTCGCAGAGAGGCGAGGTCCGTCAGGTTGAGCTTCAGCCGGCGGAAGATGCGATCGAGCGTGTCATTGCGGGTCACGATGACATCGATGCTCGAGAGCGCAGGCTGCGCGCTTTCGGGCGAAGGCGTGGCGGCGGAGGCGCTGTCAGCGGCGTGGCCGGTGGCCGGGGCGCTGACTGCCGTTCCGGGTGCGACCTCGCTACCGCCGACGGATGAGACACCCGCTCGGGGCGGTGTGCCGCGGAGAATGATTCCCCCGTGAAGGAGTGACGCGCTGACGATGACGAACGCACTCGCATGCAGCCAGAATCTCATCGAGCACACGCGGCGCAATGGACCCCGCAGTCTCGCGGCGAGTTTGAAGTCGCGTGGCATCGACAATTGTTATTGAGATGATTTAAAACGCCGGACCCTACCGGAGGCACGAGCTTCGCGTCAATGTATGTTAAGTAAGCGCCTTCGGCTCATGCTCACTGGCGGGTTACGTTACAACGCTGACTCACCTCACTGCGGGACGCGTTTCACGGGAATCACATGAACTTCGAAGAACAGATCGCAGAACTCGAGCGCGGCGCCGACGAGGTGCTGACCCGTGCCGATCTGAGCAGGAAGCTCGGACGAGGTGCGCCACTGCGCGTGAAGGCCGGATTCGATCCGACCGCGCCCGACCTGCACCTTGGGCACACCGTGCTCCTCACCAAGATGCGGCGCTTTCAGGACTTCGGCCACGAGGTGACCTTCCTCATCGGGGACTTTACCTCCCTGATCGGCGATCCTTCGGGCCGCAACGTCACCCGGCCGGCGCTCACTCCCGAGGAGATCGAGGCGAACGCCCGCACCTACGAAGCGCAGGTGTTCAAGATCCTCGATCGCGGCAGAACCCGTATCGACTTCAACTCACGCTGGCTCTCGAAGCTCACGGCGGAGGACATCGTGCGCCTCAGCGCGCATTACACGGTGGCCCGGATGCTCGAGCGCGACGATTTCTCCAAGCGCTACAAGGCCGGCGTACCCATCTCGATCCACGAATTCCTCTATCCGCTCGCCCAGGGCTACGACTCGGTCGCCATGCGGGCGGACGTCGAGCTCGGCGGTACCGACCAGAAGTTCAACCTTCTCGTCGGACGCACGCTGCAGGAGGCCTACGCTCAGGAACCGCAGGTCGTCATGACCATGCCGCTCCTCGTGGGCACCGACGGCATCAACAAGATGTCGAAGTCCCTTGGCAACTACATCGGTATCACCGAAGACCCCGACAGCATGTTCGGCAAGCTGATGTCGATCTCGGACGAACTCATGTGGCGCTACTTCGAGCTGCTCTCTTTGCGGCCGCTGAGCGACATCGCCGCGCTGCGCGAGCAGGCCGCTGCGGGGCGGAACCCGCGCGACATCAAGTTCGAGCTCGCCCGCGAGATCGTGGCACGCTTTCACGATGCGGGCGGCGCCGAGCGAGCGCAGCGGGATTTCATCGCCCGGGTGAGCGACAAGGCCGTGCCGCAGGACCTGCCGCTCAAGAGGGTCCCGGTGGAGGGGGCAGGACTGCGGCTCGCGAACCTTCTGAAGGAAGCCGGGCTTGCCGGGAGCACCTCAGAGGCCAATCGTAAGATCGAGGAAGGCGCGGTCCGGATCGATGGCGCCCGGGTGTCCGACAGGAGCCTCACCCTCAAAGCCGGGTCGGAGCACGTGCTGCAGGTGGGTGCCAAGCGCTTCGCCAGGGTCAGGCTCGAGCCCGGGTCCTGAGGGCCTGGAAATCGGTGGACTCCGCCCCCATGTAGCGTTCTGGCCCTCGGTAACCCCTGGAACCCCCCAAGAAAAAAGGGCGGTGCCGGTCAGAGGGTTCGCGGCCAGGGTGGCGGTTCAGACCCCCGTCCCGGGCCACATGACAGTACGTTGACAAGCCCCCAATCGGGGCTATACTGCGCGCCCCCTGCAGCCCCGGCCGCAATGCGGCGGGGGCAGCGGGTTTGTGCGTGAGCACTTATGTTGACGGGCGGAGCCTTTGGGCTTAGTGTGCCGCCCCCCTTCCCCCAGCCACCGCCGCTGCGGGGTGCTTTTTAAAAGTTCGGATAGGTAATTTGTGTGGGGACTCGCGTCTCAAAGCCTTTGGCGCTTAAGACCGAGTGACCAAAATGTCCAGCAGTAAGTTGGAGCCATTTTG